>Ga0070741_10000717_pt1 | contig 112586 bp, 104 predicted proteins | sample Coa_R1_4_FD_66440 | JGI IMG/M metagenome (GOLD analysis project Ga0070741, IMG submission 66440) | Surface soil microbial communities from Centralia Pennsylvania, which are recovering from an underground coalmine fire - Coalmine... | ecosystem: Environmental > Terrestrial > Soil >... | reverse complement strand
GGTGCCCCATCCTTGCGGCGTTTTGTCTTTGCCGCAAGGGTGGGAAAGCACAGACCTACGCGAGCAGTTCTCCCACAATTCCCGGCGCGGCTTTGAGCGCGGCGTCGATCTGCGTCTGGTCCTTGCCGCCGGCTTCGGCGATCTCGGGTTTGCCGCCACCCGATCCGTCGACAAGTTTCGCAACGGCACCCACAAGCTTGCCGGCCTGAATGCGCTTCACCAGACCCGGCGTGACGCCGGCGATCAGCGCAACTTTACCCTCAGGCTGCTCCGAAACCAAGAGAATAACGCCCTCGCCGAGCTTCTGCTTGAGATTGTCGACGAGCGTGCGCAACTGGCCGCGTTCGAGATTGTCGGCGCGATGCGTGAGCACCTTCACGCCCTTCACATCGGAAGCAGCAGCCACGGCGGCGTCGAGCCCGCCGGCCGCGGACTTCATGCGCATCTCTTCGAGCTCGCGCTTGAGGCGCTTGATTTCGTCATCCTGCGAGTCAAGCTTGGCGCGCAATGAGTGCGCGAGATTGTCGTCGCCGGTGTGCGCGACAGAAGCGGCGAACTGGGCTACTTCAAAATCGCGCCTGAAGGTGTCCAGCGAGCCCAGGCCGCTGATGGCCTCAACACGCCGCACTCCGGAAGAGACAGAGGTTTCGCCCGTCAGCTTCAGCAGGCCGATCTCGCCCGTCGCCGCCGTATGCGTGCCGCCGCAAAGCTCAGTAGAAAATCCGTCCGATAGCTTCACCACGCGCACCCTGTCGCCGTACTTCTCGCCGAAGAGAGCCATGGCGTGGTACTCATTCACAGCCACGTCGATGGGCACGTCTTCAAGTGTTTCGACGCGTGCGTTCTTCAGCACTTCGCGGTTAACGATGTCTTCGATCTCCTGCAGCTCCTCATCGGCCACCTGCGCGAAGTGAGAGAAGTCAAAGCGCAGCCGTGTTGGATCGACGAGCGAGCCGGCCTGTTTCACATGCGTGCCCAAAACCTGACGTAGAGCCGCGTGCAGCAGGTGCGTGCCGGTGTGGTTACGGCGGATCGCGTCGCGCCGTTCGCCGTTGACGACCGTGTTCACGTGGTCGCCGAGGGCCAGCGACTGCTTAAGAACTGCTTTGTGTGCGCGCACGCCTTGCACGGGCAGAACGCAGCCGACAATTTCGGCGACGGTCTCATTGCCATCGGTAGAAGTGAAAAAGCCCGTATCTCCGACCTGGCCACCGGAGTCGCCATAAAAGCTGGTGTGATCGAGAACGACCTCGACTTCGTCGCCCGCAGAAGCCGCAGGAACACCCACGCCATTCTTGACAATGGCCAGCACTTCGGCGTTCGTCGAGTTGAGTTGCTTGTAGCCTTCGAAGACCGTCTTGGGTAGATCGCGGAAGGCGGGGCTTGCGGTTTTTTGCGAGCCACCTTTCCATGAGGCGCGGGCGCGAGCCTGCTCTTCGGCGCGGGCGCGCTCGAAGCCTTCTTCGTCGAACTTTACGCCTGCATCGCGCGCAGCATCGACCATGAAGTCGAGCGGCAGGCCATAAGTTTCGTAAAGATGGAATGCTTGCTCACCTAAGAGGGCGCGACCGCCGAAGCCTGATCCATCGCTAAACCCTGCGCCACTCCCTGAACCGCCACCGAAGCCAGTCCCATCCCCATAGCCTGCACTCTCGTCGGGTCCGCTGCAGGATTTAGAGACGCCGAGGAGCTCGTTTAACTTCGTCATGCCGATCTTCAGCACACGATCGAATTGCTTTTCCTCGGCCTCCACGACTTTCGCTACGCGATCAGCAGAATCAATCAGCTCCGGATACGCGCCGCGCATGAGATCGCGGACGGCGTAGACCATCTCGAAGAGAAATGGTTTTTCCTGGCCAAGCAGGCGTCCGTGACGGATTCCACGACGCAGAATCTTGCGCAGCACGTAGCCGCGGCCCTCATTGGATGGCAACACTCCATCGCTGATGAGGAATGTAGCCGCGCGGGCATGATCGGCGATGATGCGCAGGCTGGCCGACCGGACCTTCTCTTCTAGAATCCAAGACTGCCAGTCTTCTTCCTTTGGCACACCCGGCGCTAATGCCTTTGACTTGCGCTGAGATTCCACACAGCTGAATGACACCAGTCCCGCTGCTCGCTCAATTAGCGGCGTGAACAGATCCGTCTCGAAGTTGCTGACCTTGCCCTGCAGTACAGCAGCGACGCGCTCCAGGCCCATGCCGGTATCGATCGAAGGTTTGGGCAGCGGTGTGAGCTTGTAGCTGACGTTGCCCTGTCCATCGCCGATGGCGGAGCGGTCGAACTGCATGAAGACCAGGTTCCAGATCTCGACGTAGCGGGCGTCGTCCTGCCCAAAAGGCTTGTCGACGCCAGGAGTCTCGGCAGCTTCGATGCCCATGTCGTAAAAGATCTCTGAGCAGGGACCGCAAGGGCCAGTCTCGCCCATCTGCCAGAAGTTGTCCTTGAGCCCGTACTGGAAGATGCGCTCTTTGGGTACGCCGGTCTCGATCCAGAACTTTTCGGCCTCGTCATCGCGCGGCACGTCCGCCGTGCCCTCGAAGATGGTGACGTAGAGCCGGTCCTTGGGAATGCCGAACCACTCCGGGCTGGTGACCAGCTCCCATGCGAAAGCGATGGCGTCGCGCTTGAAGTAGTCGCCGAAGCTGAAGTTGCCGAGCATCTCGAAGAAGGTGTGGTGGCGGCGCGTGAAGCCCACGTTTTCAAGATCGTTGTGCTTGCCGCCCGCGCGGACGCATTTCTGCGAGGTCGTCGCCCGGCTGTATTCGCGCTTTTCCGCGCCCAGGAACAGATCTTTGAACTGGTTCATCCCGGCGTTGGTAAACAGCAGCGTGGGATCGTTGGCAGGCACCAGCGAGGAAGAGTGCACACGGCGGTGCCCCTTCGACTCAAAAAAGCGCAGAAACAGCTCGCGAATCTCATTTCCCGTGCGGAATTGCATAGCTCTTTTAGTGTAATGGGCTGCAGGCCGGAGGAACGACCGTTCCGGCTGTGCCGTCTATGATGGGAACAACACGGAGGACGTAATGGATAAGTTTGGGATTCTCGTGTTGCTCGAGGCCGAGCCGGGGAAAGAACGGGAGCTGGAGGTATTTTTGAGATTGGCGCAGCCGCTGGCCGTCGCCGAGCCCGCCACCACGACTTGGTATGCTGTCAAGCTTGGCCCTTCCAAGTTCGGCATCTTCGATACCTTCAAAGACGAAGACGGCAGAAACGCTCACCTCGGCGGCCCTATTGCGAAAGCCCTCCTGGCCAAAGCTGATGAACTGCTCGCCGCACCACCGCAGATTGAGTTATTCAACATCCTGGCTTCGAAGGCCTGATGAATCTTGATGCTTTGCGCCGTCTGAGCCACCGCCGCATGGTCGCTCGTGTGCGCTGTCTCCTGCTGAGTTCGCTTCTGCTCTTCGCGGCAGCGCAGTCTTGGGCGCAGACCGGAGCTCGCAATGGCGCGCCATCGCACTGGGAAAAGTTGACGCCTGCGGCCGGGCTCGCTGACTCACGCCAGATGCGGTTTGGCAGTTCGGTGCTGCAGGTTGACTTCGCTCCCGGCCCGCTCGATCTGGGCATGGACCCGATCCTCGCGCACATCCAGATGGCCGCTTCGGCCATCGTGGCCTACTATGGGCGGTTTCCTGCAAGCCGCGTGCGCATCCTCGTAGTGCCGGTGGCGGGGCGCGTGGGCGATCCGCAGGGAACCACGTGGGGCGACGTGGACGGCTTTCAGGGATTCACGCGGCTGCGCGTGGGCGAGCACACCACACAGGCTGATTTAGACGATGACTGGGTGACGACGCACGAACTCGTGCACATGACCTTCCCTTCGCAGGAGCGCGAGCATCACTGGATCGAAGAGGGGCTTGCCACTTATGTCGAGCCGCTGGCGCGCGTGAAGACCGGGGAGCTCAAGGCGCAGAAGGTCTGGAACGACATGGTGCGCGATATGCCCAAGGGCGAACCACAGAGCGGCGACCAGGGCTTGGATCACACGCATACCTGGGGACGCACCTATTGGGGCGGCGCGCTGTTTTGCCTCGCGGCCGACATCGAGATTCGGCGCGAGACCAAAAACCGCAAGGGGCTTGAAGACGCGCTGCGCAGCATTGCCGACGCCGGCGGGACCATCGACCAGGATTGGCCGATCGAAAAGACCTTGGACGTCGGCGACCGCGCGACCGGCACACATGTGCTCACCACGATGTACGCGGCGTGGAAAGATGCGCCGGTTACTGTCGATCTCGATAAGATGTGGAGCGATCTTGGCATTCGGCGCGCGGGCGACGGCGTGGAGTTGGTGCCGGGTGCGCCGGAGACGGCGATTCGCGAGGCGATTGCGGGGGACCGGCACGCCCGCGAGCATTGATCCCGCTACTCTTCGCCCGTGACGTCGCCGAGATTGTCGAGAGCGGCGAGCGATTCGTCAGGCACGTTCCACTGGCGCAGAATCTTGTAGATCACGCCGGTCGAAAAACCGGCGGCGACAAGGCGGCGCATGATGCGTGCGGTTTCTTTCTCGTTTTCTGGCTTGCGGATGCGTTTGCGTTCGAGGTGCTGGCGGGCGAGAGCTTCCTCATTGGTCTCGCTATAGCGGGCGTCGACGGCCTGTTGAGTGAGCGCGGCGGAGATGCCTTTCTGGCGCAGGTCCTGGCGCACGCGCCGCGCGCCGAACTTTTCGTTCTCCTGGCGCAGGCGGGTGTAGGTTTCCGCGTAGGACCGGTCGTCGAGATAGCGCTGTTCGTTGAGCCGCGTGAGTACGGCAGCGATGATTTGCTCGCCGCGCTCGCCGGGCTCGACGCGCTGGTGCATGAGCCGGCGCAATTCGACTTCGGTCCTCATCCGCCGGCCGAGGGCCTTGACGGCATAGTCGTAGAGGCCGGCTTCGTTGAGAAACTCGCGAGGTTTCGCGGATTTGGAACGGAAAGGCAGCTTCCAGCTCCTGGTTTTTAGCTCGCTGAGGTTTGTGCTTTCCCAGGTCTGAAAATCCAGACCTGAGGCACCCAGAGTTCGTCGCTTATTCCCTATTGCCTAGTCCCTATTGCCTGCCTTCGTCCATTGGTCGACCCAGGCATTCACCGTCTTGTACCAGAGCTGGGAGTTCTGCGGCTTGAGGATCCAGTGGCCTTCGTCGGGGAAGTAGAGCATCTTGCTGGGCACGCCGAGCAGTTGCAGCGTGTCGAAGAGCTGGAAGCCTTCGCTGACGTCGAGCCGGTAGTCGAGCTGGCTGTGGATGACGAGCGTCGGCGTCTTGAAGTTTTTTGCGTAGAGCGAAGGCGACCATTTTCTGAAAGGATTCTCGCTATCAGGCTTGCCCCGCCCCACGGACGAAGACCCGTCCGTGGGGACCCCTTCGTAGTAGTCCCAGGGATGGCCCTTGAACTCCCAGATGTTGAACCAGTCTTCTTCGGTCGATCCAAAGGCGGACTCGGCGTTGAACATGCCGTCGTGCGAGACGATGCACTTGAAGCGGTCTGTGTGACCCAGGACCCAGTTGGCCATGTAGCCGCCGTAGCTGGCGCCGAGAGCGCACTCGCGCGTCTTGTCGATGAAGGGATAGTGCTGCTCGGCGTAATCGAGGCCGAGCATTAAATCACTAAAGGGCTTGCCGCCCCAGTCGCCGTTCACGCCATCGACGACGGCTTGGCCGTAGCCGACGGAGCCGCGCGGATTAATCATGACGACCACGTAGCCATTGGCGGCGAAGAGCTCGGCGTTCCAGCGATAGCTCCACATGTCGCCCCACGCGCCCTGCGGCCCGCCGTGAATCAGGAATTTGACGGGGTATTTCTTCTGCGGGTCGAAGCCGGGCGGAGGAATGAGGAAGCCCTGCAGCTTGGTGCCGTCCTTCGCCGTGAACCAGAAGGATTGCATCTTGGGGAGGTCGAGTTGGGCGAGGAGGGCGTCGTTCAAGTGGGTGACATCTGATTGTTTCGCAATCTCCTCGATAATCTCAATGGGCGGCCCCACAAAGCTTCGGAGCATGTGGCCGATCATTCTGGTATCGAGAGCCACGACCTCACCCGGCACCTTCACGCTCGTGCGCGTGACAATCAGCTTGCCTCCATCCATCGTGGGGTGCAGGTCACCATATGCTCCCTGAGCCGTGATCCGCACTATAAAGGGATTCCGAATCTGATCTTTGCTAAGTCCTAATCCATCTATTTCGAACACCGGCGACGCACCCTGATAGTCACTCGTGAAATAGATCGCGTTTGACAAAGCAGGCCCCCACGCAAACTCATCCACCCAGTTATCGAACTTCGGCAGCAGATCCTTCTCCGTTTTCGCTGCGCGGTCATACAACATCAGCCGGAACTTATCGCTTTCGTAACCAGCGCGGGCCTGCGAGCGCCATGCCAGGTATTTGCCATCCGGCGAGTAGGCGGGCGAGAAATTGCCTCCTGCTGATGTGCTCACCTTCACCGGCTTGGCCTCGGGGTCGGTGAGGTCGAGCGTGTAAATCTGCGCGCTGGTGGAGATGGCTGGAACCGGATCGGGATTCTCGGTAAAGGCCAGCCCTTTCGAATCGGGCGAGAAGTCGCAACCGCAGCTCGAGTCTTCGACCGAGAAGGGCGGCACGTCGTGCGGGTCGCCGGGGTTCAGGTCTCTCATCGCACCACTCTCAACCGAAACTAAAAAGAGGTGGAACCTCTTGTCGCCGGTGTAGTGGTTCCAGTGGCGATAGAGCAGATGCGTGAAGATCTGCGCTTTCACTTTGCTCGCGGTGAGAGCGGCGTCACGATCCTGATTACACGAATTGCCGGTCGCAAAATCGGCCGTCGTGATCGCGGGGCAATCGGGATAGACAGCTGAGGTGAACACGATGGCTTGCCCATCCGGCGACCATTTAGCACTGCCGGCCTCTGTGGCGAGGCTGGTCAGCCTGCGCGGATTGCTGGTTGCGCCGGTGGCAGAGTCGAAGTCCGCGATCCAGATCTGCTGGCCGCCTCCGCGGCTTGAGAGAAAGAGAATACGTTTGCCGTCGGGCGCGAACTGCGGGCTGCTGTCTCCGGGCTCGCCGACTCCGAGCTTGAAAGGTTCACCGCCTGCAATTTTTTGGAGCCACAGCTCCGGCGTTTTGGTGTTTGCGGCGAGATCGACGGTGGTAACGGAATAGGCCAGCCATTGGCCGTCGGGCGAAACGGCTGTCTCGCCCAGCCGCTTCATCCGCATCATGTCCTCGAAGGTCATGGGGTGCTTTGGGCTGGCGGATTGCGCGGATGAGAGCGAGAGGGTCGAGAGAAAAAGGAAGGTGGCAAGAAAGGCCCTGCGCATGAAGTCCTCCGTACGGCGGAGTGAAGAGAAGTTTACAACGGGGCGGGTTCAGGCGGCTGTGCTTTCCCACCCTTCGCGAAGAACGCGAAGGATGGGGCACGGAAGCTGGTCGTGGGCTGACTAGCTGAAGGCTGAGGGCTGAAAGCTGACGGCTGCTTCACTTGTTGTCGTTGGCCGTGAGGCGAAAGGTGATGGTGCCCCAGAAGAGCCGGGCGCGCATCTGCACGGGCAGGTGGCGGTCGTCGTCCGTGTACCAGATCCAGATGTTGCCGCGGTTCTTCACTACGCCGGCATCGGCGGTAGGTTGCACACGGAGGGTCTTGAATGTGCCGAGGGTCGTCTTGATATCTTCGCGGGCCTCGACCTTCATGGTGACGGGCACGGTGCGCTGCGCGTCCACCACGGGTACCACGAAGCTATGCCCGATCTCCATCGGCTGCGAGGCGGTGTAGAAGATGCCGGTAAGCAGATCGGTTACGCAGCCCTGCACAGGCGTCTCCACATGCTTGGTCTGGCCGGTGACAAGATTTTTTTCGTCCAGAATCGACTTGCCCTGCGCGTAGTCGAGCTTGAGGGTGGAGTTGATCTGCCGGCGGCCCTCGATGGTCTGCTTGTCGAACTCAGAGGTGCAGCCGCGCGTGCGGTCGAAGACCGACTGAAAGCGGTCGCTGACGTGGAAGATCATGTTGATGGCGCTGATAGTGTCGGCCGTCGCAGAGATGCGCTCATGATCGCCGTCTGCTTCAAAGTGGAGCACGGCCTCGCCGGCGGGAAAGACCCGCCAGTCCACCGAGTAGGTGAGAGTCTGCTTTTGCGGAAAGCTGAACCCGGGACGCGGCGGCGCGAGCGGAGCGGGCTGCTGCTGGACTTGAGCCACAGCCGGGAGCGCAAGAGCGCAAAAAAGGGGCACTGCGTGGGCGCGCATCTTCAACGTCGGAAACGGCTCCTTCGAAGTTTGACTATGTGGTTCAGAATCCGCTTACCGCGCCCTCGCAACAAATGCTGCCAGCACCGGGCGAAGAAAGAGCAGGCTCATATAAAGCAGTGCGGTCCCTAGGACAGCATTGTACTCGCGGTGTTTAAGATACAGGGCCAGAGAAAAACCTGCACCATCGGCCGAATGCCCCTCCGAAGTAACGCGCGCGGGGCTGAGTCGCGGAATCAGCCGCGGCACTCGACCGCAATAAGCTCCAAACTCAGGGAAGGCGGAGCGCAGAAAACGCTCCTCGGATGCGATCACCGGGATATAGATGATGGCGAACCCCAATCCCAGCACGAGAGCTACCGGCCAGCTGAGCAACGCGACCGCAAAACCGGCGGCAATGAGCATGGAGCCCAGGTACAACGGATTGCGGGTATGGGCGTAAGGGCCGGTGACGGTGAGCTCGCGATTCTTCTTCACATAGCCTGAGGCGTAGCCACGCAGCCACAGGCCAGGCAGCACCAGCACCAGGCTCCATGCGATCGCGGCTGGTTTCGGCGCGCGACGCCACAGTTCGAATAGATACAGCGCTGCCGTAAGAAAACCGAGCGGCACCCGGATGCGGCGGGCAATTTTCTGCCATCGCCACTGCGCGGGGCTACTTTTGGGAGAAGAGATGTGCTGATTCATCGAGTGCCCGCTTCGGCCATCAGCTCGTCGGCGGCCTTCAGCACTTCTTCCGGCGTAATGGTCAGCAGACCAGCCTCAGGCTCAGGACGACGTGTGTGGTCCCGCCGGCTTTCGGGACTGCGCAAAACGCGAAATCGTGTGCCGAAGGGTCCATTGCGGCTAGGATCGGTGGGGCCGTAGATGCCCACAACCGGGCGGCCCAGCGCACAGGCCAGGTGCAGGGGGCCGGTGTCGCCGGCCACGCAGAGCGCCACGCGGCGCGTAAGCGCGATGAGCTGTTCCAATGACGTAGCGAGAGGGATGGCGGCTCCAGTGGCTTCTTTCACGATGAGGTCAGCCATCGGCTCCTCGCCGGGTCCGGCATTCACCAGGACGCGCATTCCGCGGGCGATCAGCCCCCGCGCAACCGCGGCGAATCGCTCCACCGGCCAACGCTTCGCCCCCCAGCCGGCGCCGGGATTGAGAAGCGCCACGGGCCGAGTACCGCTCGAAGCCAGCAGTTCGTCGCACCACGCCTCGGCAGCCGGATCGAAGGGCAGCGCTGGCTGGATCGGTTGCAGCTCGTCGCCCGCGACCTGGGCCGCGAGCTCCATATCCTGCTCGATTACATGCGCGCCGTGCGTAGCGATGCGATCGGTAAACAGCCACCGCGCCGCACGCTCGCGCGGCTCCGCTTCGCCAATCAGCCGATGCGAGCCAGCCATCCGGGCCAGGACCGCCGAGCGGATCGCACCCTGCAGATCGACGACAACGTCATAGTCCGCGTCCTGCAGCTGATGGCGCAGCGCCCGAATCTCCTGGATCGTGCTGAATCCTAAGGCATTCTGGCGCCAGTCGCGGGTCGAAGCAAAGTGCAGCCGGTCAACGACAGGCATCGCCTGCCCGCGCTCTTCCGCTCCTGGAGCCGCCAGCAGAGCCTTCCACCGTGGTTCCACCACCCAGCCGATAATCCAGCTCGGGTGGGCTTGCCGGAGCGCCGTCACCGCCGGGAGCGCGTGCAGAATATCTCCCATGGCTCCCAGCCGGACGACGAGCAAGCGAAACTTGGACTGGGTGTGCAAACTCTGATTTTCGCACAGGACGACCCAAGGGCCGCCCACAGGCTTACCGGTCAGGAACGCTGAATAAGAACAGGATCAAAGGGCAAATACTCGCCCCAAAAATGAGTTGTGTTGAAACGAACCAAACAACAATTTCGATACAGCGACTCAGCACAACGAAACCGATCAGGAGGCGCGGCCACGCAACTCTTGCTCGGCCCGATACCAGTCTTCTTCGTGATGTCCGTGCTTGCCGCCGCGTTCGGCCCAGAAACGGTGGGCCAGTTGGGCCACCTGTTCGTGGGAAACTTTCATCTTGGTTGGTTCCGCGTGGCCATTACCATTGGCCGCCGCGCCGTTTTCTGCAACCTTTTTTGTGGCCGCAGTCTTGCGGGGTTTTGCTGGAGCTTTGGGTTTGGCGCTTGCTTTCTTGACGGTCTCTGCCATGTACATATCCTCCTGAGGGGTGGGGGCCAACAAACGGCCGTCCTCTCTAGGATAGCGGAAATTCGTTGCCGGCTGGAACCCCGAATTGGCCCACGGATCACGTCTGAAACTGCATCGCGGGCACTCAAGAGAGTTGGATGCTTACAACAGAGAAGTTATGCATGCACCGAGGGGCTGTGTACTCCGCGGATTACCTCAGCATCGGAATAGCGGTCAGCTCGTCAACGCTGCAGCATATCGATGGGTTGAGTGAAATCGGTCACGCGGATGTGGCGGGCGAGCGACGGATGCTCGCGTTCGAGTGCCTTGTACATCTCCCAGGCAACGCGGCGATAGCTGAAGTGGCCGGCCGGGGCGGAACGCAATTCAGAGATGTACTGGGCCTCGGCGAAATCCATTTTGAAGAGGCTGCGGACACGCGTCGCGAGTGGCAGCAGATAGAGTGCCGACTGCGCGGCCTCCGGAGCGGAGCCGGCGGCGAGCTGTGCGCTGGCGCGATGAGCCGATTCGATAGTGGATTGGAAATCCGCCAGGATGCCGGCCTCGGCCAGGATGTTGACGTCATCTCCCAGATCGCCGGAGGCGGGTGTTTCGTAGCCGTGCTGGGATGTGAACCCCTGAATGATCTGCGTACAGCGGCGATGGCGGTGCATGTCGCGGAAGCCGCCGATGTCCATCAGTATGTCGAACCGCAGAGCTGCTCCAGCATGGAAGGAACGCAACAACTCATCATGTTTGCCACGGTGTTTGATCCCCAGATCGATAATCTCTGCGATCTGTGAGACTGGAAGTCCGGAGAGACGATCGCGAATCTGGCGATACGGATGATGGCTAGCCGAGTAAAGAAGCGTGGCTGCGAGCTCGACTTCGAGTGATTCGGTGCGCTCGACGAGGTCAACCACTGCGTGAGGGGACTCTTTGTAGGAGAGCGGGCTTAGAATTTCCGCGGCAACCTGCGCGAGCTCTGCACGGGTCTGCATCTCGTACGGATTCGGCTGCGCGTATTTCACGAGCGTGGGCGCGGTGCGGACCTCGCGGACAAAAAGCTGTGCGGCCTCGGCAGAAAGTCCATTTGCGGCGCTGTCCGGAAGCGCAGAGAGTTTTTCGACGAAAGCTGAGGCCGCTTGCGCGTTCACATTCCAGGCGGCGCCGGTGGCGGCCTCGCGCAGCTTGAGGCCGAGATCGCGGACCTCAGCCACAGGATGCGACAACAGCCGCGAGACCTGCGTCTCCAGGGTGCGGGCGCTCACGATCTGACCCAGCGAGGTATTCGTCGCCAAGGGGAGCAGGTAGCGGGCCACGTCGAAGGCACGCGCCTTGAGGGTACGCTCGTAGGCCTCGGGCTTGAGCGTGTCGGGCCGGATTACACGTCGGCGAAGCACTTCCTGAACGGCCGCGGTGGTGCGTTGGTAGGTGTCGAAGAGGCTGGCAACGGTATCGGAATAGAGCTTGGTTGAGGCAGAATCCGTTCCAAAATCAGGCAGATACCAGCCTGATTTCAGGAAGTTCTGATAGCGCGTCGAGCGTTCCTGGCCGTCCCATCGCTGCTCATCGACCAGAACAATGGCTGCCCGCAAGCTCAGCCGCTCAACCGCGAAGGCGATGTGAGCCAGATCGGCGATCGACCGGTGGCCGTATTGGAAATAAAATGTATTGAGGAACTGTTCCGCCCGCTGGGCGCTGATCTCGGCCAGCGACTCACGCATCGAGAGCGCCGAGCGGGAGTACTTGGCCATGGCAAATGCCAGCACCTCCGGATCGGCGCCGTGAACGGCAAAGACTTCAGTCTGGTTCTGGGCTACCGGCGGATGAAAAGATTCACTGGACATTGTTGCGGTCTCGCGAACAGAATACGTCATTGAGGTTAGAGCGCAAGGCTGCGGTAATTCGGCGATCCTCCGGGCGGCATCTCACTGATGAAAGGTCAGAGCCACACCGGGCACGATGGAGTGGGCCATGCAGGAATTTCTGGTACGCACATCACATAGACCTCGGCCGCTGCCCTCCGGCCGCTGGGCGATGACCCAGCGCTGGAATGACCTGCTCTTTGCCCATTGGCCTGTCCCTGCACAATCCATGACCTCGCTGCTGCCGGAGTGGCTTGAGGTCGATACCTTCCAGGGTTCGGCGTGGTTGGGCGTGGTTCCCTTCTGGCTTGACCGCATCAAGATTCGCGGCGTGCCCTCCGTTCCCGGCGTGCGCAGCTTTCCGGACTTGAATCTCCGCACCTACGTGCGCGACCGCTATACCGGCACTCCGGGCATCTACTGCTTTTCGCTGGATGCGAGCAATCTCGTCGCGATTGCCGTGGCGCGCATGTTCTATCACCTGCCCTACTACTGGGCCGATATGCGGCTTGAACAGCGCTCGGATCGGGAGTTCGCGTTTTACAGCAAACGGCTGCTCGCGGGCCGGCAGGTCATCTTCAAGGCGCGCTATCGGGGACTCGGACCAACGCACAAGACGGCCGAGCAGCATCCCGGCACCTTCGAGTACTTCATGACCGAGCGGGTGTGCCTCTTCAGCTCAAACCGCACCGGTCAGCCGGTGCGAGCTAACCTGCACTATGTGCCCTGGCCGCTTGAAGAGGCTGAGGCGGAGATCGAGTGCAACGATCTGCCCTCGACTGTCGGCGTACAGCTGCCGGATATCGAGCCGGTTCTGCACTATTCCCGCCGCTTGGCGGTTTATATCTGGCCCACTGAACTGGCCCGTCCGGCGCTGGCCGGCAGACCGGTAACGGTAGCGGCCACGCCGTCCGGATAAGGACGGCCTTCGCCCATCCTCGCAGCTTCTGATTCCAAGGCTTCCGTGAATGCGCGTTGGTGCAGCTCTTCTCGCACTGAAAATCCAGCTTCCCGTGCGCTGTCTATAATTGGCACGAACCACGATGAACGTGCGCATCTGCGCATAGAGGCAAAGGATAGAGGATGAAAGGTTTAGCTGGACGGATCGCGCTGGTGACCGGGGCTTCGCAAGGGATCGGCCGGGCCTGCGCGCTGGAGTTGGCGGCGGCGGGAGCCAAGGTGGCTTTAGCGGCCCGCAATACGGAAAAGCTGGCTGAAGCCGTGAAAGAGATCGAGGCCGCAGGTGGCGAGGCGGCGGCGTTTGCGCTCGATGTCGCTAGCGAGGAGTCGATTAAGGCGGCTGCTAAAGCCGTCATCGAGCGGTTCGGCAAGATCGAAATCCTGGTAAACAATGCCGGCATCACCCGCGACGGCCTGATGCTGCGCATGAAGCGCGCCGACTGGGACGATGTCTTGAGCACGAATCTCACCGGCACGTTTCTGCTGACCCAGGCCCTGCTGAGCCCTATGCTGAAGAATCGCTGGGGCCGGATCATCAATGTTTCCAGTGTGGTAGGCCGCACCGGCCAGGCCGGTCAGGTGAATTACGCTGCCTCGAAGGCCGGGCTCATCGGCTTTACCCGCTCGATGGCGCGGGAAGTGGCCTCGCGGGGAATCACTGTGAATGCCGTCGCTCCCGGATACATCGAGACGCCTATGACGGCGGTTCTCAACGACGAGCAACGCTCTGCCATGATGGCCCAGATTCCGCTGGGCCGGCCCGGAACGGATTCAGAAATTGCGCAATGCGTGGCTTTTCTGGCCTCCGATGCCGCATCTTACGTCACAGGACACGTGCTGGATGTAAACGGCGGAATGTTCATGGGGTAACGTGACTCCTCAGGTGACTCGCTGCCTCTGGCGTTGCCATATTTGTGGGATTCGCCAGATCACCTTTTGCCAGCACACTGTCCATAGACCTTTTTGACGAGTCGGCCTATGGCAACGCAGATCGCTGCGATCGATTTCTCCCCCGCAACTCCCGAGGAAAGGCCAGTGGACGTGCGCTATGTGGCGCGTCAGCCAATCCTCGATCTGCGCGGCAATGTGCACGGCTACGAATTGCTCTTCCGCTCGGGCCGTGAAAACGCATTCCGTGGGGATTGCGACATGGCCACCCGCACGATGCTCGACAACACCGTGATGTTCGGATTGGAGAGGCTCACCGGCGGGCTTACTGCTTTTGTGAACTGCACGCAGGAAGCTCTGACCAGCAACCTCGTGGACATCCTGCCTCCCAGCCAATGTGTGCTCGAGATCCTCGAAACCGTCGAGCCTACGCCGGAGGTGATCGAAGCCTGCCGCAACTTGAAGAAGGCGGGATTCCGGCTGGCGCTCGATGATTTTATCTGGCATCCGAAGTATGAGCCGCTGATCGAACTGGCCGACTACATCAAGGTCGATTTCACTCTCTCGAACGCGAACCAACGGCGGGAACTCTTCAAGCGCTTGAGCGGCAGGCCGATCATCATGCTGGCCGAGAAGATCGAAACGCAGGAAGAGTACAAGCAGGCCTGCGCAGAAGGGTTCACGCTCATCCAGGGCTACTACTTCTGCCGGCCGCAACTGATTGAGAACCGCAAGGTGCCGGCAAACCGGCTTTCGCAGATCGAGATTTTGCGCATGCTGCGCGAGGAGTCGCTGGACCTGCCGGAGCTTGCACGGCTCGTAAAGCAGGACACCTCGCTGACGTATCGGCTGCTGCGGCTCATCAACTCGCCTGCCTTTGCGATTCGTCAACAGGTACGTTCGGTTGAAGCGGCTCTGCTGGCCATCGGAGAAGATGTCTTCCGCCGCATTGCGACGCTGGCAATTACGAGCGAGTTGAATGGCGACCAGCCCGTGGAACTGCTGCGCATGGCGTTTATCCGCGGCCGGTTCTGCGAGCTTGCGGCGGGTTTGTACCCGATGGATGCCACAGAGCAGTATTTGCTTGGCTTGTTAAGCCTCTTGCCTGCCATGCTCCAGGTGCCGATGCAGCAACTCATACCTTCGCTGCCGTTGCGAGACGAGATCTGTGTCGCGCTCAAGGGAGAATCCGTCCCCGAGCGACGGCTGCTCGAATGGCTTACAGCGCTTGAACACGGCGACTGGACGGCGTGCGACTCAATCACCGCACAGTATGGGCTCGATCAGGCAGCGCTTCTGCGTACCTACGAAGATGCTGTGCTCTGGGCTGAATCTGCGCTTCATTTCGCGTGACGCAAAGTTTCTTACATTCTTCCTCGCCTCTTTCCTGAAAATCAGTCGATCCTAATCCATGCAACGCAGAACCTCGGCGCCGTCGCGCGCATGTGCCGGGGTATACTGTGGCGTTCCCGAAGCTGGACTTGGTCTGCACTATGAATCGCATTCTCAATGCAGGCCGCCGGAGGAGATATGCCCATCGTGCGCGCGATCAGGCTCTGCCTGCTCGGCTTGTTTCTTGTTGAGACAGCCACACTCGTTGCCCAGAGTTTTACGCTGCAGACCACCTCGCCTAATCATGAGATCGCATTGACGCTCGTTCCGGCCGGCGGAGCCAGCAACGAACTCCGCTACACGGTTGATTTTCATGGCAAGCGGCTCCTGAACGAGTCGAAGCTGGGGTTGGATATTGCGGGGCAGCCCGTGCTGGGACCCAACATGCAACTGACGGCCTCGAAGCCGGAGACGGTCGACGAGGGCTACACGATTCCTGTGGGCAAGACCAAGGACGTGCGCAACCACTACAACGGCCTGCGCGCGGATTTCACTGACATGAGCGGACGCAAGCTCACGATCGAAGTGCGAGCTTTTGACGATGGCGTGGCCTTCCGCTACAGCGTGCCCGAGCAGCCGGCATTTGCGCAGGTGAAGATTCAGCACGAAAATACTGAATTCAACTTTGCGAAAGACGCCGAAAGCTTTCCGCTGATTGTCAATGGATTTCAATCTTCGTATGAGGACGAATATCAGTTGCGGCACGTTGGCGGACTGCATCCCGACTGGCTGATTGCGTTGCCATATCTCACGCACGAGCCGGGAATCGGATGGATGGCCATTACCGAGGCCGACATCGAAAATTATGCCGGCATGTATCTGAGCAAGAACACGCACTTCGGCGATTACCTGCTGCACGCCCAATTGCCGCCGCATCTCGACGAATCCGGAAAACCCGATCTCGATGGCGCAGCTGTCGAGACGGCAACCCCCTTCGTAAGCCCGTGGCGCGTGCTGATGATCGCCGATGAGCCGGGCAAGCTGATCGAGTCAAACATTGTGTTGAATCTGAATCCGCCGTCGAAGAGCGCCGATACTTCATGGATTCGGGCGGGCAAGTCGGCCTGGGACTGGTGGTCAGGCGAGGCTGCGCCGAGCGCGCGCTTCAAGCCGGGCATGAACACCGCCACGATGAAGCACTACATCGACTTTGCGTCGAGGTCTGGATTCCCGTACATGCTCATCGACGCGGGCTGGGCGCTGGCGCCGGCACGCAAAGGACCGCAGGATTACGCCGTGGTGGCCGACATCACGCAGGTCACGCCGGATATCGACATGCCGGAGTTGCTGCGCTACGCCAAGGAAAAGAACGTGAAGCTGTGGCTGTGGGCGCACTGGACCTCGGTGAACAAATACATGGACCAGGCCTTTCCGCTCTTTGAGAAGTGGGGCATTGCCGGCGTCAAGATCGATTTCATGAACCGCGATGATCAGTGGATGACAGACTGGTACCGGCGCGTGGTGGCGAATGCGGCCGCGCACCATCTGATGATCGACTACCATGGCGCCTTCAAGCCCGATGGTCTGCGCCGGACCTATCCAAATCTGGTGACACGCGAAGGTGTGATGGGCAAGGAGTTTCTGAAGTGGAGTGCGCAGGTGACGCCGGCGCACAACGTGACGCTGGCCTTTACCCGCATGCTGGCCGGCCCCATGGATTACACGCCCGGCGCCTTTGGCAACAGCAATCTCGAAAATTTTGTCGCGCGGCGCGTGCAGCCGATGGGCCTGAACACGCGCGCGCATGAACTGGCGCTTTATGTGATCTTCGAGAGCCCGCTCCAGATGGTCTCGGACTATCCCGAGCACTACGCCGGCCAAAAAGAGTTCGACTTCCTCAAGCGCGTTCCGACGACGTGGGACGAAGTCCGTTCTCTGGGCGGCACGCCGATGCAATGGGTCGCGCTGGCGCGGCGCAGCGGATCGGACTGGTATGTCGGATCGCTAACCAATTGGGATGAACGGAATCTGCAGGTTTCGCTGGGCTTCCTCGGGGATGGCCCGTATGTGGCCGAGATCTACGCGGACGCTCCGGACGCGGGCCAGGAGGCGACGCACACGGTGATTACGCGGCAAAATGTCGACAAAAATTCGACGTTGGACCTGCACATGGCTTCCGGCGGCGGCGCAGCGATCTGGATTCATCCGGCTGCAACACATTGAGGGATGAATCGCCGGCCGACAACTCGTGGAATGAGGGTTTTCGCACCGCAGCCGTGAATCTCTGTGACGCTTCACCTCATCTGAGAAGATAGTGAAGGTGAGAGACTATTTTTCTTTGCGGCAGGTGAGGACGCTTGTTTTTGCGTCCGTTGCCGCGCTGGCTGCATCGGGATCAGTTGCCCGCGCGCAGGCGCCGAATCCGAGTTCGGCCACCGACCCGTTCTGGGGCAGCATCACGCTGAAGCCGGCAACCGATGAGGTGTTGAAGCTCTCGCTCGATGAGGCAGTGCGCCGCGGCTTCCAGTACAATCTCGGCCTCAAAGAGGCAGAAAGCGGCGAACTGGCGCTGCAGGGCCAGAAGAATCAGGCTCTGCAGCAGTTTCTGCCCACCGTCACGTTTACGGGCGGTACAGGCTACTACCAGCACAATCTGGTGGCGCAGGGATTCAAGCCATCCCTTCTTTCTAAATTCAAGGGACTTTTTCCAGCCGGGCAGGCGCCTGCGGGATTTTCGACCCTCACCCGCGATGATCTGACGACCGCGCAGATTCACTTCAGCCAGACGCTCTTCTCCGGACCGGTGATCGCCGGCTATAAAGCGGCGGGGGCTGCTACAAGGGCGGCTTATTTCGCAAAGATGACGGCCCGGGGACAGGTTGTGCAGGACGTGGCGACCACGTATCTGCGGTGCATCGCCGATGCCAGCCAGGTGGAGAATGCGAAGGCGCAGGTGAACCAGGCACAGGTGCTCTACGATCATGAGCACCAGGCCCACGAGGCCGGCACGGCGGCAAATCTCGACGAGCTGCGCGCGCAGGTCCAACTGCAGACGCAGCAGCAGGCAGTGATCGCCGCGCAAAATCAGCTCGACAAAGACCTGATCCTGCTGAAACGCGAGATCGGCGTCGACCCTGGACAGAAGATGGAGCTGACCGATCCGGCTCCGTATAGCGAGCTCGCTGCGCAAACGCCGGAAGAAGCGCTGGCGACCGCCTACAAGGACCGCCAGGACTACCAGAACCTGCAAAACCAGGCCGTCGAATTCAAGGCCATTCATGCGGCCTATCGCAGCCAACGGCTACCCACGCTCAAGTTCACGAGCTTCTACGGCACCAGCACGGTGAACGGCGCAGGCACGCACGGCAACTTCGTCGCCTTCGGAACGCTCAATGTACCCATCTTCCGCGAGGCCCGGCTGCGCGGCGATGAGGATGCTTCGCTGGCGCAGCTGCAGTCGGTTAACGACCAGCTTGCCGACCTGCGCACGCACATGGATCAGCAGGTGCGCTCGGCGCTGCTCGATGTAGCGGCCAATCAGAAGCTCGTGGACGTGGCGCGCTCGAATGTCGACCTGGCGACCCGCGCGCTGAGCGACGAAACCGACCGCGTGAATGCCGGCGTCGACGACAATCTGCCCTTGGTGACGGCGCAGGCCGCGCTCGCCGCCGCACAGAGCAACCTGATAGAGAGCCTGTATCAGTACAATGTGTCGAAGGTGCTGCTGGCGCGCGCCTGCGGCGTCCTGGAGCAGCAGTACCGGGTGTACCTGGGCAAGTAAGCGTCTTAATTCCCGCTCGTCCTCTCAGCTCGCCGCTATCCCTCGTTCTCTCCAACGTGAAACATCGGAGGATTTCCTCATGCCTCACAAGCTCAAGATTGAATACTTCGTCGAGCCGGACACCGCGGCCCTGGCGGCGCGCGCGGCTCAGCATTTTGTCGAAGTCACGGAACAGGCTGTGGCCAGGCGGGGCCGGGCACGGATCGCCATCAGCGGAGGATCTACACCCAAGGCGGCCTTTCAACTGCTGGCCGATCCCGCGCAGCCGTGGCTGAAGCGGATGCCATGGGACAAGCTCGATCTCTACTGGGTCGACGAGCGCTGCGTTCCGCCGGATCACGCCGACAGCAACTATCGCATGACGCGCGAGGCCATGCTGGATCGTGTGCCGCTCACGCCGGCGCAGATTCATCGCATGGAAGGGGAGCTGGAACCCGAGGTTGCGGCATCGCGCTATGAGTCGGAGCTGCGAAACGGCTTCCGGCTGGAGGGCCCCAAGACACCGCGTTTCGAGACGCCTCGTTTTGACCTGATCCAATTGGGCATGGGGCCGGACGGACACACAGCTTCGCTCTTTCCGCATACGGCGGCTCTCCATGAGATCAGCCGGCTTGCGGTGTCGAATCATGTGCAGAACAAAGATGCGTGGCGCATCACGCTGACCTGGCCGGTGATCAACCAGGGTGCGAGCGTCTTCTTCCTGATCGGCGGGGCCGACAAGGCAGAGAGGCTGAAAGAGGTGCTGACCGGGCCGCGCGATACCGATCGTCTGCCCAGCCAGCTCATCGCGCCTGCCGGCGGTATACTGACTCTGCTTCTGGACAAAGCTGCAGCCGCGCTGCTGCCTCCGACGGATGGGCAGGGGTACGGCGTTATCGAGAGGGAAGGATGATTCTTGCGGGTGATGTAGGCGGCACGAAGGTCCATCTGGCGCTGTACGACTTCAAGGACGGCGAGCTGAAACACACCCGGGACCAGAAGTTTCCAGCCAAGGAGTACTCCGGCCTCGAAGAGATCGTAAAAGAGTTCATCGTTACCGAAAAAGTGACGGCGGCATGCTTCGGCGTGCCGGGCCCTGTGCGCGAGGGACGGCTGCGCCTCACCAACCTGCCGTGGACGCTGGACAGCCGCGAGCTGGCGGCGAATCTCAAGATCGATTACGTATTTCTGATCAACGATCTGCAGGCCAACGGCTATGGCATCGCCGAGCTTTCTGCCGACCAGATCTACACGCTCAGCGAGGGCGATGCGCGCCAGATCGGCAATCGCGCGCTGATCTCGGCAGGAACCGGATTGGGCGAAGCCTTCCTGATCTGGGATGGACGCGATTATGTGCCCTACCCTTCCGAGGGGGGCCACTCCGATTTTGCGCCGCGCAATGAGGACGAGATCGACCTGCTGCGTTTCCTGATGCAGAAGTACAACGGGCGCATCAGCTTTGAGCGCGTGGTGAGCGGCCAGGGGTTAACGAACTGCTACGAATTTCTGCGCGAAGTGCGCGGCGTCGAGGAGCCGGCGTGGCTCGCAGAGCGCATGACCACTGAAGATCCGAATGCGGTGATCACCGAGCTGGCGATGGTGGCGAAGAGCGAAATCTGTGAGAAGGCGTTGGACTTGTTTGTAAGCGCATACGGAGCAGAGGCCGGCAACCTGGCGCTCAAGGTGCTTTCGGTGGGCGGGCTGTATGTCGGCGGCGGCATCGCGCCACGCATCCTGGAAAAGCTGAAGGACGGCACGTTCATGAAGGCCTTTACTGACAAAGGCCGCTTGAGCCAGCTGCTGGTGCACATGCCGGTGCGCGTGATTCTGGAGAGCCGCACCGCGCTGATCGGCGCAGCGGCGTACGCCGAGGCGCGCGCCGCCGAGCTGAGCGGGATTTCGCCGCGAGCGGCGAGCGTCAAATTTTAGCGTGCGCCGACCGGCAACACCGATCTGCCGAATGTTGAATTCGTCACCAGGGCAAAGCTCGTGTACATGGCCAGAAGTCCGCAGAGAAGGCCCATCCAGCCTCCAGCCTGAGACAGGCCATGCGCGCCCAGAAGATCGCCAAAACCGAGCAGGAAAAACGTGATCCACAGCGTAAGGAACACGAACCATAACGCCTTGGCGAGCCGGAAAGTGGCAATCCACATATAGAACGTGAAGACGCCCCACGCGATCAGCGTGACGGCGATGGTGCTGCCCGCCTGGCTGAGGTCGAGCACGCCGTGGCTGCCCAGAAGAACCAGCAGCGCGAACCACCACCAGAAGGCGCCGTAGCTGAGAAAGGCTACCGTGCCGAAGGTGTTGGCGGCGCGGAACTCCATGACGCCTGCCATCATCTGGATCAGTCCGCCGAAGGCGAACGCAAGCGGCAGCACGACGGGCTCTCCGCCCTTCGGCAGGATGCCTGCGTTGATCAGGCTCAGAATGACGGTGGTCAATCCAAAAGCAATCAGGCCCAGAGGCGCCGGATTGGCAAGTACGGACTTCGATTCATCGGCCATAGAACTTCCCTTCTTCGCGTTTTTGAAATGGATTAGCTGACAGCGCAGGGGGAGGGCGGGATCATGATAGCCGAGCCTGCCTGGCTTTGAAATCGGCGTGAGGCCAGGAATCTCTCCTTCGGACCAAATTGGTTCTGCATCACACGCGTGGCAATTTTTTGAGGAAATTGCCACGCTATAGCAAAACCAGAGATGCTGTACCGAAGCCGTTGGATTTGCTATAGGAAGGTTGAAGTGTTCACGATTCTGGGCCGATGGATCTTTCGCGCCTTCATCTCGATGGCGGCGTGTTTTCTTGCAACCTATCTGGGTGACTGGACGGTCTACCACCTGCGTGGTTCGCCAACTGCAACGGCCACGATCAATCGTTATATGGGCGTTCCGCTCAAGGGACAAAAAGAGGAGTACGACTATCTTGGCACCATCACGGTGCCTTGTTCGGTTTCCTTGTTTCCGCAAGGTGGGCATGATCCCTGCTGGCGGCTGCGCCAGCATCCGGATCAGTGGGAAAATCTCTGAGAGGTTTTAGGCCAGGCGCGATCGCTGGAATGGATTACTGCGCCGTGCCGGTCTCAAGAAGCACGAATGAATTTCCGTCGGGGTCCTGCACAAACACGAGCTTCTTTTGCAGGCTTGCGTTGACGCCAGCCGCCTGCAGCTGAGAGGCCGCTTTTTTTGCATCGGCAACCGGGAAGAGGGCCTGCACCTTGAGGCCGGCACGGTACTGCGGCAACTCGATGCGTATGTCATTATTGCCCGCGAGACTGAGACGAAGTCCATTTCCGGTGTCGTACACATCGAAACCGAGGTCGGTGTAGAAGTGGCGCGCCGCCTTCACATCGGTGACCGGCAGCTCAAAACCGAGCAGCTCGGTTGAGACCCGATTGGCGCCGAGGTGCTGGCCCTGGTCGGCTGTGTGGCGGGAACCGGGCATGTACTGCGTGAACTCGGTGACGCGGCCATCCGGGTCAATGACGACGGAGAGCAGATTGCCTGCACCGGCCTTCTTGACAGGCGTAGCCTTTTCGCCGCGCGAGGTCAGGACCGGAACGTATGCTTCTAGGTCGCCGACTTCGTAGCAGACGTGCATCCAGCCGAGCTGCTGCGAGGCCTCGGTTTGCGGATAGACTTCGACGAACTGATGGTCATTGATCTTGATGAAGACTTCGTTCGTCTTGCCGTTCGCCGTGGAGGCAAAGGCCTCTTCGTAGCCGAGTTTCTGGAAGAAGGCCGCTTCCTGCTCGAGGTTTTTTACACGATAGGCGACGTGCGCGATGCCGGTAATCTGACCGGTTGGGTGAGGAGCCTGCGCGCTCAAGCAGAGCGCACCAGCGCTGAAAACGCCGAGCGCCAAAGTTGAAACCCACTGCATCTTGATCATGTCTGGTCTACCCTCCAAAGCGCGCCTCCAAAGCAGCGGGCTTGTTTATCCGGCGTAGTCTTCGCGAAAAGGTGTAAAGATGTCGAGCACTTCAGAGTCTTCGAGAGCCGACGCCTGGTGGTCGACGTCGCCGTTGACCACGACGCTGTCGCCGCTGCGAAGATCCCAGCTTTTGCCTTCCGCTAGAAAACGGATATGCCCGCGGACTACATACACCATTTGATGATGCGGATGCTTATGGCGTGCACCGTTCCATCCTTTTTTAAAGGTATGGCGCACCAGCATCAACTGCGGACTGTAGGCTAGCACCTGCCGCTGCATTCCGGGTTCCGGCGTGGTGACACTGGTCGCGTCAGTTGCCGTATAAACCACTCCACCTGGGGTCATGCTCTCTCCACGCTTAGAAGAACCTGCGTTATGGGCTGGACTCAACGATTCAGCGAGTTATCGGTTCATCCAGCCGCCATCCACAACCAGAATGTGACCGTGGATGTAATCGCTTGCGCCGGAGGCCAGGAAGACGGCGGCGCCCGCCAGGTCCTCGGGTTTGCCCCAGCGGCCGGCGGGAATCCGATCGAGAATCTTCGGGGCTCGCTGTGGATCGTTGCGAAGCGCCTCGGTGTTGTCCGTGTCCATATACCCCGGCGCGATGGCGTTCACATTGACGCCTTTCGCGGCCCACTCGTTCGCGAAGGCCTTGGTGAGCTGTCCTACGCCGCCTTTGGCCGCCGCATAGGAGGGCACCAGAATGCCGCCCTGAAATGTGAGCAGTGAAGCGATGTTGATCACCTTGCCCGATCCGCGCGCCAGCATGTGCCGGCCCGCGTTCTGCGTAAGACGGAAGACGCTGGTAAGATTCACGTCGATCAGCAGCTTCCAGTCTTCTTCAGGATGGTCGACAGCCGGCGAGCGGCGGATCGTCCCGGCGTTGTTGACCAGAATATCGATCGTTCCGAAGTGCCGGACGGTCTCGTCGACCAGGCGTGTGCAGACGTCTTTGTCTCCCACGTCGCCTGCCAGCGCAATCGAGTCTTTTCCAGCCGCAATTACCTGTTGCCGGGTGGCTTCGGGCGCTTGAGTCGAGCCGTGGACCGCCACATTTGCCCCGGCCTGGGCCAGCGCTACCGCAATGGCGGCGCCCAGTCCCCGGGATGAGCCGGTTACCAGCGCTGTCTTTCCTTTGAGGTTGAATTGATCGAGTATCAGGGGAAAAATTCGATCCTTTCGGAAGGTCAACGCCGCACGCGAGAGGCGCGGAATCAACCCGAGAATACACCGCGTACTCGCAGCCACGCAACCGTGGCACAGCACGCGCACAGGCCGTCACGCCGCATGGTGAAATTCACAAAAATTCTTGAACAGCAAAAGGTTACGGCATCCACAGCGGGATCTGCCGGATTCCTTCGCTGACGTGCGCCGGTTGTTCTCGCTATCCTTTCTATAGTGCCCTTAACGAGCCCGCAGAGGCCCGGGGAGCTCTGGTTTTGTGGAGGTTCCGTCTCGTCATGCACATCTCCCCCGGATTTTCGGCGATTGGCGCTCTTGCCGGTCTTGCTGCGGTTCTTGTCTGGCGTGTCCGCGAGGGGCGAACGCCGGTGACAGTGCGTAAGATTCTTATCCCGCCCATGGGCATGGCCACAGGGTTCTCGATGTTCATCGTGCCGGCATTTCGTGTGCCGATCACCTGGGCTCTCGGCGCATTCCTTCTCGGCGCCATCGCGCTCGCTTACCCACTGCTGCTTACCTCAAAGCTGGAACGCACCGGCGACACCATCATGATGAAGCGCTCAGGGGCTTTCTTCGCAGTCGTGATTGTGCTGGCCGCCATCCGCTACTTAGCCCGCGGCTACTTCGACCGGCTGCTGACAATCGAGCAGACCGGCGGGCTCTTTTTCATTCTCGCCTTCGGCATGATCCTGCGCTGGCGGATGAGCATGTTCTTTGAATACCGCGCGCTCACGGCGTAGCCACAATTTTCTTCCAGACCGATCCCGCAGCAGCGCCAATACCGATTTCCTGTTCGGGTTCTCCGATATTCGACCATGCGTACATTCCGGAAAGCATGATGTACGCTCATGGTGAGGAGTTGACGTTTGATCCGTTGCGGCGGTTCTCTCAGGCAGTTCTTCCATTCCCGTGCGATCCCGGATAGCGTGCGAGGCGTTCTCTTCACGAAAGCGCGCAGCGGCTGTGCATTTTTCGCTGCAGGCCGCAGAAGCACGATGACAGCGATGCTCCTCGTCGCTTGCGCTGCGGCGGGCATCATGTGCGCGGTCAATGCATTTGCGCAAGCTTCCGCGCCCGCATCGCTCGATGCGCTCTCGGGCGAATACACCAGTCCGGCTGAACCGGATACGTCCTACGATGTATACGCGCAGGATGGCCGGCTGATGATCGAGTCAGATCGGTTTGTTCCCACACCGCTGGACGCCATTGCCACGAGCGTATTCGACGTCGAGGGTTCGAAGGCGACGCTCCAGTTTGCGCTCGATCGCGCCAGCCACGGCACTGGATTGGTCTTTCTCAATGATCCGAAGTTTTTTTATTCGCGCACAGGCGAGGCGGTTCATCACGTCTTTCATGACTATCAACGCACGGATGCGATGATCCGGATGCGTGACGGGGTCAAGCTGCACGCAGTGATTCTCAAGCCCAAAGACATCACCACGCCCCTGCCGATTCTGATGCAGCGCACTCCTTATGGCGTCGACCAGACCGATCGCGCCTGGTTCTTTGCGCAACGTCCTGAGCTGGCGCGAACCGGATATATCTACGTTGGCGAAGACATACGAGGACGCTTCCGCAGCCAGGGCAAGTTCACGATGATGCGGCCGCTAGCCGATCATCACAATCCCAAAGCGACGGACGAAAGCACCGATGCCTACGATACCGTGACGTGGCTGCTTGCGCACGTGCCCGGCAACAATGGCCGCGTGGGCGTGGTGGGCACCAGCTATCCCGGTTTTCTGGCAATGATGGCCGGTATCGATCCGCATCCTGCTGTGAAAGCGATCTCACCGCAGGCGCCGATGATCGATGTATGGATGGGCGACGACTTCTTTCACAATGGCGCCTTCCGCCAGAGCTACGGCTACGACTACGCGTGGATGATGGAGTCGAGCAAAGAGAATGCACAGGTCAGCTATGGAACGGACTCACTCGGCCAGCCGGTAGATGGATATGCGTACTTTCTCGAGCGCGGTTCATTTGCCGCGGATGTGAAGCAATCGGGATCGAAAGTTCTTCCTACATGGAAGCTTTTCCTCGACCATCCAGCGTATGACGCGACATGGAGCTCGCGGAGCGTAGAACAGTGGTTGACCGCTGTTACCGTGCCGACACTCACAGTCGGCGGCTACTACGATCAGGAAGATATGTGGGGACCGCAGGAGGCGTATGCCAAGCTCGAGCCGCACGACACACAGCACGAAAACTTCCTCGTTCTGGGGCCATGGCGGCATGGCTATTGGAGTTCGCCATTGCGGCGGCTTGGAAATCTCGATTACGGTGAGCCGATCGGCACGGAGTTCCGGGCGCAGATCGAAGCAAAATTCTTCGCGCACTACCTGAAAGACGAGTCAGGTACAAATGCCTCCGGCTTTGATCTCCAGGACACGGCAAGCTTCCAAACCGGCTCGAATACGTGGAAGTACTATGCGCACTTTCCGCCGGAGGAATCGAAACCAACGAGCCTCTACCTGGAGGGTGACGGTTCACTAAGTTGGAATGCACCGAGCGTCGAGGCGCGCACCAGCTATGTGAGCGATCCAGCCAACCCGGTTCCCTATCGCCATCAGCCCATCCAGCCTACGTATGGTCCCGGGTCAGAGTGGTACGACTGGCTTACGGAAGATCAGCGCTTCGTCACCGAGCGCAAAGACGTCGCGGTCTGGAAGCTGTCGGCGCTCGACCATGATCTGACGCTTACTGGCGAGGTGGTTGCCGACATCTATGCGTCGCTGAGCGGTTCAGACGGCGATCTGGTGGTCAAGCTCATCGACGAATATCCCGCCGATAATCCCGATGCGAAGATGCGTGGCTATCAGTTGCTGACCAATGCGGAGATCTTTCGCGGACGATATCTGAGCAGCTTCACCGCGCCGCAGGCGATTCCAGCCAATGTCGTTCACGAGTACAAATTCAGCCTGCATGATGTGGATCACGTCTTCAAGGCGGGCCACACCGTGATGGTCGAGATTCAGAGCACGTGGTTTCCGCTCTACGATCGCAATCCGCAGACCTTTGTGCCGAATGTCATGACCGCCAAGCCAGCCGACTACAAGCCGGAGACGATCACGGTGTGGTCCGGGTCGGGGCACGAATCAAGTCTGTTGCTGCCTGTCGTCATGCCAAATTGACACATAACCTGTGCGCACATAAACTGTGTTCATGAACATCACTCTCTCCATTGACGAGCAGGTTGTGGAGCGCGCGAGAGAGAAGCTGCGCGCCATGGGCAAGAGCCTGAATCAGGAGATTCGCGACCATCTTCAGCACGTGGCGGGAGACGATGATCTCGAACGGGATATCGAGTTCCTTCGAAGTACCGCTGGACGGGGAAACTCCGGCGATTGGAAATGGAACCGGGATGAACTGTATGAGGAGCGGCTAAAGTGGCCTCGGAAGTGACCTCTAGCGCAAGGGCCGCGCGCGCATTTCTCGATACCAATATTCTCGTTTATGCAGACGACGCCAAATTACCTGCCAAGCAACTGAAGGCTGTTGAGCTGATCGAACATCACCTGCGGCTGAGAACCGGTGTGATATCGATTCAAGTGTTGCAAGAATACTTCGCTGCCGTCTTGAGAAAACTCAATCTGGATGTCGGGTTAGCAAAGCGAAAGATCCAGGTATATGCAAAGTTCCACGTCGTAGAACCCAAAGTGAACAGCGTGGTCAGCGCCGTCGACCTTCATCGCCTCCATGGAATTTCCTTTTGGGATGCGTCGATTCTCCAGTCTGCGAAGGAGGCGGGCTGCAGCATTTTGCTCACAGAAGACCTGCAGCACGGCCAGACGATTGACGGGGTCAGGATCGTCAATCCGTTCCTTTGAAAGAGGTCCGTCAGTTTGCTCTGAGCGCCACCATCGGATCGATGCGCGAGGCGCGGCGAGCCGGCATGTAGCCAGAGAGCACAGCGATGGCGAGCAAAACGACGGCCATCGCAATGTAGGTCAAAAAATCCCAGGGCGAAGTAGCGAAGAGCAGTGCAGCAATGAGCTTCGCCGCGGCTAACGAGGCGATGGCTCCGAGCAGGATTCCCGTGGTGGCCAACCGCAACGTGCCGCCCAGCACCTGCCGCTGCACGCGGGCGGCCGTAGCTCCAAGCGCCATGCGGATGCCGATCTCTTGCGTCTGCCGCGTCACCGAGTACGAGATCACACCGTAGATGCCCAGCGCGGCCAGAAACAGTCCAAGCCCAGCAAATACACCTACCAACATTACGAAAAACCGGCGGGGCGAATTAGCATGATCGACGAGTGATTGGATCGGACGGAACTCCGCGATGGGCTGTTTCGGATTCAAGCTGCGCAAGGTGCCGAGAATGCTGTTGGCGAGGGTCGCCGGCGGCAGCGTGGTGCGCACCACGAGTTCCGCTCCCGAAGGACTTGCCTGCGTGATGGGGTAGTAGATCTGCCAGCCCGTTTCGCCTTCCGTGCTTTCCTCATGAACATCATCGGCGATGCCTATAATGCGCAGATCCTGTCTTCCACTGGTGATAATCTGCCCTAACGCGCTGCCGTTGGGCCAGTGCGCATATCCGGCCAGGAAACGGGCATAACTGACATTGATAATGACGACGCTGGTGCCATGCGGGCCATCATCCCACGTAAAATCTCGGCCACTGAGCCTTGTGCCCATGGCATGTAGATATCCGGGCGTCACGACGTACACAAGTGGCCCGGCTGGCGAGTTTTCCGGCCTCTGTACGCCCTTTGGGAATGGCGTGCCCCACTCGCGATTTTGGCCCAGCGGAAGATAGTCGGAGATTCCTGCCGCTTCAACACCGGGGATGGCGCTCACCCGAGCGAGCATCTGCTGAAAGATGACAGTTCGCTTTTGTGCGCTGGCATCGCCGGTTGGAGCGTTGTCGTCGTAACTGACCTTGATCGCCGCTGCGCGTTCAGCCTGGAAGCCGAGATCGACATCGAGAACGTGGAGAAAGCTGCGCAGCAGCAGACCAGCGCCTATCAGCAGCACGCAGGCGAGCGCAACCTCGGTCACAACAAGCACGGAGCGAAGACGCTCATGCCTGCGGCCCTGACCCGCGCCAGCGCCTGAATCTTTGAGCGACTCCTGCAGATTGCCGCCGGCCGTGCGCAGACCAGGAATGAGGCCAAAAAGGACAGCCGTTGTAATGGCGATGAAGACCGTCCATGCGAGCGCAGCGCCGTCGATGCGCAGTGTGCTCAAGAGCGGGAGCGCAATTGCGCCCTGGTGGGCGAGCCAGAATATGAGCAGATACGCCAGGCCAAGACCGAAGACTGCACCAGCACAGGAGAGCACGAGACTTTCTGTGAGCAGCTGTCGCACGATGCGGCCGCGCCCTGCGCCCAGCGCGGCGCGCATCGCGAACTCTTTGCCGCGCGCAGCAGAGCGGGCCAGCAGCAGATTTGAAAGATTCACGCAGGCGATGAGCAGGATCATGCCCACGGCTGACCAGAGCACGATAAGCGAGCGATGCAGCCGTCCGCTCACGTAGTCTTTCAGCGGCGTTGGTATGATTCTGCCCTTATATACGCCGCAGCTGCGCGGCTGTTTGTTATTCCAGCACATGCTGGGCGCGACTCGCACCGCATCCTCGCGCGCCTGGACGAGCGTTACGCCGGGCTTGAGGCGACCGATGAAGGTGATGATGTTGCCCCAGTCGCGTGGAGGTCCATACAAATTGAGCGGTGTGATAGCGTCTACCTTCGAACCGGGAGAAAACACTGCGCCAAAGTCGAAACCTGCCGGTAAGACGCCGATCACTGTGGTCTGGCGGCCGTTCATATCGAAGGTTTTGCCGATAATATCCGGATCGGCGTTGAATTGCCGCCGCCACCACGCGTCCGAGAGCACGATCACGGGCGGCGTTCCGTTGCGCGCGTCATCGGGCGTGAACAATCTTCCCATCGCCGGCCGCACACCAAGCACCTGAAAGAAGTTTGCAATCACATCGATGCTCGTGGCCGGAACCGGTGCGCCACCCAGATTGAGGCTCAGATTGTCGGCGCCCGAGAAGGCAAAATAGCCCGTTACATCCTGATACGATCGGCTGCCCACCCGGAACTCGTCATAGGCGTCTGTCGAATAGGTAGCGCATGACAGGCCGCACTTGGTGGAAGGCGGTGCGATCCAGACAAGCTCTTGCGCGTTCGGAAAGGGCAAGGGCCGCAGCAGTAGCGTATTTACCACGCTGAAGACGGCCACATTCGCGCCGATACCGAGCGCAAGAATGAGAACGGCCACCGCTGTAAAGCCGATGTCGCGGCCCAGGGTGCGGAGGGTGTACCTCAGATCCTGCAAAAGAATGTCGAGTCTCATGAGACCTCGCGCCTCCCGTTGTTTGTATCGGGCCTGCTCCAGACCGCCGATGCGGATGAGCGCCTGACGCCGCGCCTCCGCAAGCGACATGCCGCGTTCCAGATTCTCTTCCACGGCGAATTCGACATGCGCAGCCAACTCGTCCTCGAGCTCGTGGTCGAGCCGGCGCTTGGTGAAGAAGGCGCCCACGCGGCGAACGAAGCGCCAGTTCATGCGAGTTCACCGTCCTCATCGAGCAGCGCGCCCGAGTCTTTATCCATGCGCAGCACGCGGTCCATCACGCCGCTCAGCCGCTCCCAGTAGCGTGCATCCTCAGCGAACTGGCGCTGGCCGCTCGCGGTGATCGCGTAGAACTTCGCCTTGCGATTGTTGCCGGAAACGCCCCAGCTCGATCGAATCCAGCCGCGCTGCTCCAAGCGCACGAGCGAGGCATAGATGGTGCCCTGGTTGAGCAGCACCTGATTCCCACTCACCTGCTCAATGCGTCGCGCGATGCCGTAGCCATGCAACGAGCCCATGGCGGCCAAAGTCTTGAGGACCATCAGATCCAGTGTGCCCTGCAGGAGATCGAGCTTAGATGACTTCATTACTTCCTGTGGTAACGCCACATGAGAGTAGCACGGCCCCTGTGGGCGTGCCACAGGAATGTGACGAATGCGAAGAAGGCGGCAATGGGTCGAAAATACGATAAAATAGAAGCTGCAATGAACCTTCGCCAGCCTATTCCGGCGCTTCTCTAGCGGCTCCCGCCGCATACAGCCGTTCTTTCCCTGCCTGTTTTCTACTCCCAAGATTTAAGAGCCCGGAGGGGTTATGCTGGATCGCCTGGAACAGATGGAGCAGCGCTATAACGAGCTGCAGGCGCAGTTCGCGCTGCCTGAGGTCATCAACGACCACGAAAAATATCAGAAGACGGCAAAGGCCCTGCGCGAAATCGAAAAGCCAGTCGAGAAGTACCGCGAGCTGAAGCAGGTTCGCCAAGGGCTGGCGGATGCGCGCGCCATGCTGGCAGAAAGCGACCCCGACCTGCGGGAATTGGCTGAAGTGGAGATTGCTGCGCTCGAACCGCGCGAACCGGAGCTCGAAGAAGAACTGAAGGTTCTGCTGCTGCCCAAAGACCCGAACGACGAGAAGAACGTCATTCTCGAAATTCGCGCCGGCACGGGCGGTGATGAGGCCTCGCTCTTCGCGGCTGAAATCTTCCGCATGTACACGCGCTTTGCCGAGCAGCACCGCTGGAAGGTGGAGGTAATGTCTCTCTCCGAGTCGGGCGTGGGCGGCTACAAGGAAGTCATTGCGATCATCGAAGGCGATCGCGTGTACTCGCAGCTCAAATGGGAGAGCGGCGTGCACCGCGTGCAGCGCGTGCCCGCCACAGAGACGCAGGGGCGCGTGCATACGTCGGCCGTGACCGTGGCAGTATTGCCGGAAGCCGAAGAGGTCGACATCAAGATCGAAGCCAAGGATCTCCGCATCGATACTTTCTGCTCATCGGGCCCGGGTGGACAGTCGGTGAACACGACCTACTCGGCTGTGCGCATCACGCACTTGCCCACCAACACGGTGGTGAGCTGCCAGGACGAAAAGTCGCAGATCAAGAATCGCGAAAAGGGCATGCGCGTGCTGCGCTCGCGGCTCTACGAAATGGAGATGGAAAAGCAGAATGCGGAGCTGGCCGCTGCGCGCAAATCGCAGGTCGGTTCCGGCGACCGTAGTGAAAAGATTCGCACGTATAACTTTCCGCAGAACCGGCTTACCGATCATCGCATCGGCCTGACGCTGCACCAGCTTGATCTGATCATCGAAGGCCGGCTGCAGCCGGTGGTCGATGCGCTGATTGCACACTTCCAGGCAGAGCAGTTGAAGGCCGGCAGCCAGGCAGCGTGAGGCTGCGCGATGCCTCCGCTTTCAGCATGTATTGCACAGGCCACGAAGCGGCTTGCCTTGGGGCCGCATCCAGAGCGCGCCAAATTAGATGCTGAGACGCTACTCATTACGGCTCTTGGCAAGAATCGCGCGTGGCTGCTCGCTCATGGCGATGACGAATTGCCAGATGCAGCCGCTGAACACTTTGCTGAATGGGTGGAGCGGCGTTGTTCCGGTGAGCCGATCCAATACATCACCGGCGAAGCGGAGTTCTATGGGCTGCCGTTTCGCGTGAATTGCGATGTGCTCATTCCGCGGCCTGAGACGGAGCATCTCGTTGAGAAATCCATCGAGCTCGCGTCAGGTTTCGCGCGTCCGCGCATCGTCGACGTTGGCACTGGCTCGGGCGCGATCGCGATCGCACTAGCGCGCAAACTTCCCAACGTTTCGGTCACCGCGGTCGATCTGTGCGAAGCTGCGCTTGGCTTGGCGCGCGAAAACGCTCAACGGAACAACGTGGCGGAGCGCATCCGTTTTCTTCGCGGCGATCTGCTGGCGCCCGTCGCCAGCGAGCAGTTCGAGATCATTGTTTCGAATCCGCCGTATGTGGCCGAACGCGAACGCGATTCGCTCGCCGTCGAAGTACGTGACTACGAGCCGTCGCAGGCGCTCTTTGCGGGCGAGGACGGGTTTGCGATCTATCGCCGCCTGATTCCTGCAGCGTATGTCGCGCTTGTTCCGGGTGGATTTCTTTTATTGGAAATTGGCTACGGCCAGGAAGCCAGTGTGCGCGAACTGCTGGCCCCCGCGGGATTCACAGAAATCGCCTTCATCGCCGATCTTCAAGGCATTCCGCGCGTGGCGTCGGCCCGGCGCAGCTAGAACAAACCCACTATTATTGGCCTCGCCCCTACGGGGCTCAGGGATCAATTTGGCGTGTTGACCCAGGGCTGCCCTTCGTTCGCTCAGGCGAACGAAGAGTCCACCCTGGGCTATTGCCCATCGGCCCCTCCGGGGCCGAACTGCTCTGCTTCATCCATTGAAGCCGGAAGTATCGGTGGCGCCTGATATCGATCGACTACTTGGCGCGGCCCGTCTTGTTCAGCTCTTTGTAGAAGCCGAGATCTTTATTCGTAAGGCTCTTTGCGATATAGAGAATCTGTCCGTAGTGCATGCCGAAGTGCTCGACAACGTGATAAACGGCATCGAGCCCGCAAGTTTTATAGCCCTGAATTTCGTAAGGTGCGAGCAGCTCCTCTACGGTCAAGCGATCCAGCACGGCCCCTGCGGCTTCCAGCGTGGCGCCCAACTTCGCAAGCAACTCCGCGGCCGGCGCGCCTTCTCTTGCGGCGAACTCCGCGGGACGGTTACGCTTGTCCTCACTCTTGTTGAACGCAGTCACCAGCCACTGGCCTACGTTGCCATTCAAGTGCAGCAGCAGGTTGCCGATGCTGTTGCTGGACTCATTCGGCCGCCACCAGACCTGCTCTTCCGTGAGCGACGATACTGTCTCGCGCAAACGCGGCCAGCACTGGCCCAGCAGCTGGTTGCGTGAGGAAGCGAGAAAGAGCGTCGCGAGTTGCGCGTCCGTTTCAAACATGGAGAGCTCTCCCGAGCCGCGAAGCAGTTCTAGAGGAGTTCATAACCGGCGAACCAGTAGCCGATCTCGAAGGCCGCTGTCTCTTCAGCATCGGAACCGTGAATCGCGTTCTCCTGAATCGAGCCGGCGAACTTCTTGCGGATAGTTCCCTCTTCGGCATTGGCCGGATTCGTAGCGCCCATCAGCTTGCGCAGATCCGCAATCGCGTTGTCCTTTTCAAGAACCAACAGAACGAGTGGGCCCGAGGACATGAAGGTGCAGAGATCGCCGAAGAACGGCCGCTCCTTGTGGACGTAATAGAAACCCTCGGCCTGCGGCTTGGAGATCGACTGCTTGCGAATGGAGACGATGCGGAAGCCAGCTTTAGCGATTTCTGCGAGAATGGCGCCGGTATCGCCTTTGCGAACTGCGTCCGGCTTGATGATGCTGAAGGTGCGTTGCGGCACGTGGATTCATTCCTCCAGGAAAAACTTCCTGAAGTCATTGTAATGGCCGCAAAACGGGACGGCAGGCGATCAGGGCTTGGAGCGCAGGTAGGCAATCACGCTGCGGATATCGCTCTTCGACAAGATACTGCCGAAGGCGGGCATGGCGCCTTTCCCTTGCGTGATGATGGTCTCCGCCTGCTTCGGAGTCAGAGTCGAGGGCTGCTGGCGAAAGACTTCGTAAAGATTCGGCGGGCCGAACGGAGTTGTATCGCCGGGCTGCTTGTTGTGGCAGACCACGCACCGCTGATGGAAGATCTCGTCGCCATGTTTCGAGCTGGGCGACGGCGCATCACTCGCGCCCGGGGAGGCGCCCCTCAGTTGCGCCGTGCAAAGCGACAGTGAGGCCAGCAGCAACGCCGCAGACCAGGGGAAGAGAGAAATCCGACGCCGTGGGGATAGAATCATCGCCTCTATCGTTGCGTATTATGCAATTTAGATTGCGCAATACGCTTACAAATTTATATCGGGTGAGGCAGTGGCCCATCAGGAGAAGCTGCCCCACTTAGTCAAATGTATCGCATCTCAGGCGGGAAATTGAATCTCCTCGAAGAATTTATAAGTTCCAAGATCAGAAGGAGGCGCAAAGAAGCAGGCAACCTTCATCACTTCCTTACCCGAATTTTGCAGCATGTGAATCTGCCCCTGTGGAAAGAGCACTGCACAACCGGCCTTCACCGGTTCGACCACTCCTTCGATCATCACCCGGCCTGATCCCTGGACTATATAGATCACTTCTTCTCCGTTGGGATGCGAGTGAGCAGGCCGCACTGTCTGGCCGGGCTGCACCTCGATAACGCACATCGTGCAGTGCTGCGCGTTGGTGGTTTCCTTTGTCACAACCCAGCGCAGGCGGCGGCCAGGCAGGTCGAGCGCCTCGATGCTGGTTTCGTCCACGATCGGCAGCTTCATAACATTTCCGCCTTTCTGAATCTAAGCTCGCAGAGAAGCGAGGCCACGTGTGACGGTATCGGCGATCGCTTCCGGCGAGAGTCCGAACGCGGCGATCAATTGCTCATAGGTTGCCGAATGCACGAACTGCGGCTTGCCTTCCGCATCGAGCGTCGAAATCGTCAGAACACGGCGCAGAACGTCTGCAGGCACAACGGCGCGATTGCGATAAAGCGCCTTGAGAAAGTTCTGCCACAGATAGCCGTTGTTCTGCTCCGCAAAAACGATGAGCTTGCCTGATGCCGCGAGCTCCATCAGCAGTTCCTGATCGACCGATGGCATATCGACGACACCAGCTTCGATGCCCCGCTGGGCAAGGATGGATGCAGCGGCAAGCGCCTCATGCACGCCGCGACCACTCGTGAGAATCACGGCCTCTTCGCGGTCACTGCAGCGCACACGATAGCCTTTGCCAAAGGCGAATTCAAAATTCTGGTCATAGATTACGGAAGAGTCCGCGCGCATCACGCGCAGATACACCAGGCCGCGGTTGCCCTCCATGATCCACTTCATGATCGAGAGCATCTGCTGCGGACAGGAGACGTCAATGATCTTCAGCTGGCCGACGGCATCGAAAGTCGTGATGTCGTCGTTGCCCATGTGGGTGGCGCCGTTGGTGCGAGTCTCGAAGTTCGCTGCCGTGGCAAGGAAGGTGAGGTCGAGCAGATGGCCTTCACTGAGCCATCCATCGGACGCGTCGATAGCTTCCGAACGTTCCTGTTCGCCGACTGCGATGCGGCGCAGCACCTGCCAGTTAAAGAATGGGCAAAAGGTGCTGACCCACGTGTTGTAGCCAAGCGCCGCGAAGGCTTCGCCAATCAACATCATGTTCGCTTCAGCGACGCCCACGTTCAAGGCGCGCCGTTGATCGACGGCTGCAACGCCGGCTTCGAGACCGCTCGTGGTGCCGAGGTCCGAGTCGATCGAAACCACGCGGCGATCGCGGGCAAAGACCTTCATTGCATGGGTTACGATGGCCGCCGCACTGTAGGACTTCGCACGATCAATCTTCGGCAGCAGCTCCGGATCGTAGTTGATCCGCTTGTTGCGCACGGGAACGCGCCGCGTGAGCACCGGCCCGATAACGGATCGAATCTCCTGCTTCTCGCCAGCCTTGAAGCCGATCTCGAGATGCATCTGCTCGGCAGCTTCGAAGAGTTGCCGGCGCACTACAGACAGCTCCGGATCTTCGCTGATCTCTTCGAGAAATTCGAGCGCCTCGGCAACGCGCATCTGGCGGCGCTGGTATTGCAGGTCGAGCTCCTGCGCAATGAGATCATCCGGCGTGACGACCTTATGCTTGTTTAGAAAATCAGAGAGAGCGCCGTAGCCTTTGATCGCTTTGCAGATAATAGCCGTCGGCTTGCCATTGCGCGCGCCGAGCTTGAAGCGATCAAGCGCGGCCAGTACGCCGTCATACTGGGTCGCATCTACATCGACGCTCTCCCAACCATACGAGCGGAACACCTCTCCGAAGTCAGGCATGGGATAGATGGTCTTGGTGTGGATGTCGAGCTGGCCATGATTGCGGTCAACCAGAACGCAAAGATTGTCGAGATGATTCTGGCCGGCATACATCACGGCCTCCCAGACGGAACCCTCCTGGAGTTCACCATCGCCGACGATGCAATATGAATCGAAACGTGGCTCCAGGCGACCGGCGATCGCAAATCCTTGCGCTACGCCGATGCCCTGGCCCATCGGGCCCGTCGCGATGTGCACGCCCGGCAGCACGGGGCCGGGATGCCCATTGAGAATGCTGTCGTAGGAACGGGAGTTCTTGAGAACGCTTTTGTCGAAGTAGCCCAGGTCTGCATAGATAGATGCCATCGCAGCGACGGCGTGGCCTTTGCTGAGCGTGAAGATGTCCTGGCCGATTCGTGTTGGGTCTTCAATATCGAGCCCGAGATAGCCGCCATAAAAAAGCGCGACGAGCGGAATGGTCGCCGAAAAGGCGCCGCCGGCGTGCAATCCCTTGTCGACTGCATCGCGACTCTGCTCCAGAGTGAGAATGCGTATATCGGAGTCTTTAATGGCGAGAAGCCTGAGAATGCCCTGGCGCACCAGGAATTCATGCGAAATAACGAGGCCGCGGCCGAAGGATCGCCGCCGGCGTTCAGTAGAAGTTGAACTCAGCACGCTCTAGAATTCTCCAAGACTATTCTCGAAGGCCTGACCAACTATGGCTTGTAAGAACGATTGCGCAACAGCATATGCTCAATATGCAACAACTGTTGCGTAGACGTACTGTAGATGTGCGCGCGCAGCACTGTCAAGCCGCGCTCTCGTTGCTTGACGCAGCGCAAAGGAGCATTCGGTGCACGTTGTTGTGATCGGCGGAACAGGGCATATCGGCAGTTATCTCACGCCGATGCTTGTTGAGTCGGGATGCACCGTAACGTGCATCTGCCGCGGCATCAAGCAGCCATACCGGCCGCATCCTGCGTGGGACGCGATTGCCTACGTGCGCGTCGATCGAGCTGCCGAAGAAGAGGCCGGCGCCTTCGGTGAGCGCGTCGCCCGGCTCGATGCCGATGTTGTCATCGATCTGACCTGCTATCACCTGCACAGTGCGAAGCAGCTCGTCGAAGCGTTGCGAGGGCGGGTGCGGCAGTTTCTGCATTGCGGAACTATCTGGGTGCATGGGCACAGCGTGACGGTTCCCACAACGGAGGATGCGCTGCGCAAGCCATTTGGCGATTACGGCATCCGCAAGGCGGCCATTGAGACCTGGCTCTTGCAACAAGCTGCCCAAACCGGATTCCCGGCTGCCGTGTTACATCCGGGTCATCTTGTGGGTCCCGGATGGACGCCGATCAACCCGACGGGCAATTTCAATCCGGCTATCTATGCGGCGCTCAGAAGCGGCTCTGAGGTTCGTATTCCTCACTTCGGTATGGAGACAGTGCATCATGTCCACGCCGAGGATGTGGCTCAAGCATTCGTGAAGGCAATCGAGCGGCGGGAACAGGCGATAGGACAAAGCTTTCACGTAGTGTCGGCCTCCGCGCTCACGCTGCGCGGATATGCCGAAGCCATGGCTGCGTGGTTCGGCCAGTCAGCGAATCTGCGGTTTCTGCCATGGGAGGAATGGAAAACGGGCGTTTCGGAGAGAGACGCTGCCGTCACGGAGGATCATATTCGCCACTCACCCAACTGCAGCATCCAAAAAGCGCGTAAGTTGCTGGGATACGAGCCGCGCTACTCATCCCTCGAAGCAGTGCAGGCGGCTGTGTCCTGGCTCATCGAGAACGGCGCGATCGCCTGAACCGCGCATCCTACAGGCTTGCATAATTCGCAACGCGAAACAACTGTCCGGATTCGCACACGCCCGCGTGATTTCGCCGCAAAGCCGTCGCATTTCAAGCACATCCGCCGCTTGCCAAGAAGGCTTGAAGAAATCGCTTTACTCCAAGAAGCGCTGAGAAAAGAATCCTTGACTTTCATTTCTTTGCGATGCTAACGTTTTGGCGCTGCAATATTCATTGCATCATGCGCAACGAACGTGTGCCAAATACGCAAGCTCGCTGCGCAGTAGTCTTTCTCCGCAGGAGGCCTGAATGATCGCGAGATATAAGCTGGTCCTGACAAAGTTGACCGTATGGTGCGCGTGCGTCCTGATGCTCGCGATGCCATCGCATTCCCAGAATTCAACCGGTTCAATTGTTGGTAGCGTGATCGACGCCAAAGGTGCGTCACTTCCCAACGCCAAAGTGACCGTCACAAATGATGCAACGGGTGAGAAGCGCCTCACCACAACTTCAGAATCCGGAGAGTATCAGGTCCTAACCCTCCAGCCGGGACAATACAGCGTTGAAATCGAGAATCCTGGATTCAAGCGCTATATCCAGAACCCGGTTGAAGTCCAGGTGGAGCAAGCCACTCGCATTAACGCCACGATGGAAGTGGGGGGTGTGAGTGAGGAGGTGACTGTCAGCACCACCGCGCCCATCATGCAAACTGAGACGGCCGCACTCGGCCAGGTAGTGGAAGGCCGCGCCGTAACAGAGATGCCTCTAAATGGGCGTAACGTACTGGCCCTTGTCGGTCTCGTCCCTGGGGTTGTGCCGCAGGGCAGCTCGGGCGGTAATTTGACAGGTCAAAATGTATTCGCGGCCGGCAACTTCCAGATCGGCGGTGGCGATGCGAATCAAAGCTCAACGCTCGTCGATGGCGCTCCAGTCAACATTTCCTATGGCAACATTACAAGCCTGGTTCCGTCGCAAGATATCGTGCAGGAATTCCGCGTACAGACGAATGACAACACGGCGGAATACGGCATGTACACCGGCGGCGTCATCAACATGACCACCAAGTCCGGTTCAAACGCGATCCACGGAACCGCGTATGAATTCGATCGCAACACAGTCTTTAACGCGACTCCGTTTTTCAACAAACATTCGTCGACAGTTTTGCCGAAGAGTCCCTATCAACTGAATCAGTTTGGTGGAAATATAGGCTTTCCGATTAAGAAGGACAGGCTGTTTGGTTTCGGAGACTACCAGGGATATCGCAATCGCGTCGGTAAAACTGAAAACTACACCGTTCCTACCCCGTTGATGCGCCAGGGTGACTTCAGCGAACTGAGCACTCCGATCTATGATGCCTGCGGTGGAACAGTAACCGTCGGTGGTCAGGGATGTCCAAATTACAGCGGAGCGAGAACCCAGTTCCCCGGAAACGTAATTCCGGCAACCCGATTCAGCCCTGTTGCCAACGCTTTGTTAAATACGAAGTTCCCCGGCGCAACGACCACAACCGGCTACTATATATTGCCCAACGTGAAGGCAAACACCAAATCGGGATATGCGCTGACGAATAACTGGGTAGGCCTTGCTCATGGGGGCGGAAACAATGATCAATACACGGGGCGCGTTGACTTTGCGTTAAGCCAGGCGCAGCGCCTCTTTGGCCGCTATACACAATGGAACTCCGCAAATATCGGTGCCCATACTTATGGCAACGGTTTGGTTGGTGGCGACCCGATCTCGCCTGAGTCCTTCAAGACAAGACAGATCGTGTTTGGCGATACCTACATATTTAGTCCGTCGCTTCTGGGCGATCTTCGTCTCTCCTATCTGCGGTGGACCTACGTGCGCACGCCGGGAACGCTCGGGTTCGATGAGAATTCGCTCGGATTCAATCCAGCGTCCGGCATTGGCAACATCTCGACCCTGAACCGAGTTGCGAAGTCAGACACCGTACCAACACTGGCTCTGTCGACGCCTACATATAACGGCGTTGGAACGGGCTACATCTTCGGGACCAACCAGGATTACGTAGTCGCTCCGACCATCAGCAAGATCATCAGGAATCACACCATCAAGGCGGGCGCCGATCTTCGTCGGCTTGAGATGCTCTATTTCCAAAACAACGCACCGGGTGGTTCGTTTGCCTTCGATGCCAATATGACGGCTTCCGCAGGTTCCGGCGCAACAAGCACCAGCGGCAATTCGTTCGCGTCGTTCTTATTGGGATACATGGTGAATCAGGCGAACACGGCCAGCGTTGTGCAGATTGCCCCACCCAGCTACACCACCATGTATTACCAGGGCTATTTCATTCAAGACAGTTGGGCATTGACGCCAAAACTGACTCTCAATATCGGTCTTCGCTATGAGATTCCCGGCGTCTATCGCGAACGGCATGAATTTCTGGCCACATTCAACCCGACCGAGACAAATTCAGTACTGGGCAACGTCAGCATCAATGGAAAGGCAGTTACCGGTGCTTATGACTTGGTCGGAACTTCGCAGCATCCGGATCTTGGCCTGCGGCCAGAACACTTCAAAGACTTTTCCCCACGCCTGGGCGTGGCCTACCGTTTCAATGACAAGACCGTGATACGCGCCGGATTTGGAAGGTTCATTATTCCTGCCGATCTCCAATTTCCGGAATCGGCAGCCCAATCACCGTTGACGTATATCACCAACAATCCGGTGACGACTCTGAACAACGGCGCCACCCCGAACAATACCTTGGATAATCCGCTGCCCAGCGGTCTGACTCCTGCACCGGGCCGTGCTTCTAATTATCAGCAGCTGCTGCTGGGAGGTTCGGCGAATGCCTTGCTGCAGAATGAGCAAAATGGCGAGACATATCAGTGGAATCTCGCCGTTCAGCGCGAGTTGCCGAAGGGGATTGCGTTGGAATTGGCTTACGCAGGTTTACGGGGTCAGAATTTGCCGACAAGCCACAATATCAACCAGGTGTCCGCTGCAACTCTCGCGCAAGCGGCTGCGGATCCTACCTGCAACGCAGCCTCCGGACCATCTTCCACCTGCTTCCTGACAAAGACGGTGGCGAATCCATTTCCCAACTACGCAACCACGTTTACGGCAGGCAATCAGCAGTATGCAACCATCACCTCGGTCAAACTGAATGAGCCGTATCCGCAATATGGAGCCATAAGCAATACGGGCAACTATGTCGGCGTCGGCAACTACCACGCCCTCGAGGCGAAGATCGAGAAGCGCTTCTCTCAGGGAGGCGTGATCCTGGGCTCTTACACGTTCTCCAAGCTTCTCACCAACGCAGAATCGCTTACCTCCTGGCTTGAAACCGTGGGCGCACCCGGTTTCCAGAACACGAATAACCTTCCTGGCGAATATTCGCTTTCCGGCTATGATTCACGTCACCGGCTGGTAGCGAGCTACGTCTATAACCTTCCATTCGGACGCGGCGAACGTTTCGCGTCAGGCGTATCCGGCGTTGCCGATAAAGTGGTCTCGGGCTGGGGATTCAACGGCGTCAGTACCTTCCAGGATGGATACCCTATGGGCATCTCATCCTCCGCAGGATATGTCGCAACCTATTCGGGGACCGGCACGACCCGTCCTAACGTAGTTTCCGGCTGCAACAAAGTGATCGGTGGCCCAGTCCAGAAACGGTTAGGCGATGTCGTCACAGGCGGTTCTGTACAAAACCCCTATTTCAATCTGGCCTGCTTTACCGCACCGGCTCGGTTCACATTTGGAAACGAATCCCGCACGGACAATACGCTGCGCCTTCCTGGAGTCGCGAATTGGGACCTAGCGCTCTTCAAGGAGACGCATGTCTCGGAGAAAGTGTCTCTGGTGTTTCGCGTCGAAGCATTCAATCTGGCCAACCGCGTGCAATTTGGCGGACCCAACACCTCGGTTGGGAACCTTGCTAATAATGGCGCGATTACAACCCAGGCCAACGAGCCGCGCGAGCTGCAACTCGCAGGGCGCATAAACTTCTAAACTGAACATGAGAAGACGCGGCCGCAAACTACGCTGTTTGCGGCCTTTCTTTTTGTCTTCAACTTTCCTCTGGGCTTACTATTGATCCATTCCAACGGATGGCCGAACTTGAATCGCCAGCGTCTCGCCAGTCTGGCCATAAATCTGATGCTCTGCCCACGCAAGACTCCGAGATGCCCGCACTGGCCTGGTCAGGTTTCAACGCCGGGTGCTCGTCCATTTCGACGAATGGTGATAGGGATTCTCGGCACGGCTGTGCCGATATACGTGGGAGCAGTGCTTTTGTGGAGCGCTCTCGGCAGGAAAGCGGCAGCGGTACAGGCAGAATCCGACTATGTCGATCCCGGCACGTGCGCGGGATGCCATGGGGAGATCGCGAAATCTTACAGCGAGACGGGCATGGGCCGGTCGTTCCGGCACATTGATACCGGCGCCACCATCGAGGGCTTCGGAGAAAATAACACCGTCTACAACGGGTCCTCTGAAATGCACTACACAATGCTGGAGCGCGATGGCAGGCTCTACGAAAAGCGCTCTCAGGCTGGACTGCATGGAGAAGAAACCAATATTGTCGAGGAGCAAATCGACTATGTGATCGGCTCCGGCAACCATGCGCGCACCTATCTTCATCGCGATGCGCAGGGGAAACTCATCGAGCTGCCCGTAAGCTGGTACGCGGAGCAATCCGGATATTGGGCGATGAGCCCGGGTTACGACCGCAAAGATCAGAAGGACTTTGGCCGCGCGATTCCCGCAGGCTGCATGTTCTGCCACAACGCCTACCCGGCTGCGCTGAAGAGCTTCGGTCCCGGCAGTGCGGACCCGCCGGCATTTCCGAAGACACTTCCCGAAGGCATCGACTGCCAGCGCTGTCATGGCCCGGGCCGTGCGCACGTGCGAGCCGCCATCTCAGGCGCAAGCCGAGAGGCAATACGCAGTGCCATCGTGAATCCGGCTAAGCTCGATCGCGAGCGCCAGCTTGACGTCTGCATGCAATGCCATCTGGAGACAAGCAGCAGTCACCTGCCCAACCAGATTGTGCGCTACGACCGGAATGCATTTGGCTATCGCCCCGGCCAGCCGCTCGGCCAATTCCAGCTGTACTTCGAGCCGCTTGCAAACGAGAGCGACGATCGGTTTGAGATTGCGCACGCAGCTTATCGGCTACGCAAGTCGGCATGTTTCCTGAAGAGCCAGATGACATGCCTCACCTGCCACGATCCGCACAAATCGTATCGCGGGCCCGGCATGATGGGGCACTATATCGCCGTCTGCGAAGGCTGTCATGCCTCTGTGCAGCACACGGCAGCTCTGCCGCCCACGAGCACCTGCATCAGCTGCCACATGCCGGCGCGGCGCACCGACGATGCCGTACATGTTGCGATGACCGATCATTATATCCAGCGCGTGAGGCCTGACCGCGATCTTCTTGCCTCCTTTACCGAGGCAGATAAAAAGCCGGCTGCGGTGCAGGGCATTCGGCTGTACTATCCGTCGCAGTTGCCGCTCACTCAGGAAAGCGAGCTCTATCTGGCCGTCGCAGACGCCAAAGATGGATCGCAGGGTGCGAAGGGAATCGAGAGGCTACGGAGCGCTTTGGTTAAATATCCGACTGCGGCGCCGGAGTTCTATTTTGAGCTGGCCCACGCTTATGGAAAGGCGGGCCATCGCGACGAAGCGGTTCGCTGGTACGAAGAAGCACTGCGACGGAGGCCAGTCTATCCGACAGCCTCGAAGGAACTCGCAGCCACACTGCTCGATCAAGGGCATCTGGCGCAGGCAGCGGAGCATCTGAAGCAGGCCTCGCTTGCTTCGCCTACCGACGAGCAGCTTCTCGCCGATCTGGGCAACGTCTATCTACGGCGGGGGCAGATTGCCGCGGCGCGGCAGACGTTATTGCGTGCGCTTGATGTGAATCCCTCGCTGGCGCAGGCAGAAAATCTGATGGGAATGATCGAGCTTCAGTCGGGAAATCGCGCAGAGGCCGAGAAGAGTTTTCGCGGCGCCATCCGGGATGATCCGAGCCTTGCCGAGGCTCACAGCAACCTTGGCAATCTGCTCGCCGGGAAGGCCGAATATGAAGAGGCGGCCTACGAATTCCAGAAGGCGATCTGGATCTATCCCGATTATGGAGAGGCGCATCATGGCTACGCCCTGGTGCTGGAGCTGACGCACTCTTACGATCAAGCTGTTAGCGAGCTGCGGCAGGCGGCGCGCTTGAATCCTACGGATAGCCAGACGCATGGAGATCTTGCCGATCTTCTCGCCGCCCGCGGCGATCTGGACGGAGCCGCAGATGAATATCAGACCGCGCTTGCGCACAGCGCGCCTTCGTCCCCGGCAGAACTGCGGTCGAGTCTAGGCAATGTCTTCGCGGCGCAGGGCAAATCCGCTGAAGCGGAACAGCAGTTTGAGACGGCGATCCAGCTGAAGCCCGACTTCTACGAAGCGCACCTCGGCCTGGCGCTTGTGCTGGCTAAAGAGGGCAAACTGCAGCAGGCGCGAACGCATTGCGAAAAGGCCGCCCAGAGCGAGGACGCTGCAATCCGCGGCGCCGCACTCGGGCTCCTTCGCCAGCTAAGCCGCTGATCACTTCTCGATTGACTATCTTTGCGGCAGCTTGCTAGGATAATCGGCGCAACATATATTGCATAATATGCAACATTTGAAACGAATCGATTGTCTTGAAGCACTCAGCTTTGCATAGGTCGGCTGCGCGGAAGATGGGTCAATGAGATGAGGGGATACGGATTCAATCGAAAAGTTCTGTGGAGCACGATCAGTTTCTCGTTCGCGGCGGCGACCGCTGCCTCGCTGATGACGCTTGATCCAAGAACGCCGGCCGAAGCTGCGGATGGGCACGGAGAAGCTCCGTATGCCACGTGGGCCGAATATGGGGGCAGCCCGGATGACGGGCAGTACTCCGCGCTGACGCAGATCAACCGCTCCAACGTGGCGCAGCTGCAGCAGGTGTGGTTTTATCCGGCAGGGAACAACGGCTTCCGTTTCGGATCGAATCCGATCGTGATCGACAATGTGATGTACGTGATCGGCAAGAACAACAGCATTGTTGCTCTCGATGCCGCGACCGGCAAGGAGATATGGTCTCACGACAATGGCCGCGTGCTGGGCTTTTCGCACCGCGGCCTCATCTATTGGGAAAACGCGGACCGCTCCGATCGCCGAATCCTTTATATCGCCAACAACAATCTCCGCGCTTTGGATGCGCGCACGGGAGCGGTGATCGATACCTTCGGCGACCACGGCAATGTGGACCTGCGCGAAGGCCTGGGGCGCGATCCAAAGACAATCCGCCAGATCGGTTCAGGCACGCCGGGCAAGATCTTCGGCGATCTGCTCCTGATGGGTTCAGCCACCGGCGAGGAATATGAATCGCCTCCGGGCGACCTGCGCGCCTACAACGTGATTACCGGAAAGCTGGCGTGGACATTCCACACGGTGCCTCGTCCAGGAGAACCGGGCTACGAGACGTGGCCGCCGCAGGCCTGGAAGTACGTCGGCGGAACAAACACGTGGGGCGAGCTCTCGATTGATGAAAAGCGAGGCATCGCGTACTTCCCCACCGGCTCGCCGACCTACGACTTCTACGGCGCCGATCGCAACGGAGCGAATCTCTACTCCGATTGCCTGCTTGCGCTCGATGCGCGCACCGGCAAGCTTCTCTGGTATTACCAGACCACGCATCATGACCTATGGGACTACGATCTCGAGTCAGGTCCAAAGCTGTTGACCGTCAAACACAACGGCAAGATGGTGGACGTTGTCGCCGAAGCCGGGAAGAACGGTTTCGTCTGGGTACTCGATCGCGTAACAGGCAAGCCGATCTGGCCGGTCGAAGAGCGGCCCACGCCCAAGTCCGATATGTCCGGACAGGTGGCATGGCCCACGCAGCCGTATCCCACGGTGATCAAGCCTTTCGCGCGGCAGAAGTTCGGTCCCGATGACGTGAATCCTTATATCGCCGATCCCAAGGAGCGGGAGGCGATTCGCGCAGAGGTAGCGGCCGCTCGCAGTGAAGGGCTCTACACGCCGCCCGACACGCAGAACACAATGGAGATTCCCGGGAACAACGGCGGCGCCAACTGGGGCACTACGGCTATCGATCCTGCGACCGGAACGTTCTATGTGCTCTCAAAAGATGCGCCGTCGATGCTCAAGCTCGAGGCCAAGCCGCCCAAGCGGCAGATGACCGGCACTCCTGAGACACAAGGCCAGGTGTTGTATGCGCAGAACTGCGTGACCTGCCACCAGGCTAATCTGAAAGGCCAGCCCCCTTCGATTCCATCGCTTGTGGGTGTAGTCGACCAGGCGGGGCCGGAGATGATTCGCACGCTGGTGCAGCGCGGCATGGCGCCCATGCCCGCCTTCCCCGATCTCACACCGGCTGACATCGATAATGTGATCGCCTATCTACGGCATCCTGAGAACGCGCACGTGCCGCCTGAGATTCTCGCGCGGCTCATGAATCCTGCGCCCATCTCACCGCGGCTTGCGCCGGAGGGGACACGCTACTGGACAGGGTATGGCTACATGAATTCGACAGAAGGGCTGCCGGCGATCAGCCCACCATGGTCTACGCTTACAGCATACGATCTGAACACCGGAGCCACGAAATGGCAGATCCCGTTTGGTGAAGTGGAGAGCCTCGCCGAGAAGGGCATCCACGACACGGGAAGCTATTGGCCACGTGGCGGTGTCGTGGTGACGGCAGGCGGGCTGATCTTCGGCGGATCGATTTCGGATTCAACGATGCGCGCCTACGACAAGGACACCGGCAAAGTCTTATGGCAGGTTAAGCTGCCCGCCGGTCCGGAAGGCATTCCCGCCGTGTACGAGGTCGCGGGCCGCGAGTATATGGTCATCAGCGCGCGACCCTCGTCGCGCACTCCGGTTGCGGCGGGCGGAGCGGCTCCGCTGGAAACAGCACCAGGCGCACCGCAGACCCAGGGCTACTACGTGTTTGCGCTGCCTGCAGCAAAGGGCGGAAGCCACTAGAGCTTGTTTGATAAAGGCGATTCCGCAAGGCCTGAAGGCCACATGATTCTGTACGCTTGCGGCACGAGTCAACTCGTGCCCTGACACTCCGTGCCTCTTAACAAAGAGTAAAGCCGTAGCTCTCACCTTTACAGGGAGGCTGTACGCAAGGAATACGAAATGGAAGAGGCGCTCTTGACGGCGTGCAGCAGGCTCTACTTGCCGACCCAGCCGCCGTCTACATACAGAGACTGGCCGGTGACATAGCTCGCAGCGTCAGAGGCGAGGAAGACGGCGACGGCACCGATCTCGCAGGGCTGGCCGGGGCGTCCCAGCGAAATCTGGTCGACGACCACGCTAAGGATATCGGGCCGCTTCATTACCCAGTCCGTCATCGGTGTTTCGATCAAGCCCGGGTGAATGCAGTTCACGCGGATTCCATGCGGACCCATCTCGGCCGATACGTTCCGCGTGAGTGCCTCGATGGCCAGCTTGCTGGGCGCGTAATGAGTGCGTCCCGGCAGCACACGTCCTGCCTGGATGGAGCCGATGTTTACGATGGCTCCCTTGCGATTCGCATCAATCGCGCGGCGGCAGAAGGCCTGCGAACACATCCAGCCGCTCTTCAGATTAACTGACGTGACGTCACACCACTGCTGGTCGGTCATCTCCAGGAATGGAACAATCGTCTCAATGCCGGCATTGTTGACCAGAATGTCGATGGGCCCTAACTCGCTCCACGCGCGGTCGAACATGGCTTCTACCTGCTCGCGCGAGGAAACATCCGCCTGGACCACAAGAGTGCGGCGGCCGAGATTCTGAATCCACTCCGCCGTTGCATGGGCCTGATCTGAGCAGTTAATGTCGCAGATGACGACATCTGCGCCTTCTTGAGCGAAGGCTTTGGCAATGCCCCGCCCGATGCCCTGGGCAGCCCCGGTTACGATCGCCGTCTTGTTCGCCAGTTTCATGGAATGCTCACCACGTTTCTGTTCTGCGCCTGTGCTAATGAATCGTCCATCCACCATCGACCATCAGCACATGGCCCACCACCATGTCCGCCAGATCACTTGCAAGAAACAGCACTGCACCAACGAGATCTTCCGGCTGATTCCAGCGCCCGCGCGGAATCATCTCACCCGTCGCCCACTCCTTATAACCAGGCCGCTCCAGGATGTTCTTGCGCGACTCTGTCTCCGTGATGCAGGGCGCGACAACATTTACCACCACGCCATCATGGGCCCACTCAAGCGACAGCGCGCGCGAGAGATGATGCACGCCGGCCTTCGCCGCCGCATAGACTGAGCGCTTCTTGAATCCGACCTCGCCAAAGTTCGATCCTATATTGATAATCCTTCCACCGCCCTGTGGAAGCATGATCCGGGCTGCGGCCTGGCAGGCAAAGAAGACGCTTTTGAGCGAGGCCGCCATCGTCTTGTCGTATTCTTCTTCCGTCACGTCCAGCGCGAGTGTGGTGCCCGTCCAGCTCGCATTGTTCACGAGGATGTCGATGCGGCCAAACTTCGCCTTCGCCGCATCCATCAACGCATTCAGCTGGGCAACCTCGGAAACATCGGTAGGAACAATGATGGCCTCGCGCCCCAGCTTCTGGATTTCTGCACGGACCTTTTCGATCTCGTCCATGCCGCCCGTGGGGTGCTTCGCCAGCACAAGGTGAGCGCCTGCCTGCGCGAACCCGAGCGCGATGGCGCGGCCGATGCCTTGGGAGGCGCCGCTCACGATCGCAATCTTATCTTTGAGTCCAAAACTCGAGTAATCCATGTCGCCCACGCTTCCGCCCTCGAAGATCACTACCAGAACAGGAGCGTCGTTCAACAGTCAGCCGATCTGGCTCCCGAATATTGCATTGTCAGATATATAGATTGCGTATCGTGCATCAAGAAACACAATCATCCACCATTCTGAGCGGCTCCGTCAAGCATCTTCCGCGACAATTGGACCTTCGAAAGGCCTGTTTTCCCCCCGTTTTCCGCAGAGCAAGGCCCGGCCCGGAAACGAAAACCACGCAGAAGCAAAACGGTTCAGGAAATTCGATCAGAGGTTCTCTCTATCACTCGCTGCTATAAGAGCTGCAAGCCGTCGTCGCGCGAGAATGACTTGACACCAGGAGAACCGAGGATGCACAGTGGTTGCGTTACGTGCACGGCAGGTTGTGTAGAAGGAAACACGGAAACACCTGAGTTCCACCGGTTCCAGGGTTCTGTACACCGGTTTGGAGTCGTTTCCTTCAGAACAATACCAGGAAGAGGAAGAATTTGAATCACGTGATCTCACGCCGCTCCTTTAATAAGCAGCTAGGTACATTGGCGGCCGTTGCCGCTCTTGCGCCCGCCACGATGATGGCTGAGCGCAAACGCAAGGTGCAGCTGGGCCACACCGGCATTACCTGGCCCAACGCCAACGCCGACCAGGCGATCCACGACATTGGGCAGCTTGGATTCTATGGCTACGAGACATTTGGCGAGGTGATCGCCAGAAAAGACGCGGAAGGCAATTTTGCGCAGTTGCTCGCGGCCAACCATCTTCCTCTGATCTCCGGCTATTGCACCATCAATCTCACAGATACCACCAAGCGCGACGATGAGCTGACCAAGGCGCGCAACTGGGCTCGCCTGATCAAGAAATACGACGGGCGCATCTTCGTTCTGGGGCCGAATCAGGTCAAGCGGGACACGTATGACTACGCGGCCAGCAAGTCGACCATCATCGGAATGCTGAACGATGTGGCAAAAACGGTGCAGGACGAAGGACTGATGCCGGTGCTCCATCAGCACACCGGAACCTGCGTCGAAACGCGCGACGAGACCTACGCGACGCTCGACGCGATGGATACGAAGGCGTTGAAGTTTGGTCCCGATGTGGGCCAGCTTACAAAAGGGGGCGCGGACGCTCTAAAGGTGGTGAAGGACTACCTGCCGCTGGTGCAGCACATGCACCTGAAGGACTACAACGGCCAGGATGAACATCTGCTCGGCTACTGCACGTTGGGCAAGGGAAAACTCAATGTTCCCGGCATTCTCGACCTCATGCAGGGCCACTCTATCCATGGTATGATTATGGTAGAATTGGACAACAATCCCAGGAATTTATCTCCTGTGCCGCCGTTCGATCTCGCCAAAGAAAGCGTTTCATATCTCAAGTCAATCGGGGTTCGATTTCGAAGTTGACGTCACGTATGCCGACTGCCAAAAGCCCCCAAATGCCTTTCATCCAAAGTTTGGATCGCGGACTGGCGATCCTTCAGATGGTTGCCGGTTCCAAGGAGCCGGTATCGCTGGGAGAATTGGCAGAACTGCTCAACATTGACCGCAGCAGCGCCTTCCGGCTCGCCCATACGCTGCGCAGGAGAGGGTTCCTCTCTTGCCCGCCGGGCCGCAAAGATTACGTGCTCGGCTCCTCGATGTGGACGCTTTCGCGCCAGTATGACTGGAGCAACGTGCTGGTGAAAGTGGCTCATCCAGAGCTGAACCTGCTCGCCACGCAAATCAACGAGACCGCGCATTTAGCCATTCGCGAGGGCAAGAGCGCGTTGTTTATTGATTCGGCTCACGCAGTGCGCGTGATCGCTGTGGCCGGGCAGACCGGCGAACTTGTTCCGCTTTATTGCACGGCCCATGGCAAGGCCTTGCTGGCCGACGCAGATGAGCGCGAGTTGCGCGCGCAGTTTGGCGCAGGACCGCTGCAGATTTATACCAAGAACACCATCACCAGCATCAAGGCTCTGGCGAAAGAGTGCGCCGCGATCCGCGAGCGCGGTTATGCGACCGACGAGTCCGAATATGGGGAAGAGATGCGCTGCATTGCGGCGCCCATCCGCTTCGGCAACGATATTGTCGGCTCCATCGGCATCTCAGCACCCTCATCACGGTTTACGAAGAACCTGTATCCGGAGTATGCAGAGAAGGTCTGTTCCGTTGCGGAGCGAATCGGTAAGTCGCTCGGGCAAACCGGATCGAAGGAATAGCGGCTCACGTTTTTGCAATTTAGCTTTCCCCGCATGCTCGCCGATCTGGCGGGCATTTTGCTTTATCGCAGTGCGTGGATTTGAGACACACGCCTTGTCGCTGCCGTGTGACCATGGTATTCTTGCAACGTTTGTTGCGCATTACGCAATTAATATGTCGAATCCAGTTCTCGATTTTGAGTTCGAAAAATCTGCACTCCAATATGTGGGCAAGGGATTGCAGAGACCGGAATGCATTCTGGCCGAAGCCGATGGTTCCTTGTGGGTTGCCGATGCGCGCGGCGGCGTGGTGCATCTGCGGCCCGATGGACAGCAGGAGATCATCACCCAGCGGCATTCCGATCACTTCGAGGGTGTAAAGAGCGAGGCGTCTCGCTATCTCGAAGGCACGCTGCCCAATGGCCTCGCCTTCGCTAAAAACGGCGACATCCTGATTTCCAACTTCGGAACCGACCGGCTGGAAATGATGACACGCGCGGGAGAGTCGCGTGTGTTGGCTGACAGCATCGATGGCCAGCCGATCGGCAAAGTGAATTTCGTCCTGCGTGACTCGAAGGATCGCATCTGGATTACTGTCTCCACGCGGATCAAAAACTGGATGCATGCGCTGCGGCCCGATCTCGATGACGGCTACATTGCGCGCTACATCGACGGCACGTTTCGCATCGTGGCTGAGGGCTTTCACTTCACCAATGAAATCCGTATGGATGCGCGCGAGGAGTACATGTATGTCGCGGAGACGACGGGCGGCTGCATCAGCCGGATGCGCGTCTTCGACGATGGCACGCTAGGCAAGCGTGAGGTCTTTGGACCCTCCATCCTGGGAAAGGGTGCGTGGCCGGATGGAATTGCCTTCGACAGCGTGGGCAACCTGTGGGGCACGATGGTCTATTCCGACAAGCTCTTCGTGCTCACGCCACAGGGCGATCTGCGTGTGCTGCTCGACGAAGGCGATCCGCAGAAGGTTGACGCACTCGAAAAGGCTTTTTTCAGCAACCAGGTCAACGAACAGGTTCTGTTCGCCACTGGGCAAGGCATTGCGCCGTGGATGGCGAGCGTAACCTTTGGCGGGCCAGACCTGCGCACACTCTACATCGGCTCACTGCGTGCCAGCCGCATTCCGTATCTGCAAGCACCAGCTCCAGGTTTGCCGATGGTCCACTGGAAAGCCTAGAGCGTGTTTCATAAACCTCAAGAGAGAGCTACATGGCACACTCTGCAACATTGCTTGAAGGCAACTACATTGGCGGCGCGTGGGAAGGCAGCCGCTCTGCAGCCCACGCCGATATTGCGAATCCGGCGACCGCTGAAGTGATGGCGCGTATTGAACTGGCGGGCGAGGCCGAGGTTGTCCGCGCGGTGGCCGCTGCGGCCGACGCCTTTCCTGATTGGCGGCGTACCCCACCGCAGGAGCGTATCCAGTATCTCTTTCGCTTTCGCGATCTGCTGCTGAAGCGCATCGACGACATCGCCCGCTGCATCACGATGGAGAACGGCAAAACGCTGGCGGAAGCGAAGGCGGAGATCCAGCGCGGCATCGAGAACGTCGAGGTTGCCTGCGGCATTCCGACGCTGATGCAGGGCTATAACCTTGAAGATGTTGCGCGCGGCATCGACGAGATCATGATTCGTCAGCCGCTCGGCATAACTGCAGCTATCACGCCTTTCAATTTTCCGGCGATGATCCCGCTGTGGTTTCTTCCCTACGCAATCGCGACGGGCAACACATTCATCCTGAAGCCGTCGGAACGCGTTCCGCTCACGGCGCGCCTGCTCTTCGAGTTGCTGCATGAGGCCGGGCTGCCTTCAGGAGTGGTCAATCTCGTTGTGGGCGCAAAGCCCGCAGTGGATGCGATCCTCGCACATCCCGATATTCGCGCCATCAGCTTCGTCGGCTCGACGCCGGTGGCGAAGCATATCTATCGCGAGGGCTCGGCTAACGGCAAGCGCGTGCAGTGCCAGGGCGGCGCGAAGAATTATGTTGTCGTGATGCCTGATGCCGATCTGGAAACGACCAGCAAGATTGTGAGTGACAGCGCCTTTGGATGTGCAGGGCAGCGATGCCTGGCAGTCTCTGTCGTGCTGGCCGTAGGCGAGGCGCATGGCAAGTTCTCAGATGCGATCGCCGCGCAGGCCTCTTCGATTCGCACAGGCAACGGACTCGAAACGGGTGTACAGATGGGGCCGGTCATCACGCCCGAGAGCAAATCGAGAATTCTTGGGCTGGTGGAAGACGGATTGAAGAAGGGTGGACGTGTTGTGCTGGATGGGCGCGGCAACAGCGGCGCTTCGAAGGGAAATTTCATTGCGCCGACGATTCTGACTGAGATCGACTCTTCGAATCCGCTTACGACGACGGAGATCTTTGGCCCTGTGCTGACAGTGAATCAGACGCAGACACTCGACGAAGCGATTGCAGTGCTTTCGCGCAGCGCCTACGGCAACTCGGCGTCGATCTTTACCTCGAATGGCGCATCGGCCCGCAAATTCCGCTATGAGGTTCCCACAGGCAATGTGGGCGTGAACATCGGTGTTGCCGCGCCAATGGCGTACTTTCCTTTCAGCGGGTGGAGAGACAGTTTTCTCGGTGTGATGCATGGGCAGGGTAAAGACGCGATCGAGTTCTATACAGACAAGAAGGTCGTGATCGAGCGCTGGCCCAAAGAGCTGTCGCGGCTGTTCTGATCGGCTACAACAAATTTCATACGCTCGACTATTGTGCGCTATTTTCTCCGGGGACCGACCAGTGGATCAGATCCTTGGAGCGCGCCAGGCCAAGCTGGTTCCATCCGCGCTTTGCATAGGTCTGGCCGTCGTTCCTGCCCGCATAAATCAGATAGTAGTAACCGTCATACTTACGCCAATCATAGAGCGCGGCAGCATTGGCGATGCTTTCCATATTGAACTTCTCCTGCGGAAGGTCAAAGGTGTATCCGCGAGCCCATGTCAGCCAGTGCGAGTTGGGCTCGAGCGCGTAGAGAAACGGAGCCTGCACGTCATATTTGTCGTGATTCTGGCTGTTGTGAAGATAGTCGGTGGTCAGTATGTACCATTGATCGTTTGTGTGAAAGAACTCATAGTTCTCGTGGAAGTTGCCATTGTCTTTGCCATCCTTCATCAACAAAGCGGCGATGCCATCGCCCATGTAGTGAAACGGGCCATCGAGCGAAGCCGAGAAAGCAATTCTCGGGCGGCTATGGATGCCAGGCGTTTGTTCCTTGTACACCAAATAGTAGCCGCCATCGGCCGCGGCTAACGACACATCGATTACGCGCTGGTTCCCGACCTCGGTCAGGTTCAGCGCCAAAGTCTTACGTGGCGTCCAATGGACAAGATCGTCAGAGGTCTCATAGAAGAGTTCATTCGGCTTGCCCGGTTTGTCGCCCCAAGCATTAAACGTCATGACGTACTTTCCATAGAGAAGCTGCACATCGGGCGAACACATGCCGATCCATCCATCTTCTTCTCCATCGAAGTTGAAGATCGGATCTGAATAGCGCTTGAAATCCTGCGTGCTCACTTCGACAACGTGCGATCGTACCTGGCCGTGATCCGGATAGAAAGCCGAGAAGAAGAGATAGAAGGTTCCGTTCCTGTAAGCCATAGCCGAATCCTTGATGGACCAGTTGGGATAAGACAGGACCGGGTTATGCAGATTCTTCCAATCAATGAACGGCTTTTTCTGAGCGACAAGCTCACCGCTGCATACAAGCATCGGAACTACGGCCAGAATTGCTTTCAGCCAACGCATCGATATCTTCTCCAATTGCTGCGGACCGGAGTGATTGACCGTACAGAAGATGCAGGCAATCCAAATCGCGATCAGTATAGGAAGACCAAGTAGCCGCTGTCTTTGCGGGAAGAGGCCGAAGACTTGTCTCAAACGGAAGCGGAAAATTTCGATGCAGGATTCGTTGGAGGTCGCTGTACCGCACAGGCCCGCGCGCTCATTCTGAGCAGGGATTGAAAGCGTTTTCGAGAGAGCCGCTCGTCGAAAACGCATCCATGCGAGCGATCGAAGCGACTCTTCGCGCTCCGTTTTAGACAAAAATTGTGCGATCTGGCCGAAAGACAGCCCTGAAATGCGCCGCGCATAATTCATCCGCAGAATAGGATCTCGCGGCCAAAGGTGTGACTGGTTCAGATCGTTGCGCGTTGAACCCGAATGACCTCTCCGCCGGAAAGAAGGATCAATGAAAAAACAGATTTCGTTTCTACGCACATTCCTGGAGCTGACGCTTCTCTTCGTGTTCGCTGTGAGTTTCTCCCATGCTCAGGTGAACACAGGCACCATCGGCGGAACTGTGAAAGACAACTCGGGTGCATCGGTCCCTGGCGCCAACGTGATGGTCAAGAGTGCCGAAACCGGCTTGACGCGTGCCGTGATCTCCGATTCGATTGGCAATTACACGGTTCCCGATCTGCAGGCGGGACACTATTCCATCACGGTGAGCCGCTCCGGTTTCAAGACCACTACCTTGCCCGACGTTGAACTTCAAGTCGCCGAGCGCGCGACCATCAATGCGGTTCTCGAAGTGGGCAGCGTGAATGAGCAGGTTGTCGTCACGTCCGAGGCAGTGCCTTTGATCAATACGGATACCTCTTCGCTCGGCGAGGTGGTCGATACCAAAGCAGTGGCCACAATGCCGCTCAACGGTCGCAGCTTTTGGCAGCTGACGCAGCTCACGCCCGGCGTGAGCTATATTGACGGCGGCCAGAACCCCTCGACGGGCGGTACAGCCATTCGCGCTTCGGTCGTCAACGTCAATGTGAACGGACTTCCGCCCACCTGGACGGGATGGTATCTCGACGGAGCCAATGTAACGGAGTTTCAGGCCGGCGGCACCATCATTCAGCCAAACGTCGACGCTCTGCAGGAGTTTAAGGTCGAGGGTGGCAATATGTCCGCCGAGTATGGACATACGCCCACGGTTATCAACAGCTCATTGAAGAGCGGCACGAATTCGTTTCATGGCGGCTTCTACGACTATCTCCGCAACAACGTCTTCGATGCAGCCAACTACTTCTTTCAGCCCGCACCGGGAACCCATCAGCGCGATGAACCTCTGCATCGGAATCAGTTTGGCGCGAACGTTGGCGGGCCGATTCTGCATAACAAAGCGTTCTTCTTTGTCGATGCCGAGAGCTTGCTGTTTCGACTAGCCGAGGACTTCAACAACACCGTGCCCAGCGATCTGGAGCGCAGCGGCAACTTCAGCCAGGCGGCCAAGCCTCCCACCGATCCCACCAATGTTGTCGGCGGCAAGCCTCAGCCCTTCCCGAACAACACGATTCCGCAGAACCGGATTTCGAGTGCGGCCACGTTCTTTCTGGCGTACATGCCGCACGCGAACAACCAGGTGGGCACGCTCTATCGCGCCATCAATACAAATGCTTTGAAGCAGCAGTTGGACAAAGGTGACATTAAGGTCGATTACGAATTAACCTCGGCCGATCACGTGATGGGCCGCTACTCGATCTCGGACAATCATGAGACCGATCCAAATGCTTATGGGCCGATGGGCAGCTTTCCGCTGAAGAGCCGCGGTCAGGATCCCGAAATTCGCTGGACACACACTTTCAGTCCCAGTTGGCTCAATGAAGCGCAGATGTCGTACTACCGCAGCTATTTCTTTTTCAGCACATCATTTCAGGGCCAAAACATCAACGGCCAGGCAGGCGTTCAGGGGTTGGATGGGCTCGCGCCCACGCAATATCTCGGCTTTCCCGGCATCACGATCTCAGGCTACTCGAACTTCACCGGCGCCTCGACGAACTCGTATCCCAAATCAAATCGCCTTCGCTCGTGGCAGTATGTCGATCGCATCACGCACGTGACGGGCAAGCACGATATGCGTTTCGGCTTCGAGCTCTTCCACAATAATCTGCAATACATCTCCGGCTCGAACTCGGTGGGAGCCTTCACTTTCAACGGCGCGTACACAGGCGACAACTTCGCCGACTTCCTGCTGGGCTATACGAAGAGCGCGACCCGCAGCTACTTCCGCCAGATTTGGGGCAGCATCGGAAACTTTCAGGCCTACTACTTCCAGGATGACTATCGCCTGAGGCCTGACTTCAAGCTCAATCTCGGCATTCGATGGGAAGTGAATCCGTTCTACAACGGTCTGAAAGGGCAGACGACGGGCTACGACCAGACCAACGGTGATCTGATCATTCCATCAGACTTCTCGCTGCAGGCGCAGCCGGCAACAGCCACGCTGTATCCGCTCTTCCAGGATCGGATTGAGCTGACGCACTCATTGCACCTGCCCACTTCGATCCGGCCGGCAGACAAGGCGAATATCGTTCCGCGCGTCGGCTTCGCCTGGAATCCTGGGGGCGGCAAGTGGGTGATCCGTTCGGGCTACGGCATCTTCTTCGGCTATCCCGACGATAACAACATCAACAACACGCAGAACTCCGTGCCCTTTATCGCGTCGCAGACCGTCACCAATACCGGCAGCACAACGGCACCGCCGCCGCTCACGTTTGCGAATATGTTCCAGGGCACACAGATCGTAAGCGCAAATCCAAATCCAGGTTCGGCGTGCTCGTTTGGGTTTGTGGCGAATTCGTGCTCCACGCCGAACCTGGTCTCGATGCCGCCGCATGTGCACAACACCTACACGCAGGAGTGGAATCTCGCGGTCCAGCATCAGGTGGGCCGGGCACTTTCATACGAGGTGGCGTACGTTGGCAACAAGACCAATCGCAACGAGCAGCAATGGGCCTGGAACGACCCGGTGCCGGGCAGCAGCGCAGCGATTCAAGGCCGGCGTCCCTGGCCGCAGTGGGGCACCATCACGCTCGGCGAATTTGAGGGCGCGGCCAACTACAACGCGCTACAGGCCAAGGTGAATACGCACGTCTGGCACGGCGCCACAGCGCTCGTTGCGTACACCTATGCGAAGTGCCTCGACAATGGAACCTACAACGTTGGGACCGACATTCGCGAAGTGCACTCCAATCTTTCCTATTGGGGTGTCTGCCAGTACAACCTCAAGAACAATATCGTGGTGAGCTATAACTACCAGCTTCCTATCGGGCGCGGGCAGCCGTTCTTGAACAGCCTGCCGGCGTGGGAGAATCAGATCCTCGGCAGCTGGAGCCTCTCAGGCATCACCACCATGCAGTCGGGGCTTCCGTTTACCGTGACGCTGAACAGCGACACTGCGAACACCGGCTACGGAACGCAGCGGCCGAACTACGTGGCGCAGCCGAAATACGTGAAGAGCCCGCTGTGCTGGTTCTACACGTCCTTCAATCCCAGTTGCGGACAGCTTGCGCCCGGCACGCAGGACTCATTCCAGGTTCCGGCTGCTTACACCTATGGCAATCTCGGCAGAAATACGATGCGCGCCGACGACCTGATCCAGTTCGACATCTCCGTGCTGAAGCCGTTCACGTTTGGCAAAGAGCGGTCGATGGAATTCCGCGCGGAATTCTTCAACCTCTTCAACCATCCAACATTCGCCTCACCCTCCACGATCTTTAACGCGAGCTCGGGATCGGTGATTGGCTCAACGTTGAATGGAAGCCGGCAGATTGAGTTCGCTCTGAAGGGGTATTTCTAGAAGTAGAAGAGAGCGGGCATTCTCTTGCGGGATGCCCGCTTGTCTATTGAACGCCGATGTGCTCATGCTCGGCAGATTCCGCACGGACCGTCCAGTTGGTATTCACAAAGCCTGGATCGATGTTGACATCCTTGCAGATGCCGGCCTGATATTTGCGACGCCAGCCGCCTGGAGTTTCACCGCAGACCTCATGAAAGGCACGCGCAAAATGGTGCACGGTCTTGAAGCCGACCATGGCGGCGATCTCTTTCAGCGCGTAGCTGGAAAACTCGATAAGATGCTGCGCCTTCTGGATGCGGTACTGCAGCAGGTAACGGCGGGGTGAGATGCCAAGCACTTCTCTGAAATGCTGCCGGATGTGCCGGTCAGATCGCCCGACGAACTTTGCAATATCGAGAACGCTGAAATCCTCGGTGTGATTGTCGCGGATAAACTGCGCAGCCTGCTGCACGATCCAGTCACCGAGCGGTTCAAGATGAACCGATTCGATCGCGTCTTTCTCTTCGCGCGCTCCCGATGCCCGAAGATACAGCAGCAGCAGCTCCATCAACAGGGCACTGCACAGCTCGCGATAAAAGAGATTCTTGCGTTCGCCTTCGTGGCGAATGCGCTCGAACAGATCCGCAATGCCCGATTCGCAGTCGACGACAAGCTCGTCAGCGTCGGCGAGGCGTTTGCGCAGTCTGCGATCCTTCACCAGAAATTTGATATCGAGGGTCTTGACCAGCGAAACGGGGTTGAGCGCATGCACCCGGCGCGGTTTGACCAGCACCAATGAACCGGTTCCGACCCGGTGATCGCGCCCGCCCAGGGAAACATGCGCGGTGCCGGAGACAAAATAGATCATCTGGAAGTAGTCGTGCTTATGCTCGGCCAGCCGCCAGTCGGGCTGGTAGTCGTAGCGAGCTGTCCACAACACCTCGACCAATGACGTGGGCACCGGCGTACCTCGGTGCCTGATTATAGCGCTGTGCTTGCAGGCGCAGGCAAGGGAAAAACGTGCGCTGGCTGCAGCGTAAATAACAACATGAGCTAAGTTGCGGCAGCACAGAGGTAACTTCCGATTAGGACAACTCTTCACCCGTTTCCCATAAAGACTCGGCAGAGAGCGCTCAATATACTGAATTGCGGCGGTGCCGATGACAACTCGAATGATTCAGGCCCCAATGACTTTTGTCGAGGCGGACCATCCTGGTGCGCAGCGGGTAGCTATTCTTGATGAGCCAAGGCGGCTCTCTCTGCGCTATGCAGAGATTCCCGAGCCAGGCGACGGCGAGATTCGTATCAAGATCAAGTGGGTGGGCGTCTGCGGCTCTGACGTAGAGGCGTATCGCGGCACGCGCCGGCCCGAGTTCGTTTCGTTCCCCGCGCGCCTCGGGCATGAGGTTGCCGGTATCATCGATAAGCTAGGATCGAACGTGGAAGGCCTCGCAGTTGGCGATCAGGTTACGTGCCGCTATGTGTGGGGAGCCTTTGCCGAGTACATCGTCTGCCGGCCGTTCAACGTGAAGGTTGTGCCGCCTCGATTTCCGATGGTAGATACCAGCCTCATCGAGATTCTTCCCGGCGTATTGCATGCGGTGGAGATTGCCCGGATCAACCAGAGAACGACGGTCCTGATCACAGGGCAGGGTGTGAGCGGTTTGGTCCTTACGCAGGTTGTGAAGCTGCACAACCCCAAGGCTCTGGTGGTGACCGATCTGAATGATCGCAACCTGCAACTTGCAAAAAAATATGGCGCCACCCACACCTTCAAGGTTCCGACTCAAGATACGCCGACGCGCGAGGTGCTTGGTTCTGCCTTTCCTGAAGGCTTTGATGTCGTGATTCCCTGCCTGCTCGAAGGCGATGGCATGGTCGACGCGATCGACTGCGCCGCCTTTGCGGGCAAGATCGTGATGTATGGTTGTATCGGCGTCTGCAACACACCTGTGGATTTCCTCAAAGTCCATCGCAAGCGGCTGGACATCTTCTCGACCGAACCAAAGCGTGACATCGATATGCGCCGCTTTTATGACGAAGGAATCCGTCTCGTTCTCGACGGCCTTGTGAACACGGCGGAGATCGTTACCCACAAGGTGCCGCTCAGCCGCATCAACGAAGCCTTTGCGCTCCGCGACGACGAGCGCAGCGAGGCCATCCACGTTCTGGTCGACTGCGAAGCATAAGCGGCATGCAGGCCGATGAGAGTTTTGGCGGCGTGAAGAGATGATCGATTAGCAGGCGCACACGATGGGATCGACAATGCATCCACACGAGCCGGGCAGTCTCCGCATTCCTGGCCTGCGCTGGTGGATCGCGATCTTGCTCCTTGCGGCGACTCTCATCAGCTATATTGACCGTCTCACGTTGTCGGTTCTCGCTCCCGTCATCTGCGGCGATCTGCATCTGACCAACCTGCAATACGCCAGCATCAACGTCTGGTTTCTGCTCGCCTACTCCTTCGGACAAACGATATTCGGCGCGCTGCAAGACCGGTTCGGAACCAAGCGCGGCCTCTCGGTCGCCATGGCGCTATGGTCGCTAGCCGAAGCGGCACAGGCCATCGCGCGCGGTTTAGGCTCTCTTTGCGCATTCCGGTTTTTCCTGGGTTTGGGCGAGGGAGGCCATTGGCCCGCTGCAATCAAGGGTATTGCCGAGTGGTTCCCACGCGAAGAGCGCGCTTTCGGCATCGGCATTATCAACACGGGAGCTACTCTTGGCTCAGCACTGGCGCCCCCGTTGATTGTTTGGCTGCAGTTTTCTTTTGGCTGGCGTGCGACTTTTCTGGTCACCGCCGTCTTTGGTTTTGTCTGGCTCGCAGCATGGCTGCTTTGTTATCAGGCGCCCGCTTCACATCGTTGGTTGGGCGCAGAAGAGTTGAACCGGATTCAAGGCGAGGCTGCAAATCGAACGGAACACGCGCGCGCAATCGGATGGCTTGCGCTGCTTCGCAATCCAAAAGTCTGCGGCATCGTGCTGGCGCGTTTCCTGGGCGATCCAGTCTGGTGGCTCTTTCTGGTGTGGCTGCCGCTCTACCTTTTTCGGGCGCGCGGTCTAAGCCTGAAAACCATCGGGCTCTCCGCATGGATTCCGTTTCTCTTTGCCGATGCCGGCGCACTATCAGGAGGCTGGTTCTCCGGATGGCTGGTGCGGCGCGGATGGAAGCCGGCTCGCGCGCGCGGCGCGGCGATCGCGATTGCAACGGTTCTCGCGCCGTTCGGTGCGCTCATCAGCGCCGTGCGCTCGGAGTGGACTGCGATTGCGCTGATCTCACTCGTGCTTTTTGCCTTTCAATTCTGGATCAACAACGTGCAGACCCTCGCCAGCGACTTTTTCCCAACGGAAGCGGTCGCCTCTGTCTCCGGACTGGCCGGAACCGGCGCAGGCATTGGCGCAATGATCTTCACGTTGTGCACCGGATGGATCGTCGACCGCTTCGGCTATTCTCCGGTTCTCATTGTCTCCGGATTTCTGATTCCCGCAGCAACCGCCGTTTTGGCCTGGTTCTGCCGTTTGCCCGAGCAGACCTCGCGCGATCACATGCTCGCTCCCGATGCGCCTCGGTGAGGGATAGGAAACGGGCAGCGCAAGAGCCAGTCCTAAGGAACGTTCGGGCAGTAAGAATCGAAACCCGCAAAACACCCGAAACTGGTGCACGAAGCGACGCCCAGCGCCTCTAACTGATTGATTTTTGAGGGATTGGTAGGCACGATTGGATTCGAACCAACGACCTCTTCCGTGTCAAGGAAGCGCTCTAACCAACTGAGCTACGCGCCTGCGAAGTGACCTATTTAGTCTAGCAGGAGCGTGGAGGCCAAGGAAAGCCAGCAAGCCAGAGGGAGTTGGGCGATGCTACGTTCTCTTCAAAGTAGCTCGCTATCGAGGCTGGAGCCAACCTGAGGCCATGCTGTACCATTCCTGCTGTACCGCCATCGTTTACGTCAGAGGCTTGTCGCTTCACTCCCTCTACGACCCTCTGTTCAGATAGACAGGTGAGCCATCGCCCGCGGAGCAAAGCTGTTTTTGTGGCTCTCGGAGGGCTTGGACGCGGGCCAAAGATCCAATTGCTGCATCATTCTTTACGTCTGGTATGAGTGACGATTCGAAGATTCGCTTCAACCCACTGCGTGCGACTCCCAATCTGCTGACGCTGTTGCGTATCTGCCTGGCGCCGTTTCTGGTGGCGGCTATCTTGGAAGGTCATTACGAGCTCAGCTTTGTGCTCTTTGTAGCTGCTGGATTGACTGACGCCCTCGACGGAGCTCTGGCGCGCCTTCTTAAGCAGCGTTCGACGCTGGGCCACTATCTCGATCCTGTGGCAGACAAGCTGCTGCTGAGCACGCTGTTTCTCGTGCTGCTGCACAAGTCTCTGATGCCGGTCACCGTAACGGTGCTGGTCTTTGGGCGGGATGTCGGGATCCTGCTGGTCGCCGCCATCCTCTATGCTGCTGTCGGCTGGCGCGAGTTTCACCCCAGCATCTTCGGTAAAGCCAATACGCTTGCGCAGATCGCCGCCGTGGCGGCCGTGCTGCTGCACCAGCTCACCCCGGCTTATTGGGTTTACTGCTTTCGCGAAATTGCTCTCTATGCCACAGTCGTTCTCACCATCGCTTCCGGCCTGCACTACGCCTGGACCGCCGCGCGGCGTGTAGGGGCCTCGCCGGGCAATGGCACCGGAACCAAATCAAATGGGGGTGAATGAAGTCAGGGCTCGCCCGAAACGTCTTCGGTTTCGGCGGCGTCTTCAATCTCCATGTCGTGGAACTCTTCAGAATCAAAGACCTCGCCGCACTCTAGACACTCCACAAACTCGGTGTCTTCGTGCCGGGAGACGATTCGAACCTTGGGGTGTCTGCAGGCGGTAGCCATCGCTCGTTTTTTTCAGCCGAAATAAGGCGTTTCTCCTTCAGATATATCGTCGCTTTGTGCGACGTCGGAAGGCCGCAGAGAGGGCTGATGCACCGGGCCGGTTCCGGGATGGGGCCAAAGAGAAAGCATGATGCGTGCTCTTGCCGCCAGATTGTAGCCGTTTTTGGGGCTTTGCAAAAGTATATTTCTTTGAATTTGCAGTACCGAGGAGTACCGTGTTGTGCTGCACGGCTCCGGTTCCGGATCGGTCTTGAAAACCCGATAGATACGGCCGTATACTAAATACGGACCGTTCCAGTCGCATATCATGCTCAAGCTCACCAAAAAGGCAGATTATGGGTTGATGGCTCTCAAGTATCTGGCCGAGCATCCAGAGACGCCTGCCCTGAGCGCGAAAGATATTGCCGACGCCTACGGAATCCCGGCACAGCTATTAGCCAAAGTTTTACAACGGCTTACAAAGACTGGACTGCTGCGTTCGCACGCCGGCATGAATGGCGGCTATGCGTTGTCGCGCGAGGCGCGCCAGATCTCGGCCTTTGAGGTGATCCACGCCATCGATGGACCGCTCTTCATTACCTCCTGTACCAAGGGCGCGAACGGTTGCGAGCTGACGCCCAGTTGCACCATCAAGGAGCCGCTGGCGCGCGTGAACGATACCATTGCCGGGGTTCTGAAGAGCATCAGCATTCAGGATCTGGCCGAGCAGGAGCATCCTGCGGGGCGCCCGCCCCACGCGAGCTCGCTGGTTTCGTTGACCCTGTAACCGCCGAAATCGCGCGCGTGCATACAAGGTGAAGCGCCATCGGTAGCCGGTATGGAGACTTGGGAATGAGCACAATTGCCGGCCATATAGAGGCCCCTTCCGATGTAAACCTGCCGATCTACATGGACTGCCACGCGACCACGCCTCTTGACCCTCGTGTGCTTGAGGCAATGATGCCGTACTTGACGGCGAAGTTCGGCAATGCTGCTAGCCGTAACCACTCCTTTGGATGGGAGGCTGAGCAGGCCGTCGATCTCGCGCGTGAACAGATCGCCAAGCTCATCGGCGCGACAGCCAGGGAGATTGTCTTTACCTCCGGCGCTACCGAGAGCGACAACTTAGCTATTAAAGGCATCGCGGAGATGTACCGCGAGCGCGGCAACCACATCATCACGCAGGTGACGGAGCACAAGGCAGTGCTCGACACCTGCAAGCGCCTGGAAAAATGCGGCTACCGGGTAACCTATCTGCCGGTAAAGGCTGATGGTCGCATCGATCTTGAGGACCTGAAGCACACCATCGACGACAAAACGGTTCTCGTCACCATCATGGCCGCGAATAACGAGATTGGTGTGCTGCAGCCGGTCCGTGGAATCGGCAAGCTGTGCCATGAGAAAGGGGTCCTCTTTCATACGGACGCGACGCAGATCATCGGCAAGGCTCCGTTTCACGTGATCGCCGACAACGTCGATCTCGCCTCGCTTTCCGCGCACAAGATGTATGGGCCCAAGGGCGTGGGCGCACTCTATGTGCGCCGGCGCAATCCGCGCGTGCAGATGGCCGCGCAGATCGATGGTGGCGGCCACGAGCGTGGCTTGCGCTCCGGCACATTGAACGTGCCCGGCATCGTGGGCTTTGGCAAAGCCTGCGAGCTTGCCATGCAGGAGATGGAGACCGAAGCTGCAAATCTGCGCAGCTTGCGCGACCGGCTTAAAGAGAAGCTCGAATCGGAGCTTGATGCTATCCACGTGAATGGATCGATGGAAGATCGGCTGCCCGGCAATCTGAATCTGAGCTTTGCCTATGTCGAAGCTGAGTCTTTGTTGATGGGCGTCCCCGACGTAGCGCTCTCAAGCGGCTCGGCTTGCACCTCGGCGACGATCGAGCCCTCGTATGTGCTGAAAGCCCTTGGCCTGAGCGATGATCTGGCGCACAGCTCGATCCGCTTCGGATTGGGCCGCTTTAACACGCAGGCCGAAGTCGACTACGTGGCCGCAAAAGTGATCGATGTTGTAGAAAAGCTGCGTGCGCTTTCGCCGTTTTACGAAAGGATGAAAGACGGTGTGGACTTGATGAGGATTGAATGGCAAACCCATTGACCGGACCTTGGTTCCGGGGTGGAAGAGCGAGTGGCAGGCGCATTGAGAAGGCTTTTGGTTCCTCGCTGCCGCCTCGCGCATCCAATGTGGGAACGGATAGCTGGCATCGAGCTGCTCAGAGAACATAGCGCGGCTTTTGCCGTGTGAATCCCGCTCACGTTGCGGGCTCAGTTGAAGGATGGGAAAGCATATGGAGAACACAGTCACACTCGAATCGAAACCGCAGGCGCCCAATGAAGAGGTCCGCGTGACGGAGAATGCCGTCCAATACATTCGCAAGGCCATGGCAAAAGAAGGACTTTCGCCTGAAAACGCTGGCCTGCGCATGGGCATCACGGGTGGCGGCTGTTCGGGACTTTCCTATTCCATCCGCTTCGACAAGGAACCTCGCGAAAACGACCGCGTATATGAGTTCAGCGGCCTGCGCGTCTTTGTGGATCCTAAGTCGCTGGTCTACCTGAACGGCGTCACTCTCGACTACGAGGAGACGCTGATCCGGCAAGGCTTCAACTTCATCAATCCGAACTCGAAGCGCTCCTGCGGCTGCGGATCGTCGTTCTCGGTGTAAATCTCGCAGACGACGAAGCGGAACTTAGCTTTCTGCATTTCTATTGCATGCGGGCCCTCGTGCGCCGATCCGCAGCAACTTCAGGAATCTCGATGAACCTGCAGAACATCGTGCGTAAGTCGCTTCTCTACGCTGCGACGGGAACATCGACGCTCACCTCTGTCGACGTGCGTGAGATTCGCTTCGAGCCAGGACAGCAGACCGGCCGGCACCTCCATCCGTGCCATGTTTTCGGCTACATCGTGGAAGGAACGGCGCGGTTTCAAATCGAAGGCCAACCTGCGCAGCAGCTGCCGGCTGGATCGGCCTTTCATGAGCCGGCGGGAGCTGTCATCGCAGAATTCAGCAATGCCTCCGCATCTGAATCCATGACGTTCGTCGCCTTCTACCTGCTCGATGGCGATCAGGAACTGATCACCATGTTGGAGAACAGCTGAAAAAGGCGATCTTCACGCTGCCTGTGAGACGTGTTGCGAAAGCGAGAGCACGTTTCCATCCGGATCTTTGAACCACGCCACCTGGTCGCCGGTCGGGAAGGTGCAGATGCCGCGCTCATCCTGCCCCATATTCGGATAACGCTCGAAAGCAATTCCCTTGGCAACCAGCTTCTCTACGGCGCCTGCCATGTCATCGCACTCCCAGCCCAGCACCGTGTGTTGCGCGGGCGTGAACGATGGCACTTTGCTGATGCGGAGCGTGATGCCGTTCATCACGAAGACCAGCGCAAAGCCGTCATCACGTACAAATCGGAAGCCGAGTATGTCCCGGTAGAACTTGAGCGCTGCGTCGGGATTCTGTGTCAGCAGGAAGGTGACGACGCTGTTCATGGCAACCTCCAAATGCCTGACCGCGCAGGCATGAAACTCAACAGCTACACAAATGCGCGAAACAACCGCGATTCCCTGGATAAACCTCAGCGCTACGCCTCTCGCTGCTCGCTCCAGCCAAATGCATTCTCAAAGTGCCTGCACTGTTTTTCCTGGCCTTGGACGAGATATACGCTCACGACGTCAAAGCGTACCTGTGGCGCTGTGGGCTGCGGAAGCTCACGCACGTAACGCCGAGCCAGCCGGCGCAGGACCGCGCGTTTATGTGTGTCGACAGCAATCTCGGCCGGGCTCATGTCGCGGGCCGTGCGCGTCTTCACTTCTACAAAGCACAGCAACTCGCCCTGCCACGCGATCAGGTCTACATCGCCGGGCAGATTGCCTGCCGACCAGCGGCGCGCGACGATCACGTATCCTTTACGGCGCAGATAGAAGTACGCTGCGTCCTCGCCTTCGATGCCGGTGACCAGGTGCGCCGGGAGTGCCGTTTCGCGTCTGCGCCAACGCGTTAAGCGGTCCAGGCCGCGCACAGCGCGCTCCAGCCCCGTGATACGCATCTGTTGAAGTGAGGACATTGCACCCCATTGTCCTCTCAGGCAAGTCCGAGCGCAATCGGAAATATGGGGTCTACATTCCGCGATTTTCTGCGAGCCAGGCGAACTGATCCAGACCGTCACAAAGAGAAGAGGCCGGCGCATGCATCGCCGGCCTGCAGGGTCTTTCGATCAAAGCGCGGTAATCAGGCTGTCGCTACCTCGATGGCCGCCTGTTCGTGTTCCTTCTCGACGATCGTCAGCGCCTCTTCCAGGATGTCGAGCGCCACAGTCGCTTCCTCCTGGCTGACGATGAGCGGAGGCGACAGCCGCAGCGAGGTTTCGCCGCAGCCCAGCAACATCAGGCCGCGCTCAAAAGCCAGCGTCTCCACGCGGTTGCGCAGCTCGGCAGCGGGCTCGCGCGTAGCCTTGTTCTTCACCAGCTCGATGCCGATCATCAGCCCGCGACCGCGCACATCGCCCACCAGCGGGTGCGTCTTCGCCCAGCCGCGCAGCCGGTCGAGCATAAAATCGCCGACACGCTCTGCATTGGCAATGGCTTCGCGCTCCAGGATGTCCATGGTGGCCAGCGCCGCCGCAATCGAAACAGGGTTTCCGCCGAAGGTCGACGCATGGGAGCCGGGCACCCAGTCCATGATCTCCGCGCGCGTCATGCAGATGCCCAGCGGCATGCCGCTGGCGATGCCCTTGGCGATGCAGACCATGTCGGGCTCTACGCCGGAGTGCTCCACCGCCCACCACTTGCCGGTTCTTCCAGCCCCACACTGAACCTCATCCACGACCAACAAAATACCGTGCCGATCGCAGATGGCGCGCAGCTCCTGCATAAAGTTGTCCGGAGCGACGACGTAACCGCCTTCGCCCTGAATGGGCTCGATGAAGACCGCGGCCACCTCTTCGGGCGGCAGGATGGTCTTGAAGAGTTTCTCTTCGATGTACCGCGCACAGCCCAGGCTGAAGGCCTCTTCCTCCTGCGGTCCGCCGGTGCAGCCGCGATAGGTGTAGGGATAGCGCACATGCGTAACGCCGGGTACCAGCGGCGAGAAGCGGCGCTTCTGCTGCGGCTTCGACCCGGTGAGCGAGAGCGCACCCATGGTGCGGCCGTGAAAAGCCCCGAAGAACGAGATCACCTGCTGGCGGCCGGTATGATAGCGGGCGAGCTTGAGCGCGCACTCGATCGCTTCCGCCCCTGAGTTGCCGTAGAAGAACTTGTGCGGTCCGGGCATGGGCGCAACGGCAGAGAGCCGTTCGGCCAGATCGGTGAGGTGTTCGTTGTAAAAATCCGTGCCGGAGATGTGCAGCAGCTCAGCCGCCTGCTTCTGGATGGCGGCGACGACCTCGGGATGGCAGTGGCCGGTCGAGTTCACGGCGATGCCCGCGGCGAAGTCCAGAAACTCATTGCCGTCTATATCGGTCACGCGAATGCCGCGGCCGCTCTTGGCGACCAATGGATAAGACCGCGTGTAACTGGGCGAGATCAGCCGGCTGTCGGCGGCGACGGCCGCCTTGGCCTTCGGTCCTGGAAGGGAACACACCAGCTTCGGTCCAAATTGCGCGTGTAACTCTTGTTTCGTCATAGCACCGTCTCCTCGGCAAATTCGTTACGCGGCGCGCTCAGCGTGCGTCGCCGCGAGCCCCTCGCATGGGGATCATCCATTTCGCGGACCTCTTCGCGAATCCTGAGCAGGTCCAACAGGCAGGCGAGGATCTTCGGCAGCGCAGTTTCAGTCGCCGCCGAAGAGGCTAGGTCGGGTGCGGATGGGCAGCACGCGCAGATGGCGCCGCGGGCAGATGCCGCGGGCGCGGGCGCGCGACCAGCGCTTGGTGGCCGGTGCGCTCAGCTTTCCTGTGGAGAGGCGCGTCTGCATGGCGATTCCGCTGCCTTGAGGATAGCACGCCCAGTGGAAAACGCGCTCATAGCGGTGCTTTCTCGAAGGCCGAAGACGGCACCAGCGGCGCGACGGCCTCCCCGTCCAGCGTCACGCGGGCTCGCTCAAAGGCTCCCAGGCTGGCCTCATCGGCGGCCATCGTCATCCAGCAGGCTGCGCCGCGCTGGAGGATGGAGCAGACAACCTCCACCGTATATTGCGTTTCGGAGCGGCCTTTGGGATTGCCCTTGGCTCGTTCGATCCAAAACGAATGGCTGCCGCGCGTGTACAGGCCAAAGACTGGATTGACGAGGTCGAAGTCGCCTTTCAGGCCATCGGCCGCTCCCGACCCGAAGCCTTCGAGATCCTGCTCGGACATCATCTGCCCGTAGCAGTCAAACGGCAGGGCGACCACGACTACGACGGATGAGGGGGTTCCGCGGGTTGCCGTAAGAGCTACCTGGATGCAGGCTGTGCCTTTTTTCTGCTGCTCGGTGGCAGGGGCCTGCGTAGGTGCGGTCTTCACCTCCGGCGAGGACGGCTTTGCTTCGACGACGGTCCAGTCCGGCGGCAGATCGAAGGTAAAACCGATGTCACCTGCCAGTTTCTGGGGTGCCGGAGCCTGCCCACACAGGCTGATACAAGTGGCCAGCAGGATCGCTGCCGGGATCATTGGCTGCAGGGTGAACAGGACCGGTCTTCGCATCGAAGCCGCCTTTCCGGGTAGTGCCGGGCGTGTATCCCTTCTTTATTTCAGGAAGAATGCCGAGGCGATTGACACGATGCCGGCAAGGGAAAACACAACGCCCAGATACCAGTAGATGCGGCTGCGCGTCAGCAGGGTCACGGAGGTGATGACGAGACCGATCTCGAGCAGCGCCTCAGCCAGATCGAACCGCGAGGCACGGGCCTCGGCATTTTCCACCTTGGTCTCGAGCGCTTCGGCTTTCTCCTGCTCGTCTTTGAGGTCCTGGGCCCACTTGGCCTGGTGGTCGGCATAGGACTTCTCGATCTTCTGCGCTGCATCGGGATGGGCGACGGCGACCGCACTGAGCAGGTCCGCGATCAGCTCGGTGTTGTTCGCACGGATCTTGTGCGCCTGATAGAAGTTCCACTGGTCGGTGGCCTGGTTCTGGGTGAGCACCGCCTCGGTATGCGTGCGATGGCCGAGAACGGTGGTTACGGCCACCAGCACGGCCAGCACGCTCATGGTGAACGCCACCGGCCGCATCCCGGATTCATGTGATCCGTGCTCGGCGTGTTCCTGCAACTCCTGGGCTTCTTGGGCTTCCATCGTTGAACTTGACCTGTGACCTATTCAGCGATTCTTACGCGAGATCTGAACTCATCATACGATTCTGCTGCAAGCTGAAAGCTGACGGCTGAGAGCTGACAGCCGTTCTTCATTTCCGCTTCCAGCGCACGCCATCCTTCGAGTCCTCGATCACGAAGCCTTTTTCCGCGAGCTCACTGCGGATCGCGTCGGCGCGGGCGAAGTTGCGCTGCTTTTTGGCCTGGGTGCGCTCGGCTACCAGCGCTTCAATCTGTTCATCGCTCAGCGACTGCCGCGCCACGAGTTCCGGAGCGACGTCGCCCATGCGGCCATTCTCTTCAGCCCAGGCCAGCGCGCGGCGCGTGGCCTCTTCATCGCGATCCTCGATCACATCGAAGACGGCGTCGAAGTCCTGGAGCACGGCGAGCATTGCGTCGCGGTCTTGCATGAACAATTGGCCCTGGTCGATGGCCGTATTGGCGCTGCGGACTAATTCGAAAATGGGCGCGCGCGCCTCGGCCGTATTCAGATCGTTGGCCAGGGCGGCGCGAAATGCCTCCTGCGCCTTCTGAGCCATCTCTCTGAGTTGCGGATTCTCGCCGGCCGCGAAGGCGCCCTGCATGAGTCTCGTGCGAAAGGTCCGCAGCCGCTCGATCGCGTTAGTCGCCTCGATGAGCCCGTCAAAGGTGAAGTTGAGCTGGTGCCGGTAGGGAACGGAGATCAGCGCCAGCCGGATCGCCGAGGCCTTGTAGCCTTTGAGCAGCAGGTCACGGAGCGTGTAGAAGTTTCCCTCGCTCTTCGACATCTTCCGCCCGTCAACGAGCAGGAAGCGCACGTGCATCCAGTGCCGGGCGAACTGCTGCCCTGTCGCCGTCTCGCTCTGCGCGATCTCGTTCTCATGGTGCGGGAACATCAGGTCTTCGCCGCCCGCGTGCAGGTCGAAGCTCTCGCCGAGATACTCCATGGCCATGGCCGAGCACTCGATGTGCCAGCCGGGCCGGCCGCGGCCAATCGCCGTCTCCCAGGAGGTCTCGCCGGGCTTGGCCGCCTTCCAGAGGGCGAAGTCGCGGGCGGAGTCCTTCTCGTACTCGTCCACATCGACGCGCGCGCCGTCTTCCATGCCGCTCAGGTCCTTTTTGCTGAGCTTGCCATAGGCCGGAAAGGCCGCCAGGCGGAAGTACCACGAACCGTCCTCGGTCTTGTACGCCGCGCCTTTTTCTGCGAGCTTTTCGACCAGCGCGACCATCTTCGGGATATTCTCGGTGGCGCGGGCGATCTGTTCGGGCCGCTCCACACGGAGGGAGTCGAGATCCTCGAAGAAGGCCTGCTCGTACTTGGCCGTGTACTCGCTGATAGGCAGGCTGCCCGCCGCCGCGTTGCGGATGATCTTGTCGTCCACGTCGGTCACATTCATCACGTGCCGGATCGCGACGCCGTTCAGGTGCAGAAACCGGCGCAGCACGTCCACGGCGAGAAAGGTGCGGAAGTTGCCGATGTGCCCGTAGTCGTAGACCGTCGGCCCGCAGGCGTACATCCGCAGCGCCTTGCCGTCGGAAGGCGCGAGCGGGTCCAGTTGTCCCGAGAGGGTATTGAAGAGGCGAAGGGTCATCGTTCGCGAAAGGCGTTCAAACAAGCAGAAATCGGCTGAATTGACGGCCTTTCTGATTGTAGCAGCGAGGATTCCGGCCCCTGTGCAGACGGTCAGACGCGCAGCTCGCGCCGCGCGGTCTCCGCCACGCGGCCCAGGTCCGAGGTGGTGAGTACGCGGATACGGTGCTCTTCCATCGTCTCGACGCCGAAGCGATAGAGCGCCAGCCGCTCCGGATCCTCGTCGGTCGCGCCCAGCCTCATGGCCGGCTCGATCACAGCGGTCAGTTCAAGCTCGGCCTTTTCGATACGCTCCACGCCCGCTCGCAGCCCGGCCGCCGAGAAGGCCAGCACCTTCGCCATCTCCACGCCCGGTTCGAGACTCACCGCGTGGAACATGCGGATCAGCCCGTTGGGTTTGTAGCCCGCATCAATGCGCAGCGGATCGCCCGTCCGTGTGTAGTCCGAGGCAGCGATGCGCTTTCTCAGCAGATCCCACACGTTCGCGTGCTCGAACTCGGCGCGCATCCTGGCCTGGATCGCTGCCCGCCCCGATAGACGGGGTAATTTTTCACGCGGCGGCGGGTCGACATAGAGGCGCATCAGCTCTTCGACTCCGGCCGGCAGGCTCTCGGCCAGGTAGGCCTTGGTCTCGGTGATCTGCACGCCTAGCGAGAGAGACTCTTCCAGCAGCCGCATCAGCCGGCCCTCAGGCTCATTCTGTAGACGGCGGCGCAGCTCCGTTTCCATGGCTTCGAGCAGCGCCGTGTCGGCGTCCGGATCGAGGCAGCGCACCCGGCGCCAGTCGCGGGTGAAGCGGATTTCCGTCCGGCCCGGCGCTCGTGCGTCGCGCAAGAGCACGCCGATATGGACGAACTCGTTCCGCACCGGGTCCGGCACATAGCGGAGAAGCTGAAACTCGCAGGCCCGCCGCTCGCTCTCGCTGGTCATTGTTCCTTTCTCAGTCCCTTCCTCATCCTCACCGGCTGCCTTTCCCCTCTCAGTGCACCGTCCCCGTTATGGTATGCCCCCAGCGCGATGGACTCCAGCCTGCCGCATCCACCTCGCCCACCGTACTTTCCCAATTTGGAAACGGCCGCCGGTCGGAGCGGGCAAAGGCCCCGATCAGCTCGCGGATCCGGCTGCGGCGCGCCAGCAGCTTCTCGACCAGCGCCTCCATCGCGGCCACGTCGCCGCCGTACCACTCCGGCGGAATCTCGCCGGCTGCGGCCCATACTGTCTCGGCCGGCATCGTCTCCATCCGCCCCAGCCACGGTTCAAAGGCGTTCCATTCTTTTACCTGTTGGTAGACGGTATTGCGAAAGTAGACGCCACGGAGTGGCGCATCCTCGAACCGCCACTCGCCGGCATGAAAGCAGTAGCCGAAATCGATGAAGACCGCCTTGTACCGCCGCTCGCGCTGGCGTTTGATGAAGACCGCCTGGCGGCCGTTGGCGTTGCCGGTCCACTTGTCAAGCGCCAGGATCCCGGCGAATTCGGCGAGATTCTTCACTTCGACGAACTGCTCTTCAGGAAGATAGTCCACCACCTGGCCCGGCATGGTGCCGCCGGCATATCTCGATCCAAAGTGCAGCCCCGGTTTGCAGCGCTCGCGCCTCTCGCTGCTCAGAGTGATCTCCAGCTCCGGCGTGTTCTCGATCAGCCAGCTCGAGACCTCGACCAGCTCCGGCTGCGGCACCGTGAGCCCCGCGGCCAGAGCCAGCCGCGAGGCAAGGAACTCGTTGGCCAGCACACGCGCATGCTGAGGATTATTCTGGAACTTGACGACGTAGAGATGCCCATCGGAGGCGAGCATGAGTTGCCCCTGCGCGCCGCCCCGCATCCGCCGGATCTGCTGCACCGCCAGAACCGCCAACTCCGCACCTCGATGCTCTTGGCATTCTAAGCAGGGCAGCTTTCAGCCGTCAGCTCTCAGCCTCTAGCTTGCCCATGACATTATCTTCCAGAGCGCAATCGCGCGACTTTATGTCACACGATCGCCGAAGCAGAAAGGGCAAACATATCGTGAAGGCGAAACCATAACCGTATCGCGCTGCACAAAACAAGCTGAAGGCTGAAAGCTGATAGCTAAAAGCTGTTTTTTCTTCCCAGCATCTCCGCCCGCGCCGCCAGGCCGATCGCCATGGCCATCACGCGGTCATCGTGAGCACCGGCCCGGGCCGCAGCGCTGCCATTTTTCAGGCGCACAAAGCTCCGGCACTCGCCCAAGAAACGGCGACTCATGAACCGCTCCGGCGCATCGACGAGTGCTGCTGCCAGCCTTCCCAGCGCGGCGGGCCGGCTGAGAGAGGTCGTCAGCCAGCCGGGCTGGCCATTCTGGCGATAAACCCGCTCGTAGCCGCACGGCGTCTCCAGATAGGCCAGCACGCCGCTGCCATGATTATTGCGCTCGACGACAACCCACGCGCGGTTGTACTCCGCGGCCACTTCGCAGATCAGTCGCGCCAACTCCAGTCCGCCCACATGGCCCGCGAACTCCGCGCATTGCAGGCTGGATTCGATCTCCAGCACTTCGATCGCAGAGTAGTCGCCGTTGCTGCCCCCGCCGGCGGGATCGACGGCTACCAGATATTGCCGGCCGGCAACTGCCGGCAACCAGATCTCCAGCTCTCCATTCCGCCGCCGCTCCGCCGGCTCGGAAAGGTCATGCAGGCGCGCATCGATGGCCGCAATCTCGAAGACAGGCTCGCCGCTGGCGCGAAAGCAGCTCTCCTCGTCTTCGGCGTATTCCTGCGCCGCCAGGCCGCGAAAGTTGGCGCGGATCTGCCGCCGGTAGCCGATCTGCTTGAGCGTGAGCGGGTGACGCTTCTTCAACGCGATCTCCTCGTCCGTAAGCGTAGCCTTGTCGACAGCTTTGGCGCGGTAGCGCGGCTCCAGCCACCAGGGAAAGAAGTGCCGTACCGTGCCGGTCTCCGCTGCCCGCAGCCACTCCTCGTAGAAGCAGCCGCCCACGCCGTCCGGCGTCGACTCCAGCACAAGCTCGGCATCAGGTGCGAGAGCCGCGCGCAGCCCGGCCAGCGTCTCTGCAGGATTCCCCGGCCATCGCGCCAGCTCCGAGCAGTGGAGATTCTGGACCGTCAGGCCGCGCCCGGCGTTGCGGTCGCCCGCCGTCACCACGCGATACTCTGAGTCCAGCTCGGGAAAGACGATCTGGCGCACATTCGCGCGCGCAGTGCGGAGCGGACCGTCGCGCAGAGCATTGGGCAGCCAGTCCACAAACCTATGCACGATGCGAAAGATCTCCTCGGCCGCCTCGCGCGTGTGTGCCACCTGCAGGCTCAATGTGCCCGGATGGGTGATGGTCTTCAGGAAAAAGCGCGCCGCCGTCCAGGTGGTGATGCCCATCTGCCGCGCCTTCAGCACAATGTTGCGCTGGCCGCGGCGTTTCTCGAAGGCGCGTTGTGCGGTGTTCGGTTGCAGCAACGCAGGGCGTCCATCCCGTGTGCGCACCCATAGCAGTTTGGCGATTAGCGCTACGCCGATTGTCTGGTCACCCCCCAGATAACCGGGCCGCTCGTCCAGCATTTCTCCCAGGCGCGCGAGCTCGTCGCAATCGAGATCGCGCAGATGAAGCTCCGGAGCCCATGTTTCGCCATCACTTTCCTGCTGCAGACCGGTCGTTTCCATGCGAAGAGCCTTCCTGCCACACAGAACGAGCCAAATTTCAGTTGGGATTGCCCACCAGCACCGCGCCCCAGGTGGAGGAGTTACTGGAGGCCGCGAAGATCGTCACGGTCGTGCCGCTCAACGTGCAGCTGCCGGCGATCGGCGTAGAGCTCTGCACGCTGGCAACGCAGATCGGCGTGTTGGTGAAGGAGTGATTGAGAGAGAACGTGCAGCTGGTCGAAGAAGACATGGTGCAGGTGCCGGCAAAATTGTTGCTCACGCCCTGGTTCAGATGATTGCCCACGGAGAGATTGTTCGCTACCGTCGCTGTGCCGCTGTTCGACACATTGAAGGCCTGCGTGTTGAAGTTCGAACCGCCCTCGTAGACGATGAATCCGCCGGTGCCGGCGGTGCTGGTGTTGTTGATCGCAACCGATGCCGTTCCCTGCGAATTGATCACCGTCTGTCCGCCGCTGAAGCCGGTGAGTGCGTCGGCTGCCGTGGTTGCGCCGGTGTTGCGCAGATGGAAGTTGTAGCTCGCGTCGTCGCGCAGCTCCCATTGCGATGCGCCCGTAGCGGTTGCGAACTCGAGAGCGCCGATCTCCGCGTTGCCGGTATTGCCGGGTTCGAGGATCAGATAGTCCGTGCTGGCAGCATTGTTCGCAAAGGTTGTCGTGTTGCCCGTGAAGGTCGGCGCGTTCGCGAGCACAACGTTGCCCGAGCCGGTGGTTGCATCGGCCACAAACTGGGCGGACGAGTTGGTGCCCACAACCGCTGCCGAAGCCGGCACGCTGCCCGATCCGCCTGCGCAGGCCGAGCCGGTGTTGGTGATGTAGCCGGAGTTATCGATTTGCAGGCAGTTGCTCCCGGAGCTCGCCGCCAGGCCGGGAAACTTGATGCTCGTCGCTCCGAGAAACGCGGCAACGAGGCTGGAGCTCGATCCCGAGTAAATATCGGTCTCTGCACCCGAGCCGGATTCGTAGTTCAGGCGGATGTGCCCGCTCGCATTGCTCGCGTCGATGTAGGTATCGCCGCTGTTCGTGCTCTGGTAGGCCTTGAAGCTGTCGAGGCCGCCCGTAGCCGAGTTGAGCGCCCAGTTATTGCTCGCATCTTTCACCAGGTACCACTGGCTGTTGCCGTTCCAGTCTTTGTAGGTAAAGGAGCCCTTTTGGCTCGCGGTCAATCCTGGCCACAGGTAGTAGTCCACCTCAGTGTCGGCGCTGTTGCGTACTGTCAGCGTGCCCGCCGATTGGGTGGTGCCGGTCACCTGCAGCGTGCCGTTGAACTGCGCGTTGCCGGCGTTGTTGATGGTGGCGACGGTGCTGGGCGTAGCGCCGCCTGAACCGAAGGCCACGCCGCCGGTGCCGGCATTCGTCGAGCACTGAAAGCAGACCAGGCCGGTTCCCGCCGCGTTGAGATAGCTCTGCGGGCTGCCGCCGGCGGTTGTGTTCTGCTGCACGCCGAAGCGCTGCACGTTGTTGAGCATGTCGAGAAGATTCCAGACCTGCTGTCCGCTGGCGCCGTCGCCGGGCCCCCACTGCCACGCATTCTGATAACTGCCCGCTGAGCCGGGAACATCGGTCGTGTACTCCTCGGTGAGGCCGCGCACATTGCCGAGCCCGATGCCGAGATAGTAGTGATTGGTGATGGTGCCATCCACCTGGCTGCGGTACTGGTCGCCGGTCAGTCCGTTGAAGCTGCGATGGAACGTATCGAGAAAGCTGTTGCGCGTACCGTTGTCGGTGAGCTTGCCCGTGAACATCGTTCCGCCGGTGATCCAGTTGTTGTAGGCGCTGCCGGCGTCAGCGACGATCTGATTGGTCGAGTTCTCATTGCGCAGCCCGACAATCGTGTTGTTCTGCGCGTTCGCGCCCAGATGCAGAGCCGTCGCGCAGCCTTCCACGTCGCCACCGGTGAAGGTGTTGCCGTCGCCCTGCTGCAGATTGATCCCGTACGTTCCGCTGATCGGAATGCCACTGCTGGTGGGGCAGTCGATATGCAGGCGCACCAAGGTGCTCGCATTCAGCCAGTCCGTCGTTGCAGGATTCGTGACCTGGTGCCCGACTGCGTTGATCGCGGTGCCGAAGCCACTCAGTTGCAGATCAAAGAAGGTGCCGCCGGTGTAGTTGCCGGTTCCATCGAGCTTCAGACCTGTCTGGTTAGAGTTGCCCAGGAAATACAGGCTCTCGAGGTCAAGCTCCTGGGTGCGATAAGCGGCCACGCCGATGGCGGTGGCGCTGGTCGATGCCGTCGTACTGATGACAGCATCGTCGAGATGGAACCCCGGCGTGTCGATGGCGTATGTCGTATCTCCTACCTGGATCGCAGCGCTCGTTCCCGAGTAGGCGATGACCGTGCCGCCCTGGTTGCCGCTTGCCGCACTGCCGCCACGCAAGGCGCAGCCACGCAACGTGACGTTGCGCGTTCCCGCCGTCACGATGATCTGGTGGGCTGTATTGACCGTGGCGCAGGGCAGCAGGATCGTCACATTCGCCGCCGCAATTGTGAGATTCGAGGCCATCGACAGGCTGCCGGTAAAGTTGCGCGCATCGCAGGTTCCCCCATAGCTTGCATTCACCGCGCTTAGGCACGCCTGAATCTTGGCGCCGATATCCGCGCCGGCAAACTGATCCACTTGATAAGCAGCCCCAATCTGCGTTGCTGTCAAAGGACCGGTGAGCACGCCGCCGGTCAACGGGAGCGTACCGCTGAACATCGCATCGACATAGTGCTTGTCCGCCGCCTGCAGAGACGCACTCGGATCGCCATTCAGATAAAGGGGCCCGGTGAGTGTGCCACCGCCGGAAGCAAGGCCGCTGGCGGCCAGCGTGGCAATCGACTGGTCGACGTAAGCTTTGCTCGCTGCCTGCACCGCCTGCGCCGCCGGCATCACCTGCGCCTGCACGGCGGCGAGTGTGGCAGTAGACGTCGCCGGAACAACCCAGTACTGCGTGTGCGTCGAGCCATCGCTCAGATACAACACCGCCGTGTAGTACTCGCCTGCCGGTGTTGCACCCTGATTGGGCGCAAGGTTTACACTTACCGATCCATTGGTGGCGATGGTCACATGGGTCGAGCCCGCAGCCACCAGTTGTCCCGCAGCTGTCGTGAATGCGGGCCAGCTCAGCGCAATTGTTCCGCTGGCCGGTTGACCATTGGCCAGATACACGGTTCCACTCACGGTGGTTGTGCTGGGCCCCTGCCCCAGCGCTGCCGGAAGCAGACAAAGCAGCATCAGCCTAACGGCGGTCCAGCCTACGCAATTCGCAAATTTCATTGCGCCCTCTTTCTTTTACAAAGGTTCCCGAACTGGTGTAGACCGAAGCCGCTCCCGCCAAGTGGCGTTTTCCTCAAGAAAACGCCACCTTGCACTTCTGTCAAAAAGTCGACACAAATCCGGGAACCACTCTAGTCGTGCGTCTCACCCATTCCGCTTGCGTGTTCCGCATCTTCTTCATCCGTCTCTACCGGTTCTTCCGGCGTGGGCTCGAGCAGCAGCCTCTCCACTGCGCTCGGGCCACGCCGTTTCCTGCGAGTGTTCTTGTCCGCTTTCTTATCCACCACCGTGATCATTAACTTCGTGCTGTTCAGATCGCCTTTGACCGCCTTGTTTCCGATCGCCCTGGCAATCCGATGACATTTGTTTGCGAGTTCCCGGTCGACCGCGGAACGCAGGCTCTCAATGCCTTCCTCGTTCTCGCGTGCTTCGATCTCCGGTTTGCTCGCCGCCTTGCTGGGAGTTCGCTGCTTCGGTTTCTGCTGTCTTGTGCCCATGTCTCCGCCATTCAGCACTTCTCCACTCGTTCGCAAGCGCAAAGATATCGCCGCATCCTACGCGATCCGGGGGAGAAACCGGTCAGGCGATCGGCCGAACGGCAGTTCTTTGCGTTGTGAGTGTTCCCAGCTTACTCAAGTCGGAGGGAATTTCCTGCAATCGGCGCGAGGAGCGGTTGGGAGCCGCTTTTCAAAGAGTTGCGCCTGCTCAGCTGTCCGGAATTCTTTGACAGGGAGCTGCAATCTCACCGCAGCGCCAGCGACGGATCGGCCGAGAGGTCATCGGGCGCAAACTCGCGGGCCAACAAGCGGGGCCAGGCCGCCGCCGCGATCATGGCTGCGTTGTCGGTCGAAAGCGAGAGCCGTGGAAAGGACACGCGCACACCGCGGCGTTCTGCCTCTTCACTGAAGCGCGCACGCAACTCGCGGTTTGCCGCCACGCCGCCGGTGACGAGGATGCGCTGGGCGTCGAGAGATTTAGCCGCCGCGAAGGTCTTCTTGAGCAGATCGCCGACTACCGCGTGCTGAAAGCTGGCGATCAGGTCCAGAGTCGCCTGCGGACAGAGCGCGAGCGCCTCTTCTTTCGTTTGTGGCGGCTTTGCGGACGCGTCCTTGCCTGCATCTTTCGGGGGAAAGAGCCGCGCGGCACGGGCCTCCGCTTCGGCGCGCATGCCGTGGAGCTCTACATAGCGCAGCGCCGCAGTCTTGATTCCGGAAAAGGAAAACAGAAAGCGCGGATCGAGGCTTGTGATCGGCGCAGTCTTCGCCGCCTTGGTGCGCGGAGCCTTGCCGGCAAGATGCGCCTTTGTCTTCACCTGTGCGAAAGAGAAGGGAACCGCCTCCGGATTGCCGAACTGCGCCAATGCATCGATCCACGGTCCACCCGGATAGCCGAGCCCCAGCAGCTTCGCGACTTTGTCGTAAGCCTCGCCGGCTGCGTCATCCAGCGTGCGGCCGATGAGGTTGTAGCGCCACGTGCAGTCTGAGGTCTGCGCCAGATAGAGATGCGTATGGCCGCCCGAGACCACCAGCGCCAGCGCATCTCCGTCCGAAGAATCTTGGTATGCACCGCCTTTGACGGCGCAGTAGGCCGGGGCTTCAGCCCCGGTATTACGGGAAACAGAATCGATCGGGGCTTCAGCCCCTGAGGCACTCTCCCGCTCCTGCAACAACACCGCGTGGATATGCCCCTCCAGATGGTTCACCGCGATGAGCGGCAGCTCGTTCGCGAAGGCAAGCGCCTTGGCATACGTGATGCCCACGAGCAGCGCACCGGCAAGTCCGGGGCCGGAAGTAACCGCAATGGCATCGAGATCAGCGAAGGTAATCTGCGCCTGCTCGAGCGCCGCGCGCACTACCGGCACAATGGCCCGCAGATGCTCGCGCGAGGCCAATTCCGGCACCACGCCGCCATAGCGCGCATGCGTCGCAATCTGCGAGGCTACGACGGACGAAAGCGTCCGCGCGCCGCGCTCCACAATTGCTGCTGCGGTTTCGTCGCACGAGGTCTCGATGCCCAAGATAAGTCCGCGTTGCATCCCATATCCAGTGTAGCGGGCATGCAATCCTGCCCGCGCTTTCTTGCGCGAGAATGGAAGCAGCATGTTCGCGGCCACACCCCAATTCGAGGCGGCTCTGCGCATCGTCAAGACTCTGCGCGCTGCGGGACATCAGGCGTATCTAGCCGGCGGGTGTGTGCGCGATCTTCTTCTCGGCCGTTCGCCGGTCGACTACGACGTGGCCACCAGTGCTACGCCCGACGTGGTGCTCGACATGTTTCCGCGCACCTTCGCGGTAGGCGCACACTTTGGCGTCGTGCTGGTCGCGCCCGAGGATACGGGCGCAGGCTTCGTAACCGAAGTAGCCACATTTCGTTCCGACGGCGCTTACTCCGACGGCCGCCATCCCGATGTGGTGCGCTATACCCTCAGTCCGGAAGAGGACGTGAAGCGCCGCGACTTCACGGTCAACGGTTTGCTCCTCGATCCGGTTCTCATATCGGCTCAAACCTCGTCCAAAGGCCTGCCCCCCGCAGGAGTTCTCGACTATGTGGGCGGCGTTGCTGATCTCGAAGCCGGCGTTTTGCGCGCCATCGGCCGCGCCGAGTTGCGTTTTGAAGAAGACCATCTGCGCATGCTGCGCGCCGTGCGCTTCGCCGCGCGCTTCGGCTTCGCACTCGAGGCGAGTACGCTGCGTGCGATCCGCTCGCTCGCCTCGCGGATTCACGCGGTCAGCCGCGAGCGCATCCGCGACGAGCTCACGAAAATGCTCACTGAAGGTCGCGCGCGCCGCGCCTTCGAGCTGCTCGATGAGACCGGCCTGCTCAGAGAAGTGCTGCCGGAGATCGATCGCATGAAGGGCGTCGAGCAGCCGCCCCAGTTTCATCCCGAAGGCGATGTGTGGACGCACACGCTTATGCTGCTCGAACAGCTCGAAGCCGGATGCAGCATGACGCTCGCCTGGGGCGCGCTGCTGCATGACGTGGGCAAGCCGCCTACTTTTCGCGTGGCACCGGATCGCATCCGTTTTGACGGGCATGTCGAAGTCGGCATGGCCATGGCCACAGAAATCTGCCGCCGCTTTCGCTTTTCGAACGACGAGACGCGGCAGATCGTGGCCCTGGTACAAAATCACATGCGCTTTGCCGATGTGGAGCGCATGAAGACCTCCACACTGAAGCGCTTTTTCCGTCTGGAGAAGTTCGATGAGCACCTGGCATTGCATCGCATGGACGCCATGGCTTCGAACCGCGACCTGCACTACTGGAAGTTCGCACGCGAGCGCTGGCAGTCGATGCCGGAAGAGACGGTGCGCCCGCAACCGCTCATCACCGGCCGTGAACTGATTGCTTTAGGCTACGAGCCCGGCGCACAGTTCCGCGAGATGCTGCAGGCCGCCGAAGACGCACAGCTTGAAGGCACAGTCCAGACGTCCGAACAGGCTCTGGCCTTAGTGCGCGAGCGGTTCGGCGCGCCGCCCGCCTGATTTCGGCTCATACGAACTCGCCAATCGAGATGCCTGCCCTATTGCGGCTGCGGCACGCCGTTCGCCGGCGAGACGACCTCAACCTGCCATCCGTTGTTGGCCTTGGTGAGGGTTGCCGTGGCCGCCTGGCCGCTGCTCTGTGCGGCAAGCGAAGGAAATGCCGTCTGGACCTCTGCAGTATTGATCCAGTCCGGCGGAGTGAGACCGTAGTGAAAGTTCACGGTGTACTGCGTCGCGCCGCCGGTGTCAGGGGTGATCTGGTCGATCGAGCTCACCTCGGGATGACCGAAGCAGAAGTTGCCGTATCCCGGTTGAGCGGGATCGGCGGTCCAATGCGATCGTCCTTTGTCGGAGAGATCGTAGTTGTTCACCGGTTTGGAGCCGATCAGAAACCGCTTCTTTTCAGCCGGTGTGCGCAGCAACAGCCCGGCGTCGGTCAGCGCGTCGTATCCTTTGGTCTGGTCTTCATTTTTCGTGTCGGCCTGCGCCGGAAACTTGACTGCCTCCGGCCAGAGGCAGTTTTGGCGGCTGCTCAGATAGTTGTTGATGGCCGATTTGAACTCTGCTTTATCGACAACCTTAGAATGGCATCCGAAAGCGAATACAGCCATTGCCATAGCTGCATAAAATCCAACTCTGCCAACTCCGATTCTGCCAGTTCCGATTCTGATTGCTCGCATGGTTCTTTGTCTCCCATGCGCTTGGATGCAGGAAAGTTAGGGGTGTGTATCTCGGCATGGGCGTTGACCTTACAAAGCATTTGCCGCCGCAACTGCCGAGGCCCAGGCCCACTGAAAGTTGAAGCCGCCCAGATGCCCCGTCACATCCACAGCCTCGCCGATAAAAAAGAGTCCCGGCACCTCGCGAGCCTCCATGGTCCGGGCCTGCAACCCTGCAGTGTCGATGCCGCCCGCCGTGACCTCAGCCTTTTCAAAACCCTCGGTGCTTGTGGGGTGAAAGGCCCAGCGGTGCAGACGCCGCTCGCTGTCCTCAAGCCCTTCATTCCGCCAGTTCGCCGGTGCTCCAACCTCGGCCAGAAACGCTGAGAGCCGCTGCGGCAACACCGTGTGAAGCGCCTGTTTCAACGCCGCCAGATCTCGCCTTACGCCCGGCGCGCGCAGCGGGTCCAGCAGCCGGCTTCCGGCAGGCAACCTCGGCGCAAAATCGATAAAGAGTGGCTCGCCTGAACGCCAATACGACGACGCCTGCAGCACAGCAGGCCCGCTCAGTCCGCGATGGGTCACCAGCATGTTTTCGCGAAAGCGGATATTGCCGCCTGCGTTGCCGCGCGACGCACGGTCGTCAACCTCAATCCACGCCTCCACTTCGACCGCCACGCCGGCCAACTCTTTCCAGCGTGCTTCTTCGCCGCCGAGAACCAGCGGAACGAGCGCTGGGCGTGGCTCCATGACCTGCAGCCCGAACTGGCGCGCCAGATCGTAGGCAAACCCGGTCGCGCCCATCTTGGGGATGGAAAGTCCCCCGGTTGCCACCACAAGCGCGTTGGCCTGAAACTCACCTTTCGAAGAAGCGACACGGAAACCATCGCTTCCCGCCGCGACGGCGAGATCGCGTGCGTCCAATACCAACTCCACGCCGCCGCGCGCGCATTCGGCGAGCAACATATCGAGAATGGCTCGTGCCGAGTGATCGCAGAAGAGTTGTCCGAGCGTCTTTTCGTGCCAGCGAATCTGGTACCGCTCTACCAACTCAAGAAAATGTTGTGGTTGATACAGTGCAAGCGCCGACTTCGCAAAGTGCGGATTGTTCGATAGGAAGTTCTCCGGCGTGCAGCGCAGATTCGTGAAGTTGCAACGCCCGCCGCCGGAGATGAGAATCTTGCGTCCTGGCTGCGCGTTGTGTTCCAGCAGCGCCACACGGCGTCCGCGCTGGCCCGCGACCGCAGCGCACATCAGCCCGGCGGCGCCCGCGCCCAGGATCAACACATCGAACTGGCGCGGCCGGCTCATGCAGCTTGTTCAGAATAGCGAAGGAAATATGAGCGCCGGCGAGTAGAGAATCGAGAATCGGAAACGATGCTGCGTCTCATGCCGTGGCACCTTCCAGACGAATCTTCGCCACGGTTCCAGGATGAAGAACAACGCTAAGCGGGACCGCTTCAAAACCCGGCACCAGGTTGAAGGTGCGCTCCTGCGGAATGGACTCGAAGCCTGCAGACGCATCCGTGTGGATCGTAAGTATTCCGCCCGGCTTGGTAATGCGGACGGTCTGGGGATCAGCCTGCTCGACGCGGTCGTCGGCGCGTGCAATCACTGGCACCAGAAATCGAAGCGGCGCAGAGAACGCACCGGTCGCACTTGCCGTCAGCTCGACGGCCGTCTCACCGATGGAGTGCGTAACGTGATACTCGATCTCGCCCTCATGGGGCGCCCGACGGGAAGCCGTTAACAGCCGGCCACGCGCGTCGAAGACGATCTGACCGTCGTGTTGTTCCGCCGTGAGCGTCGCCTTCAGGTCGTTCAGGCTGGTGTAGGTCTCGTTCCCCGCTGTGCCCTCGATACGCGGCGTCAGCGCCATGTGAAAGTTGTCGCGATAGGCCTGCTGATTCGAGATCTCGATCATCTGGTACTCGGTCATGCTGGCCGCAAGCACCGGTCCGAGCGCACGATGAAAGAGCAGCGAGAGCGCACCGCCCGAAACGTGTCCCCCGCCCATGCCACCCGCGCCGGCCTGCACGTGCTCCACATACTCCCAGTCATATTCGGTGACGGTAGCGCGCCATGGACCCGCGGCAGCCAGATGCGTGCCGATCTCGCGAAAACTTCTCAGCCCGTACGGTTCATCACGCGGCAGTGTTGGCTGCGTATTTTCTTCCGTGCTGAATGTGCCTCGATCCAGCACCGTCGCCAGCGCCTTCGCATGCGTAAACGTGTGGTGGATGCAAGGCGGATCGCCATGGACGAAGTAGTCGGGGCCGCCATAGAGTAGTCCCTCGTGTGTGCAGGCGCGCATCAGTTCGACATTGCGCCGTGCGGCCTCGCGAAACCGCGGATCGTGCTCGGCGAGCAGCGCGAATCCTGGTGCGCAGCCATCGCTGGTGCGGCTGCCCCACCAGGTCCACTTGTAATTGCGTGTGCCCCAGCTGTTGTCCCAACCGCCGTCGGGCAGCATGAATTCCATGTGCGTCTTGAGCGCCGCGAGCACCTGATCGAGAACTGCCTTGTCCCCGGTGAGCTTGGCGTAAAGTGCAAGCGACGGCAGCGACTCCTCCACGTTGTAGCCGAGGTCGACCGGCCTGCAGCCTTTGGGCGAGACACCCTGCAAAGGATGTCCTTCGCCGAAGAGAAATCCGCTCGGCGTGAACTGCTGCATCACCTCGTGCGCCAGCGTGCGGCCGCGCTCCAGGTAATGTGAGTTGCCGAGTACCTGGCCGCACAGCGTAAACGCCAGAGTCGCCGTGATCGGATAATTCACATTGCCGGTTTCGATGGTGATAAAACCATCAAGAAACTTGGCCGCGCGTGCCAGCCGGTCGGTCCACAGGCTGCGCGTAGGCGCGTCGAGCACCGTACCGTGATGCGCCAGCGCCTCGGCCAGAGCGATGGCGTGAAAGACCGTGATGCCCTGCCACGTGCTCAGCGACACGTCGTTCACCCAGCTGCCGTCCGGCCGGCTCACGGTGCGCTGGGACCACTCGTGCACCGCGAGCGCCGCGCGCAGATATTTGGCTTCGCCGCTGGTGTGTGCCATCCGCAGCAACGGATAGACGGCATCTCCGCAGCGGCCATGGATGAGCGCGCAGGCTGCGCAGAGAAACCCTCCGTTGAAGGCCGGATCGGCCATGCCCGCCACCTGGCGTGCCAGCAAGCCATCGCACCACGAGCGCAGCAGCTCCGCATAGAGACTTTGCTCAGAGCTCTTCGGTGTCGGCGCGCCCGCCGCAACGGCCGCAGGAAACACTGGTTCTGCAAAAAGCCGGCGTGCACCGATTCCTGCTGCGCCCGCCGCCGAAATCTTCAGCATTTCTCTGCGCCTGAAACCCATCCGGAAAATCCTCCGTTCAGCTCAACGAAATATCTCGTTGTTTCTTCGAACAAAATACTACTGCGAAGACGCTATGATCGACCACATGCCGGATCCCATCACGCCACGCTACCTTGCCCTCGACGTCGGCAACCGGCGCATCGGTGTGGCGGTTTCGGACGAACTGGGCCTCACAGCGCAGCCGGTGCTGACGCTTGAGCGCCGGCGCAATCCACGTGAGGATCTCCGCTCACTGGCCCGGTTGGCGCGGCGATATGCTGTGGCGGGAATTGTGGTCGGCAATCCGCTGCATCTCTCCGGCGAGGCCAGCCCTCAGGCAGTCAAAACACAGGCCTTTGCCGCGGAACTGGGCGAACTTACCGGGCTGCCGATTCACCTGTGGGACGAGCGGTTGACCACGCAAGCAGCCCACCAGATTCTGTACGAGGCCGGTCACGCCCGCCAAACCCACCGCTACGTCGTCGATCAGGTGGCCGCCACGCTGATTTTGCAGGACTTCCTGAAAAGCAGGGAACAGGGAAGAGGGAATAGGGAATAGCGTTGGCCAATCTCCGACTCTTCGGCTCCCACTCCCTACTTCCTGCTCCCTATTCCCCGCTCCTTCCCCGCGTATAATGGGAATTCAAGGTCTTTCATCTCTCGCGGATGGAGTTTCCCCGCTCCCCGCCACGGACAAGGGATGCCCGAACACATCAAACAAAAACTTCTCGATGAGATCAAGCAGCTGGAGCATGAGCTTGCGCACGAACTGCCAGCAGAGATCAAAAAGGCAGTAGCGCTGGGCGATCTGTCGGAGAACGCCGAATACCACATGGCCAAGCAGCGCCAGGAGTTTGTGAACGCACGGCTGGGCCAGCTTAAGAAACGCATGGCCGAGCTCTCGCTCGTGAACCTGTCGAACATTCCCCGGGACAAGGCGGGCTTCGGGTCAACCGTTGTTGTCTTCGACTCGACCAAAGACGAGGAGATCGAGTATCGGCTCGTGACCAGCGAAGAGTCCGACGTCTCGAAGGGCCTCATATCGACCACTTCGCCCATTGGTCGCGGACTCGTCGGCAAGCGCGTAGGCGATGTGGCCACGATCGTCACGCCCAACGGCAAGCGCGAACTGGAAATCCTGAAGCTGACGACGATTCACGACGAAGCCGGCGAGGGCGAGGCTGCAGCAGCCAGCGCGTAGCAGCCCATGAAAAAAACTAGCCGCTAGCTCTTTTGTAGTGAAGCGATGGCTAGAAACTAGGAGTTAAATGACCTGGACCAGCGCATTCGGCCGCGCCTGCGGTTGGCTTCTTGACCGCATCGTGCACGGGCTGGCGCTCACCCGCATCTCGCCCAACGTGCTTACGTTCATCGGCCTGGTGATCAACATCGCCGCCGCGTTTCTCTTTGGTCATGCCAATGCGACAAACGGCGATCGTATGTTTCTCTATGCCGGCCTGGTGATCGTGGGTGCTGGCCTCTTTGACATGGTTGATGGCCGCGTGGCGCGGCGCACCAATCAGGTGACGGTATTCGGCTCGTTCTTTGACTCGGTAATCGACCGCTACTCCGACGTGGTGCTCTTCTTCGGTCTGCTGGTCTACTACGGCCGCATCAACCGGTTCCGCTACGTCGTGCTGGTCGCGTTCGTCATGGTCACCTCACTGATGGTGAGCTATACGCGCGCCCGCGCCGAGGCGCTGATCGGCAGCTGCAAGGTGGGCTTCATGGAGCGGCCCGAGCGCATCGTGCTCATCATCCTCGGCGCGCTGTTCAATCACTGGGGCGTGATGGCGCCGGTGCTATGGGTGCTGGCGGTGCTCTCAACCATCACGGTGGTCCACCGCATCACCTACACCTACCAGAACACGAAGTTCCTCGCGCCGCTGAGCCAATAACTACGGCCGGTTCTTCTTCCACTCCGCATACGAGATACGCGGAATCGTCATGAACGCGTCGCGCGTGTGGACGTAGTTGCCCAGGCCGTTCATGCGGCCCACGGAGTGCAGTTCTTCGGCGCGGATATACGGGCCAGCAGGATCGACATAGCGGTCCTCCACATAGATCGCGACGACGCGGCCGAGAATAATGCGCGAGCGGCCCACCTCCATCGTGGTGAACTCGCGGCATTCCAGCGCGGCATGCGCCTCAGCGAGACGCGGCGGCTTCACCTTTTGCGAAGGCGTCATCGTAAAGCCGGCGATCTCCACCTCGTTCATCTCGGCCGGAAAATCGATGGCGCAGATGTTCATCTTTTCGGCGATATCTTCGGTGACGACGTTCACCACAAACTCACCGGTGCGGCGGATATTGGATGCCGTATCCTTCGGCACAAACTCCTCGCCCGGCCTGTCGGTGACGCCGAGGCCGACAATGGGAGGATCAATCGCGAAGTAGTTATAGGCGCTGAATGGTGCCGCATTCAGCCCGCCCATCGCGTTCATGCTGGTCACAAGCGCAATCGGACGCGGCGTAATCAGGCCGATCAAGAGCTTATAGGTCGTGCTGGCAGGTGTCGCTTCCAGATCGAATTGCATTCACAGTCTCCGCTTACACCGGCCTAGCAGTTCACCACCACGGCTGAGCAGCCGGGCCGATTGGGACGCCACTGCACCAGGAACTTCGTGACAGAGGCAGAGTCCATGCGGCGCATTGCCTCGAACTCTCCATTCTTCTGGCTGTAGAGCAGCTTGCCGTCTTCGCTCAGCACGGCCAGCGCGGGCACGCCTTTTTCGAGAGGGATTTCGAGCTGGCGGGCAAGGTTCTGGTTCGCATCGAGGTGACCGACGTTGATGTGGACCAGCACGAAGTTCGACTCAAGCAGCTTCAGGTTCTTCGGATCGTGGAAGTAGATGTCCAGCACCTGGCAATCTCCGCACCAGTTGCCGCCGAAGTCCACCAGCACGCGCTTGTGCGTGGTCGCGGCGGTTTTTAACGCGGTAGCCAGATCGACTTTGGCCTGATTGGGATCAGGATAGATATCGCCGCCCGCCGAATGCGCCAAGCCGCCCGCCAGCAGGAATAAAGCACTCGCAACGAAGAACTTGACTGTCTTCACTGTTGGAACCTCCACAACTTATTTCAGTCTGCCACAAACGTCTGCGCCGATCCCACTTTCCTGGCCCGCGATCCGCCGCAGAGACGTTTTATCCTTGAGATTGGATGCGCGACCGTGCCGCATTACGCAAACGTTTGGAATCGACGGCTTACCCCGATCTGGGAGCCATGATGGAAGGCTATGCCCAGACGGCAGCCTCGCTGGCTTCGGCTGAGTTCAAGCAAAAGCTGGACTTTAGCTCTGAGTCGATCGATGCGCTCGACGAGATTCTCGTCCTGGTTGGTGAAAGCCCCGAACTCGATCTCGACTTCGAGGTGCGGCTCTGGGGCAGCTATCTGGGCGAGGTGCTGCGGCGCCGCTACGCCGGTGGCTGGGAGATGACGGTGTATCCGGGCGGAGGCACGGCAGTGCCATCGGTTGACGTGCGCGGATCGCGGTTGTTTCCGCTCATGAAGGTCTACCGCCGGCTGACGGCGGGCGAAGAGGAAGACCTGCGGACTTTTTTCGCCATGGTTACGGAACGGCTCGGCCGGCCCGCCCAAGTGAACTGATTTCAGCCCACCAAATTCCGTCTCAGTCCTGGTTCGCGCCTGCCCGCCGTTCTGTGCGACAATAGCCATTGGATTGGCGCCGGCTGAATGCGGCGTGCGGAGGAAAATCGGATGGGTGACCTACTTCAGCCTTGGCATTTGATCGTGCTGGGCGTCGTTGCGTTCCTGCTCTTTGGGGCCAAACGGCTGCCAGAGCTGGGTAAAGGTTTGGGCGAAGGATTGAAGGGATTCAAAGAAGGCATCAAGGGCGTCAGCGATCCGACGCCAGCGCCAGCGCCGCCGGTGCAGCAGCAGACCGCTGCGGCAACGCCTGTGAATTCGGCTCCGATTGAGCCCAAATAATAAACCGAAGCTTTTATAAGCGCGGCATCAAGCGCCGAAGAATCAGTGGAGGCCTGTGCAAACGCACAGGCCTTTGTGTTTTTAGCCGTCAGAGGCTCAGCAGTGCCACGGCCGCCAGCGCCAGCGCCATGCCCGCCCATTGCTGGCGCGAAGGATGTTCGTGCAGCACCAGCGAAGCCAGCAGAATGGTCCCGGCCGGATAAAGCGAGCAGATGACGGCCGCGGCGTCCAATCGCCCCAGCCGGCTTGCCTGGATATAGAGAAGGTTGCCGGCTGTGTCCAGAAGGCCCGCCAGGATGCCGGTGAACCAGAAGCCTCGCCACGGCGATTTGGGCGGCATCAGCAGCAGAGCGATCAGCAGGGCCGCCACGCCTGCCGCGCGAGCCGCCGCCATTACCCACAAGAGGCTGCCCCCGCCGGCCATCTTGAAGAAGACGAGCTGCGATCCGAATCCGATACCAGCGAGTGCGCCCATACCCAACGCAATCCGCGGCGTGATCGACTCGCTTTCCTTTCCAGCCGGGCCGCGGGTAATGAGCCAGATCGCCACGCAGCCGGCCGCGAGTCCCACGGCGGTAAACGGCGCCGGAAGACCGTAGCGCAGCGCCGAGAAAACCACCGGAACCAATGCTGTCAGCAGGCCGGCGAGAGCTGCTGTCAAACCCATGCCGCCCATGGAGAGCGCACGATAGAAAACCGCTAAGGCCAGCGCGCCTTCGAATCCGCCAGCTGCCGCATAAAGAAGAAAATGCGATGCAGGCAGAGCGATCTTTGCGGTGAAACAGACGGCCAGGAGTATGAGAAACGAGACAGCGTGGCCTGAGATGGCCACTAGAAGCGCCGGAGCCCGGCGCGCGCCGAAACCGCCGGCAAAGTCCGATCCGCCCCAGGATGCAGCCGATAGCAGCCCGAGCCCGGCCGAAGCGCCCGAACCGCTCACAGCTTACTTGTAGTCCTGCGCAGAGGGATAGTAACCCGGCTTGGCGATGACCTCGAGATTCGGCCGGTCGATGCGCACATCGATCTTGCGGTACTTGCCGTCATAGATCGATTCGTGGCTCATGTAACCCAGCGTGTACTGGTTGCGCGCTTCCTCGGCAATCTTCGCGTAGCTCTTCTCGATGCCGTTGACGCCGCCTTCAGAATCCGTGTCCCCTCCGGTCAGAGCGGAGTACTTGTAGAGAAGGTTGTCGTACATCGTGAACGGCAGATGGAAGCGGTCGAGCCAGCCCTCGCCCCAGCGAGCCGAGTCGCCCACCAGCGTGGCGTAAACGGCAATCTTGTTCGTTTGCAGAACCCGCACGACTTCGCGATACGTGGTTTTGCTGCCGTACTCTTTGCCGTCAGAGACCACGTAGATAATGCGGCGGCGCTCCTTGGGACGTGAGGAGAGATCTTTCGCAGCGGCAAGAATCGCGTCGTTAAGGGTGTGAATCTCTTTCGGGAGCTTGATGAATGTGTCGTTTCCGGTTGAGCCGCCCGGCTGCAGAACCGGATCGACGCAGTTGCCATTCTCACGAAGCTGGCATCCCGCAAACGGGCCAGTAGTGATCGGAACTGTAGGATCAGTGCCGCTCGATTTGGCTAGCGCCAGCACATAGGGTAGCCGATCGCTCTGCGCGCCGGTAAAGCCGGTCCACTCCTTCGGTCCGTTGCCGTAGCTGAAGACGGCAACCTCATCGTAAGGGGTCAGCGCGCCCTGCACAGCACCCAGCGAGCTGTTGACCTGGTCCATGATGTTGGAGGGCAGGCTCTGGTCGATGACGAAGGCAATAGAAAGCGGCTGCGGGTCTACGCTGAAAAAGCTCAGCGGCACGCGCGTGTTGTTCTCGTAGACCTTGAAATCCCTCCAGGTGAGGCCCGCGACCTGCTTCATCTTGGAGTCCTTCACGATCACGGGCACTTCGACGAAGTTCACATCAACCACAAAGTTAGCAATGTTGCCTCCCGCCGGCGGTGCGCTCTGCGTGTTGTCCTCGGCCGATGGAGCCTGGGTGCTTACGGGCGGCGGTGGCGCGGGCTGTTGCGGTTGGTCGGGAACCGGTGCGGTCGAAGACGAACCCGTGCCGGATGACGGACTCTGATCAGGAGCCATTCCTCGTCCTGGCGTAATCGGCCCACTCGCGCCGGGCAGCGGAGGCGGCGCTTGCGGTGTGGGCGCATCCGGCACGCTGGATTGCGGATCGACTAGCTGATTTTGGGCCAGAGCCACAGGAATCGAGTTCAAGCTCAAGACAAGCAACCAGGCCAGCGCCGACGCAGACAGGCAAACCTTCACAGGTAATTCATCCTCCCGGAGATACCGCATCTTCAGCCGATGCAGTGCGCAGGCTCCCTGCCGATGCATGAGGGCGCACCTGACAGAGTATCAGACGCGCCAGAAGGGCGTAGGTTGCCCACCAGCCGCTGAGTGCGTATGCTTTCTTCGGAGCGAAAAGCTCGTCTAAACATAAGTAGAATGCGCGTGCGATCTGCAGTTGCCGCCCTCATGCTGGCCCTTCCAGGGGTCTCGATGGCCGCATGGGCGCAGCTTGCACCATCCCCCGACGCGCCCCCGGTGAGCACCGCTCCCGCGCCTCCTCCGGATGCGACTCCGGCGGCGACGTTCAAGGTGGCCGTCAACTTGGTCGACCTTTTCTTCACCGTAAAAGACAAGAGCGGCCAGCTTGTTCCGCACCTCACCAAAAACGATTGCACAATCGATGAAGACAAGGTGCCGCAGACGCTGAAGAGCTTTGTGGCCGAAACCAGTCTGCCGCTTACCTTGGGCATTTTGCTTGACACTTCGGGCAGCCAGCAGCGTGTGCTGCCGCTCGAGCAGGATGCGGGCAGCCAGTTTCTGGAGCGCACGCTGCGGGCGAAGGATGAGGCCTTTCTCCTCTCCTTTGATGTGAACGTCGATCTGTTGCAGGATTTCACCAACAGCCCGCGCTTGCTGGCGCACGCGCTGGGTAAAGCGGAGATCAATACGGCAGGCGGTAATGGAGCCGGCGGCATACCGGGCGCGGGCGGCGGCACCGTTCCCACGATTGGCGATCCCAAAGGGACGCTGCTCTACGATGCGATCTATCTCGCGTCGACCGAGAAGCTCACGCAGGAGTCGGGCCGCAAGGCGATGATCATTCTTACGGATGGCGAAGATCAGGGCAGCCGTACGAAGATCGCCGACGCAATTGCCGCGGCACAACGATCGAATGTGATTATCTATGTGATCCTGATCGCCGACCGCGATCTCTACTGGAGCCAGGGCATGGGCTACAGCGGCTACTCCGCCGCCAAGAGAATTGCTGAAGAGACGGGCGGCCGCGTCATCAACGTAGGCAACAACGGCGACAAGCTGCGTGCCGCCTTCGACCAGATTCAAGATGAGCTGCGCACCCAGTATGTGGCGACTTATACGCCCAGCAATACCAAACTGGACGGCACATTCCGTCATCTCGCCGTGCAATGCGGCGAAGGCATGAAGGTGCAGGTACGCAAAGGCTACTACGCCGCTGCGCCGCAGTAGGTCTCTGACCGCTTCGTGTTCTATCAATTCTTGGGTGCTCCAGGTTCGGCGCGTCGTTCAGCGCGTCATTTCAGACACAATAGGCATTTTTCTTTGGAGCCAACAACGCAACCACTCTTAGCTGGAACTGTCTCGCATGTCGCCGCGCGAAGCAGTCGCTGTTTCAATTTCACACAGCCAACGCTGCAGACCAACACGTGCCGCGAATTGAGTCACATTTCTGTCTGTTTTCCGGACAGTTAATTACCGGCGGGAGCAAGCCGGTAATCTGGCACGCACGTAGGCTCCTCGCTACTATCGGCGTAGGTCGAGAAAACTTGAGATAAAAAAATTTACCAATCTCGATCGATTCCTCAGAGGAGCTGCGAGGTCATGATCAACTGCCCCACGCGCGAAGGCTACGAGATCAGCCCCAGATTTCGCCGGACTGTGGAAGAGCGGGTCGCGCGTCTCGAAAGAGATGCCACCAACGACGAAGCACAGGTATCACTGCTTGAAGATGTCGATCATATCAGGCGGCAGATGCGTCTGGTGGTTGCGCAACGGGCCGAAGCTTTGCGCATGCGTCTCTTTCTCGATCGCGCCCGGACCCGCCTTCCACGGCCGATGATCACGCTCTGACTGCGAGCCAGGCCGCGCGTTAGATCTTCGGACCGCTTGCCTTTTGCTGCATGGCCGCTGCATTCTGAGCAATTGCATCTGCAACCAGGGCGCTGTCATTGATCCGCCCAAGGACCGTCTTCAGCGCAGTCACCGCGGCACTCAGCTCGTTGTAATCCTGCTGGCTGATCTTTCCCCACTCGCGATGATTGGCCGCCATCGTCATATAACGATTCAGGATTGCGGTGAGCGATACGGTGGGCGGCGCGGGAGGGGCCTGCGCCGCGCGAACGAGAGGACGCTCTTTCACGCCCTCCCAGAGCGCCTCAAACTCTGCTGCATTGATCTGTCCCATTGGGAATACTCCTGGCGCGGCGGGCCGCGCATCACTTTGGATCACAACGCGAGATTCACCGCGTTGATCTGGCCAATGTCGATCGTGTTCAGGTTGATGCCGCGAATATCCACGGGCACGCCGATGTTTTCAAGAATCGCCTGCGTCACAGCGCCGGAGAGCGCTACGTTTTGCAATTGCAAAGCCCCGATGCTGACGTAGGCTGTAGGCGTGATGTTGAGTGAGCCGCCCAGCACGCCGAGGTTCATGCCCAGCGACTGCTGGCTTGCGGTGCCGGTCACGTTGACCGGCGCTGTGCCTTGAATATCGGGAACGGAGGCGGATGGAATCTGGATAGGCCCCACAGACGCATTCGGTAGCGTGATCTTTGCATTCGGATGAAAATCCTGAACCGACAACGAGCCAACTGCTGTTTCCGGTATTTGCAAGCTCGCCAGACTGATGGCGCCCAGTCCGAGGCCGCTCAGCGTGAATCCGTTTTTCGGCAGCGCAATGTTTGCGGCAGCGAGCGCACCGAAGGTGGCGCCGCCGAGGTCGATCGCGGTAACCGGCGCGACCACCGCGCTGAGATTGGCAATCACAACATTGGGCACAGACAATGGAACGTTGTTCAGTGAGGGGATGGAGACATTCCCGAGGCTCAACCCAAAAGACAGGCTGCCGACATTCGCGCTTCCTGAATCGCTCCAGAAACCGAGATTGATCCACCAGTCGAACGCAAAATCGAGTGTGACGACGATGCGCACGTTGTCCAGGAATGCGCTGCCGGCAGCAAGATTGAGCGATGTGCCCTGCAGCACAAGCTGGCCGATCGTGACTCCGCCGAGCACGATCTGGTCGATCTTGACGTCGCTGACGGTGCCAGAGACGGCATTGACCTGTGAGATGTTGACGGTCTGCGCCAAAATGACTTCCTCCAGAGTGTTCTTAGGAGATGATAGCCCGCATTGCCCTAATCATGTGCGTCTTCGACCGGGTCGAAAACATCGAACGTATGTCGTGTCGATCGGTGAAGAAACGTTTCACAGATAGCGTGAATCCGCTTTCCGGGCTTTCAAAAGGCTGGGAAAAAAATCAAGTGAAGGGATTGTAGCCCTGCACGCAAAGTGAGTACAGAATAAATGTACCGCAGAGGGCAGGAGCAGACAGAGATGTCCACCGAGCTCGAATACTACATCGTCGATGTGTTTACACACACGCCGCTCAAAGGAAATCCTCTGGCCGTGGTGATGAACACGGCTGGTCTGACGAAAGAGCGCATGCAGGCGATTGCGCGTGAATTCAATCTCTCGGAGACCACGTTTGTCGAACGCACTCGTTCGGATCTGGAGGCGGAACGGCGCGATGGCGTGCGCGTACGCATCTTCACGACGCAAGAAGAGCTGAATTTTGCGGGACACCCCACGCTGGGTACAGCCAGCGTGCTCCGGCTCTTTGCGCCAGCCGTTGCCGACGGCGACACGATCAGGCTGAAGCTGAATATGGGCACTGTGCCTGTGCGGTTCGAGGGCCATGGCCAAGGAGATGAATTGCGCGGCGAGATGACGCAGCGCGACCCCGAGTTTGGCGCGGAGTTGGAGCCCGCCGCAGTGGCGCAGCTCTGCGGCTTGTCTCCCGAAGATTTCGATTCCGCGCTGCCGCCGCAAGTCGTCTCGACCGGAACAGCTTTCGCCATTGTTGTGCTGCGTTCGCTTGATGCGCTCAGCCGGCTCAAAGTGGACCACGAACAAGCGACGCCATGGCTGCGCGAACGCGGCGCGCGGTGGTTCTATGTCATTGCGCCAGATCCCAACCGAAATCAGAGCCCTGCGCAACAGTACCGGGCGCGGATGCAGTTTTATGGCGGCGAAGATCCGGCCACCGGATCAGCGGCAGGCTGTGCGATCAGCTACCTCGTCGCGCATAATGCAGCAGGTTCAGGCGAGAAGATTGCGGTGAAACAGGGCATCGAGATCGGCCGTCCGAGCGACCTGAGATTGAGCGCGCGCAAAGTTGACGGCAAGGTCAGCGATATTCGCGTCTGCGGCAGCACTGTTCTTGTAGCAAAAGGACACCTTTTCCTGCCGTGATGCACATACTTTCAACAGATATTCATCATTCCAACTTGCGACGAATGTTCGCGCTAGCAGATTTCCACTTGTTTCAGTCGGATTTTCACGCTTTTCTTCGCCTGCCTTTCTCTCTTTCCACGATTCTCCGAGGGTCGTAGTCTTCACTCTCATTGAGGGAACAATTCACCGGGCATCACCGGTAGTCCCCCACGCGTCACGAGCGCTGCACGACTGACCGCGAACGTGGGTCGGCCTTCCACGCGATTGCTGCTGCGAGACGTTATCACGCAGAGCGTGTGCGGTTAGCAGCGTAAGGATTGCGCGGGGGGCGGCTGTTTGCACTCCGGTTATATGCCCTGGAAGCACTATGCGTTTCCGCTCTCTAAAAAGCGGGAAGGCGGTGTATTGCCCGCGTTTCGTGAAAAAAGGAAAGCAAGGAGAAAACCCCCGCACCATGCGTCCCAAGAAAATCATTCTCTGCGTCGATGACAACGAACAAGAGCTGTCGGTCCTCAAGTTCATGCTGGCCACCAACGGATATCGCGTAGTTTCTGCCTCTACAGGTCAGGAAGCTATCGGTGTATTTAGCTCCATGCAGGTCGATCTGGTTTTGGCCGATTTCGCCATGCCACAGATGAATGGGAGCCAGCTTGTGCATCGGCTGAAGCGCATTGCCTCGCACATACCGATGATCTTGCTGGGTGATCCGCAGGCGATGGGGAATGAGATTCATGTGGCAGACGCGATGCTGGCGAAGAAGAACTGCTCCTCGCAGGAGCTGCTTGAGCGCATCAAGGTGATGAGCGCGCGCAAACGGGGACCGCGCAAAGGCGTGCCTCGCACTGCGCCTGTCGCGCAGGAGCTGGCAGCAGCTTCGTAAAAATGCAGGGAACAGGGTGTGGGAACTGGGATCGAGTTATGAGCCGCCAACCTTCGTCCCGCTCTTATTATGCCCGGTGGCCAAGTTTTCTATTCCCTGTTCTCTACTCCCTATCCCCTGCATTTCATTCCCACTTGACGACTGCACGGAGCCGTGGGCATACTCCCGAGTTGTGTTCGGGCCGGTGCAGAATGTGTATCGGCAGAAGTTGGCCCTATGGATCTGGTCCTGTTACGTCTTCTTTTTGTAGTGCTCTTTGCCGTGGTTTGTTACTTCCTCCGTCCGTTTGGTCTTGAAAACGGATGGATGAGCGCAGCTGCCGGTGCACTGGCAGCTGGCGCGGTAATCGTCTTTGAACTGCGCGTGCGTGCGCTGAGTCTGAAGCGGCTGATTGGCGCCGTGGTGGGCTCGGTGCTCGGCATCGTTGGCGCAGCGTTATTCTGCCTGGTATTGCGCTCGGCTCTCTTGCCCGGCGCGACATCAGCCGTGCTGCAAATTTTTGTCCTGCTGCTGATGACCTACGTCGGCCTGCTGGTAGGCGCGAGCAAAGGTGATTTGCTCAATCCCGCAGCCCTGGGGACAATCTTTACCGGTGACCGTCCCACGCGGCGCAGCGCCAAGGTGCTGGACACGAGCGTCATCATCGATGGCCGCATAGCCGACATCGCCGAAGCCGGATTTATCGACGGCATGATCGTGGTGCCGGAGTTTGTGCTGCGCGAGTTGCAGGTAGTAGCCGACTCCACGGACGGCTCAAAGCGGCAGCGTGGCCGGCGTGGCCTCGATATGCTGCAGCGCATGCAGTCAAACGCGGTGCTGCAGGTGCAGATTGTGCCCGATGATTTTCCATCAATCCGCGAAGTGGATCTGAAGCTGCTGGAGCTGGCCAAAAAGTGGGAAGCCAAGGTCGTCACCAACGACTTCAATCTGAACAAGGTCGCTCACCTGCATCACGTCGAAGTGCTCAACATCAACGACCTCGCGAACGCGCTGAAGCCCGTTGTGCTGCCGGGCGAGCGCATGAACGTGGTGATTCTGAAAGAAGGCAAGGAGTACAACCAGGGTGTCGGCTATCTCGATGACGGCACCATGGTGGTGGTGGATCACGCACGGCGCATGATCGGCCGCTCCGTGGACATCTCCGTAACCAGCGTGCTGCAAACGGCCAGCGGCAAAATGATCTTTGGCAAGATGGATGAGAACGGCAAGGTGGTCGAGACCGTGTGAGAGGCTGCGGGAATAGATTCGTGGCGGGCTTTGTAACAGGGCACGAGTTTACTCGTGCCGAAAAGGCTCACAATGAACGAGGCCTTTAGGCCCTGAGGTATATTCTCAGCTGTCGCAGGCATCCATAGCATCGAGTTTTTCCGCAGCCTGCGTGAGTCGGTTGGAGCCGCCTTATTCGAAGCAGCGCCAGACCTCTTCCAGATCGAGCACAAAGCCCTGCACTGGTCCGAAACCGGCAACACTATTTCCTGACTCGATCACAGGATCTGCACTTGGCCTATAGATGCGAACCTGCTTTGCGTAGGGATCGATGAGCCAAGCTAGCTCAACGCCGTTCGCGATCCAGGCGTCCATTTTTTCCGTGGCCTCGGCCAGTCGGTCGGATGCCGATAACAGTTCAATCACGAATGCGGGCGCGAGACGCGGGAAGCGCGCCAACTGCGATCGGGTGAGCCCCGACAACTGCTCTGCGGTAACGTAAGCCGCATCAGGACTCAGTACGGAGCCATCCGGTAGGAAGAATCCGCAATTCGAATCGAACGTGCGTCCGCGCCGCTGTTGAATCCACCAATTCCTCAGCTGCCGGATGATTTCTGCGTTGCCGTCACTGGTCATGCCGCCCGCTGGTGCGTTCACGAGGATGGCTCCTTCCTTGCTGCGCTCGAGCGATGCATTGTCACACTGCATGCTCATACGCTCGAACTCATCGTCATTCAGCGGAGGGCTGAGCACGATGCTGCGCGGGGGAAGGACCGGGATTTCGAGAAACGCGTTCACGGCGAAGCTCCGGCTCACTTTGATTCTGGCACGGTTTTCAGTATTTCGGCACCTTGGGGTCGATCTGATCAGCCCAGGCAAGAATGCCACCGGCTAGATTGGAAACCTTTGTGTAGCCGGACTGCGCGAGGAATTCCGCGATGCGCTGGCTGCGGCCGCCGCTCTTGCACTGCACAACCACCTCTCGGTCGCGATCGATCTCTGCGAGCCGCTGCGGCACCTCGCCCTGCGGAATGAGCTTTCCTCCAATGTTGGCGATCTGGTATTCAAAGGGCTCGCGCACGTCGAGGACGAGCAGATCGTCGCCGGCATCGAGTCTCTGTTTGAGTTGCTGCACGCTCATTTGTGGAATTCCGTTTTTCACTGCCTTCTCCTGAGGGGTTTCCGCTTTGATGCCGCAGAATTGTTGGTAGTCGATGAGCTGTGTAACGGTTGGGTTCACGCCGCACACCGGGCACTCAGGATTCTTGCGCAGCTTGAGTTCGCGAAAACGCATCGCGAGTGCGTCGATGAGCAGCAGGCGACCGATGAGCGCCTCGCCTTTGCCCAGGATGAGCTTGATAGCCTCCGTCGCCTGAATCACACCGACAAGACCGGGAAGGATGCCGAGCACGCCTCCCTCGGCACAACTGGGAACGAGGCCCGGCGGCGGCGGCTCTGGATAGAGGCAGCGGTAGCACGGGCCGGTCTTGGTACCGAATACGCTGGCCTGGCCCTCAAACCGGAAGATCGATCCATATACGTTCGGCTTGCCGAGCAACACGCACGCATCGTTCACCAGATAGCGTGTCGGGAAATTGTCCGTGCCGTCGGCGACGATGTCATAATCCTTCAGAATGTCGAGAGCGTTGGCGCTTGAGAGCAAGGTCTCGTGCTTGACCACATGCAATGCGGGGTTGAGCGCCAGCAGTTTTTCAGACGCGGAATCGAGCTTCTTGCGGCCGATATCCCGCGTAGAGTGGATAATCTGCCGCTGCAGATTCGAGGCATCCACCACATCGAAATCGACCAGCCCCAGAGTACCCACCCCGGCGGCAGCGAGATAAAAGGCCAAAGGTGAGCCGAGCCCACCCGTTCCCACGCACAGAACCTTGGCAGCCTTCAGCCGCTGCTGCCCTTCGACGCCCACTTCAGGCATGATCAAATGGCGTGAGTACCGGGAGAGATCGTCTTTCGTCAGTTCAGGTAAAGCCGCGGATTCAGTTACGGTAGCCATCCAGGTTCTCGCTTTTCGGGGCGGATGCCAGCCTCTAGTCGATCGGAGCCGCAGGCAGCGGCGTATACAGCCACGCTGTTCTCCGCTTCTCTTATGATGAACCAGCGGCGAGGGTCGATGGAGGGAATATCCAGTCCGAGACTGGTGCGGACCCCTGAGCGGATCGGTTCGGCGCTGAATTGCAAGCTGTTGGATGGCTTCAGCTAACAGATCTTGCGGCGATCGAAGGATGGAATCTGCCTCTCCTCTTCAGAGGAGTCGAAGGCCGTCCGGTAAGACGCGCCGCTCTGAGATCCTGCTTCTGGCCCTTGTCGTTCCATGTCAGCTTGCGCCTCAGGGCGAACTTTGGGCGAGATCCAAAGGATTCGGCGGGGGGCGCCCTGCGGCTTGGGGGTTTTGGCCACCTCAAGCTCAATGATCTTACTCAGAACAGACTCTTTAAGTCCGGTCAGAGCCGGATCGTCCGACGCCAATTCTTCGGTCGTTTCGATCCGCTTAAGAGTCGAGCGCAGGACTTCCACAACGCTAGGGGAGGTCGTAGTCATCGCTTTCCACTAGGATGCAAACCCACTGAAGGGTGTTGATGGAAAATCCATCAAGAAATCATAAGGAAGGCCGAAATCTGAACTTCCATTCGATGAGGAGCAAGGGAGTTAGGAGGTCATCAAAAGCTTCGTTCGATTGCGGACGCGCGAGCCACCAGAGACCGGCTCGAAATGAGGTCACTGTGCGCGGAACGTAATAGAGGCAATCGTCCAGAAACACCGTACAATGCGGGTATGAAGCGAAAACTACGCCATCCCGATTTTGACCAGACTCTTGAAATACTGCGCGCGCACTCCTTTGAGGTAACGCAGGTACCGGGCGCCGCAGGGGCCTATCTGGTGAGCAAATATGGGGCTGGCGCCGTGTTGGTGGCGGCCGAGGGCGCGCCCGCGGCCTTCGCCGTCAGTCCGGGTTTGGTGGTCCGGGGAGAGGTCGGTCGCCTGCTGGACCGCGGCTACCAGAAGTTCATTAAGACACCCCAATATGAGATTCCCGCCTCGGCGGCCCAATTGCAGGCAATCCATGCATTTAGCGAGGAATTGAAACAGGTTACCGGCGCAATCAGCCTCTACAATGAGTCGCTGGGAACCACCAGTGATCTGTACCAGTACGACCGGCTCAAGGGCCGAAATGAGGATGCTCAACCGGCCGGAACTCGCCCGTGGGAAGCCGTTGGCGAGCATTGATTCTCAATTCAAGATAAAGAGATTTCAGTGGTGTAAAAAGTGATCGTAGCGGTGTGGGCATGGAAGAGATAGAGAATCCAGACGACCAGGTTGAACGGGAACAGGAACGCCGCGGAATGCCGCGATGCCGAGTGGATGCCGAAGCCACCCTATTTCTGGTGACTCCTGGTTCGGAGATACCGTGCCGGATGATCGAACTCAGCCTGGGCGGTTGCCGGATTGAGGCGAAACAAAAGGTTTCGATTAAGGTGGGCACACCCGTAGAGGCGACCTTCAAAATTCAGGGCATCGTCTTCCGCTTGAGCGGCTTGACAGAGTGGACCGCCGGCAAGATCATCGGCCTGAGCTTTGCGCCGATGAGTTCACGGCGCAGGGATGACCTGATGGAAATCCTTTGCGAGGTGGAAGCCAGGAATGCCGCAGAGGCCCAACCATCGCCGACCGCCGAAATGGGAGCGAACGGTTCAGGAACAGAACCCGCAGCAAACCATGTGCCCATTTTGATGCCCGCACCTCTGGTGATCGAAGGGGCCAGGGAATCGTCACGAAATGCTTCTGATTCGTCCATTCTGAAGATGCCGGTGAAGGAACCGGCTAAAGTGCCGGCCTGCGCGGATCGCCGCCTCAATCAACGCTGCGAGATCGACACCTCGGCTGTGATCTATCTGGTGAAGATCGGATCGAAGCTGACCGGGCAGATTCTCGACTTGAGTCTGGGTGGCTGCCGCATTCAGACCACCGAACGGTTTCCATTGGGAATTTATACGCGGGTCGAGACTGAATTCCGGTTACAGGGAATGCCGTTGCGGCTGGCAGGGGTGATCCAGGCGATTCACAGCCGCAATCTCGTCGGAATCCGCTTTCTGGACGTGAGCCCGCGCAAACGGGAGCAGATTGCGGAACTGATCGACGAGATCGTTGAGATGCGTGGAGTGGGTGCGGAAGAATAAAGTCAGCGGCGACGCTCGCGCTGCAGTTCGCGATAGAGCTCGCTCTTCGATTGACCCAGTTCGCGCGCCAGGCGTTTGAGTCCTTCCTTCTCGTCGATTCCTAGCTCCGATTGCATGCGCGCCAGACGATCGGAGAGCTTCTCCCGTCTGGCGGTTGCGTCCGCAGCAAGCGCAGTCTTCACCGGCGCTTCGACAAGCAGCGTGATCTCGCCCCGGATGCGCTCGCGGCTGGCGAGTTCACGACGCACTTCGGCCACCGTGCCGCGCAGGAACTCCTCGTGCATCTTCGTCAGCTCGCGCGCCAGAACGATGCGCAGCTCCGGTCCCCAGGCAGCTTCGAGATCGGCAAGCGTCTCTTCGATGCGATGCGGCGCTTCATAGAAGATCAGCGTGCGTGCGCTTTCGCGTGGCTCCTTTGCGAGCGCTTCGAACCGCGTGCGCCGCGCGCCGGCTTTTTCCGGAAGAAAGCCGATGAAATGAAATTCCGCTGTCGGCAAACCAGAAGCTACGAGCGCACTCAATGCAGCATTGGCGCCGGGCGCCGGAATGACCGCGATGCCGGCCGCAATGGCCGCGGCGACCAGCCAGCCTCCCGGATCGCTGACGCCAGGCATGCCGGCGTCCGAGACCAGCGCAATCCGCGCGCCGCCGCGCAGGGCCTCGACGAACTCCTCCGCACGCTCGCGCTCATTGTGTTCGTGGCAGCTAACCGTCGGTGTCGTGATCTGAAAGTGATTCAGCAGCTTTTGCGTACGCCGTGTGTCTTCGCACGCGATGCGGTCAACGCTGCGCAGGATATCGAGCGCGCGCAGCGTTATGTCGCCGAGATTGCCGATCGGCGTGGCGACGAGATAGAGACCCGAGGAAAGCGCTGGGATATTGAGATTCTCGCTTTCCCGGGTCCCCAACCACCCCAGCGACGAAGACCTGTCGCTGGGGACCCCGGTATCGGGACCTGGGGCACCCAGCGGTTTGGGGCTAGCCGTCATCTGACTCAGTCTGCGGCTTCCTGGCGCTCGATGCGGCGCTGCTCAGCGAGCAGCGACATGGAGTTCATCAGGTTCTGCACGCTGACAATGCCGAGGATGCGGCCGCTTTCTGTTACCGGAATCAGCGCCAGTCCATGGCCCGCCGTCATGCGGCGGATCGTCACGCCGAGAGTGTCCTCGGGCCGCGCTACCTGGAAGGCGCGCGACATGACGGATTGAATGTAGCCATTGCCGTCGTTGCGCAGAGCGTCGACGATGCGCTGGCGCGAGACGATGCCCACCAGCTGCGGTCCGCGCACGACGGGAAAATCTTCCTGCAGCGAGTGGACGCAGCGATAAAGTGCGTCGGCGAGCGTGTCGGAAGGCGAGAGCGTGGCGAAGTCCGTGAGCATCACTTCGCGCATTTGTACGGTATCCACGACGGACTGGAAGAAGACGCCCTGATCCTCAATCTGCGCGCCAATCATGATGAAAAAGCCTGCAAGAATCAACCACGGATTGTGCAGCAGCATGCCGCCCAGCATCGAGATGAGGGCAAGCGCCTGACCCAGCCCCGCGGCGGCGCGGCCGGCGGGCGCATATCCGTGCTTAAGTGCGAAGCTGTTGCGGATGAGCCGTCCGCAATCGAGCGGATAGGCCGGCAGCAAGTGCAGCAGGCCAAGGCCGGCCTGCATCCAGACCAGCGCGCGCAGCAGATGCGCCGAGGTAATCAGCGGAAAGTCAAAGAGACGCACGTTGCCGCTGGCGCCGAGAATGGTCCCGGCAAGCATCAGTGCCGTGGCCCAGTTAGTAAGCGGTCCAGCCAGCGCAAGCGCGAATTGGCCTGCACCCCGGTTTGCGTTCTCCTGGCTCTCCGGATTCGCATACGCGAAGAGGCCGCCAATGGGCAGCAGAAGCACGGCCCGCAACCGCAGGCCTAGCCAGGCCGCCACCATCAGGCGCGCCGTCTCACGCGTAACGACAGCGGCTACCAGAAGCAGAAAAAGCGCTACGCCCCGCGGCCAGCCGTCGGTCGCACTGATCCCGAAGAAGACAAAGACCAGCAGCGGGAAGAAGACGTGCACGCGCATCTCCACGCCCATCCACCGGCCGAACGGGATTGACCAGCCTCGCATATCCCGATTGTACGAGGTCAGAGAGCCGCCGGACGCGGCAAATTCCGATTCGGCGTTTTGCCGCCGATTGCGCTTTTTGTCCCATTGATATGCTGGGGAGCGATGCGGATCATTGCGGGAATCTACCGGTCGAGGCGGCTCGAAGCCCCGCCGGGACTGGCGACCCGGCCCACCAGCGACCGGCTGCGCGAGACGCTCTTCAACGTTCTTGCGCCCCGGTTTCAGAGTTTGTCCGCGGGCGCGGCTTTTCTGGATTTGTATGCCGGCTCGGGCGCCGTGGGCCTGGAGGCGCTTAGCCGTGGCGCGGCATCCGTCACGTTTGTCGAGCGCGCGCCCGCTGCGCTCAAAGTGCTGCGCAGCAATCTGGCGCAGCTGGGCATCAGCAGGGGATTCCGTGTGCACGCAGGCAGCGTGGGTGCATTTCTGCAGAGCGCCACAAATGCGAGTCCAAAACCAGAACGCTACGAAGTAGTGTTCTTAGATCCGCCCTATGACGCCACTGATGCCTACGAGAATACGCTGACATTGCTTGGTCAGCGTCACGCGAATCTGCTCAGCGACGAGGCGGTCGTGATCGCCGAGCACCGGCGCAAGCAGAAACTCGAAGATGCATACGGCGCTCTGCGGCGCACGCGGCTGCTCGAACAAGGCGACGCAGCCTTGAGCTTTTATGCAATTGAGTGATCGGATAGCCGCAAAGCAGGCGCAAAGCGCGGCTACAATGGGGCGGATGATGAGAAAGCAAATTTCTTTCGGCCTGGTTCTTTTTGGATGGCTGCTCGCCGCGACGCCCGTCGTGCGCAGCCAGGCGCAATCTAAAGCTGCACCGCAGCTCGTCATCCTGGATACCGATATCGGGGACGACATCGACGATGCCTTTGCGCTGGCGCTGGTCTTGCGCAGTCCCGAGCTGCATCTCGTGGGAATCACGACGGAATTCGGCGACACAGCTCTGCGCGCCCGGCTGGTCGATCACTATTTGAAGGCAGTGGGCCGCGAAGACATTCCCGTTGCGGCGGGTGTGGAGACGCGGGCGCCGAATCACTTTACGCAAGCCGAGTACGCGCGCCAGGCTCCGGACCGCAAATACGCGGACGCAGTCGATTTTCTACTCGATCAGATTCGCAAACGTCCGAGTCAGGTCACATTGATTGCCATTGGTCCATTGGTCAATGTGCAGGCGGCGATCGCTCGGGATCCCGCGACCTTCGGCAAACTGAAGCGTGTGGTGCTGATGGGCGGCAGTGTCTATCGCGGCTATGGCGGCGCATCGCGGCCTCCCGAGCCGGAGTGGAACATCCTGAACGATCCTGCCGGGCTGCGGGCGCTGTTGGGCTCAGGTGTGCCGGTCTTCATGATGCCGCTGGATTCGACCCAGATAAAACTGCCGGCGCAGGACCAGAAGAAAATTACCTCTCATGGCTCACCTTTAACCAATCAATTGACACAGCTTTACCAGCAGTGGGCTGAGAACCGTGAAGCCCCTGTGCCGACACTCTTCGATCCGGTGGCCGTCACGTATACATTCCGGCCTGATCTCTGCCCGACCACGCCGTTGCGGATCGAGGTGGACGGCAAAGGCAACACCAAGCCCGTGCCCGGCACGCCCAATGCCGAGGTCTGCCTGAAGTCGAACGAGCAGGGATTTCTCGATCTCCTTGTCTCTCGGATCCTGCAATAGACCCTCCGTTTGTCCGGAGCAACACGAAGAATCATCTGTGCCCACCGTCACGTTCAACTCCATTGACACCAGCGGCAATCAGGAGAAAAATGGCGGGTCAAAGAAATTCAAGCCATCAAATGCCGTCTACGGAGGGAATGTGAGATACATGGGGAAGTTCGGGACTTTGGGAGTAGGAATACTGCTAGGTGCGGGACTCGTTGTCCTAGGGTGCAAGGCAAATCCGGATTTGACGCAGGCCAGCGCACTTTCGATGGTCCAGGCCAAATATGACCAGTCACCTGCCAGCACCACCGATATTGTGGTCAACGACCTCGGCATGCGCGAGGGCGTCACGGCCAAGTACTGGGCAGGAATCAAGAGGTATCCCAACGGCTACTGGGCCGACTTTAAACTCACGCCCGATGGCAAAAAACTGGTCAAGCTTCCGGACGGAACCGACGTGATCCAATGGCGTCCCGACGGCCCGAATGACACGCACTACGCGGTCACGATGACGACCGTGGCCGCGAGCCATCCAAAGGCCGTGAATTTGAGCGATGTCCAGGACGACGGGAACGGCAAAACCGCTCAATTCAGTGAAGATGTGAACCTCGATGGACTGCCGGACGCGCTTCAGGGCATCGCCCACAATCCCGGAAATCACTTGAGCGCCCGGAAGCACGCCCATTTCGTCCTGACGAATGGCGCCTGGACCCTCGACTCCATCAATTAACGGGATAAATCAGCGAGCCGGGAAAATCTTCAAAAAATCATCGAGAAAAGTCGTGGGGTGGGGCAATTCGGTTTGACCCCTCCCCTTTTTCTTGTTATGTTAGGAAGGTTCCGCAAGAGCGCCTCCGCGCGTGTGTTCTGCGCGCGAAAGCGGAGTGGAAAGCCCGATCCGAAGAGGAATCGGGTTGATTCCCCGGCCAGGTGAAGTCAGCCGGCCAGACAAATCCCGAACCTGCTCTTTCTTGCGGAGGGCATCCGGGACATCCGGCGACAGGTTTTCGTCGCTGGGGTGGAAAGACAAAGTAGCATCGGTGCCCGCGCGTTTCTCCACCTTGGAGGGCTATGCGGGCCGGATCCAGCGAAACGGAGCTGGCTTTTCCCCACAAAATGCGGGAAGACGCGCGGTCACCGTCCTGGTTCTCGTCTGAGATTGGGAACGAAGGCAGACGCGAAGCACCTGGGGCTTCTGTGTTGGGAGTGGCTTGAATGCCGCCCAAGACAAGAGCGGCCCGAAGGGCAGTTCGCGGCTGCGAAGTGGTTTCGGTTCAAGAAGGTAAGGAGTTTCGGTTTGCCTACTTTTAATCAGCTTGTCCGCAAAGGACGCACGGCCCCTCGTTACAAGACGGCGTCGCCGGCGCTGCAGGCCTCGCCGCAGCGGCGCGGTGTGTGTACCCGCGTGTATACCCAGACGCCCAAGAAGCCGAACTCGGCTCTGCGCAAGGTGGCCCGCGTGCGGTTGACCAATGGCATCGAGGTGACCACCTATATTCCGGGCATTGGCCACAATCTGCAGGAGCACTCGATTGTGCTGATCCGCGGTGGCCGTGTGAAGGATCTTCCGGGTGTCCGTTACCACGTTGTGCGCGGAACGCTGGATTCGGTAGGCGTGGCGAATCGTTCGCAGAGCCGGTCGAAGTACGGCGCCAAGCGAGCCAAGGGTGGCGCGGCGGCGGCCAAGGGCGGCAAGAAGTAGAAGCGAGCTTTTAGCTGTCAGCTCTCAGCTTTCAGCTTGGAGATCGGTAGAGTGAGCCGCATTGGCTCGTAGTGGCAGGATGGGGAACTGAAAGCTGACGGCTAATAGCTGAAAGCTGGTTTTTGAGGTTTTATGCCGAGAAAAGGGCACATTGCGAAACGGGAAGTGGCGCCGGATCCGGTCTATGGATCGACCCTGGTGACCAAGTTTGTGAACTCGATGATGTGGGGTGGCAAGAAGTCCACCGCCCAGGGCATCTTTTACCAGGCGATGAAAAACCTGGAAGAGAAGGGTGGCGGCGACGATGCGCTCAAGCTCTTCAAGAAGGCGGTCGAGAACTGCAAGCCGCTGCTCGAGGTGAAGACCCGTCGCGTGGGTGGCGCCAACTATCAGGTGCCGATCGAAGTGAATCCGGAGCGGCGCACCTCGCTGGCTATTCGCTGGCTGATCACCTACGGGCGCAGCCGGGGTGAGAAGGGCATGACCGACAAGCTTACTAATGAGCTGCTCGATGCAGCCAATGGGCGCGGTGCGGCGATGAAGAAGAAGGAAGACGTGCATCGCATGGCTGAGGCCAACAAGGCCTTCGCGCATTACCGCTGGTAGTTGGGCAAATGGTCAGTGATCAGTGGACAGTGATCGCTGACTTAAATGGGATGCAAGCAGTTCGGACTTTTAACTGGCCACTGATCACTGACCACTGATCACTGGAGAAAACCGCAGACTTTGGAGTCTGCAAGGAAAATTGCCGTGGCACGCACCATACCTCTGAATCGTTGCCGGAATATCGGAATCATGGCGCATATCGACGCCGGAAAAACGACAGCGACAGAGCGCATCCTGTTCTATACCGGCATCACGCACCGCATCGGCGAAGTGCATGAAGGCACGGCGACCATGGATTACATGGAGCAGGAGCAGGAGCGTGGTATCACCATTACTTCCGCTGCCACCACCTGCACCTGGAAAGATATCCGCATCAACATCATCGACACGCCCGGCCACGTGGACTTTACGGCTGAGGTGGAGCGGTCTCTGCGTGTTCTTGATGGCGCTGTGGCGCTGTTTGACTCCGTCAGCGGCGTGCAGCCTCAGTCCGAGACGGTTTGGCGCCAGGGCGACAAGTACAAGGTCCCGCGCATCTGCTTCGTCAACAAGATGGACAAGAACGGCGCGGACTTCGAGCATGTGCTCGAGACCATCCGCAAGCGGCTGGGCGCGCGCCCCGTTGCGCTGCAGATTCCCATCGGCGCAGAGGCGAACTTCAAGGGTGTCGTCGATCTGATCGAGATGAAGGCTATTCTCTGGCATGACGAGACGATGGGCGCACAGTACTCGGTGGAGGAGATTCCGGCCGATCTGAAGAAGAAGGCCGAGGCCTTCCGCAATCAACTGGTCGAAATCATCTCCGAGACCGACGACGTTTTGATGGAGAAGTATCTCGAAGGGGAAGAATTGACGGTTGCCGAAATCAAGGCGGGGCTCCGCCAGGCGACCATCGATATGAAGATCTTCCCGGCGCTTTGCGGCACGGCCTTCAAGAACAAAGGAATTCAAACCCTTCTCGATGCGGTGGTCGATTATCTGCCCAGCCCGCTCGATAAGCCTCCGGTTGAAGGCGTCAATCCGCGCGACGTGAGCGAGATTCTGACCCGCAAGCCGGACGACAATGAGCCGCTCTCGGCCCTTGGCTTCAAGATCATCAACGATCCTTTTGGCAAGCTCTGCTTTATCCGGGTGTATTCAGGCAGCCTGAAGACGGGCGACACGATCGTCAACCCGCGCACCGGCAAGACCGAGCGCGTGGGCCGCCTGGTCAAGATGCATGCCAACAAGCGCGAAGATATTACCGAGATTCTGGCCGGCGATATCTGCGCGGTTGTGGGCCTGAAAGACTTGAAGACGGGCGATACGCTCTGCCCGCCGAATCATCAGATCGCCCTGGGGGCGATTACTTTTCCTGACACCGTCATTTCAGTCGCCATCGAGCCCAAGACCAAGGCCGACCAGGAGAAGATGGGCATTGCGCTCTCGCGCCTAGCTGACGAGGATCCGACCTTCAAAGTGCGCACCGACGAGGATTCGGGGCAGACCATCATCAGCGGCATGGGAGAGCTGCATCTGGAAATTATTGTCGACCGCATGAAGCGCGAGCACAAGGTCGAGGCCAATGTGGGCGAGCCCAAGGTCGCCTTCCGCGAGACGATCCGCAAGTCGGCCGAAGCCGAAGGCAAGTACATCCGCCAGACCGGCGGTTCGGGCAACTACGGCCACTGCTGGCTGAAGGTCGAGCCGAACGAGCCGGGCAAGGGCTACGAGTTCATCAACGACATCAAAGGTGGCGTGGTGCCCAAGGAGTACATCAAGCCCATCGATCAGGGTGTGCAGGGCGCGCTGGAACTGGGCATTCTGGCCGGCTTCCCCATCGTCGACGTGAAGGTGACGTTGTTCGACGGCAGCTACCACGACGTCGACTCGAACGAAATGGCTTTCAAGTTCGCCGGATCGATTGCGTTCAAGGAAGCGGCGAGGAAGGCATCGCCGGTTCTGCTCGAGCCGGTGATGGCGGTCGAGGTCACGGTGCCCGAGGAGTTCATGGGCACCATCATTGGCGACATCAACTCGCGGCGCGGCCGTATTGAGGGCATGGAGCACGCGGCCGGCTCGCAGGTGATCAAGGCCATCGTTCCGCTCAAGGAGATGTTCGGCTACGTGAATGACATTCGTTCGTCCACGCAGGGCCGCGCGTCGTACTCGATGCAGTTTGCGCGCTACGAAGAGGCGCCGCGCATGATCGCCGATGAGATCATCGGCAGGGCGCAGGGAAAATAAGCTGTCAGCCATCAGCCTTCAGCTTGTTCGGTGGCAGATGGAGCGAAGAGGCTCACGCAAGCAGGATGGGCTGACGGCTGAAAGCTGAAAGCTGATTTTTGGGGCTGGAGCCGGATCGCCGGCGCCCCATGGTGAAACGGGCAGTACGAGCTACGAAAGGGATTCAGGACTTTTATGGCGAAGGAAAAATTTGATCGTACGAAGCCGCACGTGAATGTTGGTACGATTGGCCACATTGATCACGGCAAGACGACGTTGACGGCGGCGATCACGAAGGTGTTGTCGAAGCACAAC
>Ga0070741_10000716_pt1 | contig 112797 bp, 102 predicted proteins | sample Coa_R1_4_FD_66440 | JGI IMG/M metagenome (GOLD analysis project Ga0070741, IMG submission 66440) | Surface soil microbial communities from Centralia Pennsylvania, which are recovering from an underground coalmine fire - Coalmine... | ecosystem: Environmental > Terrestrial > Soil >... | reverse complement strand
CAGCGGTTGACCACGCGGTCACGCTCGAGGAGGTGGCCCGGGTTGCCCTGCTGACGATGCTGCTCGACACCGGCGCGGAAGCGCTGGCCGACGCGGTCCGCGACAAGCATTACGAGCGCAAGCACGGCCCGGAGGCCTATTACGGACAACGATGAGCGAAGCGACGCCCCGTTTTTGCATGCCCGGAGCTGTTAGCGCTCACATTGTGCGGGAAGCCTCACCAGCGGTCGTGCACGTGGTCGCGGATAAAGCGGTCGTAGACGACTCGCGCCCCCTCGAGTTGCTCCTCTCGCAGCGGTGGCAGCGAGGCCGCGGCGACGTTCGCCGCGACCTGCTCGGGGTTGCGTGCGCCCGGAATCACCGTGCTCACCCCGGGCTGGTCGATCACCCAGCGAAGCGCGAACTGCGCGAGCGTGCTTCCGGGATCCACGAGTCGCTTCAGCTCGTTCGCCGCGGCCAGACCGACCTCGAAGGGGACGCCCGCGAACGTCTCGCCCACGTCGAAGGCCTCGCCGTGGCGGTTGAAGTTCCGGTGATCGTCGGCCGGGAAGGTGGTGTGCTCGTCATAGCGCCCCGAAAGCAGGCCGGAGGCCAGCGGCACTCGGGCGATGATGCCCACGCCCTGCTCCCGCGCGGCGGGAAGCACCTCCTCCAGCGGCTTGCGCCGAAAGCAGTTGAGGATGATCTGAACCGTGGCGACGTGCGGCCGCGCGATCGCCCTCAACGCCTGAGAGCTGGTCTCGACCGAGACTCCGTAGGCGCGCATGCGGCCGGTGGCCACCATCTCGTCGAGCGCCTCGAAGACGCCATCGTCGTCGTACACCGCATCGGGCGGGGAGTGCAGCTGGACGAGGTCGAGGTGCTCCATGCCCAAGTTCGCGCGCGAGCGGTCATTGAAAGCGTCGAAGTTCTCGCGGTTGTAGAGCTCAGGAAGCTGCTGCACCCTCCGACCCATTTTGGTGGCCACCATCACCTCCGGGTGGGCCGCATGCAGCTCGCCGCAGAAGCGCTCGCTGCGGCCGTCGCCGTAGACGTCTGCGGTGTCAAAGAACGTGACTCCGTGATCGACACCAGCTCGCAGCACGGTGCGCGCCTCATCCTCGGTGACGGTGCCCCACTCCGCCCCGATTTGCCAGGTTCCGAGTCCCACCACGCTGACCGCCCGCCCGAGCCGCTCGATCGTGCGCTCTTCCATCGGCGCATGCTCGCACGTTTGCGAGTCGCGGGCGGCCGTCCATACAAACGTCCACCCCACACCCCAACCACAGGAGGTCACGATGCACGCATTGCGTCATCCACGGGGACTGCTGGCGCTCCTAGGCGCCGGCGCCGCGGCCGCACTCGCGGCTGCACTGCTGTGGACCGGAGGTACGGCTCACGCCTCTCCGGGCCGCTCGCCTAGCGGCAAGCCCACCATCTCGCGCCAGCGATGGGGCAGCGTCGGCGGCAAGACCGTCTATCTCTATACGCTGCGATCCGGCCGCGGGATGACCGTCAAGATCTCGAATTACGGGGGCGTCGTGCAGTCGATCTGGGTTCCCACGCGCAACGGTGGCGCCAAAGACGTCGCGCTGGGCTTCTCGAACCTGACCGACTACGTGAAGGACTTCACCCAGGGCGCCACGGGCAAGCCGTGGCCTCTGCCCGGCGGCTCGGGCGACACCTACTTCGGGTCGATCATCGGCCGCTACGCGAACCGCATCGCGAACCACTCCTTCACGATGAAGTGCAGCCACTGCTCCAACAACGGGGTCACCTACAAACTCCCCAATAACAACAACGGCAACACGCTGCACGGTGGCTTCAGGGGCTGGAACACAAAGGTCTGGAATGCGAGCGCGCAGACGGCCGGCAAGTCCGTGTCGCTCAAGCTCACCTACCTCAGCCCCAATATGGACCAGGGGTTCCCCGCCCCGGTGCTGGCGACGGTCACCTACACCCTGACCGGCGGCAACTCACTGCAGATCGCCTATCGCGCGACCAATCAGTCCAAGAGTCGCCAGGCGACGGTTATCAACATGACCAACCACACCTATTTCAACCTGGCTGGAGAGGGATCTGGGCCGGTCTATGACCAGCTCGTGCAGATCAATGCCAACCGCTATCAGCCTGTCAACACCAGCCTGATCCCGGTGAAGTTCGCCACGGTGGGCGGGACGCCATTCGATTTCCGCTCGCTGAAGCCGATTGGCCGTGACATCCGCAGGGCAAACATGCCCGACCACAGCGGTCAGCCCTTCCCCGAGCTCGTCATCGCCCACGGCTATGACTTCAACTGGGTGCTCAACGGCTCCGGGTCTCGGCTGGCGGCGGTGGCCCAGGATCCCGGCGACGGCATCGTGATGCGCACCTACACGGACCAACCGGGCCTCCAGCTGTACACCGGGAACTTCCTGGTGGGCGACCTGGTCGGCCCGAGCGGGCACACGTACCGCCAGACGGATGCGTTCACCGAGGAGACGCAGCACTATCCCGACGCGCCGCACCACATCGGCCAGCCCGGCTGGCCCTCGGTGGTGCTGCCGGCGGGCCACACGTTCACCTCGAAGACGATCTACGCGTTCGCGAAGTAGACGTCGAACCGGCGCGATGGGCCGGGGCGCTTAAGTCCCGGCCTATCGGCCACAATCCGCTCGCGATGAGCGCCACCGCGATACAGGCCGCCGAGGAGAAGATGCGTGCCGCCGGTCAGCACGAGGAGGCCATCGCGAACTTTCGCAGCGCCTTCGAGCGGCTGGTTGCCGGCGAGTCGGGGATGCTCGAGAGCTCCGAGCTCTCACCCGCGAGTGACGTGCCCGCGCTTGCGGACCTCCCATCTGCCGACGGCCGTGCGCTCGAGCGCGTGGCGGTCGTGAGGCTGAACGGGGGACTCGCAACGACCATGGGCCTGAGCCAGCCGAAGTCGCTGGTGGAGGTGCGCGAGGGCCATTCGTTCCTCGACATCATCATTGGGCAGGCGGTCACTCTGCGACGCGAATACGGCATCCCCCTGCCGCTGATCCTGATGAACAGCGAGGTGACGCGCGAGCAAACCTCCAGGGCTTTAGAAGCGCGTGGAGACGACGGGACGGTCGAGTTCCTCCAGGGCATCGAGCCAAAACTCGATGCCGACACCCTCGACCCGGTCAGCTGGCCGGCGAGGCCCTCGCTCGAGTGGGCGCCCCCGGGTCACGGCGACGTCTATGGCGCGCTGCGGCGCTCGGGCATGCTGGACAAGCTGCTGGAGGAGGGGTTCGAGTATGCGATGATCTCGAATTCCGACAATCTCGGCGCGACGGTCGATCCGCGGATCGCGGCGTACCTGCAGTCAACTGAGGCCCCGTTCCTGCTTGAGGTGGTCGAGGGGACCAAGGCGGAGCGCAAGGGCGGACACATCGCACGCCGCCGCGACGACGGCCGGTTGGTATTGCGTGAGTCGGCGCAGGTACCGCCACACGACAGTCACTCGTTCGGCGACTACCGCCACTGGCGCTACTTCAACACCAACAACCTGTGGGTGGGGCTGCGCGCCCTGTCCGACCTGCTCGAGCGCCAGAGCGGGGTCCTCGAGCTGCCCCTGATCGCCAACCGCAAGACCGTCGATCCCCGAGATTCCGAGTCGCCGGAGGTGATTCAGCTCGAGAGCGCAATGGGGGCCGCGATCGGAGTCTTCCAAGACGCACGCGTGTTATGCGTACCCCGAACGCGCTTTGCCCCCGTGAAAACCACCGACGACCTGCTGCTGGTCCGCTCGGACGTCTACACGCTGACTCCCGACTGGCACCTGGAGCCGCTGCCCGAACGGGCTCAGGCGCTGCCTTTCGTGGAGCTGGATCCGCGCTACTACAAGCTCCTGGACCAGTTCGAGGCGCGCTTCCCCGAGGGCCCGCCGTCGCTAAGGGAAGCGCAGCGGTTCGTGGTCACGGGAGATGTGACGTTCGGGTCCGGGGTGGTAGTTCGTGGCGCGGTCGAGATCGAAAGCTAAGGGCGCGCGATCCCTAATCGCGCCACCACGCGTCGAGCACCCGCCGCCAGTTTTCGGCCGCGATCGCGGCCAGCTCGCGATCGTTGAACCCCGCCTCACGTATGGCCTCGAGCAACTCGGGCATGCGGCCGGCGTCTGCGATTCCACGGGGAACGGTGGTCCCGTCGAAGTCGGAGCCGAGACCCACATGCTCGACCCCGATGCGCTCGGCGACGTAGCGGACGTGGTCGGCGATCAGCGCGAGCGGCGTGTCCTCGTCTTCGGCAAAGTCCGGGCGCAGGAAACTGCAGCCGAACACGATGCCTACGAGTCCGCCGGAGGACCCGATCGCATCGAGTTGCGCGTCGGTCAGATTGCGGGAGGCCGCACTTAGCGCGTGTGCGCCCGAGTGGCTGGCCACGAGTGGCCCCGCGTCGATACGCGCCACGTCCCAGAAGCCGGCCTCGTTGAGGTGACTGAGGTCCACGAGGATGCCGAGGTCCGCGCAGCGCGCAACGAGCCTCCTGCCGGCCGCGCGCAGCCCGGGCCCGGTGTCCGGGCTGGATGGAGAGATGAACGGCACGCCCTGCCCGAAGCCATTGGCGCGGCTCCAGACCGGCCCCAGCGAGCGCAGTCCCGCCGCGTACCAGAAGTCGAGCGTCTCCAGGCCTCGATCGACGGCCTCGGCGCCCTCGAGGTGAAGGACCGCAACGGGGGGGCCGTCTCCTTGCAGCGCCCGGTCGACGTCGGCGATCCGTCGCGCGAGCAGCATCTGTCCTTCGCGTTCGAGCGCGTGCAGCCGTCCAGCACAGGCCGCCGCGTACGCGGCCGCCCGGTCATGTCTGACCGGCCGGGCGTACTCGAACTCGATCACCCCGTCGTCGCGAGGCAGCGGCTCGTGGTTCTCGCCGGGGGAGGGAGTGAAGATCGCGAAGATCCCGCCCCGGATACCGCCGGCACGCATCTTCGGCAGGTCCAGGTGGCCGCCCGGGCGTCCTTGCGCGAACAGGGCGTGATCCTCGTTCGTGAGCGCGTCGTTGTGTCCGTCGAAGACCGCAAGCATAAGAATGGGGTCGCGCATGCGCGACCCCACCGGCCGAGCATGCTCGGCCGGGGCCGGCGCACATGTGCGCCGGCCAACCTACTTGATAAAGAGGATCTCCGAGTACTTGGGCAGCGGCCAGATGTCGTCAGCCACCACCTTCTCGAGCCTGTCGGCGCTCTCGCGGACTGCCGCCATCGCCTGGATGACCGCGTCGCGCATGTAGATCGCGTGCGCGAGCAAGTCGTCGTGGGGCTGGTTCTCCGATAGATTCGCGGCCTCGAGCCACTTGATGGATTCGACGAACGGGGAGATGAGGTCCTCGAGCTCGCGAGACAGCTCGGGCAGCTCCGCCTTGAACAGCAGTGCCCGGTGGCGGGCGGCCGCGGGCAGCAGCATGGTGCGCGCAATCGAGGCGGCCGTCTCGGCCTCGATGTTCAGCTTGGTCACGTACTGCTCGAGGAAGACCTCATAGCGGGAGTGCAGCTCGCGCTCGGACAACACCCCGTAGTCCGAGAACAGCGAGACGGTGTCGTCGGCCACCAGATACGGCAGCGCATCGGGGGTCGCGCTCAGGTTCAGCAATCCGCGCCGCTGCGCCTCGGAATGCCATCCGGACGAGTAGTTGTCGCCGCCGAAGATGATCTGCTTGTTGGCCGCGTAGCTGCGCCTGAGGATGGGAGGAAGGGCGGACTCGAGGTCTGCGCCCTTCTGAAGCTCTGACTCGAGCTGATCGGCGAGGGAGTCGATGGCCTGCGCGACGATCGTGTTCAGCACCGTGTTGGGCAGCGACAACGACTGGCTGGACCCGAGCGCTCGGAACTCGAACTTGTTGCCGGTGAAGGCAAACGGGCTGGTGCGGTTGCGGTCGCCGCCGTGCAGCGGCAGCGGGGGCAGCACCGGCGTCCCCAAGCCCAGGAACGACCCAGGGGTGGTCTCGTCCACCTCTCCGCGCTCGATGGCTCCGAACACTCGCTCGAGCTCGGAACCCAAGAAGATCGAGATGATCGCCGGTGGTGCCTCGTTGGCACCGAGCCGGTGGTCCTGGCCGGCAGAAGCCACGGAGGCTCGGAGCAGGCCCTGGTGCGTGTTGACGGCCTCGATCACGGCCGCGCAGAAGAACAGGAACTGGAGGTTGTCGTGGGGGGTGTCCCCAGGCTCCAGCAGGTTGTTGCCGGTGTCGGTCCCCATCGACCAGTTGTTGTGCTTGCCCGAGCCGTTGACGCCCGCAAACGGCTTCTCGTGCAGAAGGCAGACCAGCCGGTAGCGGCGGGCAACGTTCTGCATGATCTGCATGGTCAGCTGCTGGTGGTCGGAGCCCACGTTGGAGTTCTCGAACACGGGCGCAATCTCGTACTGGTTGGGCGCTACCTCGTTGTGGCGGGTCTTGACCGGCACGCCGAGCTTGGAAAGCTCCCGCTCGGTATCGAGCATGCAGGCGAGGATCCGTTCGGGGATCGAACCGAAGTAGTGGTCGTCCAGCTCGTGGCCCTTGGGCGGCTTGGCCCCGAACAGGGTCCGCCCCGTGGTGAGGAGATCGGGGCGCTCGAAGTAGAACTGCTCGTCGATCAGGAAGTACTCCTGCTCGGCTCCGACGGTGGTGAAGACCCGCCGGGATTCCGCGTCCCCGAACAGCCGCAGCGCCCTGATCGCCGACCTCGAGAGCGCATCCATCGAGCGCAGCAGGGGAATCTTGTGGTCGAGCGCCTCGCCGGTCCAGGAGGCAAACGCGGTCGGGATGCAGAGCACCGCGCCGTTGGGGTTCTCGAGGATGAAGGCGGGCGAGGTCGGATCCCACGCGGTGTAGCCGCGCGCCTCGAAGGTGGCCCGAATCCCACCGGTGGGGAAGGAAGAGGCGTCAGGTTCGCCCTGGATCAGCTCCTTGCCGGAGAACTCGGCCAGCGCGGTCCCCTCGCCGGTGGGCCCCCAGAAGCTGTCGTGCTTTTCGGCGGTCGAGCCGGTCAGTGGCTGAAACCAGTGGGTGTAGTGGGTGGCGCCCCGCTCGAGCGCCCACTCCTTCATCGCCTGCGCCACAGCATCCGCCAGTGAGGTGTCGAGCGCCTCTCCGCGCGCCAGCGTCTGCTGGAGCCGGCGGAAGGTGTCCTTCGGCAGCCGCTGCCGCTGCACCGCGATGCTGAACACGTTGGCCCCGAAGACCTGGTTGTCAGGGGAGGTCAAATCGGGTGCGCCGATGGCGCCCCCGTTGGGCGTCCACTGAGCGGCGAGCACGGTCTGCTGGCGGATTCGAGGCATGCGTCTAGGAGCTCCTTTGATCGGCGGCGAGAGCAAGCGTAGGGAATCGGCCACCGGGCGCCATGGCCAAATGTCCAAAATGGTGCAAGTTCCGCTTCGCCGCTAGGAGCACCGCTTGATCAGCGAGGGACGGTGCGATCTAACGCTCGTTAGCGATCATTTCTTCGCACCGTCCACGTCAGGGTGGACGGCGGGACGCGAGCGCCTTATTTCGTTGTGACAATCTTGTGGTTGTTGTTCACGTAGGCTCGGGGTGCGACCTGGGTGATGTGGACCGTGTAGGAGCCGTGGGGCGGGGAACCGTTGGCGGTGACGGCCTTGGCATTGCCATACAGCCCCGCGGCGACACGCCAGTTCACGACCCATGTACCCGGGTGCACGGCGGTCAGGTGCCAGACGAACGTGGCCGTCTTGCCCGGCTTCAACGGGCCCAGTGCCCAGGTGTTTGAGAACGAGGTCGCCGCCGCCCCCGGGCCACCGGCCTTGCAGCTGTACTGGCAGGGACCCGGCGCCTGATCAACGACCCATACCGGGCGCGACCGGCTTGCCACGTCGCTCATGTTCAACAGATAGTTGAAGGCCTGCACCTGAGTCCCCATGTCGGGGTGAGTCGGCGTCCCGTCGGTGATGGTCACCGCCGCGTCTGGGACCGTCTTGTGGCCGGTGTTGGTGACCCTCACCACCAGCCGGCTGTTGGTGACGAGGCGCTGGCTCGACGGGAAGCTCGAGCTGACTGCGACGGGGAACTTCCCCTTCGGCTCGCTGGCGGCCTGCGTTTGGGATCCACACGCTGCGCCTGCCATTCCTGCGAGCGCCACGAGCACCAACCAACTCCACGTTTTCCACCCGCTCACCGCGGCTCGAACATACCACGAGCGTGCGCACCGCAGCGACGGTTGGAGCTCGCAAAACGCCCATCTGAGCGACGGTTGCTGCTGGCTTTTGTAGCGACGGTGGCGTAGGCTTAGTTTGACCCGGGTATCCAGCCAGGGTCCAGACGGGAGGATAGTCTTACCTTGATCCGAGCAGTCGCTGATCGGGCATTTCTGCCTACCAAAGGCGTGCTCGAAGAGGTCGGGAACATGGTGATCCTGACCGGCAAGACGATCGTGGCGGCGGTCCGTCCCCCGTATTCGTACGGGAGCGAGTTCACGAGTCAGTTCCTGTTTGCGCTCAAGCTGTGCTGGTTCCCGCTGCTGATCTCGACGATCGCTTTCGGGTATGAGGCTCCCGGACTTCAGGCGGCAAACTTCCTCGTGCTGTTCGGAGCGCTGGACCGGCTTGGCGGGTTCTTCGTGCTCTCCTCGATCAGGGAGTTCGCGCCCTTCGTGACCGCGATCGTGCTGGCGGGTGTCGCGGGCACGGCGATCACCGCAGACCTCGGCGCGCGCAAGATCCGCGAGGAGCTCAATGCGCTCCAGGTGCTCGGCGTCGACCCCGTCAAGAACCTGGTGGTGCCGCGGTTTCTGGCCCTGATGCTCGTCACCGGCCTGTTCGACATCTACGCGCTTCTGTTCGGAATCTTCGGTGGCATCCTCGCGACGCTCGTGAACCACGCGCCGCTTGGGCCGTTTTTCGCGACGTTCTTCAACAACGCCGAGACCACCGACTTATGGGGGTCGGTGCTCAAGACAACGCTGTTCGGCGCGATCATCGCCGTGGTCTGTTGTTACAAGGGGATGACGGCGTCGGGCGGTGCCGAAGGGGTGGGCCGCGCCGTCAACCAGGCGGTTGTGATCGCGTTTTTGGGCATCTTCGCGTTCAACTACGCCTTCACCCAGACGCTGTTGGCGACGCACCCGGAGATCACGACGATCACCAGGTGATGCGGATGCGGCCCAACTCAGATCGGACGGCGGCGGAGGTCGTGTGGAACAGCTGATCGCCACCCCGCGCGGCTGGATCGAGTCGTTCGGCGAGATCGTGCAGTTCAGCGCGAGGGTCGTCGGAGACGTCTTCCGCCTACGCGTGTTGAAGTTCTTCGGCGAGACGCTGCGCCAGGCGGGGATCCTCGTGCTCGGCTCGACGCTTGTCATCTGGGGGCTCGTGTTCATCATCGGCGCCGAGTGTGGCCTCGAGGGCGCCTACTTCGACAACGCCAACGGGGTACCGGCGTATGCCGGTGTCTTCGCCGCGTGGTGCGATCTGCGTGAGCTCGTTCCCTACGCCTTTGGCTACATGATGGCCGCCAAGGTCGGCACCGGACTGGTGGCTGAGCTCGGCTCGATGCGTATCTCCGATGAGATCGACGCGCTCGAGGTGATGGGCATCAGCGGGATCACCTTCCTGTGCGCGACGCGCCTGCTCGCCGCATGGATCGTGCTCCCCTTCATGTACCTCTGCTCGATCGGGGCCGGCTTCTTTGCCAGCTATCTGATCGTCGTGGACGAGATCAAGGACGTCTCCCAAGGGGGGTATTTCTTAATCTTCTGGGAGTTCCAGAACCCTCCCGACGTCTTATTCAGCGTCATCAAGGCGATGGCGATGGCGACCGTGATCGTCCTCGTCGGGGCTTACTACGGCTACAACGCGAGCGGGGGCCCGGTGGGGGTAGGGACAGCTACGGCAAAATCGATGGTGTTGAACATCATCGCCGTGCACATCATCGGCATGCTCGGCACCCAGCTCTTCTGGGGCGCGAATCCCCGAGCACCGATTGGAGGCTGACGACATGATGCGGTTCAAATTCGGTGGCTTCCGTCGATCGCAGCAGGAGCAGGAAGGGCAAACGGGGCCGGGGGAGCAAGGGCGGGAGCCCTCAGAGCCGTCCTCCGGCAGCTTCGCTTGGCCTGAGTCGACGCCGTCTACGACCTCGGGCCAGCCTGAGTCGACGCCGTCGGACGGGGATTCGACGTCCGCGCCGGAATCGATCTCATCCGCTCACGCGGAGGGACTGTCCTCGGCGTACGCGCGCGCTGACCAGGGTGAGGCGCGCTCCGATCAGGGTGACGAACAGGCGCACGCAGACGAAGACCAGGACACCGGCGAGTTCGAGCAGGTGGACGGCCCGGAGGCCGAGGAGAGACAAGAGCAGGGATCGCGCGTCTCGGTCATCGATGAGGACCAGCCTCGGCCCGATCCGCCGCCGGGTGCCGACGACGAGGAGTACAAGTGGCACACCTACAGGCAGTACCCCTCGGGCCGCCCTGACGCGGTCGAGTTCATCGACACGTACAAGTCATTCGGCCGCAACCACATCCTCCGTGGACTCAACATGAGCCTGCCCGAAGGGATGGTGTCGATGATCCTGGGGCCCTCGGGAACCGGGAAGTCGGTGTGCATCAATCACATGGTCGGGCTGCTGTACCCCGACGAGGGTGACGTGACGGTCCACGGCGAGTCAGTGCCGAACATGCCCGACGACGACCTCTTCGAGATGCGCAAGAAATTCGGGCTGCTGTTCCAGGACGGCGCTCTGTTCGGCTCGATGAACATCTTTGACAACGTGGCCTTCCCGCTACGCCAGCACACCGAGAAGGGTGAGGACGAGATCTCCGACATCGTCTCGCGCCGCCTGAACGAGGTCGGCCTCGGCGCGCACGGCGACAAGATGCCGAACGAGCTGTCGGGCGGGATGCGCAAGCGGGCCGGGTTCGCGCGGGCGCTGGTGCTCGAGCCCGACATCGTTCTCTTCGACGAGCCCGACTCGGGACTCGACCCCGTCCGCACCGCGCTGCTCGGCGAGCTGATTCTGGAGATTCACCGAGACATGATGGACGAGGCCAAGGAGCGCCAGAAGGAGCACCTGCCCACCTTCTCCGTGGTCACCCACGACATCATGAGCGCGCGCCGCGTAGCGGACTACATCAACGTCCTGTGGAAGGGCCGCATCGTGGAAGCTGGACCCGCCGAGGACATGCTCAACTCCGACAATCCGTTCATCAGGCAGTTCCTGGCGGGGGAATCGCAAGGACCTCTAACGATGGACTGAGTGCGAAACCACTCCGAACGCACCGGCGCTGCACGCGAGTGCGCTCGGAGCGGTTTCGCACTCCGTCTCTCAGAGGTTCCCTTGCTGATGCGTGATGACATGATCGACGGTAGCCTCAGCCCGAAATGAGCGCCGGGTTCGAGCGTTTCACGCGCGCCGTTGCCAGGCGGCCCTTACAGGCGCTGCTCGTAGTCCTTTTGTTGGCGATCGGGGGTGCGGTGCTCGCGCTGCGCCTCAAGCCGTCGACCGGCATCGGCACTTTCGTGGGCAGCGGTTCTTCGAGCTATCAGGCCACGTTGGACGACGAGCATCACTTCGGCTCCGACGCGGTCGTGGTGCTGATCCGCGAACCGCTGACAGATCTGGTCGAGACGAAGGACCTGGGCACGCTCAGCTTCCTCGAGGCGTGCCTGGCGGGGAAGGTGGTGCAGCGAAATCTCCAGCTCGGCGCGTACACGCAAGTGTCTGGGCAGGCGCCTTATGGCGGATGGGGCAGCCCTTGCGGAAGGCTCATGCGCAGCCAGCCGGTCAAGGCTGTCTATGGGCCGGCGACCTTCCTCAACCACGCCGTCGTGGCGATCAACCAGACGATCGGGACGATGACCCGCGGTGCGCAGCAGTCGATCGCAAAAGCAGAGCATGCCGCCTACGCCCTCGCCCTCGGCGAGCACAAGAGTCGCGCGAAGGCCCAGCAGCTCGCCCAGGCCGCCGGCAGCCTGGCCCAGCAGCAGGAACTCCAGCGCGCGGAGACTCTGGCCTACCAGTCGGGGCTTACCTCGCAGCCCCGGATCGACAACCAGCAGTTCATCTCTCAAGTGGTCTTCGATGCCACGCGCGGTGCCGACCAGCCCAAGGCCAGGTTCTCCTACCTGTTCCCAACTTCGCGCTCGGCGCTGATCCAGGTCCGCCTGAAGTCGTCGCTGACTCCGTCAGAGCAGACCCAGGCCATCTCATCGATACGCGCCGTTGTCAAGATGCCCGCCTTCAGGCTCGGCCACGGCGGCAGATACACGGTCACCGGTGCGCCGGTGGTGTTGTCGGATCTTTCCTCCACGCTGACCGGCTCCATCGCGCTGATCCTGCTTGTCGCACTCTGCGTGATGGCGCTCGCGTTGCTTTTGGTATTCCGCAGCACTCTGCGGCTGCTGCCCCTGACCATCGCTCTGATGGCGGCGGGGATCACGTTCGGTGCGATTGAGCTGGCCGGTGGCTCGCTGACGCTGGGCTCGCTCGCGGTGCTGCCGATTCTGATCGGCCTCGCGGTGGACTACGCGATTCAGTTCCAATCTCGCGTCCAGGAGGCGCGGCGCGATCTACCGGCGGCGACAACCGCCGAAGCGGTGGCGACCGCGGCCCGGGTCGGCGTTCCCGCGATCGCGGCTGCCGCGCTGGCGACCGCGACCGGATTTCTCGTGCTCCTGCTCTCGCCTGTGCCCCTCATGCGCTCGTTCGGCGTGGTGCTGGTCGTGGGGATCGCCGTCGCCTTCGTGTGCGCGCTGGTCACGTGCACCGCGGCGCTCGTGCTTGCGGATCGCGACGGCGGAGTCGTCGGCGCGTCGCTGAGAGGGGCAGGCGAGATGCTGGGCGTGCTCGCGCGTCCCGCGATCTCCGCGGGCAGGGTCCTGCGCGTCCAGTCCGAGCATCTGTATGCGGCTGTGTCGAGCCGTCGCGCAAGCGCCGTGCCCCGGGCCGCGAACCTCATGGCGGTCCCGCTGCGTCGGCCCGGGCTGGTCCTGTGGCTGGCGCTCGGATTGGCGGTCCTGGGCTGGGTCGCCGATACGCAGACGGCGGTTCAGTCCGACGTGACCAAGCTCGTCCCGTCGTCGATGCCGGCGTTGCGCGACTTGCACACGCTTGAGCGCACGTCGGGCGTCTCGGGCGAGATCGACGTGACCGTCCGGGGAAGCAACGTGGCGCGCCCAGCGGTGGTGAGCTGGATGACGCGGTACGAGCAGAGCCTGCTCGGGCATTTCGGCTACGCCGAGACCACCGGCTGTGCGCGCGCAACGCTGTGCCCTGCTCTCTCGCTCCCCGACCTGTTCTCGACCGCCGGGAGCACGAGCGCAGCTCCGCTCAGCGCCGCTTCGATCAACAGCCTCCTGGCAGCGGTTCCGGCCTATTTCAAGCAGGCCGTGATCACGCCGGACCGACGCGAGGCGACGCTTGCCTTCGGCATCCGCCTGATGCCGCTCGCACGACAGCAGCGCGTGATCGACTACATGAACTCGCGGCTGCACCCACCGGCGGGCGTGAGCGCCCGCCTGGCGGGCATCCCGGTACTGGCCGCGCAGGCCGACGCGACGCTCTCGTCATCCGCGCGTCGCCTGCTCACGCTGCTCGCGGGCCTGCTCGCGGTGGGGGCGGCGCTGCTTGCAGTGTTCCGACGAGCGGACCGAGCGCTGCTGCCCCTGGTCCCGATCGCCCTGGCCACCGGCTGGTCGGCGCTGATCGTCTTTTTGACCGGGATCCCACTCAATCCGATGTCGGCCAGTCTCGGGACGCTCGTGATCGCGATCTCCACCGAGTTCAGCGTGCTTCTGTCCGAGCGCTACCGCCAGGAGCGGGCCGCCGGCTTCCCGCTCGAGGAGGCTCTGAGGCGGACCTACCGTTCGACTGGGGCCGCGGTGCTGGCTTCGGGCATCACCGCGATCGCCGGATTCGGGGTGCTCATCGTCTCGAGCATTCCGATGCTCCGAGACTTCGGGCTGGTGACCGTTATCGACCTCGCCGTGTCGCTCGCCGGCGTGCTGCTGGTATTGCCGGCCACGCTGAAGGCGGCGCAGCACGGCGCGCTCGCGGACCGCGCGGGGGAGCTCGGTCGCCGCTTTGGCTCCCGCGCTGCGCGGTTGCGGCGGCGCCCGAGCGTGGTGTGAGCGAAAGCGACTCCCAAGAGCCAGCCCCGGGAGCATCCGGAAGCCAGCGCCCGGAGGAAGACTCGGTGCGCCACAGGCTCGATCCGGACTTGGCGGCCAGCGCGGCGCGCGCGGATCGGGTCGAGGCGGGGGCGAAGGGCGGTGGTGCAGCAAGCGCCGCCGACGGCGACCGAGGTTCGGCCGCCGCGACTGCGTCGCGGCCGGAGGTGGGCAGAGGCCGCAGGGCGCCCGTCCGCCAGGCGATCGACACGCGCCCCTACCGCTGGGCAATTGGCGCTTTCGGCCTGGGACTCGCCGTCGTGATCTCGGTCGTCCTCTTCCTCTCCCGGGGGGTCGGGACGGTTGGCGTGCCACCCGGGCACCGTCTGCACAACTTCGCGGCACCCGTTGCGACCTCGAGTCTCAACGGCAACGCCAACCTGAGCAAGCCGTGCCGGCTGGGTTATCTAGGGAGCCGGGCAGTGAACACATGCCTGCTGACTCGACGCAGGGCGCTCGTCCTGGCGTTCTTCGTGACCGGGTCAAGCTCGTGCGTGCGCCAGGTGGACACCCTGGAGAAGGTCTCCAGACAGTTCGCCGGCGGCGCGGTGGGGTTCGCCGCAGTCGCGGTGCGGGCCTCGCGATCCCAGACCGCGAGGCTCGTCCGCTCCCACCACTGGACCGTCCCTGTGGCATATGACCTCGATGGAGCTGTCGGTGACCTCTACGGCGTCGAGATCTGTCCGCTCCTGGAGCTCGCGTATCGTGGCGGCGTGGTCAGGTACAGGCTGATCGGGAACCGGTGGCTGCAGCCGTCCGCGCTCGCGGCGAAGGTCCGGGCGCTCACCGGGTGACCGATGCAGGACGAGGGCGAGCTCTACGCCGCCCAGGGCTCGATCGCGCCCGAGCTCGCGGCAGAGTTCCCCGGCCTGCAGCTCCTGTGGGTCTCCGTGGAGGCCCGACTCCGATCCAGCCCCCCCGGGCTAAAGCGCCGTCTGAGCATGCTGTCAAGCCGCTATCGCGGCGAGAACGTCATCGCGATGCGCACGCAGCCCATCCCGCACGCCTTTCGGGCGTTCTTCCGCCAGGTCGGTCTCGACCCCGATGTGACCCGCATCCCCGCGGAAGCGGCAGCCGTGCAGCGGTTGCTTCACGGCGGCTTTGAGTCGCGCAACGTCGTTGATGACGCCCGCCTGATCGCCGTGATCGAGACCGGCGTGCCGGTGTGGGCACTCGACGCCGATCTCGTCGCCGTGGGTGGGCTGGGCATCCGGGTGACCGAAGCCAACGCGGAGCTTGGGTCAGGGGAATACGCGAAGCCGCTTGCGGCGGGACAGCTCGCTGTTGCGGACGGACGCTTGATCCACGCCCTGCTGTTCGATGACGTTGCGCCGGGGCACGGCGTCGGCCGCTTCACTGAGCGCGCCGTGCTGTACGCCGTCGGGGTGGAAGGGGTGCCGACCATCCATATCGAGGAGGCGCTGTGGATCGCTGTCGAGGCCATGCGGACAGCCTGATCTGGCCCTCTCGCCGGGCTGCGCGGTGCTAATCTCGCCAAGGCGTCTGGAAGGAGGAAGGGATGGAGCTTCTCGAGCAGGGCCTCCACGTACCGCAGGATCCATTCACCGGATCACCCGCTACCAAGGAGCTCGACGAGCGGGCGGCGCGCCGCTCTCTGCGTCACCAGATCGCCCGCCTCGAGCGCGAGCTCGCGGAAGCGTTTGTGACCGCCTACCGGATGGGCGGCATCGGGCAGCCCGCCCAACGCCCCGCGCAGCCTCGGGTGCTCGACCTGGGCGCGCTGGAGCGCATAAGAGACGAGCTGGCGCAGCGCCTGCACGAAGCACGCGTCACGATCGCGCAGCGCGCTGAGGTTCAGGCGGCCAACCGCGTGGCACTCGAACGCATGCTGCTGGAACCAGGGAAGTACCGCTTCGTCAGAATCGCCGCCAGCGACATTGGTGAGCCGGGCTGCGGGGTGTGGCATGTCAGGCCGCGGCTCGGTCTGATCGGGATGCTGATGGGATGGTGGGAGGTCAAGCTCTCCTCGGGCTGTCCCTTAGTCCGGGGCCACGGCCGCGCGCCGTGGCCCGCAGTCAGATCTATCCTCAGTGACATGCGCGCCGTCCTTCGCAACGGGGCTGGCGGAGTCCTGGTGGTGATGATCATGCTCATCGGCAGCTTCGGGCTGTGGATCGGAACTCCCTTGCTGTGGTTGTGGGTGGGCTCTCAGGTCCAGGGCGCCACGCAGTCATTGGGCACCGCTTTCGCCACGGCGTTTGCCGGCGCCGTCGCCACGGTGGTGCTCCTGGCTTGGGTGCTCGCGAAGTTGAGCGACATCTACCGGGAAAACCGCCTCTCGCGCGGCCGCAACGACACTGGACATGTCGTGTTGGAGGTTGTGCTCGTGGTGAGCGCGGGCCTGACCGTCGTCGCGTTCCTGATCTGGTTCTTCCTGCTCTCCGGGGCGAACCCGGTTCCCGTCGATATCTCCCTCTAGGGTTGCGGGACACTCGGCGGGGGCACCGCGCCCCCCGAGGCGGGGGGCACCGCGCGGCTGGGGCAGAGCCGCGCGGTGCGGCGCGTCGCGGCTGGGGCAAAGCCGCGTGGCAGGCCCGTTGCGGCTGGGGCAGAGCCGCGGGCCGCCGCTCGTTAGATCTCAGCCAGCGCCAAGTCGGTGGCCACACGCCTGTCCAACTCGGCGGCAAGCAACCGGCGCTGGCGCTCGGTCAATGCGCCCAGGTGCCGGTTCTCTGAGATCTGGAGCCCGGAGAGAAGCTTGCGTGTCCTGTTGCACCCCCAGCGGCGCTGGCTCATGAGAAGCTCGCCTACCGGCCAGCTCAACGCTTCCGGCGGAGGCTCAAGTAAGACGTGCGCGGCAGACAAGCGTCCGCGTGCTATCTGTCGCTTCAGCTGCGCTCGCGCCAACCGCACAGCGTTGGCCCGCTCGAGTGCACGCATCCGCTGCGGCGCGGGTGGAGCCTCAAGCTCCGGCGTCAAGGTGGCGATATCCGTCATTCCCCTCTCCCTGAATTGCGGTCCCCAAAGGGGGCCCTCTGGACAACACGGTTCCCCCGCGGACACGATCGGCCCTCGCATGCGCCGGGTCTCTTCTCTCTCCGATCGGTCCCGAGCCGCTGCATTGGCCTGCTCGCCCCCGTGCCTACCACAGAACCCACTGCTGGTCCGGGTCCAACCGCTCACCAACTGACTTGAAAAGGTATGCGAGTCGGCTGCCCAGGGCAACCTCAAGGCGCCATCACATCTGCTTAGAGCGGGTTTTTCTTCGCCGGGATTACTTGTGCACGATCGGACAAGCCGATCGTCGCGGTGCCCTCATTCCGGCCCGGGCAGTGGGCCGTGCTCGCGCTCGAAGTCACGCTTGGCCTCAGCAAAGGTTTCGAGCGCCGCATCCAGCGTTGAAGTGTCGTGTGTGGCCATCAGGCTCATGCGTAGCAACGCGCCGGCGGGCGGGACCGCAGGGTGGACCATCAGATTGACGTAGACACCGCCGTCGAACAGCGCCCGCCACAAAAACAGCGCCTTGAAGTCGTCGCCGACCACGATCGGGACCACAGGGGTTACTACCTCGGTCCCGTCTGCAAGCCGCGTCGGCTTGGCCACCCGGAAGCCCAGCTCCTGCAGCCCGGCATGAAGGTAGCGGGCATTGGCAAGGACCTTTGCGAACAGCTGCGCCCCCTCTGGCGAGCGGCATATCCGCACTGCCGCCAGGGTGGCTCCCACGGCGGCCGGAACGGCCGACGCCGTGAATATGAACGGCCGCGACTGAATACGAAGAAATTCGATGACCTCGGCGGGCCCTGCGATCACCCCTCCACAGGAAGCCAACGACTTCGAGAAGGTGGCCATCCGCAGGTCCACTCGATCCTCCACCCCGAGCAGCTCCGACGCGCCGGCTCCCCGCTCCCCCAGCACGCCCAGCGCGTGTGCCTCGTCGACCATCAAGCGGGCGCCGAAGCGTTCACAGAGATCCGCGATTTCGGGCAGCGGCGCCACGTCGCCCTCGGTCGAGAAGACTCCATCCACCACCACCAGCACGCCTCCGCCATCGCCGGCCGCCTTCTCCAGCGTCCGCTCCAGCCGGTCCAGCCGGTTGTGGCGAAATGCGCGCAGCTTGGCTCGCGACAGGATGCAGCCGTCGAGGATCGACGCGTGATCGCCCGAGTCAACGACCGCCGTATCGGCCGGCCCCAGGATCGTCCCCAGCGTGCCCAGGTTGGCCTGGTGGCCAGTGGTGAAGACCAGGGCGGACTCCGTGCCCAGCCAGTCGGCCAACTCGCGCTCGAGCTCGACGTGGAGGTCCAGGGTGCCGTTTAGAAAGCGCGAGCCGGTGATCCCCGTCCCGTAGCGCTGGAGCGCGTCGAGCGCGCCTTTCCTGACCCGCTCGTCACCGGTCAGGCCGAGGTAGTTGTTCGATCCCAGCATGATTCGCCGAGCCCCTTCCATCTCCACGACCGGCAAAGTGGGGCCCTCGAGGACGCGGAAGTAAGGCAGCGCGTCGAGCTCGCGCACTGTCGCGAGCTGTTGCATGCGCTCGTTCTCACGGGCCTTGGCAAAGACGTCGGTGATCGTGGGCATCTTCGTTTCGTGAAAGGACACGGCCCGCGGGGCTGGGCCGGCGGCCCTGGACGGATGGGCTGACCACCCTGATCGTAACGCCCTCTTTGAAGACAGCTGCCCGCGATGTCACCATGTGGGGCATGGCGGACAAGTTCGACGAGGTTGTCGAAGGCGAGGCGGAGGAGTTCAGCGACGGCGAGCTGCGCTCCGACGAACTGCCCGCGGTCACAGAATTTAGGACGCTCGATCGGCCCAGCGTGGCCGCCGTGCCCGCGCGGCAGGCGGCGGCGCTGGCGGCGACCGGCTTCGTCGCGGGCGCGGCTGCCGCAGCCCTGGTCAGGCGCCGCGGCGGGCGCAGGCCGCGGCGTAGCGGTCTTCTGGCGGCGCGGCGCTCAGCCGAAGGACTGCCGGTGATCAGCACGCACACCTATCTGCTGCGCGTCCAGGTTCTGGGGCGTCCGGCGGAGTAATCGGCCCCACCGGCGCTCACGCGATCGGCGCCGAGCCCGGGCGCTACGCCGTGGGCGCCGAGCCCGGGCGCTACGCCATCGGCGCGCGCAGCCCGGCGAGCAGGTGCTCCACCGTCCGTCCCATCTCCGCCCGCGCGGTCATCGGGTCCTCGGCACCCGCTACCGCGATCGCGGCCTCCTCGAGCGCGCCCACCAGTACGTGGGCGGCGGCGCGGGTGGGCTGGGGCGGCACCTGCCCCGCGTCGATTGCGTCCTGCAACGCCCTCTCCAACAACCCCACCGCATATTCCGAATCTATTGCTCGCCATACCTCGCCCCCGAGGACCGTGGGCCCGTCGCGGAGGAGGATCTGCCCGACTTCCGGGGTCTCGCTGGCATCGAGAAAGGCACTGATTCCTCGCTCGAGCGCCTCCCAGGGATCGCTCCCCAGCCGGGCTTCCGCTCGTATCCGCGCTGCGGTCTCGGCGCTCAAGCTCACCGCTACAGCTCGAAACAGCTCCTCCTTGCCGCCCGGGTAGAGGCGCTGCGCTTCCTCTTCGGAGACATCGGCCTCCCGCGCGATCTCCGTCAGCTCCACTAGGGCATACCCGCGCTGTGCAAACAGCCCGCGCGCCGCGACGATGAGGGGTGCGCTGCTGGTCTTCAGTTCCACGCCTGCCCAACGGTACCGGGGCGCCGCGCGCCACGGTACCGGGGCGCCGCGCGCGTCCGCGAAGGGGCGGAGCGCAGCGCGGCGCGGGGCGTGGCTTATCCGTCCGACTGCTCGCGTGGTCCCGGCGTCTCGGAATGCTCAGAGATCTCTGAGAGCGAGTGTTTGAACTCGCGCATCCCGCTACCTAGCGAGCGGCCCAGTTCGGGGAGCCGCTTGGCGCCGAACACGAGCAGCAGCACCACTAGAAGTAGCGCGATGTGGGTGGGGCTCGCCAATCCAACCATGTTGCCTTCCTTTCGAGCGCGCTCCCGACCCATCTCGCGCCAACGGTCTTTGGCTCTGAAAGACGCGCCGGCAGCGCGAGACCTTCCCGCCGGCCATCTCTCGCCGACGATCGCGCCGAGGTCCGCCGGCCTATGTTCCCTGGCCGGCCAGCACCTCGTTCGTCGAGGCGCCGTCGACGGCTGTGGGGTTCGAAATCAGATGGTTGTCGCGCATCCAGCGTCCGTAGGCGGCCCACTGGGACTGATTGAGCCAGCCCCACGGCTTGCCCGCGTCTGACCCGGAGGGGAAGAAGGCAGACAGCGTGGCCTTGACTGAGGCGCGCTGCAGTTTGGGGTCGAGGCTCGGGTTGGCGGCGAGCAGGCTACGCACGCCGGCGGAGGGATCCTGGCGGACGGATTTATAGCCGCGCGCGAGCGCCTGCACGAAGCGGCGCACCAGGTCAATATGGGTGGTGAGCGTGCTCTCCCGGACGACCACCACGAGCTCGTCGTAGGTGGGCACTCCCACTTTGTCCATGCGCAGCACGTGCGGGCGCTTCTTGAGCTGCGCGAGCTGGATCGCCTCGTAGTTCCAATATCCCCCCAGGATCGCGTCGACGCGCCCCGACAGCAGCGCGGGCACGAGGTCTGAGCCGACGTTGATCTCCTTGACGCTCCCGCTGGGCACGTGTGCGTGAGCCAGGATCGTCTGCAGATAGGCGTGCTGATATGGAATGCCGGCGTCGCCGACACGCTTGCCACGGAGCTGGGCTGGTCTGGAGATGTGTTTGTGGCCGAGGGAGATGATCGAGGTAAGCGGCTTCTGCACGAGCGCGGCGACCGCCACGACCGGCTCTCCGCGGTCGCGGGCGAGCATCACCTCGGGCTCGTAGGAGATTGCAAAGTCGATCTTGCCCGCGGCAAGCAGACGCAACGGCGCCGAGGGATCCGAGGGCACCGCCACATGGACGTTCAACCCCGCGCGTTTGAATTCTCCCTGCGCGAGTGCGCGGTAGACGCCGACGTGGTCGGCGTTGGGGAACCAGTCCAGCATCAGCGTGGTTCCCTGCGACGTGGTCGGGTTGATCTGCTCTCGCTTTTGACCGCAGGCCGCGACCGCCAGCGAGACGGACACCGCCGCGAGCGCGACGAGAACGCGTTTCATGATTCTCCTCGTTGGTTGTAGGCCCAGGGCAGCGCCGCCCGCTCGGCCACCGTCAAGAGCGCGAATAACAGGATCGCGAACAGAGACAGGATCACCACGGCGGCATAGGCGCGCGCCGTCAGGATCTGCGCAAGCGACTGCTGGAAAAGGTATCCGAGGCCGGAGCTGGCCCCTGAAAGCTCGGCGAAAACCGCCCCGATCACCGCCACCACCACAGCGATCTTGGCGCCGGTCACGACGCCCGGCAGCGCCGCGGGCAATTCCACGTGCCTGAACGTTCGCAGGCGCGTGGAGTCGAACGTACGCATGAGCTTGATCAACCCTGCGTCTACGCCGGCAAACCCGGCCAGCGTGGTGACCACGATCGGGAAGAAGGAGACCAATGCGATCACTACCACCTTGGGCAGGATCGAGAAGCCCAGCCACAGGATGAGCACAGGAGCGATCATCGGGATCGGGATCGTCTGCGAGGCGATCAGCAGCGGGTATATGGCACGCCGCAGCGTGAGGAAGAAGTGGATCGCCGCCGCGCACACAAAGCCGGCCGCGGCGGCCAGCAGGATCCCCAGCAGCACCTCCTCCGCGGTCACCTTGAAGTTCGACCACAGCAGCGACCGGTCGTTGTACAGGGCCGTCGCGATGGCGTGGGGGGCCGGGAGGATCAGGGGGTCCGCTCCGCCGAGGTCGACGAACAGCTCCCACGCGCCAATCAGCGCCGCCAACAACAGCGCTGGGCGCCACCCGACCCGCAGACCGGCGAGGAATGCCCTCATGAGGGCACCCCCAGGGCGGTCAGGGCGCGCTCGCGGAGGTCGATCACAGCCTGGTCGTTGCGGTGCCGGGGCCGCGGCAGCGCAACCTCGATGGCGGCGACCTCCCGCCCCGGGCGGGGCGACATCACCACGACCCGGTCGGCGAGCATGACCGCCTCCTCGACGTCGTGCGTGACCAGCACCACCGTGCGCGGTTCGCGCTCGAGGACACGGCCGAGCCACCCCTGCATCTGAAGGCGGGTGATCGCGTCGAGCGCGGCAAAGGGCTCGTCGAGACAGAGCACCGGCTTGCCGGCCAGCAGCGAGCGGAGGAACGAGACGCGCTGGCGCATCCCGCCCGAAAGCTCGGCCGGGTGGGTGTGCTCGAACCCCGCGAGGCCGAATCGGTCAAACCACGGGCCCGCGGTCGCACGAGCTTGCGCCCGGGAGAGCCCGCGCGCACGAAGGGCGAGGCCGGCGTTGTCTAGGGCCCCGAGCCAGGGAAGCAGCAAGTCGCGCTGAGGCATCAACGCCGCCGGCGCGGCACGCACGGCTCCTGCATCGGGCCGCTGGAGCCCACAGATCAGTTCGAGCAGCGTCGTCTTGCCGCAGCCACTCGGGCCCACGACCGCGACGATCTCCCGGACATGCGCCGACATGGACATGCCCTCGAGGGCCGTGACCGTCTTGCGCCGCGCCGTGAACGTGCGCGTCACCGCCTCGACGACTACGCCGACGGCTTCGTCGCCGTCGAGAGACTGCCTCAGCGGCGTCTCGGTTGGTGTCTGTGTCACTCCCTTCGCGGGCATTACCCCACAGGTTCGAAGGGTCAGCGCCGGGTGGGGGTAAGGCGCTATCTCAGCCGGCTTTCCCGCCAGCCCCCCTGTTTGATCGGTCGAATGCGATCCTAGCGCTTCCCGGGAAAGTCTCCGCGAAAACGGGGCCGGCTCAAGGGGTCGTGGATCCCTAACCGCGCGCGAGCGCCTTGACGAACCCCTCCAGTTGATCTGTCCGCCAGCATTCGAAGGCCGTGCAATGACGCTCGTAGCAGGCGATCACCGAATCGCCGTAGTTCCAGTACAGCCGCGGCTCCGGGTTGAGCCAGAAGGTGCGGCCAGCCAGCGCGGAGACGGCCGCGAACATATCCTCGCGGGGCGGCCGCCCGTTGGTGCGTGCGTCGCCGAGGACGATGACCGTCGCGCGGGGATGGAGCTCGGCTTCCACGAGCGCCAGAAACTCGCTCCAGACCCTGCCGTAATCGGTGTAGCCGGAGACGTCGGCGACGCCGGCAGTACGCGAGACGGCCTCTGAGGCCGCGCGGAAGTCCCGCTCGCGCTCGAACACGTCGGTGACCTCGGAGATGCGCTCGATGAAGACGAACGACCGCAGCTTGCGGAAGGCGTCATGAAGAGCGTGGAGCACCGAGAGAAAGAACGTGCTCGCCGAGGTGACGCTCGTGGAGACATCGCAGAGGACGAAGATCTCCGGGCGTCGCGGTCGCAAGGGCCGGTACTTGAGCTGCACCGGGACCCCTCCCGTCTGCAGCGAGGCGCGGATCGTCCGACGCACATCGACGTGCGCGTGGCGACGCCGCCCGCGCAGCTCGTGACCCTCGGTCGCAAGCCGGCGTTTAAGTTGTGCGACCACGCGATGCACGGCCGCGAGGTCCTGAATCGGACCCGACGGCAACGCTCGATCGAGCTCGGACAGCGGTCGCTTCGGCGGGAGGGTCGCGGTGCGCGCGATCGCGTTGCGCTCAAGCTCGCGGCGCAAGTGACGCTCGAACCGCCTGAGCTGCTCTCGGGGCAGACCCCGGCGACGAGGATCGTCGATTGGCAGGTCAGGTTGGGGCTCCGTCCTCAGCCCCAGCGCCCGGCGGATTCGCTGTACGTCGACCCCGATGACCCCCGACCCTTCGCCCGCCAGAGCGGCGATCGCCAGTTGGGCCAGGTCGCGCATGGCAGCCTCGGAGCCGTCGGCCAGTGCCTGCGCGATCTGCTGGTGCAGCGCATCTAAGTCGATGCGATCGGCTTCGCCTTCCTGAAGGCGCCGGCCCCCGTCCTCCAGGCGAGTCGCCTCGGCCTCGGTTGCCCGGAAGAAGAAGCGCTCAAAGACGAGCTCGAAAATGCGCCGGTCCTCGGGAGACTTCGCCAGCGTCGCGGCGAGCGTCTCGCGAAAATCAGGTTGCCTTAACCAGGAGACGTGGCGCAGGGCCTCGAAGGCGTCGAGCAGCTCCGAGGTCCCGATAGCGACGCCCTCCTCGCGCAGATCTTCGGCGAAGGAGAGCAGCTGGGCATCGAAGCCCGCCGGGGGGCCCTCGGGCAAACCGCCGTAAATGGTCACGGGCGGGTTGCGGGCTCGAGCACGACGCCGACCCGCTCCGCGACCGTGTCGAGGTCGGTGCGGTGCTTGACGATCACGCTCATTGTCTCCCGCAACAGGCGCTCATCGATCTCGCCCGCGCCCAACAGGATGAGGGAGCGGGCCCAATCGATCGATTCCGCGATGCTCGGAGGCTTCTTCAAATCGAGCTCCCGCACGTGATGGACGATCTCGACCAGTCTCCGGGCTACCACCTCGCCCAGCTCGGGGCAGTGAAGCCGCACGATCTCCAGCTCGTGCTCGAGCGAGGGATAGTCGAGCCACAGATACAGGCAGCGGCGCTTGAGCGCCTCGGTGAGCTCGCGCGTGTTGTTGGAGGTGAGCACCGCGACCGGCCGGGTCTTTGCCTCGATGCGGCCGAGCTCGGGGATCGAGATCTGAAAATCCGACAGCAGCTCGAGCAGCATCGCCTCGAACTCCTGGTCGGTCTTGTCGATCTCGTCGATCAGCAGCACGACCGGCTCCGGCGCGACGATCGCGCTCATCAGGGGCCGCTCCAGCAGAAAATCCTCGCCGAAAATGTCGTCCTGCACCTCGCCCCATCCCGCGCCGTCTGATTCGGCCTGAATCCGCAAGAGCTGCTTGCGGTAGTTCCACTCGTACAGTGCCTTGGCCTCGTCGAGACCCTCATAGCACTGGAGGCGCACCAGCCGTCGACGCATGTAGCGAGCGAGCGCCTTGGCGAGCTCCGTCTTGCCGACGCCGGCGGGGCCCTCGACGAGGACCGGCTTACCCAGCTTGGTGGCGAGGAACGAGACCAGCGTCGTCGACGACTCGGGCAAATAGCCCGCCTCCCGCAGCCCGGCGGCCACCTCCTCGGCGGACGCGGGCATGGAGGCGAACGTTGATGAGGCGGCGCGCAAACTCACGTGGTTTTCGTCGTACCTGGGGAAAGGGCCATCGGCCAAATATAGGGTTCTGTCCGGTGCGTGCTGGATGCCCCGTCCGACTATGTTCGGTGACGTCGAGGTGACAAATGGGCTCCTCCCGAGACTGCACACGCTCGCTCGACCGCGCGTCCGGCCCGTAGTAGATTGTGACCAATCCCGAGGGCCGAGGACTGGGCGCGTCGGGGGCGGTTCACAGGTCGATGCCGGTGAGGGATTTTCGATGAGGGTTACTACGCGTCTGTTGTGTTCGATTGCGGCCGTCAGCGCATTGGGTCTAGGAGGTCTGCTCGCAGGCGGCGCGATCGCCACTGCGGGGTCTGTGGGTAGGCATCGCCAGCCGCAGCAGGAACCGCCGACCGTCTACGTCGGGTACGCGTACAACGTCGGGGGGTTCAAGTTCAATCACCCGTCGCCATGGAAGAGGGGCCGGGGCGTGATCTTCGAGGGCTGCAACTACTTTCAACCAGACCGTTGTCCTTTGTTCAAGAGCGGCGCAGACCGCTATGACTCGGGGGCTGTCCGCGTCGTCAACTCCTCCGATGCGACCATGACCGTGACGAATGTCAGCGTCACGGTCGGATCCTGCACATTCAATCCTTGGCTAAATCTCAACGTGACTGTGCCGGCCGGCAAGCAGCTGATTCTGGCCCAGACGGAGGGGCCGCGCCCCTGCACCGACCGCGGAAAGTACAACTTCGACACCTCGGAAACCAATACGAGCTGCACCGTCAACGATGGGCTGATTCCGGTCGTGGACATGACGATCAATGGCGAGGCGTTCACCTTCTCGGACAAGACCCAGACACTGAACGACGGCGGAGTAGACCCTGGTCGCATCACTTGTGGCGCCGCCAACGAGACCCGGAACTGGAAGCCCGCAAGCGCGCCGTAGCGAGAACCGCGGCCGCCGCGTTATTACGATTCGCGCGCGTTGAGCGCCCCCTCCGGGATGGATGCCAACGATCGGCCGGGTGAGTTAATCCTGGGGTGGGTCCCTGGGGCGAAGGGCTGTGCCCTTTGGTACGGATAAGTGGTGGACATCGCTCACTGCGCATGGGGCGCAGGGAGTGAGATCACAGCAACTTAAGTGATCGGTGGGGCGCCTTGCGGCGTGATTTCGGGGAAATGGAGGGGCTGTGTTCAGAATCGTGCGTTTCTGGCGACGGCTTGGGCATGCGCGATTTCGCTTCGTGTCACGCCTGAAGCTGGCGACCGTATTTGCGGGCCTGCTGGCCTTTGTGTTCCTGGCGCTTCCGTCGCCGGCGCTCTCCGGCGTCCGGCGCGCAGTCGTCAGCCGGGGAGGGACGCGGTCGACACGGTCGGCTGCTGGCGATCTGTGGCCGACGTTCGGGCACGACCCGGCGCATTCGGGTGTCTCGTCGGATACCAGCGTCACAGCGTCGGCGGCGCCTGGTCTTACCGAGGGGTGGTCGGCGTCGCTGGGCGCTAACGCGCAGTCGTCTCCGGCAATCGCTCACCGCACCAACCTGGCCGAGACGCTGGTCTACGACGTGACGACCACCGGGGTCGTGTCCGCGTTTAACGCAACCTCAGGGGCTCCGGTCTGGCAGCAGTCGGTCGGCGCCGTCTACGGTTCATCGCCTGCGGTCTATAAAGGCACCCTCTACGTCGGAACCATGAGTGGGACGCTTGAAGCGCTCGACGCGGACACCGGGGCCGTCCAGTGCACTTTCACCGTTCCGGTGATCCCGCCGGCCACGAGTCCGGGCCGGCTCATCTCCTCGCCGGTGGTCGGCAACGTCGACGGCACAGGTCCGACCGTATTTATCGGCGATGCGGGCATACAGCCCGCGGGAGATCCCGACGACATCGTCAACGGTGGTCACTTCTGGGCCATTACGGGTGTGGGCAACACCGCAGGAGGCTGCCAGGAGAAGTGGATGTACGACGCCTGGCCAAACAAGGGGAACGGAGATCAGACCGGCGTGTGGGACGAGCCCGCGCTTGCCCGGAACAGCCTAGGCAGTTGGGAGGTCGTGTTCGGCACGGCCAACCCCGACCGCTCCGTTTACGCCCTCAACGCCGCGAGCGGCTCTCTGCTGTGGCGGTTTCAGACCCAGTACAAAGGGCGGGACGAGGACGTCGGCGCGGGGCCGACGATCGGACTCCCGGGGACAAACGGCTTCGCCGACGGGGTGGACTACATCGACGGCAAGGACGGCATCGAGTACGCGCTCGACCTCCTGACCGGCAAAAACCTCACGACCGGCAAACCGATCTGGCAGTACACCCTCGGCGACGGTACCCGCAAGTCCAACGCCGTCTCCGAAGCCGCGCTGAGCGGCAACACCCTCGTGGTGTGCTACGGCACCACCATATACGCGTTCAACGCCGCCACCGGCGCGGTGATCTGGCAGGCAACCGCCGGCGCCCGGGTACAGGCCTCTCCCGCGGTTTCCGGCCCCCCCGGCAACCAGGTGGTGTTCGTCGGCGACATCAGCGGCACCGAGTACGGCTTTAACCTCGACACCGGGGCCCAGGTGTTCGCTGCCCTAACGAGCGGCAAACTACAAGCTTCGGCCGTCGTCGCAGGCGGGGTGCTCTACTTCAGCAACGGCCACACGCTCTACACCTACGGGCCATCGTGACGCGCCAGTCGAAGGCACGACCAGACCTTTCGGGAGAGCGCCGTAGTGGGCTCGCCGTAGACTGGACTTGACACCGGGCGGCGCACGTATTCGTGTGCTCGAGGCCGCAACTCCCGTGGTTACAGGCGGCGCGGCCGCTCTCCAGCAAATATAGGGTTCTGTTCGCGTTGTTCTCGCTAGCCGCGCAGGCTCCACCACTGACGCTGCTGACGGTTTTGATCGTCGCGGGTGTGGTCGTGGGCGTCATGGGGCACATAGTCCACGCGCGCCCGCTGATCCTGCTCGGGATCCTGGTGGTGGGCGCGGTCTGCGGTTACGTAGTGGTGAGCAGCTACCTGGGCGCGTTCGGGTAAGCGTCTGCCCCAGCGGAAACTCTCCGACGTTCCTGCGGACGACGTCCATTCAGTTTCGGTTTCCGAAACACGAGAGACATCGACTGGGCCGGAGCCCAGCGTGGGCGTTCTGCCTAAAGCCGCTCAGAGGATCGGTATGTCTTCGGCCTCGCTGGATTCCGTCTTTTCGCGGTCGAGGCGTTCGATATACCAGTCCAACAGGGCCCGGATCGAGAGCAGCAGCTCGCGAAGCGCCTCGGCCAGCCTGCGCTGCAGCTCCGGCGGCACCAGATCGCGCAGCGATGCGAGCGCCGCCACCAAGCCGTCAAGTTCGCCGGCCGGAGATCGCGGGTCCTCGTCGCCGCCACGAGCCGCCCACCCCGAGGGCGGCGGCGTCGGTGCGCCACGCAGGACGGCCTCGGCTGCTTCGGCCGCCAACCGACGAGCCTGGAGAGATGCTCGGTCGAGGCGCTCACTCAGCACCCGCAGCGGGTCCGCCGGCGCCTCTTCGCCACCCCGTCCGGGCTCGGATTGCCTATTCGGCCGCTGCTGATGCTCGCTCGTCGCCAAAGCTGACCTCCAGTGTGCCCTCCTCGAACGTTGCCCCGGTGGGCCGCAGCGCAGCGACCGGCGGGGGAAGCGCGATCGTCCGGCGCTGGCCGTCGATGCTCACCACCAACTCGAGCCCGACCTTCTTCAGCGAAATGTCGCTCTTTTGCACAAACGGCAGGCGCATCCGCAGGCGTGCCCCGGCGTCGACCATCTCTATCTCCTGCGAGAGCTGATCGTGGAGGATCGCGGCTGGCTCGTGGTCCTCAAACAGCGTGTCTGCCAGCCGGTCGAGCATCTCGCCGCCGATCACCTCGCGCTCGAAGAAGGGAGCGCGCAGCGTGGGCACCGGCGAGAACGCTTCCTGCACCAGTGCCAGATGGCGCTCCTGCACCTTGCGCCAGTCACCGAAATACGAACCGACCTCCGCCGGGAAGATGCGATTGACGATCACCGCGTCGGTCAGATACCCGAAGAGGTTGAGATATGTGAACGTACGCATGGCCTCGCCGATCACCATCTTGTCCGGGGTCACCACCAGCCTCACGCTGGTGCGCGCGCGGTCCCGGAGCACCTCATGGATCGCGATCAGGTTCTCCGAGAGCCGCCTGATATCCGCGAACACGGCGTGGCTTGGAAGCGGGATATCCAGGACCGATCGCGCCAGGGGGGCGGCGGCAGCGACCAGCTGGCGTTCGATGGGGAAGACCTTGTCGATCCACCACCTGGCTACATCGGGAAGGGAGAGCAACCGCAGCGTCTCGCCGGTGGGCGCGCAGTCGACGACGATCACCTCCCATTCTCCGGACTGAAAATGGGCCTGTAGCCGCAGCAGCGAGAACACCTCGTCCATGCCGGGAGGGACGGTCAGTTCCACGGCCGAGATGCGGTCTATGCCGCGCTCGATGAACAGCTGGCTCAGCCAGTCTTTAACTGCGGACCAGTGGCGCTCGAGCTCGTCCTGCGCGCAGACCTCGAGCCCCCACAGCTGTTCCTCGATCGGGGTCGGCTCAGAGCCAATCTCGGCGCCAAGGGCATCGGACAGGCTGTGTGCAGGGTCGGTGGATACAACCAGCGTGCGCATTCCGCGAGCCGCACAAGCGCGGGCGGTACAGGCCGCGACCGAGGTCTTCCCGACACCGCCTTTGCCCGTGTACAGGATCGTGCGGGACCCCATGAGCGCTGAGAGTTTACGGCCAGCTCGGCACCGGCGTGCGCGCACGAATCGGCTGCTAGATTCGCCCTTCGGTTGATGCACATGGCCAAAATCAGGACACTTGCGGGGGTGTCGCTGGCGGCGGTGGTGGCTGCAGTCGCGCTTGCGGCGTGCGGCAGCGCTGCAAGCAGCGCCGGCAAAGCTCACTCGCTGCTGAACCAGGCCTTCAAGACGCACCCCGTTAACAGCGGGAAGCTCACCTTCGCGCTGGCAGTCGACACGTCCGGGTCCAAGACCATCAAAGGCCCGATCGCGCTGAATTTCGGCGGCCCATTCCAGTCTCTCGGTCAGGGCAAGACCCCGAAGTCGGATTTCACGTTGCGACTGACCGCCTTCGGCAGGTCAGGCTCGCTGGGGATCATCTCGACCGGAACGAAGGGCTACGTGACGCTTCAGGGCACGAGCTACCAATTGCCGGCGGCCACATTCCGCCAGTTCGAGTCGGGTCTCGCTCCGGTAACCCGCTCAGGCTCGCTCGGCAAGCTTCCCCATGTCGACTTTTTGAGCTGGATACGTAACCCGGTCGTCGTCGGCCAGGAGACGGTCGCCGGCGCGGACACCACCCACGTGCGTGGTGGGATCGACGTCCACAAAATGCTCACCGACCTCAACTCGGTCATCCACAAGGCCCCCTCGGCTGGGGTTTCAGGCCTGGGGTCGGGGATCTCGACCGCCACCATCGCCCGCGTCGCAACCAAAGTCCGCAATCCCACACTTGACGTGTGGGTCGGGTCGAGTGATCACACCATGCGCAAGCTCGCGCTCAACTTCGGCGTGCCCGTCACCGGGGCGGACTCGACCCTGCTGGGCGGTCTGCGCACGGCGCATGTCGCGCTGACGATCCAATACGCCGATATCAACCAGCCACAGACAATCACCGCTCCTTCGTCCGCGAAGCCCTTCACGGAGTTCGTGAGCAAGTTGAGAGGCTTCCTCGGTGGTCTCGAGGGAACCCTCGGGGGCGCGTCGCCACTGAGTGGCACCGGGTCGTCGAGCAGTGGCTCGACCTCAGGGCCCAAGCTCCAGCGCTATACGCAGTGCATCCAGGCAGCCGGCAAGGACGTCGCGAAGATGCAGCGCTGCGCTGCGATCCTCAACGGTCAATAGGAGGTTGGCCGGCGCACATGTGCGCCGGCCCCGGCCGGAACATGTTCCGGCCGGCGGGCGGGCGCATGCGCCCGCCCGAAAATGATCTATTCCTCCGGTTCTTCCTCGAGCTCCTCAGGCGCCTCGTCGTCCACCTCGGCGGCAGTGCGACTGTGGTAATCGCCCTGGAAGCGCTCCAGCAGCTCGTCGCGGCGATCCTCATCGAGCGGTACCTCGTCGGAGATCTGGACCCAGTCTGCGCCCTCCAGCTCCTCCATCTCGAAGATCTCCGCGTCGACCTCGGGAGAATCGTCGACCACCACCAACATCTCGGTCTGCGGGTTGAAGTAGGTGCCCGGGCGGTTCAGGAGCTCGTCCTGCTGGACGGGGTGCGGGTCGGTCACCGCGGTCAGTTCTCCCTCATCGTCGTAAGCTCGCCGATCTCGCGGGCAACCTCAGCATCCACGTCAAGTGGCGGCTTGCCGGCCCGAGCCCGCCGGTGATTGCGCGCGATCACGAGCTCGCGAATCTCCGCCTTGAGTTGCCCGTCGACCTGCAGCGCGGTCAGCCGCGACAGCTCGCGGTCTATGTCCAGCGGCGGCTCGCCGCGGCGCTCGCGGCGGTGATTGCGCGCATCGAGTAGCTGCCGGATCTCGCTGTCGCGCTCCAGGAGCGCCGCCGCAGAGCCCGCCGCCGGACCCGCGTCCTGATCGCGTTCCATCAACAGCTGGCTTTTCCCGTACTCCTTCCACGTCTTGCTGGCGGATACGAGTGCCAGCACCGCACCCAGGATCCCCAAGCCGCAGACGATGAACAGCACGGGCTCGAATGCGCCCTGCATCGCTTAAGTATTGCGGACGAAGTAGGGGTAGCGATAACCTATGGCGGTATTGACTGACTAGTCAATCGAGCATTCTTCGCGCCGGCGACGTAACCCGGCGGACCCCCCCAAGGAGACACTCAAGTGGTTGATTTCACGCTCACCGACGAGCAGCAGAGCATCTGCGAGCTGGCCCACGACTTCGCCGAAAAGGAGATGCGTCCGGTCGCCTGGGAGTACGACCGGGACGGGACCTGGCCACAGGAGATCCTCGAGAAGGCGTGGGAGCTGGGCCTCATGAACAGCTTTCTCCCGGTGGAGTACGGCGGTCCTGGACTTGGTGTCTTCGACGGCGTTCTGATCGGCGAGGAGATCGCCTGGGGGTGCTCTGGGATCGGAACCTCGCTGTCATGCAACAAGCTCGCCAGCACGCCGGTCCTGCTAGCCGCCTCCGAGCGGCTGAAGAAGGATTACCTGGGACGCCTGAGCGATGGTCCGTTGCTGGCCTCGTTCTGCCTCACCGAGCCGGATGCCGGTTCGGACGTCTCGGGGATGAAGACCACGGCTGTGCGCAAGGGCGACAAGTGGGTCATCAACGGCTCAAAGTGCTTCATAACCAACGGCGAGTACGCCAACTGGTACACGGTCTACGCCAAGACCGACAAGGAGGCGGGTCATCGCGGGATCTCTTGCTTCGTCGTGCCCCGCGACGCGGGTGTAACGGTGGACAAGCACGAGGACAAGATGGGTCAGCGGGCCTCCAACACGGCCACAATCACCTTTAACGATGTCGAGATTCCGCTCGACCACCTCGTGGGCGAGGAGAACAAGGGCTTCAAGATCGCCATGATGACTCTGGACCACACCAGGCCGGGAGTGGCTGGGATGGCGACCGGCGTTGCTCGCGCCGCGCTCGAGTTCGCGGTCGACTATTCCAAGGAGCGGGTCCAGTTCGGTGTGCCCATCGCCATGCACCAAGCGATCCAGTTCATCATCGCCGACATGGCCACCAAGGTCCATTTGGCCCGGCTGGCCACCTGGCAGTCGGCCGTGCTGATCGACCAGGGAAAGCGCAACACGATCGAGTCCTCGCACGCAAAGCGCTTCGCCGGCGACATCGCGATGGAGGTGACCACCGACGCCGTCCAGGTCTACGGCGGTTATGGCTTTATCAAGGACTACCCGGTCGAGAAGCTGATGCGTGACGCGAAGATCCTTCAGCTCTACGAGGGCACCGCACAGATCCAGCGGCTCGTGATCGCGCGCGAGACGCTGCTGCCGCGGCGAATCGAAGAGCCCGCGACCGTGGCGGCCTAACCTTCAGGGATGTCCGCCCGCGCACGTCGGGTTCGCACCCTCTACCAGAAGCACTTCAGCGACTATCGCGAGGAGCGCCGGCTCCTGAGCTCGGTGTCCTTCTTCACCACCTTTGCCCTGGTGCGGGGGATTACGCACGCCATCCGGGCCGGGGTGGGCCCTTTCCGCAACATCACGCCCGGCGGCCGACACATTCACCACATGACGTTCGGCATCCTGGGGCTGCTCCTCGTGGGCTACCTTTGGATGCTGGAGATCGGCACCGCGACAGACGACCGCCGGGCATCGCGGCTGACGTCGACCTCCTACGGAGCAGGCGCCGCGCTGACGCTCGACGAGTTCGCGCTGTGGCTCAATCTTCAGGACGTCTATTGGGCCAAGCAGGGGCGCGAGTCGATCGACGCGGTGGTGCTGTTCGGTTCGCTGCTCTCGATCGGAGTGATCGGCAAGGACTTCCTGCGCGAGCTGGTGCACGTGGGCCGCGAGCTCGAGGGCGACGACGCCGATGCGTCCTCAGAGCGCGTGAACGGGCGGCCCGCTACTCAGTCGAGCTGAACTCCCAGATCGCGACGCCGAGCATGGCCAGCCCGAGGATTGCGACCAGCGCCACCTCGAGTCCGGACGGCACTCGCCAGCCCCACCACGTGACGCCAGGATCCAGAGCCTGGCGCGCGGCCGGTGAGATGGTGAGGTGCGCGAACACCAACCGGCGCATCGGGTCGACGGCATAGGTCAGGGGGTCGATGCGGTTGAGCACCGTCAGCCAGCCGGGCAGGCCCGAGGGCGGGAACAGGGCGCCGGCGAGGAAGAACATCGGCGTGATGATCATCTGCATCACGGCCATGAACGACTGCATCTGCTTGATCCGGATCGCGATCATGACGCCGAATGCGGTGATCGTGAACGCGAGGAGAAGTTGAAGCGCGAAGACGCCCAGGATCATCACCGGGTCGTAGGGGACGTGCACGACACCCGCGAGCGCAAGCACGATCACGCCCTGGAAGCTGGCCACCGTGGCGCCGCCCAGGCACTTGCCGATCACGATCGAGCTGCGCCGCACAGGCGCGACCATCATCTCGCGCAGGAAGCCGAACTCCCGGTCCCAGACGATCGACGCCGCCTGAAACATCGCGATGAACATCACCGAGATGCACAGGATTCCGGGGAACAGGAAGGTCTTTAGGCTGACTCCGTGGGTCCCGGCGCTCGCCAGCCGCTGCAACCCGGAACCGAGCACGAAGAGGAACAACAGCGGCTGCACCAGGGACGTGACGATCCGCAACCGGTCCGATGCAAAGCGGATCAGCTCACGGCGCCAGACGATCTTGATCGCGCGTAGCTCCGAGGCCAGGGTCCGGCGCGGGACGGTGACCTTGACGATCGGGTGCTCAGGTCGGCGAGCAGCCGGTTCGGTGACTCTGGTAGTGGTGCTCATCGGCGCGTCATCATCTGCATCATCACCCTGTTGCGGTGCTTGGCGTGATCCTCCTCGGCGTCACGGATTGACGTTCCCGTGTAGGACATGAAGACGTCGTCCAGCGTGGGGCGCGAGACGTGGACCGCCCGGATGGGTATGCCCAGCTCCTCGAACAGCCTCGGCACGAACTGCTCGCCGGCCGGGACGCCGAAGGTGACCGCGCCCTCCACGATCCCCGCCTCGATCCCGAACCGCTCCTGCAAGGCGGCGATGGTGGCTTCATCGTCGTCGGTGTGGATCACAACGCGGTCGGTGCCAACCTCGGCCTTGAGCGCCTCGGGGGTGTCGAGGGCGACGATCTGGCCGTGGTCCATGATCGCGATGCGGTCGCACCACTCCGCTTCGTCCATGTAGTGGGTGGTCATGAAGATCGTGATCTCCTCCTGCTCCTTGAGCTCGCGGATGTAGCTCCAGATCGAGCGGCGGGTTTGAGGATCTAGGCCGATCGTGGGCTCGTCCAAGAACAGGACCCGGGGGGAGTGCATCAGCCCGCGGGCGATCTCCAGGCGGCGGCGCATACCGCCGGAGTACGTCATCACCTTGGTGTCGCGGCGTTCCCACAACCCCACCATCTCCATGACCTGCTGCATTCGCGGCTTGACCAGATCCGACCGCACGCCGTACAGCTCGGCGTGGAGGTTGAGGTTCTGGGCGGCCGTCAGGTAGCTGTCGAGGGTGGGGTCCTGGAAGACCAGGCCGATGTTGCGGCGGACGTCGTCTCGCTCGCGCACGACGTCGTGGCCGGCGACCGTCGCAGAGCCGCCGGAGGGCTTGGCGAGCGTGCAGAGCATGTTGATGGTCGTCGTCTTGCCGGCGCCGTTGGGCCCGAGGAAGCCGAACACCTCCCCCGGGGCGACCTCGAAGTCAACTCCGCGCACGGCCTTGACCTCATCGAAGTCCTTGGTCAGTCCGTGAACGGCGATCGCGGGCTCTTCCGCGGCTTGGATCGCGGGCTCTTCCGCGGCTTGGATCGCGGGCGCTGCCGCGGCTTGGCGTTCTCCATTGCGCGAGATCATAAGTGCTGCAAATAATACGTTAGGCGGACGGTGCTAAGAAACGATCGCTATACGAGCGAAACTCGTCATCCTGCCACGATAGTCACCGCTGTATGCGGGTGGTGCAAGCGTCCCAGACATTCGAAGGGTCGATCCAAGCGGCCGAAGAGCTGTGGTACGACACCGCCCGGTGGCCGCGCTGGATCGTCGGCCTAGACCACGTCGAGCGCGTCAGCGGCGACTGGCCCGCGGTTGGTGGGCAGGTGCGCTGGCGATCCGGGCCGGCGGGACGAGGCCAGGTCTCCGAGCGCGTCGTGCGCTATGAGCCCCTGGGTGGCCAGACGGTCGAGGTGCGGGACGATTCGATCCGCGGTACGCAGACGGTCTCCTTCGTCAACGCGGACGCAAATGTCGCCGTGACGCTGAGCCTGTCTTACGAGCTCGCGCGGCGCTCCCCGTTGATGCGGCTGGTCGATCTGCTGTTCATCCGGCGCGCCATGACGCGTTCGCTCGAGCAGACACTGGCTCGGTTCGGCGCCGAGCTCGGCACGTCACGGCGTGGGGACGTGGGGTAGCGTAGGCCGCATGTTCGTCTTCAAGGCCGGCGTCGTCGGCGCAGGCACCATGGGCGGCGAGATCGCCCACGCGATCGCGGACGCTGACGTGCCGGTCGTGCTCAAGGACCTCGAGGAGCGGTTCGTCGACAAGGGGATGGAGAAGGCGCGCTCGCTCTGGCACAGCCGCGTCGAGGCCGGCAAGCTCGAGCCCTCGGAGCTCGAACGCAAGCTCGCTCTGATCACCCCCGCGACCTCCTACGAAGCCTTCGGTGATGTGGACTTCGTGGTAGAGGCAACTCCGGAGCGAATCGAGCTCAAGCGCGAGGTCTTCGCCGAGCTCGATCAGGTGACCCCCGGCCACGCCATCCTGGCCTCGAATACCTCCTCGCTATCGATCACCGAGATGGGGCTCGCCACCGTGCGGCCGGAGCTCGTGGTCGGATTTCACTTCTTCTACCCGGCGTCCACGATGCGCTTGGTCGAGGTCATCGAAGGCGACGAGACCGCGCCGGAGACCGTACAGGCGGCGATCAACTTCGCGCAGGCGATCCGCAAGACGTCGATCCGCTGCGCGGAAGTGCCGGGCTTCGTGGTCAACCGCATCCTCAATTCCAGCGTCGCCGAGCTGTGGCGCTACCAGGAGGAGACGGGGACCGACTTCAAGCAGCTCGACGGGATCGTCGGCGACTCTACGGCCGCCCCGATTGGGCCCTTCATCCTCTGCGACATCCTGGGCCTCGACACCGTCCTGCACGTCGCGGAGTACCTCGAGCAGTCCTACGGCGACCGCTTCTATGTCCACGCGGGGATGCGCGAGCTGGTCGCCGCGGGAGACCTCGGCGTGAAGACCGGGAAGGGGTTCTATGAGCACCGGCGCTGACCCTGTGCGTGCCACACCCGGCGCCGCCGACGAGCGCGACGAGGTTGTGGAGCGGTTCACGCTCAAGGCGCTCGTGGAGAGCTGCCTCGTGCTCGAGGAGGGAGTCTCCTCCATGCGCGAGATCGACCTGGGCATGATGGCCGGCGCCGGGATCATCCCACCGCCGTTCCAGCGCGCCGATCAGGTCGGCCTGGACGAAGCGGTCGCTGCGCTCGAGCGGGCCACCGAGAAGTGGGGAGACCGGTTCGCCCCCCCGGTGACGCTACGGCGGTTGGTCGCGCAGGGGCGCCTGGGGGTAAAGAGCGGTCAGGGGTTCTACCCCTATCCGCAGCCCGACCCCGATTGGCAGGATGGCCCGATCAAGCTCGAACGACGCGGGAACGTGGCGATCGCGTGGCTCGATCGCCCGCCCGCCAACTCGATCGCGCCGGAGGTGGTCGAGAGGATGGAGCGGATCTGGGCCACCGTGACCGGCTCGCCGGAGATCCGTGCGGTCGTGTTCGCGTCGGCAAACCAGCAGCTTTTCTGCGCTGGGGCCGACATCAAGGCTTTCACCAAGATGGACTCCGCGGCCGGCCGCGATCTGCTCGACGGTATGCACGCGCTGCTGCGGGCCATGGAGCGCTCGCCGGTCGTGACCATAGCCGCGGTCAACGGAGCAGCCTTGGGAGGAGGCTGCGAGCTGGCCATGGCCTGCGACATCCGGCTGGTGGCAGAGTCGGCGGGCTTTGGCCAGCCCGAGGTCAACCTGGGCATCATCCCCGGCTTTGGCGGCACGCAGCGGCTCCCGCGCCTGGTGGGCGGGCCTCGCGCGCTGGAGATGAACCTCACCGGCGATTCGATCTCCGCGTACGCCGCCTATGAGCTCGGGCTCGCGCACAGGGTCGCGCCCGACCACGAACTGTTCGATACGGCGATCCGCTGGGCGCGCAAGCTCGCGGGCCAGGCACCTTTGGCCATCGAGCAGATCAAGCGCGTTTCCGCCGCCGGCGACCTCGATGACGGCATCGAGGCCGAGAAGGCGGCCTTCGAGCGCGTCTTTGGCTCAGACGACGCGCACGAGGGCATCGGCGCGTTCCTGGCGAAACGAACGCCCCACTTCCGCGGAACATGACCCCAGGGGACGCGGCACGCCGCCTCGCCGAGCTGGTGCTGCGCTCCGAGAGGACCGTGGCCCTCACCGGCGCCGGCATCTCGGTGCCGTCGGGCATTCCCGACTTCCGGTCGCCCGGGACGGGCCTATGGGAGCGCGTAGACCCCATGGAGATCGCGCATATCGACGTCTTCAGGCGCGATCCGGAGCGGTTCTGGGCCTTCTACGGCCAGCGATTCCAGACCCTGAACGACAAGCGGCCAAACAGAGGACACGAGCTGCTTGCGCGGCTCGAGGGCTCAGGACTGCTCCAGGCAGTGATCACGCAGAACATCGATGACCTGCACCGCCGGGCAGGCACCCAAGAGCTTGTCGAGGTCCATGGAACCATCGCCCACTCCTCGTGCCTGCGCTGCGGCGCCTCCTACCCGCTGCAAGAGGTGCGTGCACGTCAAGCGGCCGATGGACGGCGCGTGCCGCGATGCGACTGCCGCGAGCCGTTAAAGCCTGACGTCGTGCTATTCGGCGAATACCTGCCGGCGCGGGCGTTGGAGCGCGCTGTGCAACTCGCCGAGCAGGCGGATTTGATGCTGTGCATCGGCACTTCGCTCGAGGTCTATCCGGTGGCCGAGCTTCCGCTGCGCACGCTCGCCGCGGGCGGTCAGCTGGCGATCATCACCCGCAGCCCGACGCCGCTCGATGGACGAGCGGCGTCGAGGCTGGACGGTGATGTGGTGGACGAGCTCGACGCGCTGTGGGCCGATGTTCAGGCCACGCGCTACTCGCCCGCCGGCAGCGGATAGACCTCCTCGACGTACTCGTCGACCTTGCGCTCTGGCAGGCGCATCGCGATCGCCGCGTAGTAGGTGAGCAGCGCCCACGCGGCCACTACGGCGAGATCCACGTAGAAGGGAATGTCGAACGTCGGGCCGACGAGGACCGACTTGAAAACTCCGACCCCGTCGAGGATTCCAACCGCCGGGCTGGGGAACTGGCCAAGGTACGAGATCACTCCCATCCCGACCAGGTACGGGATGATCCACGCGGCCGCCTGCCAGTCGATCGTGGGGCGGTGAGGATTGAGTTTCAACACGTACGACAGCGCCATCAACGCATACCCGATCAGCAAGGCGATCATCAGCGTCGAGTAGATCGACCAGCCGGTCCAGTACACGACCCAGCTGGCAGCGACGAATGCCAACGGCCCCAGCACCTTCGCCGCTGGCAATCGATAGACGCGGGGAAGGTCAGGCTTCTGTTTGCGCAGCGCTCCCAGTGCGAGCGGCGCGCCGGCATACATCAGCACCGACGCGTCCGTGACGACCCCGACGAGCTTTGCCCAACTGGGGAAGGGCAGCAGAAACAGCAGACCGATGAGCGCGCAGATGATCACGCCGAACACGGGCACGCGGGTTCGCGCATGAGTCTTTTCGAACGCTACGGGGATGTAGCCGTTCTTGCTCAGCCCGAAGCTGAGACGCGAGGACGAGGTCAGGTAGATGAGCCCGGTGCCGCTGGGCGAGATCACGGCATCGATCCGAAGCACCGTAGCCAGCCAGGCGATTCCGGCCAGGCTGGCGACCTCCCAGAATGGCCCCTGATTCAGCTTGACGACCGACGCGTTGGTGTTGGTGGCACCCATGTTGAGCCACCCGTGCTGTGAGACCAGCAGGCTGGGCTTCATCGCTCCGATGAACGCCACCTGGAGCAGGCAGTAGATGACGGCTCCGATAATCATCGAGAGGATTACCGCGCGCGCGAGGTCGCGTTTGGGGTTCGCGGCCTCGCCGCCGAGCTGCACCGCCTGCTCGAAGCCCAGCAACGAGAACACGATTCCGGCCGGCAGGGTGAGCAGGATCGGCTTGACGGGGTTATTCGAGTTAGGGAAGAAGCCACCCGCAGCGTGCCCGAAGTTCTGGCTGTGGAAGCCGTTGATCATCAGCACGACGATCGCCAGCACGGGAATGATGACTTTCCACCACGTCGCAGCGTTGTTGACGCGCGCCAGCCAGCGGATGCCGACCATGTTGATGATCACGAAGATCAGCATCAGAATGACGGCGGCGACAATCCCCGTCCCGCTGAGCGTGCCCTTCGAGGCGTCGTACCAGCCGTGCGCAAAGCTGGCGAGGGAGAGGTACTGGATAGCGGCGAGCACCTCGATTGGGGCGACGGTTGCGGCCTGCAGATAGGACATCCAGCCGAACGTCGCACCGGCGAAGCTGCCGAACGCGTAGTGGGGGAACCGGCTGGTTCCTCCGCTCACCGGAAACAGCGGACCCAGCTCCGCGTGAACTAGCGCCAGCAGCAGGATGATCACCGACCCCAGAAGCCAGCCGATGATCGCCGAGGGACCCGCGAGCGCGGCGGCGGTCAACGCGCCGAACAGCCAGCCAGAGCCGATGATCGAGCCCTCCGAAGCCCACAATAAGCCTAGAAACCCAACACCGCGATGGAGGTTCTCGGCTTCGAGAACGGGTTCGGGAGCGCGCTGCGGAGCGACCGTGGACATAGAGCCTTCCTCTCCTCGGGGCCTCTAGCCTACCGCGCCCTCGGGACAGTCCGAGGGCCGCTTGTGGTGATCGCCACCTACCCCTGGGAGGCGGTCGCAAACCGCTTATCGAACAGCCTGGTGACGCGACTACTGGGCGTTGGACTGCGCCATTGCGCTCCGCGCCGGGATCGGGTCGTACGCCGGCAGGTCATAGAGCGACTCGAGCTCCTGGATGCTGCGCGCATCTCGGACAGGTTTATCGAACGAGAGTCCGGTCCTGAGCTCAAGCGACCGGCGCTGGGCGTAATCGAGCTCTCGCCACACCTCTTTGATACGAGTGATCGAGCGGGAAACATTGCGCTTTGGTGTCGTGCTCATGCCTGGCTCCCTTGGCCGTTTCATTTCGCTAATCGCGTCCCGCGCTTCGCGCTGGACCCAGCACACACTTTGCGCTAAGTAACGCGCCGCCACATCGGCAGATCAGGCCGAATCTCTCAGTGTCGCCCCTTAGTAAGCGGCGGCGCCGCCTTACGAGGCGGTTCAGTGCATGCGGCTCGATCGGTGCTTTGGATCCTGTAAGTTCGCACCGGTTTCGGGGCGGTCCTGGTTTTTTTGGGGGGCGACCCCGGTTCGAACCGGCGTCAGGCGCTCGCTGCGCGCGCCCTCAGAGCCGCCTCGATGCGGTCAAGCGTGTGCCGTACCGCGTCGCGATCGGCCTTGGGCAACGATCCGGCAAGGGCCGACTGTGCGGCGCGGGCGATCGCCTCCCGTTGCCCGCGCAACTCTTCGAGCCTTTCCTCGAGCGCGCCCGCGCTGCCATCGATTTGAAGCTCGGCAAGCGCGGCGTCCAGGGCGACCAGCACCTGTAAGGCCGCCTCTCGATCGCGTCCCTGCTCGACGTCGACTCGCGCTCGGAGGACGAGCTCCTCGCTGATGAGCACGGAGTCCCGGCCTCCCAGCACGGCGGCCAGCCGGGCCTGCGGCTCAAGGACTCTGGCGCGGGGCTGCCGTCTGCGCCGAGCGATCAGCTCCCGCGCGTCGGTCCAGTGGCCGTGAGCTACCTGCTCGCCGGCGCCGAAGCCCAGGCGGGCCACAAGCGCCTGCCGACGGCCCACCGGGTGGAGATGAGGGTCCGCGCTCACAAGCCGAAACGCCTGCAAGGCGTGGTTGAGCACGGTGAGCCCCGCGTCAACCTCCGGTTCGCCGGCACCAGACAGCCATCGCCTGCCCTCGGCCTCGTCCTCAAGCGGCCTACCGACGTCGACTATGGTGGCTCGCCCCGTAGCCACCGGCGCGGGCGACGGCTCGGGGTGAGCCTTGCGCCGCGAGCGCACGCGAGCGAGCCCCCGCCGCTGGTGCGCGCCGAGCGTGACGAGAACGAGCACGTGCGCCGGCTCTGAGCGATCCAGGTCCCCAGGGCCGCGGAGAAGATACCGGCCGTCCGGCGGCCCGAGCGGCCACGGATATTCGACCTGGACGAAACGGAAGAGGGGCCGCGGTGGGTTCATCGCGGGGCCGGCTAAGAGGACCGCGGCGCGGTCATCGCGGTGACCAGCTGAGCGGACCGGTGCCGGGAGTGTGGTGCCGTTATTTTTTGACGGCGTATTTGCTGGGGTTGATGGGGACGGTGGGTTCGGGGATTTGGTCTAGGCGTTGGATGAGTTGGATCCATTGCCCGGGTTTGAGGATGGTTGCGAGGGCGGTTGAGAGGTTTTTGTTTTGGCCGAACATGGGGGTGTAGGCGATTTGGATGCGGTTTTTGTGGCCGGGGAGCGAGAGGGTGTTTGGTTTGTTTTGGTAGCTGATCGCGGACACGATCGCGGTGGGTTTGTAGATGCCTTGGAGGGTCAGTAGGCGGCGGATGGTCAGGTCGGTGATGGAGCCTTGGCCTGTGTGGCCCGCGATCGGGATGTTGTTGATTTTTGAGATGTCCATGCTCTCGCCGGTTTTACCGGCGGGATCGATCCCGTTTGACCCTGTCTTGGTAGCGCCGCATTTGAGCCCTGAGATGTAGGGCTTTAGCCCCGAGGCGGAGAGAAACTCGATGTCGCCCAGGATCCGCCGGTCGATCTGGCCGGTGGCGATGTCACGCCGCCCGCAGGGGTAGATAGAGACGCGGGGGTCTGAGAGCACCCGCTGTTGTAGCTGCAGCTTTGACATCAAAAGGATCTGCCCGATCGAGGGGTCCTTGCCCACGAACGGGTCGATTCCCGACGCGCGGTAAATCGAGGTGGCCTGCAAAAGCTCCCACCCATCCAAGATCGGCTTGGGATCGACATACGGCGCCTTGTTACCACCCGGTTTGATCATGAACTCAAGATGCGACGCCTGCTTTTTGGTGCCCTGGGCGATCCGCCCGATGATCGTGCCCGCCACCACCTCAGACCCCGCTTTGAGCGGCTTTAGCGTGTACTGGTTTTTCGCCAGATGCAAAACACCCGAGAAATAGTTTTGAAAATTCTGGATCTGCGCCGCGGCCCGCTCAGAACGCAACTGCGCCCCCCCACCCGCCGCAAACGACGCCGCCCGCGACGGATACGCAAACAACCGCTGCTTTACCTGCGGCGCCGGAGAAGCCAAACTCGCCGGCAACAACCCCTGCCCCCCAGACCCACCAGAACTTTTGGCCCCAGCAGAAGACACAGGCAAACTCGGCAACGCCAACGCCGCCTCACCAGACCCCCCCGAACCCCGCTTCGAACCCTTAGCCCCACCCACGGGGCCGGCAGAATTCTGCGACCCCGCCGTCGCCGGCGCACTCGGCGAAGAACCAACAGACCCGCCCGACCCCCCAGACGCGCCCTTAGCCGAAGACCCGCCCGACCCAGACGCGCCCTTAGACGAAGACGCGCTCTTAGAAGACGCGCCCGGTTTTGCCGCGGTCTTGGCAGACAGCGCCTTGACCACCCCCGCCGCGGACAGCGACACCGGCTTAGGCACCGGATAAACCCGCGGCACAGACCCCAAATCGGCATACACATACACGTTGCCGTTTGAGTCCTGCAACTCCAAATACCGCCCCCACTGCCGATCCTGGCCCAGCTTTATCACCTTGCCGTCATTAGCCGCGATCACCGGCGAACCCCGCTTAGCGTAAATCGCGATCGCCTTCTCCTTGGGATTGGAATCCACCGCAATCGCCGCATTAGCACCCCTCTTGACCCGCCGCCCAGCGAGCTGCTCCACATAATCATCGGCATACCGCGCCCGCGCCGCGACCGGGAAATGACCCTCCACCAACCCCGTCAACGCCGACACCAACGAATTCGGCATCCCCCCAATCAACTTCGCGCGCAACAACACCGACTGCACATACCAAGACGCATGGTTATAAGCAAAAATCGCCTTCGAGAGATCCCTAGACGCCCCCGCCGCATGCAAATACCGCGCCGCGGCAAAAATCGCGTCCACCGGGTTATACGGATCCGCATAACCCGACCCCGTCGCATCCACCCCCCACACCTTCCACGTCGAAGGCAAAAACTGCATCCACCCCACCGCCCCCGCCGAAGACACACTCAAATTACGCCCATAATCAGTCTCAATCTCATTAATCGCCGCCAACACCTGCCACGGCACGTCATACTCAATCCCCGCCGCCTGATAAATCGGCAACAAAAACGGCGGAATCGCAAAACTCGAAATAAAAAAATCAGGCACCCCCAACGCCGCCGGACCCGGCGACGCCAAACTATAAGAAGGATTAGACGGCGTCGGCACACCGGTGTTCGTGCGCGGCGGCGGAGGTGTGGTGGGCGTTGGGTTTGACTTGCGCTTTGGCGCCGGGGGAGCACTGTGCTTCTTCGGAGGCGGCGGAGGTTTGTGCTGGGAGGGGCAGGGCTTGTGGTTGTGCGATGAGCCGCCCGGGTTACCCGGCTTGCCGGACTTGGGCTTGCCCGACTTGCCGCCGCCACTGTGCACCGGGCCACTTCCGGTCTTCTGGCTGCCTCCGGTGATGCTCGAAGTCGCGGCGCTCGTCGCCGTCCCTACCGTCGCCGTCGTGCTCGTCGTCGTGGTGCTTGTCGTCGTGGTGCTTGTCGCCGTTGTGTTCGTCGCCGTGCCGTTCTGAGTTTTGGAGGGCGGGCACCGCTTCGGTTTCGGCTTGGGCTTAGGGTGCTTCTTCTTCTTGGGCGGTGGCTTCTTCGGCTTCGGGGTCGTCGTGGTCTTCGTGGTAGTCGAGCGAGAGGTTGTCGTCGGGGTCGTCCTCGTCGACGGGACCGAATGGGTGGACGTTGTCGGCGTGGTTTCACCGGGCGTCGAGGTGGTGGTCATCGCCCAAGCCACTCCCGCCCCGAAGAAGAGCGCGCACGCAGCTATCGCCACGGCCCGCGCCAGCGTCAGAACGTCATGAAGCCGAATGCGCCGCACCTCACTCCATACTGAGAGGCCCGTCCGCTTCGCCTGAGAGGAATTGACGGACGAACTGGTTGTCGGAGTTGAACATCTCCTCTGAAGGACCCGCTTCGACCACCCGTCCTTTCCACAACACGTTGATGTAGTCGCCGATTCGCCGCGTCGTCAGCACGTCGTGGGTCACGACACAGAACGTCGGGAGATACGGTTTACGCTTCTCCTTCGCCTCCTCGACCATGTCCTCGTGGACCTCCACGATGAGCCGGCCGAGCAGCGCGGTGCGTACAGGGTCGAGACCCGAGTCCGGTTCGTCGAACAGCACGATGTCAGGGTCGAGCACGAGTGCGCGCGCAAAGCCAGCACGCTTACGCATGCCGCCCGAGAGCTCGTTGGGAAACTTCCAGACGTCCTTGGCCAGCCCCACTTCGTTCAAGCGGCGCATAACGATCTCAGTGATCTCCTCCTCCGACTTCTCGGTGTGCTGACGCAGGGGGAAGGCCACGTTGTCGAAGATGTCCATGGACCCGAACAGGGCCCCATCCTGGAAAAGCAATCCGAACCGCTTGCGCAACTCGAACAGGTCGTCGTCCTTCATCCGCGGGACCGACTCGCCGTGTACCAGCACATCGCCCGAGTCAGGCATGAGCAGCCCGACCATGTGCTTGATACACACGGACTTGCCGGTTCCAGAGGGGCCGATGATGATTGACACCATCCCCTCGGGAAGACCCATTCTCAGTCCGCGCAACACCGGGGTCGAGCCAAACCTCTTGTAGGTGTCGATGAACTCGACCGCGTCGGGGCGGCCGCTGGGGTGTTGTCGGTAGGTGTGCCAGCGATACTCCTCATCGCTGGATCCCGGGGGCGGCTCAGGACGAGGCTCGTAGCTGTCGTGTATCGACACGCGTGAGGCGGCCGGGGTCGACTTCGGGGTTGCCACGGGTCGCTCGAGCGTGGGCGCCTCGCCCGAGGTCTCCGGCTCCAGCGGATGCAATGGGTCGCGCTCGGAGGTCTCCGGCTCGAGCGGAGGCAATGCGTCGTGCTCGTCGGTATCCGGCTCGAGCGGATGCAATGCGTCGTGCTCGTCGTCCACCCTCAGCCTCCGATCGGTGCGCGCGGGTTGGCACCCCAGAATAACTGCGTACCGAGCATGCCCACGATGTGAACCGAGACGATGTTGACGACCATGGATTTGGCCGTGGCCACGCCCACGCCGACCGGCCCCCCACTCGCCGTGTACCCGTAGTAGGCACCGACAAGCACGATGACCGTGGCCATCGTCATCGCCTTTATGATGCTGAATAAGAGATCACCGGGGTTCTGAAACTCCCAGAAGATCAGTGAATAGCCCCCGGCGGACACGTTCGCGACCTGCTGGACGACCGCGATGTAGCTGGCCAAAAAGCCCCACCCGATCGCGCCCAGGTACACGAACGGCAACACCAGCCACGAGGCCAAGAGGCGGGTCGCGCAGAGGAAGGTGATGCCAGAAATGCCCATCACCTCGAGCGCATCGATCTCCTCCGAGATTCGCATCGAGCCGAGCTCGGCGACTATCCCCGTGCCTACCTTGGCAGCCATCATGTAGCCAAAACACAGCGGGGCGAGCTCGCGGAGGTCACACCATGCCGAGAAGACGCCCGCGTATTGCGGCGCTCCTTCCGAGCGCAGCAAGTAGGCGCCCTCGATGCCGCACTGAAGGCCGATGATGAATACGAGCCCCCAGATCACCACCGTCGATGAGACGATCAGGATTCCCATCTGGCGCAGCGACTCGGCGGTGAAGCGCAGCACGCGCCCGCTGAGCGTGTCGCGCACGATCAGCCCGCTGAACTTGATAATCAGCCCGGCGTCTGTGATCCAGCCGCCACCCATCGGCCCGGCCGGCGCGGCTGCAGGTTGCTGCGGAGGCGGCGGCAGCGGCTCTTGAGGAACGGTCGTCATCGCAACCTATTTGGCGATCGTCGTGATTGCGGGATGAGTCGCGAGCAGCACCTGCGTGAAGGCGTAATTGAACGCAAAGATGCCCAAGAACGCGATCACCACAGCCTGGTTGACTGCACGCCCCACCCCGGCCGCGCCGCCCGAAGCCGTCATGCCCTTGTAGCAGCAGACGATCGCGATGATCGCCCCGAACAATGTGGTTTTCACGACCGAAGCCCACAGGTCGGTGGTCTCGGCGTTGTTGAGGAGGGTGGAGAAGAAAGGACCGAGCGGGGCGTGGTTGACGAGTGTGGCCAGTACGCCGCCCAGGATCCCGAAGCACAGAGCGAAGATGTCGAAGAGACCGGTCACAAGCATCAACGCCAAGAAGCGAGGCACGACCAGGTTCTTGATCGGGTCGACCCCCATCACCACGAGCGCGTCGAGCTCATCGCGGATCTTGCGGGCGCCGAGGTCGGCGGTGATCGCCGTCCCGGCCACACCCGCCATAACCACGGCATCGACGAACGGCGCAAACTCGCGGATCGAGGCGAGCACGAAAAATCCGCCCAGGCGGTCGAGCGCTCCGAAGAGCACCAGGAAGTTGGCGGCCTGGAGCCCAGGGGCCTCGTATCCGAATGCCACCGTCGAGAGCAGCATCGGGAACCAGCACAGCCGCAGCGCGAATAAGAACTGCTGTACGAACTCGATCCCGTAGGGATACGGCGGCCGGATCGCCGAGACCATGGTCTTGCCGGTCAACACGACCATGTCGCCGGTCTCGTAGATCGCATCGCGGAGGATCTCGTAGATGCGGCCGCCGATCGAGCCTGGCCCGCCGCGAGGACCGCGAGGCGGCGGCTTGGGCACTGAGATGGTCGCGGTGGTCATCTCGGCGAGTTGAGAATACTAGCGTTTCTGAAGGCTTCGCTCGCCACATGCCCACCCGGAGCCGCACCGCCGACACCTTCAGACACACCGGTGCTCCGGGGTCCTCTTAGTGGCCGGCGTGCGCTGGTCAGAGGCGTGCATCGCGGCACCGGCACCCGTGCGGCCGCCGCCGGCCGCCGGCGTGCTATTCCCCCCGCGCGGGGAGGAGGAGAAGCCGGCCGCTCACCGCGGCGGAACATGCGACGGCCGGCTCGCCAGTCTGCGTGGGGCGAGCCGGCCGCCATTACTTCGAGGACCGAGTCCTCAGCTAGTGCACTTCACCGACGACGTAGTGCTGGCGGAGCCGTTCCCGGAACCACTCTCGCCCGCCGTGTAATCGGTCGTGACCTTGAACGGCCACTTGCCGCCGGGGCAGGACGTGGTCGCGAGCCAGCTGCCTTTGCCCGCCTTGACGTTGAGGGCGGTGAGCTCGATCGGGTCACCTGCGACGACCTGGAGCTCCTTCGGGATCGACACGCTCAGCTCGTACGCGTACTGACCGCTGGACTTGCTGACCGTTCCGACCACTGCCTTACGAACCCGAGCCGGGTTGTTCAGGACGGTGTAGAAGTAGATCGTCTTGGCGCCGCCGTTGACGACGGTGATCGAGGGGTGCGTGATGGTGCTCACCCCGGCGTACGCCGTGCCCGATCCGGACCCCATGATGGAGGCCTTCGGGCACTTGCTGGGGCCCTTGGCGATCTTGCTCTTCGAGCAGCTCGAGACTTTGCCGCCGTTGTACAGCGAGCCCTTCGGGAACCAGACGAAGAACTTGGTCACGATCGGCTGCTTCGTGGCGCCGAGCTTCTGCCACGTCAAGTTCGTGGTGAGCTTTACGCCCTGCGGGTGCTTGGGCGTACCCGCCTTGCTCGGCGTCACCGTGGCCTTCACGTGCACCGCCGGCGACTGTATGGCGGCGATTGCGACGCCCGCTCCTGCCAGCATCGCCACGGTGACCGCTGCTGCCGCGAGTTTTCGCATATGACTCCTCCGTTTTCGGGATTCGGGGCGGGCAGCAGTATAACCGCGGGTTTCGGGCCGCGTAGCAGTACCTCACACTGTGTACAGGGCCGTTTCTACTGCCGCTACGGAGGGCGCTTTCTACTGCCGCTTCTTGGGAACGCCCGCGTCTATACTGCCCGCGTCGACGCGGTCACAGCGCGGCTTTCCGCGTAGGTAGCGACACCTGGACCCGTCGCTGGAGCGCGAGTGTCCACGTCAACCAGCGAAACCCCTCGTCCGCTTGGTCCTAGGCGACCCGCGCCTTCCATACCCCCCAAGCCGACCGTGCAAAAGCGACCGCTGTGGCGCTGGCTGCCGGTGGCGGCGCTTCTGGTGGTTGTGGCGGTGGTGGTGTATCTGGCTACCCGCCAAACCTCGTACCACTACCGGCTCGACTTCACCGACGCCGGGCAATTGGTCAACGGCGACCTGGTCAGGATCGGGGGGACACCGGCGGGCTCGATCGATTCGATCTCGCTCACGCCCAACGGACTCGCACAGGTCGACATCGCGGTCAATTCGAGCTTCGGGCCCCTGCATCAAGGCACGACAGCGACCATCCGCACCCCCGGTCTGACCAGCGTCGCCAGCCGCTACATCGACCTCAGCCCCGCGCCGCCGTTCAAGCCAACACTGGCTGACAACGCGGTCATACCCGCGCAGGACACTCACGGAATCGTCGACATAGACGAACTGTTCAACGCTCTGAACGCGAACACGCGCGAGGGACTGAGGAGGCTGGTCCGTGGCTTCGGCGCCTGGTATCAGGGAAAAAGCAAGCAGGCGAACCTGACCGCACAGTACTTCCCGCCCGCGCTCGAGGCCTACACAAAGCTCTTCAAGCAGATCAACGCCTCGACGCCGACGCTCGATGTGTTCTTGACGCAGACGAGCAAAGCGCTGGGCGCGATCGATGCGCGTTCGCCCCAGCTCACCGATCTGATCACCCAGGCACGCATAACGGCCGAGGCCATCTCCTCCGAGGACCGGTCGCTGTCGCAGGCGCTCGTCGACCTCCCCGGAGCACTCAACAAGGGCTCGGCCACCTTCTACCGGCTGCGAACCCAGGCCCTGCCCTCGCTCACGCACCTGATCAATGCCACCGCACCAGTGACCGGGCCGTTGGCGAGCTTTTTGCCGCGGCTCGACCCGGTGCTGCAGGAGGCCGTCCCGACCTTTGCGTTGCTCAGCCGCCTATTCGACAAGCCGGGTCCGAACAACGATCTTTACGACGCGCTGGTCGCGCTTCCAGCACTTGCAAGGGAGGTTGTGTCCGACTTTCCCCGCGCGATCAAGGCGTTGCATAAGTCGACTCCGATCTTCGAGTTCGCGCGGCCGTACATACCTGACCTCGTTGCCTGGATCGCCAACTGGGCAGGACTGTTTGCGACCTACGACGCCAACGGTCACTATGGCCGCACGGTGCCGCTGGTGGGTGCGTTCGATTTTGCCGACACCGCGCTCGGCGGAACGCTTACGCAGCTGAAGCCGAGCCAGCGCGGATCGGGTCCGTCGCTCAAGACCGGGTTCCTGTACCGCTGCCCCGGCGCCGCGATCGTGCCCCCGCAGGATGGCTCGGCACCGTACGTCGACAAGGGGCCGCTCTCGAACTCTCACTGCCACTCCTCCGAGAGGATTGGAGGCACGCCGTGAGGGTGGTGCGCATCCTGATCACGCTCGCCGTGTTCGTGGCGATCGGCGCGGGGATCGCACTCGCGGTCGTGCGCCTCTCGGGCGGCACCCCGAGCGGCTATCTCGTACGGGCGGTCTTCGATAACTCCTCGTTCGTGACCCCGGGCGAGGAGGTGAAGGTCGCTGGGGTGACGGTGGGAACGATCCACGCGGTCCAGCTCACCTCGCAAAACAAATCCGCGCTGGTGCTCCAGATCACCAACCACGAGTTTGAGCCGTTTCGAACCGATGCCCACTGCGAGATCGGGCTCGAATCGCTGCTCGGCGAGCAGTTCGTGCAGTGCACGCCGACCCAGCCGCGGGCTGCGGGAGCGCCGGCCCCGCCGGCGCTAAAGGCAATCGCGTCCGGCCCCAACAAGGGTCAACACGTGCTGCCCGTGGAGAATACGACGACCCCGGTTGGCTTCGACCTGCTTCAAAACATCAACCGTCTGCCCGAGCAGGAGCGCCTGCGGCTGATCATCGCCGGGCTGGGCGCGGGGCTGGACGCAAACGGCCAGGACCTCAACGCGGCCCTCAAACGCGCCGATCCGGCGCTTGAGCAGACCGATCAGGTGATCGCGGTGCTGGCGCGCCAGGACCACATCCTCGCCAATCTCACCGACGAATCGGAGCGGGTACTTCAGCCTCTGGTCGCCCAGCGCCAGCACATCGGCGGCTTCATCGTCCACGCCGGAGCGGTCGCGTCTGCGTCCGGTCAGGAGAGCCAGGCGATCCAGCGCAACCTCCAGGACTTCCCACCGTTCCTGCGACAGCTCAAGCCCTACACCGCTCGGCTGACGAATCTGGCCCAGCAGATGACGCCCGCGCTCGGGACGCTTCAGTCCTACGCGCCGAAGATCAACTCCGCGGTCAGCGGACTCGGCCCGCTGGCAAAGGCGTCGATCCCGGCGATCCAGACCCTCGGCAACGTCGCCGCGCGCGGACAGCGCGTGTTCCCGCAGGCCCACCGCGTCGTGGAGCAGTTGCTCGCGTTGAGCAAGCCGCTGCTGCCGCTGGCGAGGGACATCGCCGCTGTGGCGACCTCGTTCGACAACACGGGCGGCATCGAAGACGTAATGCGGTTCATCTACTACTACGCCGGGTCTGTCAACGGGGAGGATGCCCTCGGGCATTTCATTCGCACGCTGGTGACGATCGTGCCACCGGCACGAACTTCGACACCTACGGGGGGGCAGGGCACCGCGAACTTCACCTGTGAACTGCACCCTGGACGCTGCAAGGGAAGCGGCGGCCCGCGAGCGACGCCGCTGCAGGCAACCACGATCGCCGCAAAGGCGACGAAACCACCGAACCCAACCGCGTCTTCGGCGGGCGCGACGCAAGAAGCGACGACGCGCGTGAGGACGCTGCTCGGCTACCTGCTCAAACCATGACCGACCGCACGTCACCCTTCGCCAACCGGATCCTGATCGGCTCAGCCACGGTGCTCGTGCTGCTGGTAGCGGTGCTGCTCGCATACAACGCCAACAGCGGTCTCCCCTTCGTTCCGACCTACAACGTCAATGTTCAAGTACCCGACGCTGCCGGGCTGATCGCGGGCGACGGAGTGCTAATCGGCGGGGCCCGGGTCGGCTACATCGGCTCGATCACGGGGGCCAAGGCCTCCAGCGGCCGCCCCTTTGCGGTCCTGCACCTGAAGCTCAACTCCTCTACCCCACCGCTGCCGGCCGACTCGACGGATCTGGTCAGACCGGTCTCGCCGTTGGGCGAGAAGTACCTCCAGATCACCCGCGGGACCTCGTCCAAGACGCTCAAGGCCGGGTCCACGATCGCGCTTTCGAAAACCCATCTGCCGGTCGAGATCGACGACTTCTTCAACATGTTCAATCAGCGCACTCGAGCCGCCGCGCAGACCAACCTGAATGAGTTCGGCGATGGCTTCGCCGGTCGAGGAGCCGATCTCAATCGCGCTTTGAGCCAGATCCAGCCGCTGGTCTCAAACCTCCTGCCGGTGATGAACAACCTGCTCGACCGGCGCACCCGGTGGGCGCAGCTATTCCCGAGCCTCGAGCAGGCTGCCCACGAAGTGGTGGGAGTCGCAGACCAGCAGGCGCAGCTCTTCGTCGGCCTAGACGCGACCTTTACCCCGCTCTCACAGGCTACGGCGGCGCTTAGAGCGGCGATCGCCGGCGGGCCTCCCGCGCTCGAGACCGCCACGCGTGACCTCCCCCAACAGGGCCCGTTCATCGACGACACCGCGGCGCTGTTCCATCGCTTCCGCCCAACCTTCGCCAGCCTCGGCAAGGCCTCGGCACAGCTCGTCCCGACCGAGCAGGCTGGAATCCCCGCGCTGAAGCGGGCGCCGCAACTCAACGACCGCCTGGTTGCGACTTTCAACGCGCTCGACAACTTCGTGCAGGATCCGCGCACCCTGCCCGGGCTCGTGTTACTGACGGACACCGCCCGGCTGCTCAAGCCCACAGTTGCGTTCATCGAGCCGGAGCAGACGCAGTGCAACTACCTGACGCTGTTCTTTCGCAACTTCGAGAACTCGCTCTCCGAGTCTGACGTGATCGGCAGCATGCTCGACGTCAATGCGCTGCCGCTCCCGCAGCTGGGGTTCAAGCTGCACAACGCCGAGGCGGGGCCCTCCTCCGGACCTGCAAACGGCCCCCCGGCGAGCCGGTTCAAACACCTCCCAATCGTCAAGCAATCGCTCGTCGACGACAGCTTCCTGCATTCGAACCCGTACCCGTACACCGCCGCGCCGGGTCAGCCGGCCGTGTGCGAGGCGGGTAACGAGCGCTACCTCAAAGGCCGCATCTACATCGGCCACGCACCGCTGCAAGGGAGCACCACCGACAAGACAAAGCGGGTCCTGCCATGAGATGGACCGAGCGTGGCATCTCGCCGCTGAAGGCGCTCTTAATCGGCGTCGTGCTGCTGCTGGTCGCGTCCTACTTCATCTTCGAGAAGCAGTTGCCCTTCACCCACCACTTCACGATCACGGCGGTGGTGCGCAACTCGAACCTGCTGGCCCCCGGGTCGCCGGTGCGGATCGGAGGGGTCGACGTCGGCAAGGTCGCCTCCACCGGCCGCTATCGCGACACTAACCTCGCGCAAGTCACGTTGGAGATCGACTCCGACAGCCAAGAGATCCACAAGGACGCGACGATCGCGATCCGGCCGAGGCTGTTTCTGGAAGGCAACTTCTACGTCCAGCTCGAGCCGGGGACACCGGGCGCGCCGGCGATGCCCGACGGGGGCACCATCCCCCCCTCCCGCGCCACCGAGCCCGTGCAACTCGACCAGGTGCTCGACGTGTTCCCGGCCAGCTCGCGCGCGCAGCTGCAGCAGCTGCTCCAAGGCCTCGGCGAAGCGCTCGACACCGAGCCGAGCGCTGCCGACAAGCGTCGGCTCGACCCCGCGGTCTGGGGATTGACGGGCGCTCAGGCCCTCAACAAGACGTTCGACACGAGCGTCGCGTCGCTGAGCGACTCGGCCATCGTCTCGAACGCGCTGACTGGGCCGACCGGCAAGCAGCTGGCCCAAACCATCTCGGGCTTCGCGCGCGCCAGCAGAGGCCTGGCCGCCGCCGACGGGCAACTGACCGCGCTCGTGTCCGACTTCGACACCACGATGCGCGCGACCGCTGCGCAGCAGCAGAATCTGCGCCGGACCGTGGCCCTGCTGGCGCCCACCGCTCAGCGCGCGAGCACCGCGTTCTCGGCACTGGACGCCGCATTCCCCGTCACCGAGCAGTTCTCGAATCAGCTCGCTGCCGGGCTCGGGCAGCTGCCCTCCACGATCCACGCCGGCTTCCCATGGCTCGCCCAAGCGTTCCCACTGCTTTCCCAATCCGAGCTACGAGGACTGCTCTCAGACCTCGCTCCGGCGGCTGGATCACTTGCGACGCTCTCCCACGACGAGCTGCGCTTCCTGCCGAAGATCGACCAGTTCGACCGTTGCATCAACCGGGTCTTCCTGCCTACCGGCAACATCGTGGTGAAGGACGGCACTCTCTCCACCGGGGTGCCCAACTACCAGGAGTTCTGGTACGCGATGGCCGGCCAGGCGGCCGAAGCACAAGGCGCTGACGGCAACGGCAACTACTTGCGGATCAACTCTTCTGGTGGGCCGGTCACCGTCGAGTCGGGCCAGACAAACTGGCTGGGCAAGATCGATACCGGTTTCGCGCAAATGCCGGCCCAGCCGCGGCACACGAGACCCGCCTACCCCAACAGCGTGCCCCCTCTGCAGCGTGCGGTCCCCTGCTACACGCAGCCGGTTCCCAAGGTAAACGGGCCGGCCTCCACCGGTCCCGCCGACGGCTCAGCACCAAACGCCCCCGCTCCGCCGAAGCCCAACGACCCAACGGTGCGCAAGCCGTGAGAATCGGTCGGCCCGATCCCACAATGATGGCTCGGACCGCCCGCGGGCTGCGCCGGCAGACGCGGGCCGTGGCGTTGTGGGTCGGGGTGGCCGTTTTCGGGCTCGCGGTAGGCGCCTACGTGGTCGTCCATCAGCGGATTCAGTGGCCCTCGTGGGTGCCGTTCGTCGGCCAGCACTACTACATGCTCAACGCACGCGTTACGGCCACGTCCGGGGTGCTCCCCGGTCAAGGACAGGCCGTCACCATCTCGGGGGTCACGGTCGGGGAGATAACCGGCGTCTCGGTGAACAACGGACTGCCCGTGGTGACCATGCGGCTCGATCCCCAGTACGACAACCGCGTGTATCCCAACGCGACGGTGCTGCTGCGGCCCAAGACCGGCCTGCAGGACATGGTGGCCGAGCTTGATCCGGGCTCCCCGAGCGCTGGGCCGCACCTCAAAAGCGGCGCCACCCTCAGCTCGGCCAACACGCTCCCGCCGGTGAACCTGGACGAGATCCTGGGCCAGCTCGACTCCGACACCCGCACCTTCCTGATGGAACTCGTCGCCGACGGCGGCCAGGCGTTGTCGAATGGCGGGGGTCACCACTTGGCGAATGTCCTGCGCACGTTCGACCCCCTCTCGCGTGACGTCGCGAAGGCAAGCCACCTGGTCTCGCTACGCGCCGTCGAGCTACGGACGCTGATGGGGAACCTGTCGAAGATCGCCAATGAGCTGGGGGACAACGAGAGCGCGCTGACCACCTTCGTGCGGGGCAACGAGGGAACGTGGCACGCCTTCGCTCAACAGAACCAGAACCTCGAGCAGACCCTGGCGCTGTTGCCCGGCGCACTTCAGAGCGCCGATACCGCGCTGGGCCACGCGACCTCTCTCGCCCACACGGTCCGCGGCTCGTTCACGGCACTCATGCCAAGTGCGCGGGCGCTGCGACCGACGCTGCAAGATCTCACGTCGTTCTTCGGGCAAACAGCGCCTGTGCTCGGCAAACAGCTGCGTCCATTCGCGGTCAAGGCGCAGCCCACCGCCAAGCTGCTGGCTCCGGCCACCGAGCGACTGTCGCGTTCTACGCCTGGGCTGACGACGCTCGCACGGGAGCTCAACAACATCGTCAACGAGCTCGCGTACAAGCCGGCGCACGGGCAGGGCTACCTCTTCTATCTGCCGTGGGCCAACCACAACACCAACTCGGTGCTCTCCTCCCAGGACGGCGTGGGCCCGCTGCGCCAGGGCGAGCTGCTGCTCAACTGCGGGACGCTCTCGCTCCTCCACGGGTACCTCCTGGCTCCCACGGCGAACCCAAATCTCGCAACCCTGGCCGAGCTGCTCGACCTGCCCAGCTACACGAAGTACTGCAAGGGGAGCCACCCGCGATGATCAAGACGGCGCCCAGCCCCCTGCGCATCACCGCCCTGCTCGCGTTCGTGCTCTCGTGCGCGGTCGTGCTCATCTTCTTGTGGATCAGCTTCGGCGGTTCGATCCCGTTCGCGGCGCGCGGCTACCGGATGGAGGTGGCGTTCCCCGAGGCCAATGAGCTCGCCACCGGTGCCGACGTTCGCATTGCAGGCGTCAACGTGGGCAAGGTCGTCGCCCTGCGACCCGACGCCGCCGACAGCCGCACCCTGGCCACGCTCGAGCTCTCGCGGCAGTACGCGCCGCGCCCGCACGACACGCGCGCCACCCTGCGGATCAAGACGCTGCTCGGCGAGACCTACGTCGACCTGAGCGCGGGCAACCGTTCCTCGGGCGAGCTGCGCGACGGCGGCAAGCTGCCCGACGGCCAGGTCGAGCCCCAGGTGACGCTAGATCAGATCCTGTCCACGTTCGATCCCAAGACGCGCGCCGCGTTCCAGACCTGGATGCAGTCCCAGGCGGGCGCGGTGACCGGGCGCGGGCAGGACATCAACACCTCCTTCTATGAGCTTCCGCCGTTCTTCGGCTCGGCCAACGGACTCTTATCCGCTCTACATCATCAGTCCGCCGCAGTGCGGGGTCTGGTCGCGAACACGGGCGAGTTCTTCAACGCCATCTCGGCGCGCCGCGGTGAGCTGTCGGGGTTGATCACGGCCGCCAACAATCTGTTCCAGACAACCGCCAAGCGCAACGTGGAGCTCGCAAATCTCTTTAAGGCGTTGCCTGAATTCGAGCTCCAGAGCCGCCTCACCCTCCCAGCGCTTACCACTTTTGCCAAGCGCGCCGACCCCGTGGTGCGCGCCCTGCTGCCGCTCGCTCCCCAGTTGGAGCGGACGTTCGCGCTCACCGAGCAGCTCTCGCCCTACTTGCGGACGCTGTTCGATCGCCTTGGCCCGGTCGTGACCGCGTCCCAGCGCGGCCTGCCGGCGCTCGACCGCATCCTCACCGAGATCCGGCCGTTACTGGGAGCGTTCGGCCCCTTCCTCCGCAACGCCGATCCCATGGTTCGCTACATCGGCGAGTTCAAGCGCAACGTCACCGCCTTCTTCGGTAACGCCACCGACGCCGCGCAAGCATCAATCGGTTACGGCCCCGGCCAAGGTGCGCCGTTCATTCACTTCCTGCGGACCTCACAGACGCTCTCACCGGCGGCGCTCGCATTCCTCTCCCGGCCGCTGGGCCTGCAGCGCGACAACGCCTATCGCTCTCCCGGTGCCTTTAACAATCTCGCCTCCGGGCTCTCCGTGCTGGATCCTGCCCTGTGCTCCAACGGCAACCCGGCACCCCCAGTCTCAGCGAATCCAACGAACCTGGTCAAACTCATCGAGACCTACGTTTTCCGTACCACGGGGCGCAACGTTCCAGCGCCGCCCTGCCACGGCCAGGGAACGATCCCCGGCTTCGGCACGCTATTCCCGCATCTGCAGGCCGACCCGCCGCCTAGCGTCGCGAGGCGGTGAGGTCAGCGCGGGCCCATTGCGCACTTGCAGCGCGGGCTCGGTTATGGCCCAAATAAGGAACGAGCATGCAGTACAGAAGGTCGGGACCGGCATCCGGAAGCCTGTCGGTCTCACCCGTAGCGATGCGGTTATAGAGAGCCTCCGCAAGTCCACCGACCACCGCGCGCGCGAGCAATCGCCGCTCCGGCTCTGGGATCGACAGTGCCATCGCGCCCGCATCGAAGAAGACCTCGAAGCGGCGCAGCGCGGCATCGCGACGCTCCAGCGCCGCCTGTCCGGCGGCGAGCACGTCGACCATCACCAGCCGCGCCAGCTCGGGTTCGGCAGCGAGTTGACTGAGCAGGGTCTCCAGCAGTCGGGTCATCCGCTGCGGCCATTCGCACTCCTCGCTTGCGTAGGAGCGTTCGACCGCCCGGACCACTCGATCCATCAACAACTCGTAGGCGACCAGAAAGCACTCCTGTTTGCTTGAGAACAGGTCATAGAAGGTGCGCCTGGAGACGCCCGCCTGCGCGATGACATCCTCCACGGTGGCAGCCGAATAGCCCTTTGCGGCACAGACCACGGCGAGCGAGTCGATGATCCGCTCGCGCTGATTCGAGACGACAAAGGCGCGAGGAAGGCCGTGCCTTCCCCGTGGCAGTCGCCCCACACCGCGGCGTTTGCCGGACGAAGCAGGGACAGCGGCGCTCATCCCCTGGTCCCGCTCAGCGACGGCGTTGAGGTGACGGGAGGTGAGCGTCGTCGGGAGCGGCTGGCGATCCGTTTCGCGCCATCCCGGCGAGGGCTGCGGCACCTGACGGCCCGTGCTGTGCCACCAAAACCATGTACATGATCGTTGGCAACAGCTCCTCGAGTCGGCTGGTTTCGCCGTCGAGCACCCGCCCGTAGATCAACTGGAGGATGGCCCCGCCGATCACCTCGAGCAGCAGGCGCGGCGCAGGATCCGGCGTCGCGCGGAGCGCCTCCTCGCCGATCAGGGCCCGCAGCAACGCGATTGCACGGTCTCGCTCGGCGAGCGCGGCGGGTCCCGCCGCGAGGACCTCGATCACAGCCATACGGGCCAAGTCAGGGCGCTGCGCGAGGTAGCGCAGCAGCGCGAGCAGGGCGAGCCGGGCGCGCTCTCGCCAGTCCTCGCCGATCGCGGCGACGCCGCCCACGACGGTCGTCAATTCGTGGGCATGGCGGCGGTACGAGGCCACGAAACAGTCCTCGGTGTCCCGGAAGTTCTCATAGAAGGTGCGGCGTGAGACGCCGGCGTGGCCGCAGATGTCCTCCACCGTGAGCGACCCGAACCCCTTCTCACAGACCGCGGCCGGCACTGCCTGGATCAGGCGCCGCCGCTGGTTCTCGATCACCTCACCGCGGGGAAGGCCGTGTCGGCCTCTGGGAAGTGGGGTCCCAGTGCGGGTTCTGGCGCTAGCCGCCATCGCGCCTGAAAGGTAGCTGCCGTTTTGGCAGAAATCAATAAATACTTTTCTGTTTCTGGGAACGGCACCTGAGCGCCCGGCGCGACACAAACGTCTGCGTGTGCAGTTCTTTGGAGGTTAGGCGCGGTGCAGGAGGTCTAGCTAAGCGTGCACCGGAATAAAACAGCTCTCCAGATCTGCAAGCGTCGCGTCGAGCTCGGCCAGGTCTACGCCTCCGTCCTGCGCGACCGCTGTCGAGATCGCCTGAAAGCCCGCGCCCATCAGCAGTTCGATCTGGATCGGACGCATCCCGTCCCCGTCTGCGCCTCGCGCGTACTCGCGGGTCAGGAAGTCCACCATAGCGCGTCGACTGACGTCGCGCCGACGACGCAGCCCACGATCCCCTCTCAGTGTCTCCACGAAGCACAGACGCGCTTCCGCCGGGTTGAGGGCAAGGCGCTCGAGTAGCCGCTTGCGAGAGAGCTCGAATCGCTCCTGCCAATCTGACCCGTCGTCAAATGCGTCCATCATCTCCCGCCGCAGTTCACGGGCAACCTCGTCGTATGTCTCGTAAACGCACTCTCTCGATGTGGCGTAATGCGCGGCTGCCTCCGCCGGTTGTGCCCCGGCCCGCGCGGCGAGACTCTCGAGCGAGAGGTTCTCGATCCCTCCCTCTCCCACCAGCTCAAGCGCCGCGGCGCGTAGCCGCTCACACCCAGGACACCCTGGTTCGCATGCCATCTGACTCCTCCCAATCTAAGGCGGGAACATGCCTTGGTTGACCACACCCTTCTCCAAAGGCGCCTCCGCGCTGCGGAAGCCTACCCGGTTCCAGCCCAAGACACAAGCCCGTTTTCCGATCGCCGTCACGATCCCGCGGTACTACTCTGAGGGTCGGCTCAGCTCGGCTAGGTGGACCGAGCGAATGGGTATGTTTACCGGCGATGGCTTCAAGCAATAACCAGCACGGGCGTGCCCCGCACCAGCTCCCACCGGGGCGCCACAGACTTGGTCGGAGCTTCGTCGAAGCCAACCAGCGGCAGCGCATCCTGAACGCGGTGGCAGACGTGTCGAGCCTCGCCGGTTACGCGACGATGAGCGTCGAGGACATCATCTCCGTGGCCGGCGTCTCGCGCCGGACGTTCTACGACACGTTCGCGAGCAAGGAGGACGCATTCCTTGCGGCGCTCGATGGCGTCGTGGAGGAACTCCTTGCGGAGGTCGGGTCGGTCTATGAGACCACCACCACCTTCCCGGCCGGCGTTCGCGACTGCCTCGCGACGTTCTTGCGCTTTGTCAAGGAGGAGCCACAACAGGCGGAATTGCTCTTGATCGAGTCGCTCGCCGCCGGCCCCGCTGCAATTGAGCGCCGTACGCAAACGCTCAAGACGTTCGCCGAAATGCTTCGCAGTTGCGCCGAGCGCCTCACCAACGGCCGCAGCCCGCCTGACCTGACGGCCGAGACGATCATCGGCGGGATCTACGAGGTCGTGTATTCACGGCTCATCGCCGGCGAGGGAGACCGCCTCTTGGAGCTGGTACCGGACCTCGCGTACTCGCTTATGCAGCCCTATCTCGGCGACGAGGGAGCCAGGCGGGAGGCGGCGCAGCCGCCCAGTCTTGCCCCTACGCCGGGAACAGTTGACGTCCGCGCTTAACGATCGCGCCCGCGGCGGTCAGTTCGCGCGCCGGCCGGTATAGGGTTGCCGGCGACAGCGCGAGCAGCCTCGCGTAGTCGGCGACTGACCTGCCAGGCTGGTCACGCACAGCCTCCAGCATGCGCTGGGCGAACTCATCGTCGCCACCCGCGACCGAGGAAACGCGCTTGCCCGCGTTTTTCGTCTGGCGGGGGTGTTTTGTCGCGCGCGGTCGCTTCTGGCGTGGAACTCTTTTCCCGGTTGCGGCAGCCGACAGGTGCTCGCCCGAGTCAATGCCCATCTCGCCGGCGACTTTCTGCAACTCGTTGTACTCGGCCACGAGCGGCTCGAGTTCGCGTAAGCGTGCGCGAATCCGCTCACGCACCTCGCGTGCCTCGTCGACCAGCGACATGAGGGGGTGTGTAGCACAGCACGACGGCCGCGCCAGGCTTCAAGCGAAACTCTGCCCGCTGTGCGGCTTTGCACACAGAAACATTTCTAAGCCGCTGCTACCACATCGCCGAGCCGCCGAATCGAGATCTCGGTGATGGGGCTCACGACCAGGATGGCTTCGTCGGCACCGGCGTCGGCCAGCTCACGCAGGTGCTCGGCGATTCTGGCCGGGCGCCCCTCGACGGCTGGTGCGTGCGCAAGGTTCGGGCGCTCGGTGCAGGCAGGATCGAGCGCCACGAACACGCAGGCACTTCGGAGTATTTCGCCGGGGTCCCGACCCGCCGCACGCGCCGCGGCGCTTGTCCGCTCGTTGAGACGCGCGAACCCCTCCGCGCTATTGCCATAGTCCTCATACCAGGTGTTCCAGGCGTCGACATGTGGAAGCGCGCAGGCCAGCATCCGCGACCCGTTGCTGCCGAGCATCAGTTGCGGTCGGTGGATCGGATGCGGGAGCAAGACCGCGTCCTGCGCTTGCCAGTAGCGCCCCCGCAGAGTGACCCGTTCGCCCGCGAGTAGTCGCCTAACAATCGCGAAGGACTCCTCGAAGCGCGCGACACGGTGGTCGAACGACAACCCGAATGCGCCGAACTCGGCCGCGTTCCATCCCGCACCGAGGGCGAGGGTGAAGCGCCCGGCGCTGACCTCTGCGATCGTCGCAGCCATCTTGGCCAACAGCCCCGGCGGGTGAAAGGCGGCGCAGGCGACCAGCGGCCCGAGCCTGACGCGGTCCGTGGCGCCGGCCAGCGCGGCAAGCAGGGTCCACGCCTCCCAGGGGCCGCGCTCGGGCCGGCCGTCGCCGCGGTAAAGCAGATGGTCGCCCACCCAGATCGAGTCAAAGCCGACCTCCTCGGCCGCCCGCGCCATCGCGCGGTAGTCGGTCCACGAGGCGCGCCGCTCGACCTCGGGCAGCTGGACGCCCACACGCACGTCGGTTTACTGCTGCGGTCCTTGGACCGTTGGCGGCGACATGTATGCGGCATGGCCTGGATCCAGGAAATCCATCACCGTGGCCGCGTTGGCGTCGCGGTGGGTGAGCGCCGGTAGGTTCCATTTAGCCTCGATCGTCGCCAGTACCGAGGTGTGGTCGTGCACGACGTCCGTCACTCCGTGGGGCCTGGAGTAAGGGGAGGCGACAACGGCAGGCAGGCGAGGGCCGTAGATGTCATATCCGCCAGGCACGTCCGTGGAGGTCAGTTTCGGTGGGATCGAGTCCGGGGGTATTGCGGGTGGCGGCGGGACGTGGTCGTAGTAGCCGCCATGTTCGTCGTAGGTGTAGATCAACAGCGTCCGCGGCCACGCTGGGGAACGCAACACTGCCTCGACGATTCGGTACGCCCATGCCTCGCCATACGACAAGTCCTGCGGTTCTTCCTCGTCGCCACCCACGGTTGCAAGGCCGGAGGCAAGTTCTCCGACGACGGGTAACGAGCTCAGCAGCTTCCCGACCAGCGAAACCGCCCCGACCTCCGGGTCGACAAAGCTCACCGCCGGCAGCGTGCCGGCGTCGCAGTCCTCGTAGAAGCGGGCGATGGGGGCTATGTGAAGGGGGTGCTTCTCGAGGATCGACGGGATGATCGCGGTGTACGGCAGGTCGGTGAAATAGTCGCGCCAGCTGATCCCGTGGGCCTGAAGGCGATCGAAGATCGTCCCGTTCGGAGGCGGACCATCGGTCAGGCTCTCGACGTCGGTGGTGATGCCGCCGTAGGCGGTGCCCGCCATCAAGAAGCGCCGGTTCGGGAAGGTCTGGCACGGCGCAGAGCAGAACCAGCGATTGGCAAGCGTGAACGTGCTGGCGAGCGAGTAGGCGAACGGCAGCACCCTGGCGGGGTAATACCCCATGGGCTGCGTCGAGTTCACAGACCGGACAAAGCCGTCCATCTTGCCGCCGTTGATCTGCTCGTGGGTCGCGTTCCAGGTCTGCGCCACATGCGGCCCCTGGGCGGTGGATGGGAACGGGAACGCTCTCACCTCGGGCGGCGTGGCCGCCGTGCCGGGGTTCGCGTTGGTGGCCGCCCCGGCGCTGTCGAACGTCAGCCCATCTGCGGCCGGCTGACCAACCCGCGGCAGTTCGCCCAGCAGGTTGTCAAAGGAGTGGTTCTCCATCATTACGACAACGACGTGATCGAACGGCATCGCGTCGTTCACGGTGCCCGCGGGCTTACTCGGGTCTGGCAGACTGTCCGGCTGCCGGCTCATCGCCTCGGATCCTAATCGGCGTGTGGGATGTCGGCGTCCCTCCCATCTTGGATCTCTTCATGACGTGGAGCCTCCTCCGGGCATCAGCCGCCGCGATGTGGAGCCCCCTCCGGGCCCTAGCCGCCGCGATGTCGAGCCCCTTCCGGGCCCTAGCCGCTGCGTGCACCAAGGGGTATGCTGTGGAAGTTCTTTGGGGACGGAAGAGTGATCGTTTGCGTCCACGCGGGATGCCTTCCGTACCCAACCGGTGGGCTGTTGCGAACTGTCCGAATAGATGATTGGTGCCGCTGACCGGTCCGAGGACCGCACGGAGCCTCCCCGGCGCACGTCGTCGGTCGGTTGGTCTACCGCCGTCGCGGTGGTCGCTGCGTTCGCGCTCGTGATGTGGGGCGGCTACGGCCGTCACTGGTCCTGGACGGGCATCAACGCCAAGAGCGCGACGCTGTGGGACTGGCTGGGCCTACTGATGCTGCCAATCGCGGTTGCGATCCTGCCGCTCTGGGCCAGTCGCCGCACTCGCCTTGGGAAGCGCCACAAAGTCATCGGCCTGTCGCTCTTGGCCGCCTTCGCGGTCGTCGTGGTGGCCGGCTATACGGTTCCGTGGGGCTGGACAGGGTTTGTGGGCAACAAGCTCTGGGACTGGCTGGAGCTGCTCGTGTTGCCGCTTACGGTCGCACTCATCCCGGTGGTGCTCGACTTGCGCGACAACTGGGGCACTCGTCATTCGCTGGGCGCTCTCACGCTGCTGGCCGCGTTCATCGTGGTTGTACTCGGCGGCTATCTCGGTAACTGGGGGTGGACCGGATTTCGCGGCAACACGCTGTGGAACTGGCTGCATCTGTGGCTGCTGCCGTTGCTCATTCCCCTGCTCATCATCGTGTGGCTGAAACCGATGGCCATGTCGGGAGTGGTGAGGCTCGACGAGAATGAGGGATCGAACGCGCCGCTAGCCGGGTCTGCGGGCGGTGCTGAGCGAACCAGCGACGACGCAGCTCCTGCGCCTGCCGTCGAAGGGCGCGAGACGCGATAGCGAGGCCGACCGAGCAATTTGAAGGTGGCAGACTAAAGGCCCATGGCGCAGAGCGACGGGGCCTACGCACGCGCGATTGACGCCGCCTTCTCCGGGGGACGGTCCCAGGGATCATCCCTCACGGTGCAGCGGGCCCGCTACGTGGGCGGCGTCGCCGCGCTGGTCGCGCTCTACTACGGCGCTGCCCACTTCGGTTACATGTTTTCCTTTTCAGGGCCGATCGCCGCAATTGTGTGGCTTCCGGTGGGGGTCGGCATCGCGTTTCTCTATCTGGCCGGGATTCAGTTCTGGCCGGGAGTCGTCATCGGCGACCTCCTCGTCAACGACTACAGCAGGTTGCCGTTCGGCTCGGCGCTTGGGCAAACGTTCGGAAATCTCCTCGAAGTTCTGGTCGCGACGCTGCTGCTGCAGGCGTTCGCAAGGAGACGGTCGCTCAACGGCGATGCGAGAGGCGTTTGGGGGATTCTCGTCGCCATTGCGATCGGAACCGGCATCAGCGCCACGATCGGTTCGCTTTCTCTGTGGCTAGGCAACGCTGTCGACACCAATTCCCTAGCCCGCGTCTGGAGGACCTGGTGGCTGGGCGACTTCTCGGGAGCGCTCCTGGTCGTCCCGCTTGCGCTGGCTTGGTTTCGTCCGCCGGATTCGGCGATGAGAGGTTGGCGGTTGGGAGAAGCGGCGTTGCTCCTCGCTGCTGTCGCGGCCTGCAGCGAGCTCGCTTGGAATACCAGTCAACCACTGACATACATCGTGTTCCCGCTGCTGATCCTGACCGCGTTTCGCCTGGGACCTAGAGGCGCGACATTGGCGGTTCTGATCGCGTCAGCCTTTGCAGTGTGGGCAACGACCCACTACACGGGGCCTTTCGACACCCATTCCCTATCCCGGGGAGTGCTCGACACGCAGCTATTCATCGCTGTGGCCTCCGTGTCGACGCAATGTCTCGCCGCCGTGGTCTGTGAACGCGAGCGGTTTGCCCGAAGTCTTTGGGAGTCCCGTGCACGGTTGGTCAAGGCTGCCGATACCGAGCGGAGAAGACTCGAGCGCAACCTGCACGATGGGGCGCAACAGCGCCTCTCCGCGCTGATGGTGCGGCTCAACCTCGCCGCCCAAGACGGCGGTCACCCGCCGCGCGCGGTGCTCGAGGCCGCCACGGCCGAGCTGGCCGCGACGATCGACGAGTTACGCGAGCTGGCACACGGCAGCCACCCAACCGTCTTGACCGAGCAGGGTCTCGCCGCGGCCATCCTCGATCTAGCGCAGCGTTCCGGTGTACCGACGGAAGTCTTGGCTGTTCCAGCACCGCGACTCCCGCGATCCGCCGAAACGACGGCGTACTACGTGGTCGCCGAAGCAGTTGCCAATGCCCAAAAGCACGCCCGTCCCACCGCCATCCAAGTGACCGCCAGATCGTCTGGCGGCGTACTCCGGATCGAGGTCCGCGACGATGGCGTCGGCGGTGCCATTGGAACACCAGAGTCTGGGATCGAAGGCCTGCGGGACCGGGTCGAAGCACTAGGGGGCACATTCGAGGTCTACAGTCCGATGGGGCACGGGACCACGGTCACGGCTCGGATCCCCGAAACCGCCGAGCTGCAGTAACTCTCGACTCGTCCTGTGGGTCACGGACCCCCGCCGTGGGTGCGCCACACGTCCGCGAGGAGCTGCGGGCTGAGATGCTGCTTGTGAATCGCGCGGGCGGCACCACTTTCCTGTGCGAGCTGCGAATCGAGATCCTCCACCGAACAGAGCACCACGACGATGTCGGGATGGTCCGCGGTGATTACGCGGCAGATGTCGATTCCGCTTACGTCTGGCAGCCGCGTGTCGACGACCACAACCTGGGGCGCGTTCTTCTGCACGAACTTCAGCGCCTCGTCGCCCGATGCCGCCTCACCCGCCAGTTCGAAGCCGCGAGCCGCAGCGACCACTTCTCGCATCACTTCCCGAAACGACGCTTGGTCGTCAACGACCAGCACCGACACCGACATGCCGACCGTCTTCTGCGTCATTCGAAGCGCACCCATCGTTGGCGCTGCTGCGCTCCCCTGCGTTGGCCCTTTGGCGCTCCCCTGCGCTGGCCCTGGTGCGTTCCCCTGCCCGTGAAGTTGGGATCCCTGGATACAACACCGGGGAGTCTATGTATCGCCCGGCCGGGACGCCACCCCGGGTCGAGCTCGGCGATCACGCCGCGCTCGACCTGGGAGCGATGTTATGTGGTCGGGACGGGTTGAGCCCGGGGAGCTTCCACGTCGGCCGGGGTCGGCCGTTTCGCGAAGTACTCCTCGCCCTCGATGCTGATCTTCGGGAGGAGGCGGTCAAGCCAGGAGGGCATCCACCAGCTCCACTTGCCCAGCAGAGTCATCAGGGCCGGCACGAGCAGGCAGCGGACGACCGTGGCGTCGATGGCGATGGCAATCGCCAGGCCCACTCCGAACTCCTTGACGACGGGGTCGCCGTTGAGCACGAAGCTCGTAAAGACGCACACCATGATGAGCGCCGCCGAGGTGATGACACGCCCGGTCCCAGCGAGACCTTGGATCACTGCTTTTGTGGGACGGCGTGACTCGCGGTACTCCTCCTGCATCTGCGTCATCAGGAAGACCTCGTAGTCCATCGAGAGCCCGAAGAGGATCGCGAACATGAGCAAGGGCACGAAGCTCACGATCGGAATCGCGTGCTCGAGCCCGATCACGCTCGCTCCATGGCCATCTTGGAACACCGCGGTCACGATCCCGTACGCGGCCCCCACTGACAGCAGGTTCATTGCCGCCGCCTTCAGCGGGACCACCACGGACCGGAAGGCGAGCATCAGCACGAAGAACGAGAGCCCCACGACGATGGCGATGATCCCCGGCAGCTTCTCGCTGATACGGGCTGCCAGGTCGATATAGCCGGCAGTCTGACCTCCGACATGCACCGTCACGTCGGTGCCCTTTGTCGCATTGGGAATGGTGGTGTCGCGCAGCGTGTGCACAAGGTTCACGGTCGCGTCCGAGGAGGGCGCGGAGTCGGGCACCACCGTGTAGACGGCGTAGTGGCCGCCCTTGTCGAGTGTGGGAGGCGAGACGGACTTCACGTCCGGTGCCTTCTTCATGGCGTCGGAGAGGTCGGTGAGCGTGGGGTCGGTGGCAGGGTTCTCGGCATTCTTACGCTGGCTGTTGAGTTTGTTCTGCTGCGAGGAGGTCTGCTTGTCCGCCTGGGCCTTGGCCTGGTCCGGCGTCGCTCCCTGTAGTTGCGCCTGCTGCTCGATTTGTTGCTTTTGCTGGTCGAGCTTCTTCTGCTGATCATCGATCTTGTTGAGGTTGTTCTGGTCTGGAGCAGCCTTCTTGCTGAGCCTCGTGGACACCAGCAGCGGCCCGTTCGCCCCCTCGCCGAACGCCTTCCCAACGGCGTCGTATGCCTGACGGGCGGTGGTTGACTTCGGCAGCGCGCCCGTGTCTGACTGGCCCAGCTCGAGATGCAGCAGCGGGATGGCCAGCGCTACAAGAACGGCGGTGCTCGCAATCAGCGAGAGCCATGGACGAGCGGCCACGCCGCGCGCCCAGCGAGCCCAGCCGTGCGGTTGGTGGTCGTCGGGATGTGAGCGCCCGAGCTTGACCCGGAGAGAGTTGATGCGCGGGCCAAGCGCCCCGAGCAATGCCGGGAGCAGCGTGACGGCACCGAGTACCCCCACCACAACCGCGATGGCTGCCGTATAGCCGAGGTTGGCTACCAGCGGGATGCCGGCGAACAGGAGCGAGCAGAGCGCGATTACCACGGTGGTACCGGCAAAGACCACGGCTCCACCCGCCGTAGCGGTCGCCCGGGCGATCGACTCGCCGATCTCCATGTCGTCACGCAACTGAAGCTTGTGACGGGTCACGATGAAAAGCGCGTAGTCGATCCCAACGCCCAGCCCGATCATCGTGGCCAGCGTCGGTGCAACGGTCGGCACGTCGGTCACGAGCCCAAGCACGCTGATCAGGGACAGCGTGCTCACCAGGCCGAGCACCGCGGTGATGATCGGCAGCGCCATGGCGGTGACGGTCCCAAACGCGAAGAGCAGAATCACCACGGCCGCGAGCAGCCCGATGATCTCGCTCGTGTGTGTGCTCGGCTTGGAGAGCTTCTGGCCCGCGTAGCCGCCGAGTGAGGTGTCCATCCCGGCTTTTTGCGCGGGCTTGGCTGCGTTGAGGACCGCCTGCGCCTGAGCGATCGTGATGTCGCTCTGGCTCACGTTCATCGTCACGGGGATGTAGCCCGTCTTCTTGTCCTTCGAGAGGAAGGTCGAGCCATTGTTCGAAAGCGGGTTTACCGCCCTGGTCACATGCGGCGTATCACGCACGTTGTCGACCGTCTCGTCGACAACCTTCGCGTTCTTGGAGTCGGTGAGCTTGCCGTGCGCGGCCTTGAGGACGAGGGGGTTACTGCCGTAGGCCTGGTCCGGGAGGTGGGCCGCGAGCACGTCGCTTGCCTTCGTCGAACCCGTCCCCGGGAGACTCAAATCGTCGCTTGTGTGACCCCCCGCGAGGCTGCCCGCAAACGCGACCCCAATCGTTGCGACGATCCATATCGCGATCACCAGTTTGAAATGACGAGAGCAAAAACGACCTATGTGGTACAGCGGTCCAGCCATCTGCCTCTCCTTCCCTCGGTTGCGCGCTTGAGCTTGGAGCCGGCGCGGTGACCGGACAATGGGGAGACCCCCAGTGTTTGCCCCAGGGTTTCGCGAGCGGCCTCGGAAGCGGCTATCCCGCCTGCACCGCAGGCGCTATCCCGCCTGGCGGAGGCGGCTATCGCGCCCCTCGGGGGCGGCTATCCCGCCTGCGCCGCAGGGGGCAGGACCGAGGAGAGCTGAAAGCGTGAGCGGATCCCGAGCTTGCGGTAGGCGCTCGTGAGATGGAGTTCCACCGTTTTCTCGGTGACGAACAGCTGCTGCGCAATCTCGCGGTTGCTGAGTTCGCCCAGAGCAAGCTCACACACGCGGCGTTCTGCGGGCGTCAGGGCGTCGGCGCCGCTGAGCTCGAGCCGCGGCGGTCGCCCGCCGCCAGCCCCGATCTCACCGCGTACCCGGTCGGCGAGCGCGTTGGCGCCGCAGGCTTGTGCCGTCGCCAGGGCCAGCCGCAGCACCTCGCGTCCCTCGCGGCGACGGCGCTGCTTGACCATCGCCGCGCCGAGCTCGGCCAGCGCGTGAGCCGCCTCGAGGCGGGCGGGCGAGTGGTCGACCGCGGATACGGCTTCCTCTAGCAACTCGAGCCCCTCGGCGCCGCCGATCACGGTGCCGGCGGCTCGCAGCGAATGGGCAAGCGTGCGCGGAGCGCCAAATCCACGCGCCACGGCGACGGCATCGCGCGCGAGCTGCACTGCCCGGTCCGCCTCTCCGAGCTCGGCCAGGGCCCGGGCAGCCTCCGGCCGCCAGGCCGCGGGTCGTGCCACAGCGTGCGCGCCGAGCAGCTCGCCACACCGCAGCAGGTCCGCCAGTCCGCCACGCGGGTCTCCCTTAAGCAAACGCAAGCGGCCCCGACTGGTCAGAAACTGGTCGCCGAAGATGCGCTCGCGACCCATCTCATCGCCGTAGCGTTGCGCCACGTTCTCGGCGGCGGCGAGGTCTCCCCGCTCGATCGCGATCTCCAACGCGTAGGAAACGATCCGCGGCAACATCATGTGCCGCTCGCCGGCGAACTCAAGCGCGGTCTGGATATCGAGCTCCGCCTCGCCAAGCCTTCCATTGCTCAGCGCCAGTCGAGCACTCTGCGTATAAAGGCCCGCCAGTTGCGGCGCGAAGCCGCGCGCCCGAGCGGCCCCCTTTGCCAACTCGAGCCAGCGGGCGGCTGCACCATCGCGCTCGCAGCTGATCAGGGCGTCGAGCGCCATCGCGAACGCGAGCACATCCCCCGGTGGCCCGGCGGCGAGGCACGACTCGACCTCATCCGCTACCTCGGCGGCGGGGCCGCCCTGCACCATCTGCTCGCAGGCTGCATGGATTCGCGCCATGCGCTCGAAGCGAGCATTCCCGGCCGCTCGCCGCTGAAATTCGGCAAGGCGCTTGGGTACCAGGTGACGCAGCGAGGCGTGGAGCTGAACGAGCCCGAGCATCTCGGCCTCCAGCTCAAGCGCCTGCTCGCCCTCGACGGCTGATAGCTGGACGAGCTGGGTATCGAGCGCGCGACGCGCGTCGACCGGGCCACCGTGCGCGATCGCCCAGCGCCCAAGCCAGATCGCGGCGCGGGCGTGGACCTCTGGATCGGCGGGGGTCTCGATCGCAGCGAGCAGGTGGGTCTCGGCGGCTTGGTAGTTGTCGGTCGCGGTTTCCCATCGGCCGAGGTCGCAGAGCACTTCGCTCCGGGCGGGGTCGTCCAGCGGCTCCTCGAGCGCCCGCCGCAAGTACGCCGCGGCCGTACGCGGATCGCCCCGTGCGGCGGAGCCCGCCGCCGCGGCGCGCAGAATGTGTATCCAGCGGACATCAGCGGACGGCGGGGCCTTGAGCAGGTGGGTTGCGACCCGCTCGGGGGCCACCTGGCTTTCGGCCAGCAGGCGGGCCGCGGCCAGGTGGCGGGCGGCGCGTTCACCCGGTAGCAAGCTCTCGTAGACCGCTGCCTGAACCACGGGGTGAATGAACCCGAGCCGCTGGTCCACTGACAGGATCTCACTCTGCGAGAGCACGTCCGCAGCAGTGCGCGCTTCCTCAACCGTCAGTTCGGCGATCTGCGCAGCCGGCACGAGCTCGGCGTCGCCGCCCAGGATGGCCACCGCTCTGGCGAGGTCCGTGGCCGCAGGCCCGAGCCGCTCCAGGCGGTGGAGCACGAAACGGCTGATCGCGGCCGGACCCACCTCGTGGATGGCGGAGGCGGACACGGTCATTGCCTCGGCCCCGGCGTCCTGGAGCGCGCCTACGAGCTCGCGCAGGAACAGCGGGTTGCCCCCGGTCGCTCGGTGGCACGCGCGGCAGAACTCGTCGGCGGTCTGCGCTCCTAGACGCTCGCGAACCATCACTGCGGCGCCGGTCTCCGTTAGCGCGCGCGGACGCATCACCTCGGCGACGGGATCCTCCGCCAGCCGTCGCCACAGGTCCTCGCCCTCCGGGTCCGGAGAGCGACCCGCCGCGACCAGCAGCACGGGTAGAGCCTCTAGACGGCGCGACAGGTAGGCAAGGAAGCCCAGCGAAGAAGGGTCGGAGAGGTGGACATCGTCCACCGACAGCAGGAGCGGCCCTCGATCAGCGAGGTTGACCGTCAGCCAGTAGAGGCCGTTGAGGAAGCCGAAGGAGGGATCGCCGACATCGGCGGGGGTGCCGACGTGGTTGTCGCGGAGCAGCACGGCGGCCATGCTCGCCGCTCCGTCGAACAGGGCTTCTGGGTTCTCCACTCTGCCCGGCATTGCCACGCGCTCGAACAGCTGCCGCACCACACCGAACGCGAACTCGCGCTCGAGCGCAGCACCGCGGGCTTCCAGAACCGTTAGTGCACTCTTGCGCGCGGTCGTGCGAATGGCGGCCATCAGTTTGCTCTTGCCCACGCCGGGCGGGCCTTCGATCAAGAGAACGCCCCCTGTCCGCGCAACGGTGCGAGCTATTGCTGCGTCGGCGAGCTCGAGCTCGCGGTCTCGCTCCAGTAGCCGCTGCGCCGCATCGAAGTTGATGACCATGTCCGCCAGGGCAAAATCGTAATCCGCGGATCGGGCAGCGCCGCATGTGGTAGTCGGCCGGGGCCGCCTGCACTAGTCCATAAATACCGTGAGATCGAGGCGGTCTAGGCGCTCGGGGTCGGCGAGAATGTCGAATTCGACGATCTTGCCGCCTACGACCGTGAACGCGCCCACCGAGAACGGCCGCCCATCGCGTATCGAGACGACGCCGGCGGCGCCGTTGATCAGCGCGCGATGCAGGGTCACCTTGACCTGTGAGGACCACATCAGCGCTCCGCGGGCGACTGTCTCGGCGCCGCGAACCTCACGCGATGGGCCCGTCCGACCGCCATCCGCGCGCAGCACCACCTCGGGGTGCAGAACGCTGATCAAGGCGTCGAAGTCGCCGTTTCGCGACGCGGCAAGAAACGCGTCGACGACTTCCCATTGCGCTGTCAGGTCGGAGTCGGGCAGCGGGGCCGTTCCGCGAACGCGGCGGCGTGCCCGACTCGCGAGCTGGCGCGTCGCGTCGGGAGATCGCTCCACGATCGGGGCGATGTCCTCGAACGGCATCGCGAACATGTCATGCAGGACGAAGGCGAGCCGCTCCGGCGGGCTGAGCGTTTCCAGCACGACCAGGAGAGCCAGTCCGACAGAATCGGCGAGGAGCGCCTCGTGCTCGGGGTCGGTGCCGTCGGTCGAATCGACGATGGGGTCGGGCACGTGCACGTCCAACGGCTGCTCGCGCCGCGTTTTGCGCGACCGAAGCATGTTCAAGGAAACGCGGGCGACGATCGTCGTCAGCCACGCGGCCAGGTTCTCGACCTCGCGCGCATCGGCTCGGCTGACCCGCAGCCAGGCGTCCTGGACCGCGTCGTCTGCTTCGCTGAGCGATCCGAGCATTCGATAGGCCACCGCCCGCAAACGAGTCCGGTGTTCCTCGAAGCGCTCAGCCAGCCATTGCTGCTCGTCCATCTCACGTTCCTCCATCTCGCCTTGCAATGGAACAAGACCCGCGAGACGGTGGCGGTGTGACGCGCAGAAGAGTTCAGGCTGCCGGCGCTTGTTCGACGCCGGTGAATGCATCGTCCAGCTCGCTGCGCACACGCTCGGCTGCGCCGGGCGGCGCCGTCATCTCATCCAGGCCCAGCAGCGCCGCTCCCACGATCGGTCCCGTCCTCACCGTGACCACCGTCGCAGCCGGGGCGATCTGCTTGACCACGCCCGCGATCCTCTCGATCACCTCACGCGACGCCGCGCGGATGAGACCCCCGCCCAGCACTACATCGGGTGCCTCATCGAGCAGATCCAGCCGTCGCATGGTCGCTGCGGCGGTGGTGACGACCTCGTCCGCGACGCGGCGCACCATGGCCGCCGCCACAGCGTCGCCGTCCTCTGCGGCCGCGAAGACCACGCGGGCGAGCTCCCCAAGGCGCTCTGTGGGAATCTCACCGAGATGAACCGCGCGTCCAACGTCGAACGGTCGCGCCAGCTTGAAGTGAGCCGGCACCGTCGTCTCCAGGATCGTGCGAGCGCCGCGACCGTCGGCACTGCGAGCGGCGGCCGCCAATGCGGCCAGACCAACGTCCGAGCCCCCACCCCAATCCCCGGTGATCTCGCCCAGAGAAGGAAAACGAAGTTCTCGACCGTCGGGCGCGATCCCGATGCAGTTGATGCCGCTGCCGCAAACGACTGCGACCCCCCAGCCGCGGTCGGTGCCGGAACGGAGCAGAGCAAGAGTGTCGTTGTCGACGGTCAACCGCTGCGCCCATCCGAGTTGCTCGATGCGCCGATGAAGCGCGTCGCGTTCTTCGGGCAGATCGGCCCCCGCAACCATGAGCTTCCCGGTGTCGGCAGCTGGACGGCGACCCTGGGGGAGCCCAGCGCTCGCGACGGCCTTCGCCAGCAGGCCCCCCAGCAGCGCGACGCAGCCGTCTAACCCGATCTGGTGCGCAGAGCTTCCGCCCCCGCGGGCGAGCGCCAGCAGCCTGCCGCTCGTGCCGACGAGGGCTAGGTCCGTCTTGCATGCTCCGCCGTCCACGGCCAGCACGACCCGCTCGCCCGGCTCCACGGGCGTGGCGTCGCGACCGGGGGCTTTCTGGGGGTTACCCACGGCCCGGCTGGAAGGCATAACCAAATCATCGAGGAGACAGTCGGCGAGCTCCCACTCGCGCACCAGCGGATTCGCCAGCAGCGCCAGGCGGGCCGCCTCCAGATCACCACTCCTGGCGGCGGTGGCCGCGAGCCGCTCGTAGGCGGCGACGTGCGCTACGAGGGCCAGCAGCTCGGGCGAGAGCGGATCCTGCGGCAGGGGCACCGGACCGCTCGATCGGATTCGGGCGGGGACCTCAACTACGTCGTCGTCGGCGAGACCGGCAAGGGTCCCGTAGTTGCGGACATCGACCACCTGCACGTCGTCGGTGCCGCTGGTGAGAGAAGCCAGAAGCTGGATCGCCGCCTCGCTGTAGTAGGCGCCGCCGCGCTGATCGAGAAGGGCGGGTTTCTCGACAAGTGCCGGGTCGCGGTAGAGCTCCAGCAGCCGCAGCTCAATGTCTGCAACGGTCTGCGCCCGCGGAGTTGTCACGGATTGTTCTCGCAGGACCTCGCGCTCGGCGTAGAAATAACGCAGGTAATAGGAGGGAATCGCCCCGAGCCGTTCCATCAGCTGCGCCGGCAGCCCTACCTCGCGAGCGAGCGCCTCCCCATGGCTCGCCACCACGTCCCCGAGAACTTCGCGCCCATCCAGGTAGACCGCGCGGATCCAGGTCAGGTGATTCAGGCCTACCTGGTCGACCCTCACCCGTTCCGGACCGACGTCCAGCAGGTCTGCGATCAGACGCTGCATGGTGATCGCCACGTTGCAGAGACCCACCGCCCGGTGTCCTTCGTCGAGCAACGCTCGCGTGACGATTCCGACCGGATTGGTGAAGTCGATGATCCATGCATCGCTCGAGGCGAGCTCGCGTGCCCGAGCCGCGATCTCGAGCACGACCGGCACTGTGCGCAACGCTTTCGCGAGACCGCCTGCTCCCGTGGTCTCCTGACCGACGCAGCCGCACGCGGCGGGGACGGTCTCGTCTCGTAGACGTGCGGCCTGTCCGCCCACTCGAATCTGAACGAGAACCGCGCTGGCGCCATCCAGCGCGCGGTCGACGTCGCCGGTCAGCTGAACCACTCCAGCGTAACCCTGGCGCTCCAGGATGCGCCGAGCTAGCCCTCCGACCACATCGCGGCGCTCGCGATCGATGTCGTGGAGGACCAGCTCGCTCACCTCGAGTCGGTCGCACTCACGCATCAGGCCCGAGATCAACTCAGGGGTGTAGGTGGACCCGGCGCCGATCACCGCGAGCTTCATCGCTCGATCCTTCCGAGACACAATGCCCAACTCACGGAACTCCCCCATCGAGGTACTCGGCCAAGTCTCGGACGATGCGATCGGCCCCGGCCAGCTCGGCGGCGTCGACGGTAGTGGTGAGCGCGACGACGCACATACCGGCCGCCTTGCCGGCGGCAACCCCTGCCGGGGCGTCTTCGAACACCGTGCAACGGCTCGGCGAAATTTTGAGCCGCTGGGCGGCGTACAGATATGGCTCCGGATCCGGCTTTCCGCGAGATATCGAGTCCACGCTGACGAGCACCTCCGGGCGCGGGAGCCCGGCAGCCCGCAGCCGCGCCTCCGCCAGACGCCGACCGCCCGAGGTCACGATCGCGACGGGTCGTGTGGCCGCCAGCATCGCGGTCGCCCCCGGCAAGGCAGCCACGTCGGTGTCTGCAATCTCACGTTCCTCGACCAGCACAGCCTCGGCATCGGCATCGAGCGCAGGGGCTAGCTCCGCGATGGCCTCCCTGCTCGGCCGGCCGTGAGCCCGAATGAACGGTCCGGGATCGAGGCCGTGGCGCGACGCCCACCACGTCCAGGACCGAGTCGCTGCACCGAGCGAGTCGACAAGCACGCCGTCGAGATCCACGAGGTAGGCGCCGGTCACTCGGGTGAAATGTCGTCGATCACGGCGACCCTGTAGCGCTCATCGGAAGGGCGGGCGATGATCGCCGAGGCAAATCGAGTTGCAGCCGTCAGCGCCTCGGGCCACTCCGCGCCGTCGCTCAGGGCGTGGATGAGGCCGGCATTGAAGGCGTCCCCCGCCCCTGTGGAGTCGACGATCTCCACCACGGGAGCAGGGATCTCGAGCTCCATTCGGTCCGGCCCGGACGCCACGCAGCCGCGCGCACCGAGCTTGACCACGATCCAGCCGCCCGAGAGCTTCTGCAAGTGGCGCGCCGCGGCGCGCGCCGCACTCGGCTGCACTCCGGCCAGGGCACACGCTTCGGCTTCGTTGGGAAGGAACACGTCGACAAAGCGCAGCACATCTCCCACCTGCGCGCGAGTGGCGACATCGAATCCCCCCGGATCCCAGGCGGTATCGAAAAACGTGCGCCCACCGCGCGCGCGCGTCGTTGCAAGAAGATTCTGCGCGACGTCGCCTTGGAGCCTGGGGGCAACGAAGTAATCGCAGAGCAGCAGGTTCTCTGTATCGAGAGCGTCCCTCGGTATCATCTCCGCGCTCCAGTCGGCGTTGACCCCGAGGTAGGTGAGAAAGGTTCTGTCGCGCTGAGGCGACTCGAGTGCCACGGTCAGGCCGCTCGAGCCGGCGTCGGCGATGAGGAGCTCATCGGCGAGCCCCGCCGGCAACAGTTCCTCGCGCATCCAGCGGCCAAGCTGATCGTCACCTACGCAACCGATCAAGCGAACCTCCATCCCGGTTTCGGCGAGTGCCAGCGCCGAGTTTGCACCGGCGCCTCCGACGCGGACGCTCACGCGGTCGGTCAAAAGCGTTCCGCCCGCCGGCGGCAGATCGGTTACGGGGCTCGTCAACACGTCGGCCTGGACGCATCCGATCACAGTTACAGACGCCACCTTTCGCAAGAATCCTACCTTAAGCGGTAATAAGGCTTATTCTTCGGTAGCTTCACATCGGAGCATTCGTCAAGGAATCTAACCTCAATGCGTGATCTGAGCCAAGACGGGTGGGGCGACCGGGAGGGACGCGACTCGCGGTTGAGCCTCTTGCGAGAACTCGGCGAGCAGGCCGTGCTCGAGACCATTTTCCGCGAAGGTCCAATTACGCGTCCACAGATCTCGACGTCGACCAACCTCTCCAAGCCGACGGTGTCGGCGGCGGTCAGCAGGCTCGAGCATGCTGGGCTCGTCCACGCCGCGGGCCGGCGCGCCGGCCCGCGGGGGCGCAAGCCGGTGGCTTATGTCGTCAGCGCCCAAGCGGGGTTCGTCGTCGGCGGTGACATCGGCGGCACCAATGTCCGGGTGGCCGCAGCCGATCTCTTCGGAGAGCCCATCTGTGACGTGAAGCAGCCGACGACCAAGGACGGCGCACGAGCCGTGGGAGTGCAGATCCTCGAGATGGTCAGCGAGGTGATCGACGAGGCGGGCGCCACGCACGGGCCACCTCTGGCCCTTGCGATCTCCGCGCCCGGAGTGGTCGATCAGAAGAGCGGCCGGGTCACCTCGCTGGCCTACAACGTGGTGCCCGAGGGCGGCTTTGATCCACTCGAGGTAATCAGGGGCCGGTTTGACATACCGGTGCTCGTGGAGAACAACGTCAATCTCGCCGCGGTCGGCGAGAAGTGGTTTGGCCTTGCCAGAGGGGTCTCGACGATGGTGTTCATCGCGATCGGGGCGGGCGTGGGGATGGGGATGATCATCGACGACGAGCTGGTACGGGGCGCGCACGGCGCCGCAGGTGAAATCGCCTATCTGCCCTTGGTCGGCGACCCGTTCAATCCCCGCCACCGTTTGCATGGAGGACTCGAGGACGAGCTCGGGGCCGCGGGGATCGTGACGGCTTTCAACGCGCGTCGCGGTACCGACGACCCTGCCCCTTCGTCCGTCCACGAGGTGTTCGAGCTCGCGGTCGCGGGAAGCGCCGCGGCGCGCTCGGTGGTCGATCATGTCGCCTCGCGCCTCGGCACGGCAATCGCAACGGTCTGCGCGATCCTCGACCCTGAGCTCGTCGTGCTCGGCGGCGGCATCGGCGCGAGCCCCCTGCTGCTGCGGCCAGTCCGCGGGTCGGCGGCGGCGCTCGTCCCGATCACCGCACGGATCGAGACCAGCGTCCTCGGCGAGCGGGCGGCCCTACAGGGGGCAGTCGCCGTCGCGCTCCGAGCCGCCCGCACGCAGTTGCTCTCGCAGGCGGTCGCATCGCCCAAGCGCCGGAAGAAGCTGGCAGCGGCAGCCGGACCACTGGATTAGCACGAGCTCTGACGCGAATTGGAAAAGGATCCTCCAATCCGTTCTTTTAGTTGCTGCGCCCTATTAGGCGCGATATAGTCCTTTTGTTTAGTCATTTTCCAAATGGCCACATCGGTTGAGCACATCAGGGAATGTCGCGTTGGCGGCTACACGTCGATATCGCGACCCGCCGCGAAGCGACTGGCACGGGCGGTGATGCGAGTCGCGCACGCCACAGATTCTGGGCCAGCGGTCAGCTGGCGACTGTCGAGAGGGGACGGAGGCTGTCGATGAAGCGCTTCAAATGGCTCCCACTATTGGCCGCGGTCGGTCTACTGGCGACCGCCTGCGGTGGAGGATCCAGCAAGACGGTCGCGGGCAAGCTAGTTATCGACAACGAGAGTGGGTCAACGTGGACCTGCCAGTTCAACCCGTTCAACCCGGCCGTCACGATCACGTCATTCGCCTTCGTCTATGAGCCGCTGCAGTTCGTAAACATCCTCAAGAGCACGACTAGCAGCAATCCGGGCAAGGCTTGGCTGGCGACCTCGTCAAAGTGGTCCAACGGCTTCAAGACACTGACCTTCACAATGCGCAACGGCGTCAAGTGGAACGACGGCAAACCCTTCAGCGCGGCCGACGTGGCATACACGTTCAACGCGATGAAGAGCGACAAGGCAATCGACGTCAACGCGCTGTGGACCACAGACGGCGGACCACTGACCAACGTGGCCCAGAAGGGGTCTGACCAGGTCGTGTTCACCTTCAAGAAGGCGGCCCAGCCGTACTACTACTTCGTCGCAGACCTGACGCCCATCGTTCCGAAGCACATCTGGTCCAAGCTGGATCAAAGCAGCCTCCACACCTACAAGGACACGAACCCTGTGGGCACCGGGCCCTACAAGGTCGCCAACTGTGCGCCGCAGAACATCAAGTACCTGCGCAACCCCAACTACTGGCAGAGCACCCCGAGTCATCCGGTGCCGGCCGTGAAGGAGGTCGACTATCCGGCGTTCCTGAGCAACACGCCAGCCAACCTCTACCTATCTCAAGGCAACGCTCAGTGGGGCGGCCAGTATGTCCCGAACATCCACTCGTTCTACATCTCAAAGGATCCAACGCACCGCCACTACTGGTTCCCGCCCGTCCTGAACGTATCGCTGTTCCCCAACCTCGATAACCCACTTCTCAAGCAACTCGCGGTACGGAAAGCAATCGCTTACGCCATAGACAAGCCCAAGGTTGGGCAGGTGGGAGAGAGCGGTTATCAAAAGCCGGCCAACCAATCGGGCGTCATCACGCCGACATTCCAGAGCTGGTTTGACGGCTCCCTCTCGCAGCCGACCTACGATCCCGCCAAGGCGGAGCAAATCTTGAAGTCCGCGGGCTTCAAGAAGGGCTCAAATGGGATTTACCAGAGCAAGAGCGGGCAACCACTCTCGTTCACGATCAAGACGATCAGTGGCTTTTCTGACTGGGACGCGTCGCTGCAGCTGATAGCTCAACAGCTGAAGGCCGCAGGAATCGCCGTGACCGTCCAGGATGAGAACACAGGGCCATACACCACGGACCTTCAGAGTGGCAAGTTCCAGCTCGCGTATGCGGGGAGCGGAGGTCCGGCTGCGGCCCCCGGACCCAGCCCGTACTACGAGCTCCGAGGACTGCTGTTCAGCGGGAATATCGGCTCGACGAACTTCGAGCGTTTCAACTCGCCGTCGACCGACGCCCTCTTCAACCAGTACTCGGGAGCCACCCCGTCCGAGCAGGTTGCGCTCATGCACCAGGTCCAGAAGGTGATGGTGAGTGACATCCCGTTCATTCCCGTCACCGAGGGCGTCGATTGGTTCCAGTACGACACGTCGCACTTCAGCGGCTGGCCCACCTCGTCGAATCCTTACGCGCAACCGTCGCCGTACTCGTTCCCCGACAATGCAGTGGTGCTTACGCACCTGAAGCCTGTCCACTGAGGAGGCGGGCGTCACCGCGACTGAGATTCGGCGCTCTTAGACGATGAGGTATCTCTCGCGGCGGCTAGGCCTGTTCGTCGTAACCCTTTGGGCTGCGCTGACGGTCAACTTCATCATTCCGCGGGTGATGCCGGGCAACGAGGCGAGCGCGGTGCTCGGAACGTTTCGCGGCGTCAACCCCGCTGCGCTCCACGCGCTCGAAATCCAGTTCGGGGTACATACCCACCAAAACATCCTCGCCGCGTACTTTCAGTACCTCGGGAACTGCCTGACCGGGCAGTTCGGGGTCACCGCCCAAGGCGTACCGGTGATGACCGAGATCACTTCGAAGCTGCCGTGGACCCTGGGGTTGGTCGGGGTCACGACGGTTATCGCGTTTTTGATCGGCACCCTTGCCGGCGTGGCCAGCGCGTGGTGGCGAGGCGGAAGGCTCGACGCGATTCTCCCGCCGACTCTGTTCATCGTCTCGACGATCCCAGTTTTCTTCGTCGGCCTACTGCTCATCTACGTCTTCGCGGTGAAGCTGAATTGGCTGCCTCTCGGCTCCAACTACAGCATCGGGGCGACCCCGTCTTTCTCGTTGTCCTTCATTGGAGACGTGCTCCAGCACGCCATCTTGCCGGGGCTCAGTCTGGTGGTCGTGACCGCGGGTCTGTGGGTGTATTCGATGCGCAACAACATGATCACCACGATCTCCGAGGACTACGTCAAAACTGGCCGAGCCAAGGGGCTGCCGAACCGACGCGTCATGCTCGACTACGCGGGCCGCAACGCGATCCTTCCCAACCTGACCGGGTTCGCGATGCAGCTTGGCTACGTGTTGGGCGGTGCGATCGTGATCGAGTACCTGTTCTCGTATCCGGGACTCGGCTATCTCTTCTACACGGCTACGACCGATCACGATCTGCCGCTGATGCAGGGCCTGTTCCTCTTCTACACGCTTGCGGTGTTGGTCTGCGTGCTGATCGCGGACCTGCTGACCGCGGTCCTGGATCCTCGGACGCGAGAGGCGTGAGATGACAACTGGCTTAGTCGACATCGCGGCCACCGAAGAAGCGACTGACTTCGAGGTGCAGGGTGCGCCCAAGCGCCTTCTTCGCGCCGTTCTCGGCAACCGGAAAGCGGCCGTGGGAGCGGTCATACTGCTTGTGATCTGCTTCGTGGCGGCGTTTCCAGGACTGATCGCCCCTGATAACCCTCACGCGGCCATCTACGCATCCGACGCCGGACCGTCTGCGAAGCACCTGCTGGGGACGACGCAACTCGGGCAGGACGTTTTTTCTCAGCTCATATGGAGCACGCGCCTGACACTCATCGTCACGCTCATCGTGAGCTCGATCGCCACGTTCGTCTCGATGATCGTCGGCGTGACCGCCGCTTACGTAGGGGGAGTGACAGATCGCGTCCTGACCGTGGTGACAGACGTTTTCTTGATTCTTCCCGTGCTTCCGCTGCTGATTCTGCTGGCGGCCTACCTCCCACCCGGGGTCACGTCGCTGATCATCGTGCTGTGCATCACAAGCTGGGCCTTCCAGGCCCGGCAACTGCGGTCACAGGGGCTGGCTGTTCGCAACCGTGACTTTCTCGTCGCCGCGAGGGTTCGGGGCGAGCGTCCGCTTTACATCATCCTGGTCGAGATCGTCCCCACGATGACCTCGCTGCTGGCTGCCTCCTTCCTCTCGCTCGCGGTGTATGTCGTGGGATTTGCGGCCAGCCTTCAGTTCCTTGGATTGGGCAACAGCAGCGACCTCATGTGGGGCACGATGCTTTACAACGCGCAGGCAGCATCGGCACTGGAGGCGGGAAATGCGTGGTGGGCGCTGGCGCCGGGCGCGGCGGTCGCCGTGCTGGGCACTGCGTTCGCGCTTCTGAACTACGCCTTCGATGAGATCGGGAATCCTGCTCTTCGGCCCATCAGAAGGCGACGTACGCTGAGGAGGCAGCGTGGCCGAGCCTCTGCTTGAAGTCTCCGACCTAATGGTCGACTACTTGGCGGATCGCGCCACCGTTCGCGCGGTGAATCACGTCAGCTTTTCGGTGCAACCGGGAGAGTTTTTGGGGATCGTCGGCGAGTCCGGCTGCGGGAAGTCGACGCTCCTTTTCGCCGTGGCTCAGCTGCTCTCACCCCCAGGCGAGATATCCGGCGGAAAGGTCACGTTCCGGGGCAACGACATGGTACGTCTCTCAGCCGATGCGCTTCGCCACATGCGCTGGCGCGACTATTCGGTGGTGATGCAGAGTGCCATGAACTCGCTCAATCCGATGAAGAGCATCGGAGCACAGTTCAAAGACACTCTCCAAGCACACGGTAAGTCGTCGGCCCAAGAGATCCGGGCACGGTCGGCGGAAGTTCTCAGCCTGGTGGGGATTGACGCCGCCCACCTGCAGAGTTACCCGCACCAACTAAGCGGCGGGATGCGACAGCGGGCGATGATCGCCATGGCGCTCCTGTTTACCCCGCAGCTCGTGATCATGGACGAACCAACCTCGGCCCTCGACGTCGTGGCACAACAATCGTTGATGAGCAAAGTCAAGGACCTGCAACAGAGACTCGGGTTCGCTGTCGTCTTCGTAACCCACGACATGTCGGTGGTGAGCCGCTACTCGGATCGGGTGATGGTCATGTACGCGGGACAGGTCGCGGAGGCGGCTGGGACCGACGCGATCTTCGAGCGGCCGCTGCACCCCTACAGCCGCGGCTTGATGGACTCGTTTCCCTCAATTCGAGGGCCCCGCCGCAGCCTCAGCGGAATCCCGGGGAGTCCTCCCAACCTTGCGCGCCCACCCAGCGGTTGCCGATTTCATCCCCGCTGCCCCGAGGTGATGGCGACGTGCCCGACTACCGAACCTGAGCTCTACAACGTCCGTGGCGCCCGAGTGCGGTGTCTTCTGTACGCGGAGGAGGCCGACCACGCGGGCTGAGCAGGTGAACATGGCCGGCCAGGCCGGCAACAGCGTCGCTCCCGCCGGCGAGGCGCTGCTGCGCGCCACAAACCTCACGCGCCATTTCCGCCTCGGCGGGATGTTCTCGAAGCGGATGCTGCACGCGGTCGATGACTTCGACCTGGCCATCAAGGAGCGCGAGATCGTGGCTCTCGTGGGGGAAAGCGGCAGCGGCAAAAGCACTGTTGCCCGGCTCCTGGCCCGGGTCTACTCGCCCACCCGGGGCGAAATCTATTTCCGAGACCGTGCGCTGAAAAGCCTCCGCTCCCGTAAAGACATGCTCTGGTACCGCGGGGAGGTGGCGATGGTCTTCCAGGATCCCTACAGCGCCTTCAACCCCGTGTTCCGCGTCTCCCACGGGGTGATGCGCAATTTGGTCCTGCATCGGCCCGAGCTGGATCGACACCAGCGCCGCGAAGAAGCCAAGCGCGTGTTCGAGAGCGTGGGACTGAGCGCTGAGATGCTCAAGAAGTTTCCGCACGAAATGAGCGGAGGCGAGCGCCAGAGGGTCGGCTTCGCCCAGGCCCTGGCGGTACGACCCAAGCTGATCTTGGCGGATGAGCCAGTGTCAATGCTCGACGTTTCGATCCGCGCCGGAGTTCTGAACATGATGGCCAACCTCCGCGAACAGGAAGGCGTCTCCATCCTCTACATCACTCACGACATCGCGAGTGCGCGATACGTCGCCGACCGCGTCGTGGTGATGTACGCGGGTCACCTGGTGGAGACCGGAGCTACCGAGGATGTGCTGCAAGAGCCCAAGCACCCGTATACGCAGCTGCTCCTCTCGGCGGTGGCCGACCCCCGCGAGAAGCTTGCGTCGATCGCCGCCGACAGCGGCGAGCCGCCAAAAGTGATCGACCCGAGCGAGGGCTGCCGCTTCAGATGGCGTTGTCCATATGCGATCGAGAAGTGCGCGGAGGTGACGCCCCGGCCCGAGCCGCTGGGGTCAAGGCTTGTGGCATGCCATGTCGCGATCGCTGACCCCGAAAGGGTCACTAACTCGGCTGGCTGGACGTCGATGACCAAAAGCTAATGCCGTTCCAGATATTGGTAAGTCCCGTTCACAAAAAGCCGGTCCGTGTGGACCGAGCAGGAAGGTCTCAGGAGGAGGGTCAGCGTGTCTCGATTTGTGCCGGTCAAGACTCTTTCCATACTCGCGGCGGTAGCAGGGTTCGCGGTGTCTCCAACGGCGAGCGCGTCCGCCCGCATGACGACGCTAGGCCTGCACGGCTGGCAGGTCCAGAGCAGCGCTGCGGCCCCGCAACCCGGCGAGACTATTTCGAAGCCTGGCTTCGCCACTGGTTCGTGGCTGCATGTCCACCCCGACGATGCTGGCGCTGTCGGCACCGAGGTCAACGCGCTCGTGCAGACGGGCCATTGCCCGAACGTCTTCTTCTCCACCAACATGAAGCGCTGCTTCGGCTACATGAACCGAGTCGGCCAGGACACCATCAAGCGCTTCGCGATGCCCTGGTGGTTTCGCACCACCTTCTCGTCGCATCTTGGTTCCTCGCAGCACGCCCAGCTGATCGTCAACGGCGTCGTGGGCGAGGCCGACGTATGGCTCAACGGCAAGCGGGTCGCGACGCACTTCACCGTGCAGGGTGACTTCACGCGATACACGTTCGACATCACGGGGCGGCTTCGCCATGGCATCAACGCCCTGGCGCTGAGGGTCTACCCCAACAACCCCAACAGAATGTTCACGCTCGACAACGTCGACTGGACCCAGATCCCGCCGGACAACAACGCCGGGATCCAATTCCCCATCCAGCTGCATACGTCGGGGCCGCTGGCGCTTAGCGACGCCCACGTCGTGCAGCACGACGCGCGCAACTTCTCGCGCGCGACGCTGCTCGTGAAGGGCGAGGTGAGCAACGAGTCGGGTAGGACCCAGTCGGGATTGGTGACGGCGAGCGTCCATTCGAAGCTGATGAGCGCGCACGCGCTCGGACGGTCGATCAGCCTTGAGCCTCGTGCCAGCCGCACGGTCACTTTCAAGCTCACGATCCACCACCCACGCGTGTGGTGGCCCTACCGGATGGGGTCTCAGCCTCTGTACGGCATGACCATGAGCGTGCGCCAGCACGGCCAGCCGGCGGACACTGAATCGGAGACTTTCGGAATCCGCACCGTCACCTCGCGCTTGATCGGAGCGTCGCCGATGGCGCCGCATGGCTCGCGTCAGTTCCTGGTCAACGGCAGGCCCTTCATCTTCCGCGGCGGCGGCTGGTCCGAGAACCTCTTCCTGCACTACTCGGCGACCAACACCGCACAGCAGATCGCGATCATGAAGAACCTCGGGATCAACGGCATCCGCACCGAGGGCAAGCAGATGCCTCAGAACTTCTATGAGCAGATGGATCGCGCCGGGATCCTCGTCGACGGGGGCTTTCAATGCTGCGACGCCTGGCAACTCCAGGACTCAAAGCTAACCAGCAACCACGACTTCGAGGTGCTCTACAACTCCGCGCGCACCATCGGGGAGAACCTGCGCAACCACCCCAGCGTGCTCAACTTCAGCTGGAGTGACAACAACCCGACTCCCCGCCAGGAAGCGGTGTCGCTCAAGGCCTTCCACCAAGCGGATTTCCAGGATCCGCTGATCTCGTCCGCCGAGTACAAGCGAGGCACCAAGCTTGGCTGGTCCGGGGAGAAGGAAGGGCCCTACGACTGGGTGCCGCCGAGCTACTGGTACTCGACGCGCTATGACCCCAATGATTCAACTCGGACCAACGTCGGCGGTGCATGGGCCTTTGACAGTGAAGCCAGCTCAGGCGACACCGTGCCCACGCTGGCCTCGATCAAGCGCTTCATGTCGCCGTTTGAGCAGGCCAAGCTATGGCGGGACCCCAACTACAACCAGTACCACCTCAACTACGAGAACCAGCTCCCCAACAAGAAGAAGAACTACGGCTACGCCTTCGGGACGCTGCACGACTTCGACAAGGCGCTCAAGGCGCGCTACGGCGGCTGGTCGAGCCTGACCGGATACGTGGACAAGGCCCAGGTCATGGACTACGAGCTACAGCGGGCGCAGTTCGAGGCTTACATCGACCACTCCACCCGGCGCAAGGCGCCCTCGACCGGCGTCGACTACTGGCAGCTGAACAAGGGCTGGCCCTCGCTGCTGTGGGATCTCTACAACTACGACTTCGACCAGGCAGGAAGCTACTTCGGGGCCAAGAAGGCCAACGAGACGCTGCACGCGCTCTACGCGTATGACAACGGAACGGTCGCGGTCGACAACCTCGGCCCGCAAACCGAGCGCGGCCTGTCCGTCGAGGCGAACGTCTACGCGCTGGACGGCAAGCTACTCGACCGCAAATCTCGCGCCGGCATCACGCTCAAAAGCCAGCAGGTCGTGACCGGCCTCCTGCATCCGAAGGTGCCCGCCACCACGAAGCCGCCGACGGCGGCCAAAACCTACTTCGTAGAGGTGTTGCTCCGGCACAACGGCGACGTCATTGACCACAACGTCTACTGGCTCTCCACCCAGAAGGACCTCGTCAACTGGAAGAAGACGATGGGCCTGCCTCAGGCGACCATGAACCAATATGCGAATCTCCGGGCACTGAACGGTCTCCCGGCGGCGCATGTGAAGGTCACCGCCCATACCCATTCGGGGCGCGGTCTCGACGGCGCGAATGCGGTCACCGACGTGACGATCAAGAACACTTCCACCAAGAGGGCGGTGGCATTCTTCCTGCGCGCCGATCTGCGCCGTGGCAGCGCTGCGGGAGTGCCCGACGCAGGGGACAACGAGGTCCTACCGGTCTTCTGGTCGGATGACGACATCACCCTGTGGCCGGGAGAGTCCGAGACGCTCCATGCCTCCTATCGCAAGGCGGAGCTGCGCGGGCGCTCGCCGGTGGTCACCATCGGCGGCTGGAACGTGGCGACGGTTCGCGTCGACGCCAAGTAGAGCCGGCCCTCACGGGGTCGCCGTGGTCCGCTCCACCTCCCCTTCCGCGATCGCCGTGGGAACGGCGACCTCCTCGGTCGGCACCATGTAGCGGTAGAACAGAGCCGCGATGGCGCCTCCGATCGGCGGGGCTACGAGGAACAGCCATACCTGCGAAAGCGCCTTGCCGCCCACGATTATCGCCGGGCCGAGGCTGCGTGCCGGATTGACCGAGGTTCCGGTCAGCGGGATTCCGATCAGATGGACCATGGTCAGCGCGAAGCCGATCGACAGCCCAGCGATGCCCGGCGAGCCGATGCGGCTCGTGGCGAGCAACACCACCAGCACGAAAACGAAGGTCAGAATGACCTCCGTGGCAAACGCTCCACCCACGCCGATTCCAATGATCGAGACGTGGGGACCCCAGCCATCGGTGCCGAGTCCCTGGTTAGAGGTCGAATAGCCCGGCGCGCCGGAAAAGATGCCCCATAGCGCGAGCGCGCCGAGGATGCCACCGATGAACTGGGCGATCCAGAAGGCGACCGCCTCGGTGATTTTCATTCGCCCCGAGACCAGAAATCCCATCGTGACGGCCGGGTTTATGTGACATCCCGAGACTGGCCCCAGCGTGTAGGCCAGCGCCAACAGCACAAGTCCGAACGAAAACGCGGTCGCCACGACACCGGCGGATGTCGAAGAGCCCGTCAGCTTGAAGCCAAAGCTGAGTGTCGCCACCCCCACCGCCAGGAATACCAGGAGCGCCGTTCCGACCGCCTCCGCCACCAGCTTGCGATGCAACATCACCCGCCTCCCTCTCGCTCGACTTTGCCAGGTACAGCTCGAGGCGGCGACACCGTTTCAACCGCCCGCGCATCGTGAGTCAACCGACGCTCATATTGATATCAGCCCAGATCGGCATCCACGGTGCAGATCCCTGAGCCCGCCAGCTTGGGTTTGAGCTCGTCGAACGTAAACACCTCCTCGGGATCGAAGCACCCGGCCCTTCGCGGCTCCTCGAGCAGGTTCTCGGCGAACATCAGCGCGCATCGCGCGGCGTGCGCATAGTGGCCTGCGCACTCCAAGGTCCGCGCGGCGAGGCGGTTCCCGCGCAGCTTCACAGCGATCCAATGCGCGACGGGCTCGCGGCTTGCGCGCCCTGTTGCCGGCGTCGCTGTGACCACGGGGCATCCCGACGAGGCGGTCAATGTGCCGGCCCTGTTTTGCGCCAGTAGACACCGTTGAGCTGCAGGCTCAGCCAGTCGCACGTAAACGCGAACCACACGCCCTTCGGCTATGCCGCCCAGCCAGCCCGCGTCGTCCTCGGAAAAGCCCACGCAGTCGCTCTCGCCGAAGGGCTCCGGGAGAGGGACCACGGCGGTCCGGTGACGCGCAAGCACCCTCAGTCCGTGGTCAACGAAGGCAGCACCGGCCGGCCCGCGCGTCGAGAACACGGAGATCGTGAGCACGAGCTCGAGCTCGTCAGCCTCTGGGTGCGCGCGCAGGAGGTCGGCCGCGACCAGATTGCTCACGCCGGGCACGAACCCAGCGTTGAGAATCACCGTGCCTCGTGCCCCACCGGCCACCGCACGCAGCGCGCGACTGGCCGCGGCCGGCAGCGCGGAAATGTTGATCAGCGCGCCCCCGTATTCGAGCACCGCCCGCTCCATCAGCAGGTCGCCGTGAGGTACCGCGTTGATGATCAGGTCGTGGTCGCGGGCAGCCGCGCGGACCGAGTCGATCCGGTCGAGCGCGACGCCGATGTCTCCGTGCGCGACCGGCGCCCTGGTCCCACGCACGATCTCCCATGAGCACGCCTCAAATGCGCGCACGGTTAGCCGCCCGAGCGCGCCGCGCGCCCCGACGATCAGGACACGCTTGGCTTTTCTGGATTGCACGCCGTCAGCATTCGTCGCTTTCAGACGCGACGCTATGTCCGCCGGCGCGCGATCGGAAGGGCCAATCCGCCGTCCGGCCGGCGGACCATGACCGTGTTAGCCCGCGGCCGCCCGGGCGAGCTCACGGATCGCCGCAGGAATCGCCTGCTCGGTGATGAGTCCGTACCCCAGCAGCAGGGCGGGAGGACGCGATCCCACTACCGCACAGTCGCGATGCAGGGTGTGGACCGCCACTCCGCGGGCGGCGGCGGCGTCGCTGATGGCGGCTTCATCGGCCGTATCCGGGAGCCAGGCGATCAGGTGAAGACCGGCCGACGCACCACCTACGCGTGCCTCTGGCAGCCACCGTTCGAGCGCCTCTATGAGGGTGTTGCGGCGTGCGTGGTAGCGACGGCGCGTTCGTCGGAGGTGGCGGTCGATCTCGCCACGCTCGAGTAGCGAGGCGTAAGCGGCTTGCGTCAGCACCGACGGCATCGCCCGGGTGATCGCGTGCTGAGCCCTCAACTCGCCCACGAGGTGACTGGGCGCCAGCAGCCAACCCAGCCGCAGGCCGGGCGCGAGCGTCTTGCTGACCGATCCCACGTAGGCCACGCAGTCGGGGGCGAGGCCCTGCAGGGAGGCAATCGGCTCGCGGTCGTAGCGGTACTCGGCGTCGTAGTCGTCCTCGACGATCAGCGCCCCACGGCGCCGTGCCCAGGCGATCAGCTCGGCGCGGCGAGAAGGGCTAAGGACCGCGCCCGTCGGGTACTGGTGAGCCGGCGAAAGCACGACCGCATCGAGACCCTTCCCTTCGAGCTCGCCGACCTTTAGCCCGTAACGGTCGACGGGGACGGCGACCGGCTCGAGCGCGGCCTGGGTAATCGTGTCGGGGATCGCCGACCAGGCGGGGTCTTCGACGGCCACGCGCGTGGCCCCTCGCTCGCGGATGGTCTGCCACAGGATCTCCATCCCATGCGCAGCGCCGGATGTGACGGACACCCGGTCGGGATCCGCCACGATCGCTCGGACACGGCCCAGGTAATCGCTCAGCGCGACCCGCAGTTGACGCAGGCCGCGGCGCGATCCGTAGCCAAACGCGGCGTCAGGCAGCTCGCGCAACGCGGTTGCGACCGCTCCGTGCCACGCCCTCCGAGGAAAGAACGAGAGGTCCGGCACACCGCTCCGCAGCTCGTACCGGACCCGGCGGGTGGCCGGGGCGACCGCCCGGGCGGCGGGCGGTTGCTGCGCGAGCCCCTCGGCGACACGGGTACCGTCGCCGGCGCGCGCCACCAGGTAGCCCTCGGCCACCAGCTGTGAATACGCCTCCACGACCACGCCACGGGATACGTCGATCTCAGTGGCGAGCAGCCGGCTGGGAGGCAGTCGGGCGCCGGCGTGCAGCCGCCCGGTTCGGATGGAGTCGCGCAGCTGGCGCTCGAGTTGCGCCCGCAATGGCGCCGCTCGGTCCAAGACGAGGTGGATATCGATCCGCCCAATCCAACCACATGCTCGGCCCAGATCCATAGCGGTCGCCGCATAAGTTGGTCTTGCCTCCCACTCGCTGATTGGACCTTCCCGATAGGCCATTTGCGGCCTACGGTGATCGATATCGGCGACGAAACAATCAGGAGACCACGATGATCGACACTTATTTCGGGACCGAGCAGCAGGAGAAGCTCGCACGGCTAGGGGCCGAACTCGGCGACGAGGCGATCAGCCGCGCGGAAGCCGAGTGGGCCGAACTCATCGAAGCCGTGAAAGCAGAACGCGCGGCCGGCACGCCGGCGACCGATGCCCGCATGCTCGAACTGGCGGGACGCGGGCGCGCCCTGCTGCACCAGTTCACGGGCGGTCACCCCGGCATCAGCCGCTCGCTGGCGACCATGTACCGCGACGAAGGACCCTGGCGAGCCTCTCGCGGCATGGTCGACTCAGAGCTGATGCGCTACGTCGGCCGGGCACTCGCTGCCCTCACGGGCACGGTCGATGGCTAGCCGTTCGTGAAGGGCTTGTAGGTCCGGCAGGGCTCGTTGCGCAGGCTCGGGCACGGGGGGAGCCCCGTGGGCACAGCCACGCCCGGGACGACCGGGAGGATGAGACTCGAGGGCATCTTCTTGGAGAAGGCGACGGCCATGTCCGCTGTGCCCTTCGGCTCGGTCTGGCCAAACGACCAAACGGGCTGAGTGCCGTTCGGCGCGGCGATGGTGACGCGGATGCGCGAGCCCGCGCGGTAGGCGTGCCCCTCGAAGTAGAGCGGGATCACGAGCTCGACGAAGCGCCCTTTGGGCATGGGTGCAACGTCGGAGAGCTTCATGCTCGGGATGGGCTCGAGCAACGTGCTCTTCTGATCCAGGAGGTTGTCCGTCCCGGTGGCGAGCTTTCGCTCGTTGGCTCGCAGCCAGCCGTCCTGCACAAACGTCTCCTTGCCGTCCGGGCGAACTTCGCTGACCGTCGCCTGGACGTCGACGTTGGGCGCCGAGGAGCGGACCCAGACGTGTACGGCGCCGCCCCCGATCACGGTGGTGTTTTGCGTGAGCGGCGCCGAGATGTAGGAGACGGCCGTACCGGACGGATTCTGCTTCCACTTCCATTTCCAGTCGGATGCGTTACCCCACAGGCCGCCAGCCTCGCTGTAATGCCCGTAGTCCCTCAGCGGCAGGGCCTTCGCGTCGGAGGTGTATGAGTTGGTGCCCCCGGTCGCGGGCGCACTGGAGCCCAGCGTGCCGCCGGGGCCGAAGAACCAGAAGTGTGCCTGGGTGCCGGGAATGGGGAACGATTTGAACGAGTCGATGAAGCCGGGATAGGGATTGCCGGCCGTCGTCGTGTTGGTGATCGGGTCGGGGCCGGCGCCATTGTCGAACAGGACCCGGATCTCGGGCAGCTTCTTGAACGCGGCCAGGGCGTCGCCGTACGTCAGCTCAGTCTGGATCGGATCGAGGGGTAAGTTGAGCGCCGAGATCCCCATCGCTTCCTGGTAGATCACGGGGGCCGCGGCGTGGATCACTGACGCGAGCTCGGCGGGGTTCCGCCGCGCCACGAATAACTGCAGGAAGTCGAACCAGCGGTCGAATGTGTACGGGTCCAGCGAGTCGATGTGGGGCCCGTTGGTGAAGTTGAACCACTTCAGCTTGGTGCCCGTGAAGTGCTGCGCGAGATCGGGGCAGTGCCCACCGGTTTGCTCGTCCTCCCACTGACAGGCCATGAAAGTGGGGACCTTGATCTTGTGCACGAACGTGGTGGGATCGAGGGGATTCGCCACCTTGGGTTTGTAGTGACTGTTGGCCCGGATCTTGGCCATGAGGTTCGTGGCCTCGCCATGGAGGACCTGGTTGTGCTTGCAGGTCTTGTCGCCGTTCTGGATCTGCTGATAGGCGTAGGGCTGACCGCTGTGCGGCCCCGCCGGCTTCGCGTCGTGCTGTCGCTGCTTCGCCCAGGCGACCGCGAAACCCGTGTTGAGGATTCCGCCCGGATAGAGAGTCGTGGCCGTGGCGTCGATCGTCGAAAGGGGCGCGATCGCCGCCAACGACGGGGGGTCGAGCTGGGCGGTGAACAGCTGGCTGATTCCGCCGTAGGAGATTCCCATCATGCCGACCTTGTGGTGCAGCACCCACGATTGGTGGGCGATCGTCTGAATCACGTCGTAGCCGTCGAGGTTCTGGAGCGGCTCGAAATAGTCAAACGCTCCGCCCGAGCACCCGGTCCCGCGCATGTTCACATCGACGACGGCGAAGCCCATGATGTTGGCGAGGATCGCGATGCCGTTGACCGGGCCCGACGGATCGGCGTACGCATAGCCGGAGTACTCGATCAGGGTCGGCCAGGGCACGCTGGCCTTGGGCAGCGGGGGCAGTCCGGGCTCGCCCGCGGGTGCCGTCGGCGGGTGGACATCGATGGCCAACTTGGTGCCGTCGCGCGTAGTCAGATACTGGTAGCCCTGATCCTTGATCGTCTGCTTGTAGACGCCGGGATCCCACGGCTTTGCGGCGTCCGAGTGGACCGTGATCGGCCCCGACTCTGCTCCGTTCGACGCCAGGCGCACCCGATAGCCGTTGCCGGGGTGCACGTTGCGGAAGAGCAGCCCGCCCAGACTGTCGGCTCGCTGTGTAAATACGGTCTTCCCGCCGGCATCGATCAGCGAAGCGGACGCCCGCGGGGCTAGCCCAGTGACGTAAACCTGCTCAGCGCTGCCGTGAGCGCTGAAGGACGGCTTGGCCCTCTGAGTAGGCCGCGCAGCGGCGCTCGCAGGAAGGGCCAGCGCGAGCGCCAGAGCCGCCATCGCCATTAGCACGGCGAACGCTCGAGCACGATGACGCTCGGCCTTGGCACTCAGCACGGCGCAAACCCTTTCATATCTCGCACGGCCGTGCGTCGGACGACTGAGCGATGCTGGGTTGGCCGCCGGCGGTCGGGGGGACCATGCGCAGTCAGCCGCGCGGGGCCGGCGGGTCCAGCATGGGGCTCCCCCCGCCCGGGGCGCGCAGGGCGTGGGCTCACCCCGCCCGGGGCGCGCAGTGCGTGAGCTCACCCCGCCCGGGGCGTTCAGTGCCTGGCCTCTCCCCTGCCCGGGGCGGCCGTGCGGAGCAGAATCGCATCACCACCGGCCGCCTGCTACGGAGTTGCGAATCGAGCTCGCTATGCGAGTCCGATTCGCAATTGGCCCCAGCCACCGTCGGGGTGTCGCGAGTTTTCCCTCGTGGCGGGCGGCCCGGCGAGCCGAGAGCCGACGCGGCCTCGCAGCGCGAATGGCGGGCGGCCCGGCGAGAGCCCGACGCACGGTTTCGCATCGCGACGACTCCGTCGATGGCCGATATGATTAGGAACCGAATGTTTCGGAGCCTAGGTACATCGGATGAGGGCGGCCAAGGTGGCTGACGCGCCCGACCGCATTGAGGCCCACGTCTGGCGGATCAGCCTGGTCGTGGTGATCGGGGCGATCATGTCGATCCTCGATACCACGATCGTAAACGTGGCGCTCGCCACGCTGGGCCGCGACCTGCACTCCTCGATCGCGCAGATCCAATGGGTCGTGACCGGCTACATGCTCGCGCTGGCGGCCGTCATCCCCGTCAGCGGCTGGGCCGCCGAGCGCTTTGGACCCAAACGGGTCTACCTGGTTTCGGTTGTGCTCTTCACGGCCGGCTCGATGCTCTGCGGCATCGCGACCGACATCAATCAGCTGGTGATCTTCCGCGTCATCCAGGGTGTGGGCGGCGGCATGATCCTGCCGGTCGGCCAGATGATCATGGCGGCCGCGGCCGGTCCCAAGCGGATGGGGCGGGTAATGAGCATCGTCGCTGTGCCGGCCATGCTCGCTCCGGTCCTCGGGCCAACAATCGGCGGACTCATTCTCCAGACCGCCTCCTGGCGTTGGATCTTCTTCGTCAACGTCCCGATCGGCGTGATCGCTGTGATCTCCGCGCTGCGTACCCTCCCAGCCGCCGAAACGGTCGCGCGCCGCGCCCTCGATTACCGCGGCTTGGCACTCATGGTCACCGGCCTGCCCCTGCTCACCTATGGGCTCGCGGAGATCGGCTCCACCGGCTCGTTCACCTCGCTCAAGGTAATCCTGCCATGTGTCTTCGGGCTCGCGCTGATCGCACTTTTTGCGCTACACGCGCTGCACGTACGCAATCCGCTCCTTAACTTGAGGCTCTATAGGCGCCCCACGTTCTCGTCCGCTTCGATCGCGATGTTCCTGCTCGGCGCGGCGCTGTTCGGCGGGATGATCCTGGTGCCGCTCTACTGGCAAGACATACGCCACGAAAGCGTGATCGACACGGGCCTGCTCGTCGGACCGCAGGGCCTCGGCGCCGCGCTGGTGATGCCGCTGGCCGGCAAGATGACCGACCGCATGGGCGGTGGGCCACTCGCCCTGTTTGGCGTTCTGCTGACGACCGTGGCCACGGTCCCCTTCGGGTTGATCGCCGCCCACACCTCGATCACGTGGCTCTCCATAGCGATGTTCGTGCGCGGGATGGGGATCGGCTTTGCCTTCATGCCCGCGATGACCGCCGCTTTCGCCGCGCTCGATCGCTCTGAGCTGGCCGACGCCACGCCCCAGCTGAACGTCCTCCAGCGCGTGGGGGGTTCGCTGGGAACGGCCGTGCTCGCGGTCGTATTGCAGCGCGCGCTTGTCGGGGCCCACACGGTCACGGCGGCCGCCTCGGCGTACGGCACGGCGTTCTGGGCGGCGACAGCCCTCACGGCGATAGCCGTCGTTCCCTGCATCGTCCTCATGCGAGCCGAGCGTGCCGCACGCGCCACCCAGACGGAGGAGGAGGCGCGAGACGGTGAGGCCGCGATGGAGGCCGCGGTGGCGTGACCGTCCGCACGCCAACCCGCAGCGAGTCACTTCAGGCGTTCGGGCGCGCCTTCAAGGCCGCCAATGCGGCCCTGCGCCGCATGCGGGGACGCGAGACCCACCATCCTGGAGAGCTCAGCTACGCCCAGTACGGGCTGCTGTTCGGCCTGTGCGATGGAGTTCCGCGATCGCTACGTGAGCTGGCCATCGCCGCAGACGTCTCCCCGGCAACCGCGGCCGAGATGCTCGATTCCCTGGCGGCGGCGGATCTTGTGGAACGGATTCGCTCAGTGGAGGACAAGCGGGTGGTGCTCACCTCCCTTACCGAGAGGGGTCATGCCTTGGTCGACGAGCGCCGAGCTCGCTATGAGCGGCGCTGGCGCGCGGCGCTCAAGCAGTTCAGCGACGAGGAACTGCTTACCGCCGCCGCGGTGCTCGACCGCGTCCGCGCGATGTTCGACGAGTTTGCCGGAGAGGAGTGAGCGCGCCCTGCGCGTGGCTGACCGTGTCGCTGGCGTCGGTGCTCGTCGCCGGCACGCTCGCCGGATGCGGAACGAGTGGCGCCCCTAAGGTCCGGCTCACGGCTTCCCCGGCCGTCGCGCTGTGGGATCGCTCGCGGACGATCGTCGTAACCAACCTGCACGGAGACGACCGAGTCACACTGCGCGCCCGCACATCCCTGCCGAGCGGCCTCTGGTCCTCCTCGGCGACGTTCAGGGCCAACGGCCGCGGAACCGTCGATGTCGCCCGTCAGGCGCCGATGAGCGGCAGCTATAGCGGGGTCTCGCCGATGGGGCTGCTGTGGTCCGAGAAGCTGGCCAAACGCCGATCAGGTCCCTTAAACGGAAAAGCGACGACAACGATCAGCGCACGGGTTGCCGGTCGTACGGTTGCATCCACGCGCCTGACCCAACTGCTGAATGGGCCTGGGGTGAGAGCACATCGAGAGACGGTTGGCTCGACGGGCTTCTACGGCGTCTATTACTCGCCGACCCAGACGAGCGCTCGTGCGCCGGCCGTCGTGCTGTGGGGCGGGTCGGAAGGCGATCTCTCCCCTGCGAGCGAAGCGGGGCTGCTGGCCTCACACGGCATCCCGGCACTTGCCTTGGCGTACTTCGACGATCCTGGCTTGCCGTGTCGGCTCCAGGACATCCCGCTCGAGTACTTCGTCAAGGCGATCAAATGGCTGCGCCGGCAACCACAGGTCGACCCGCGGCGGATCTGGATCATGAGCGCCTCGCGTGGGACGGAAGCGGAGCTACTGGTGGCAGCGCATTTCCCCACGCTCGTTCATGACCTCGTGGCTGTCTCCCCCAGCGAGTACGTGCTTGGGGCATACCACGGCAGGTGTCAGACCGCCGGAGGGCGAGACCGAACGCCAGCTTGGAGCTTGACCGGCAAGCCTATCCCTCCCAGCACGGTTGTCCCGGTGCACCGGATCACGGCGAACCTTCTGCTGATCGCGGGTGGCGACGACACAGTGTGGCCGTCATACGTCCAGGCACCGCGGATACTGGCCGGACTTCCCCACAGCGGCGCCGTGCACCGCTACCTCTATTACGCACACGTGGGCCACATCGCGCTCAACATTCCGTATTCGCCGATCGCGAACGCTGTGCTCGGCGCCGGCGGAACCGTGGCGAGCGACAGCCATGCCTGGATCAGCGACTGGCCCGCCACTATCGAGTTCATCACCAGCCACTGACGCGCCCGGACGTGCTTACGTTTGGATATCCAGCGACCGGCGCCTGTACCTTGGGATATCACCAGGAAATATTCCGGGTGATATCCCAAGGAGTTCATGCCGGCCGCGGACGCCGCCGGCATCACCTCGCGACCGGCATTTGCAGCTCCGTGACGCTCGGCCCTTCCGGTCCCATCTCGTGGTAGAGCTCGCGACTGTAGCCGGCGAGATGCAAGCCGCTGTCTTCGATCCAACGAATGAGGGCCTCATAGACGGGACCGATGCTTTCCATGCTCCCCCTGTGGACCACGGAAGCGACCTCGATGACCGGTAGCTCAACGACCTTGACCTCGTCGCCCGGCGGAACATCTTGGCCGTCGATATCGAAGGCGACGTGGACACCGACGCTTCCGTCCTCGGCTGGGTCGTCGTAGTAGCCGACCAGCGTCCCAGGCTGAGCGCCGGCCCGCTGCAGGTGTTCAGCGAGCTTTGGCCCAAGAGATGCGAAGACTGGCCCGATGTGCTGCGGATCAAGTGCCTCTGCCTCGCCCCACATCTCCGCGATACGAAGCGGTTGGGTCTGCTTGATGACTACATCCTGCTGGTTCACGACATTGCTCCCTTCGATCGCTCGGAGGTGCGCCTCGACCCGGCGTAGGCGGGCTTGCTCCTCGCCGACGCTCTGCTCGAGCTGGGCTCGGCGAAGGCGCAGCATCCCGCGGAGCTGCTCGAGCGGTGGCTCACCGTCGAGCAGTCCGCCGACCTGTTCGAGCGTGAAGCCCAGGTCGCGCAACGCCAGCAGCCGGTGAAGGCGGGCGAGCTGGTGCACGCCATAGGACCGGTAACCCGTATCCGGGTCGACGCGTTCGGGCCTGAGCAGCTCCAGCTGGTCGTAGTGGCGCAGCATTCTCGGCGAGACCTGCCCGAGCCTGGCGAACTCTCCGATGTTCAACATGACGGTCGGAGTAATACGGCCTCACACGGTGTGAGAGTCAAGCGTCTCTCAATGAGAATGTCGGAGAAGCTCAAGGGTGGAGGAGCTGGGCCGCGGTGGCGGGTCGCGCTAGGTCAGGAGAGACCCACCATTGTCCACCGGGTGGGGTGGAGCGGCCAAAGCCTCTGCCCCCGGCCTCAGCTCCGTCGGCAACGATACACCTCGGGGTGCGCCCGTCGGGGATTTCGAGCTCTAAGGCGTGAGCAGCCCGCAGGCTTTTGCGGCCCGCTGAAACGCCGGTGAGTTGGGGTTGAGCCCGGGACCGAGGTTGAGCGATTGGTTGCCGCCGTTGAACGACGGGTCTGGGAAATTCGGCAGGCCGTGGTCACGCATGCACGCCGCGTGTGCCAGTGCCGCGACCCGCTGATGCTCGGAGATCGTGGGTCCAGGACCACCGGGCGGGAGGTACTCCTTGCAGGTCTCCTCCGCCCGCGCCAGGGCAGGCCCTGCGATCTGCTGGCCCATCACGACCATCCGATCACTCGACTCGACCGCCAGTCCGCCCGGCCATCCTACACCGCCACCGCTCGGTCCCGAGCGAGGGTCGGGAAAGCTTGGAACGCCGTTGGCGCGCATGCACTTCGACAGCGAGATTGGGACGTTCGGCGCTCCGTACGGATACTTCGGATTGTGGTAGCCCGTCGCGCCCGAGCTACCGCATGCGGCGAGGACCGCGCAGCCGACGGCGACGATGCCAGAAGAGAGCCTGCCCGACATTCGGGCAAGCTCCCGGGGGTGGATCGAGATGAGTGGCACTGGCAATTAGGCCTCCGCTTACGGACCACTTCTAGCGCAGGGCCGATAACACGCACGTAACGCCGTTACGGCGTTGTTATCCGCCAGAGCGCCCCACCGTTGCTGGCAGTGAGATGATCCTTGGGGTGGAGGTGGTTTTGGTTTCGGTTGCGCACGCCACCGGTCATGCTGGGGTGGTGATCGATGACGAGGGCGACGTCCGGTTGGCAGGCTCCGTGGAGCAAGGCGGAGAACTGCTCCTTGACGATTACTTGCCGGCGATCCAGCCGCTCGAAGGGAATCGGGTGGCGCTCGGCGGTCGTCTTCCAGCCGGAGCGGTCGCCGTGGAGGCCGTAACCGAGCGTGGCGATCGGGTCGCGTGTGAGGTAGGTACCGGGGCGTGGGTAGTGGTCGTTGATCAGCTGACGAGGTGGCACGTCGCTCCGGTGGTGCGTCGCGACAGCTCCGGAGTGCCGATGGCGCCTCCTTTGCCGAGTGACTGGTCTCGGGTGCCGGTCAGCGACACCGATGAGCCGTGCCCCGCCTGCGAGAGCTTGGAGTGGGACGTCGTAACCCCCACCGACGACACCCGAGGGTGGAGCGGAAGTGGACCGTCGCGGGTGGTCGTCTGTCGCGTCTGCGGCCATGAGGAGAGCGTGGGGTCGATCATGCGGTTCGAGTCTCACAAGGAAGAGGACCCTGCGGTCGTTCAGGGGCGCATCCGTGATAGCGACGAGACGCGCAAGCTCAGCCACCAGATGATGCTAAGCGCGGTGACATTCCCGATCTATGCGGTGGAGGGATTGCCGGGTTGGATCGGAGGAAGTAGCAGCAGCGCCGAGCTGGTCAGCGGTGTGACCGTCGCCCACGGAGAGCTAGATCGCGCTCACCCGCCCACTCTGATGGTTACGACCGCGCTGGATGACCAGTGGCTCCCGGACGACGAAACGCTGGCCCGGGTCGAGCTTGCGCAGCGACTCGGGGGCGGCCTTCCCGACATGACGGGCAGATCCGACGCGGCTCTGGTTCTCAAGCTGAGAGCTCGTGAGCGCTCTCGCAACCTCGTCGCGTCTCGCGCGGCAGCCTCGATTCGGGAGATCGTCGTGGACGAGGTACCCCATCGGTTTACCTATGTCGCGGCGGCTGCGGGCTGGGCGGCCGTGGTGCGTAGCGACTCGCTGATCATCACCGTCACAGCCATCGGAGCCGAGGCCGGGCCAATCCGCTTGACGACGGTGGCCGACCCCATCAAAGCGCTCATCTGAACTTCGGTAGTGATCGGCGCGCCGGCCGGCCTGAAGCGCACGCCCGCTAGGGCGACTCAGGTGACTCGGATGGTCTGAGCGCCTGGGCGGGCGGCGTCGCGGGGCGGGTCCGGCGCCCCATGGCCGAGGGCCACCAGTTCCACCTGCCCAGCAGCATGACCGTGGAGGGCACGAGCAGAGTGCGGACCAAGAACGTGTCCATCAAGATGCCGGCTGCGAGCCCGAAACCAACGGCGCGCAGCTGACCGCCGTTGGAGCCGCCGCCGCCGACGATCCCAAACACGGCAAAGGTGCCCCCGAGGATGATGCCGGCAGATGTGACCGTCGCTCCGGTTCGCCCGATCGCCTTGACCACGGCCTCGCGCAGCGGCAGGTGCCGTGCCTCCTCGCGGATTCGTGTCATCACGAGGATGTTGTAGTCCTCCCCCAGGGCCAGCAGGAAGATGAACATCAAGAATGGGAGGATGAAGATAATCCCGCTGCTGCCGCCGAGATCGACGAAGACGAGCGTGGCGACGCCGAGGGCAGCGAGGTAGGAGATCACGACGCTCGCGATCAGATACACCGGCGCCACCAGGCTGCGGAGAACCAGCGCCAGCAGCAGCGCGATCGCCGCCACGGCCACCGGGATGATCTTGACCAGATCGTTGTTGGCCGTCGTCGAGATGTCGTAGACGGCGGCCGCCTCCCCGGCCACGCCGTTGGCCCTCGCTCCCGAGCGCGCGGCAGCAGTAGCCACCACCGATCGGATCTGCGGGGTTGCGTTCATCGCAGCCGTCGTGTTCTGGGCGCCCGCCGTCAGCGTTGCTTCGAACTGGATCGTATGTCCGTCGGGCGAGACATACGACGCCGTGGAGCGGTAGGCGTTGTAGAGCAAGGCCGGAATTCGCGCTCCGGCGGGCTCGACCACGGGCAATCGCTGCGGCGGGCCGAGCTCGCGGTGCAGCCGAACCAGCATCGTTGGGAAGATCACGGTCCCGTTGGGATTCAGCGGGCCCGCGAGCGAGGTGAACTTGTCTGAGGTTCGCAGCGACGCCTGTGCGCTCGCGACCTGCGCGGGGTGAGTCCACACGGGCTGTCGATAGGCGAGGACGAGGTTCGCGGGGTTGCTCGAGGACTGTGGGAAGTGCTTCGCAAGCGCCGCGTTCCCGGCGGCGGCATCCGAGCCGGCCGGCGGGTTGGTCGCGCCGCCAAAACCGGAGGACCGGTAGCCGAGCGCGCCGGCGGCGAGCGCCAGAAACACGAGCACACCGACCGCCAGAGTGGCCTCTGGCCGGCGGACCAGCCTGGCCGCGACCCGGCCCCAGACGCCCTCCTGCGGCGTCCCGGGCTGGACCTTCGAAGGCCAGAACGCACGCCGACCGAGAATCGCGAGAAGTGCCGGCAGCAGCGTCAATCCGAGCGCGAGCATCACGAGCATGCCCACGGCCAGGGGCACCCCAAGGTCGTGGTAGAGGCCGAAGGTCGCCAACAGGAGTGTCAGCAGCGCCAGGATCACGGTGCCAGCGGACGCCGTGATCGACTCCCCCACTCTGACGATCCCGCGCCTCACCGCATCATGGGGCGTGTGCCCGTCGCGCAGCTCCTCGCGGACGCGGAAGACCAGGAACAACCCGTAATCGGTGCCCGCTCCGAGGATCAGCACGATCAACAGCACCTGCGTGATCGAAGAGATCTTCAAACCGCCGGCGCCCAGCCCGCCGATCAGCCGCGTGGAGATAAGCAGCGCTAGTCCGCTCGGCAACAGCGTCACGATCGCGGCCGGTACCGACCGCAGCACGACGAGCAACAGGACGATGATGAAGAGGAGCGAGAACGTCTGCACCTCGTTTCCGGCCTTGTTCGAACTCGCCTGGTTTGCCACCGTCGTCGCGACCTGACCGGCGAGGTGCAGATGCAGCCCCGCCGGCGCCGCCGCGTGCGCGAAAGTGGCCTGCAAAGCGTCGACGATCGCCTTGTCTTTTGTGATGTCGTTGGCGCTCAGGATCGCGCGCACATGGATGACGGCGGCCTCGCGGTCCGGGGAGATCCCCACCTCGCGAACCGACTTGATGTTCTGTACGCGCGTCGCGAGCGCGGCAACCCGCGCAATCGCCGCGGCGTCGGCAGCGGTCAGTCGGCCCGCCCTCGAGGCGATGATCGTGATGTCGCTGATTCGACCGTTGGCGCCGCCGCCGAGGACCGGGGCCGCGAGGTTCGCCGCTTTCGCACTAGGCGCGCTGGACGGCAAAAACGCACTGTTGTTGTTGTTGACCTCGCTGGCAAGCGACGGGAATGCGGCGCTGGTGGCGACCGCCACGATGATCCAAAACACGACGATCGGCACGCGGAAGCGGACGACGAAACGTGCGAGCCCTTCGAATAGCGAGTCGACCGAAATCGGCATGGTCGCCATGATGTCTTCTTGCGGCGAACCTGTCATCCGCCCCTGGGTTGAACTACGCCTACTACCTAAGGCGTAGACCGCTCAGGTCGCGACGGTTTCGGCTCCGAGCTCATCCGCAAGGGAGACGTCGAGCGAATAATCGATCGGCACGACGATCAGCGAGGGGACGTCAAGCGCCAGCGCCTCTCGCAGCCGGCGGGGAAAGTCATCAGCGCTTTTACAGCGCCACGCAGCCAGCCCGAACGACTCGGCTAGGCGGACGAAGTCTGGGTTGCCGAAATTGACTCCGAAATGGCTGCCGAAGCGTTTGTCCTGCTTCCAGGCGATCGAGCCAAACTCGCCGTTCTCCCACACCACGTTCACGACCGCCGTCCCCAGCCGCACGGCGGTCTCAAGCTCCTGGCAATTCATGAGAAACCCGCCGTCACCATGAACCGCGACCACGTTGCGGCGCGGATGCACGAGCTTGGCCGCGATTGCCGTCGGCAGCGCGAACCCCATGCCCGCGAGCCCATTTGCGATCAGCACCGTTCCGGGCTCGCGGGCCGGGAAGATCCGTCCAATCCAAAGCTTGTGCAGACCCACGTCCGATACCAGGATGTCCTCGCGGCCGAGCACCTGCCGGATCTCCCACAGCACCCGCGGGGGGCACATCGGGAAGCGGTCGTCCCGGCGCCCAGCGTCTAGCGCTCCGTCCACAACGTCGCGCAGGCGACTCGAACCCCCTCCCGAGGGAGCCTGGCCACAGGAGGTGGTCAGCCGCGACAGCACGCTGGAGATGTCGCCGACCAGTTCCACCGCGGGCAGATAGAACTCATCGATCTCGGCGGCAACTGTGTCGATCACAACGATCCGCTTGTCACGTTCGGGGTTCCACAGCTCCGGCGCGTGCTCGACCAGGTCGTAGCCGATCGCCACCACCACGTCTGCCTCGTCGAAACCCGCCAGCTTGTAGTCGCGCGCCTGTAAGCCGACTGTGCCGAGCGCACGGGGATCCTCATCGTCGAGCAGCCCCTTGGCCATGAAGGTCTCAGCGACGGGGATACCTGTCTCTGCGGCGAAGTTCCGAAGTGCGGCAGCGGCCTGGGTCCTGACCGCGCCGTTACCCACCAGGGCGACCGGGTTCTCAGCCGAGCAGATGATCTGGGCGGCGCGTTCAAGCTCGCGGCGCCCAGGCTCAGGCATGACGGGGGTGTGCCGTGGCAGAGGGGCGGCATCGAGCGAGCGTGCCATCACGTCTTCGGGTAGCTCCAGATGGGTAGCCCCGGGCTTCTCGGACTCGGCGACCGCGAACGCCTTGCGCACGACCTCGGGCACGATCTCCGGACTTGACACGCGAGTGTTCCATTTGACTATAGGGCGCAGGACCGCAACCAGATCTATGTACTGATGCGACTCCTTGTGCATCCGTTCGAGGTCGGATTGGCCGGTCAGGGCGACCAGAGGGGCGCGGTCCAAAAAGGCATCGGCGACTGCCGTGACGAGGTTTGTCGCACCGGGTCCCAGCGTGCCCAGACAGACCCCAGCGCGTCCTGTCAGCCGGCCATAGGCATCGGCCATGTATGCGCCGCCCTGTTCGTGTCGGACGGGCACGAACTGAACGGAGGAGTTGGCCAAGGACTCGCTCAGGTCGAGCGTCTCCTCGCCCGGGATGCCGAACACGTAGCGGACTCCCTCGGCCTCCAGACACTGCACAAACACATCCGATGCCCTGCGTGCACTCATCGCTCTCGCAATCTAACGGGCGGCCCCCGGCGCCCTATCCTCGTCCATATGGGCACGACTTGGGTTCTGGATACCGAGACGAAGGGAACCGGCGCCAACATGGTTCCCCTGGAGCGCGTGACGAAGCGGTCCTCGGCCCCGGCCCATCAGTTCGTACTGCCGGAGCGGCGGTCGCCGCATGAAAAGCCGCCCAAGCCCAGAGCCTTGCACCAATTCAGGGTCGTCGACGTTATGACCCGTCAGGAGCTGCTTGAAGCTGGGAGTGCGCGCGATGCCGTGGAGACGCTTCGCTCCGTACGGAGCATCGTCGACGTCAACCTTTACGTGTGGGATGAGGAACGCGAGCGCTGGTTGATGCTGCCCTTTGAGGAGCAGCGCACACTGTTCGACCTGGCACGCACCAACGCTGAGAGCGGAAAGTGAACGCGGCGCGCAATCGAAACTGCTCTGCTGTGCCCGCATAGGTCATACTCGCGCCTGTTCTCACCACCGGCAGGAGGGCTCCGATGCCACAAGCGAAGAAGTCGACCCGTACTCGTTCCTCGTCGCCCGCTCGCGGGTCCTCGCGCACGCCCGCGTTCAAGGAACCGGCGGCGCTCAAGCGACTTACCAAGTCGCTCGAGACAGCACAAGACGCGCTCGGCGATTTGCGCAAGGACTTGGGCCGGGATGCCGGTACGGCGACGCGCGATCTGCAAAAGCAGCTCCGCGCGGCCGTGACCGGCAGCCGCCGCGATATCGGCAAGCTGGTCCGGGCGCTACAGCGCGACTTCGACGCGGCGCAGACGAAACTGACGCAAGGCGGGGCACGCAACACATCGCGGGCTCGGTCCACAGGCAGTCGCGCCGGCGGTAAAGCCGGCGCCGCCACACGCAGCGCCGCCAAACGCACTACCAGCGCCGCCAAACGCACTACCAGCGCCGCCAAACGCACTACCAGCACCGCAACGCGCAGCGCTGGCAAACGCAGCGCCGGAACACGCGGTCGCAGCACGCGATCTGGCACCAGTCGCGCACGCGGGGGCAGCTCGACCTGAGGTGCGAGGGAGCTGACGCGAACCGCGTTAGCTCCCTGCGCACCGTCTCCGCTCGCTGTCTCCCGGTGACCTAAGCGGTGGCACCAGCCGGAGCGACCTTGTGCTCCCCTTCGGCGAATTCCTCGACGATCTTGGTGCAGAACGCCGGTAGATCGTCCGGGCTCCGGGAGGTCACCAGACCCTGGTCGACCACCACCTCCTCATCGACCACGTGGCCGCCTCTGCACGTGATGTCAGTGCGGATGCTCGGATAAGACGTGAGCGTTCGATCGCGGACCAGGTCGGCTTCCACCAGGAGCACAGGGCCGTGGCAGATCGCCCCGACCGGTTTGCCGCTCTTGAAAAACTCCTGCACGAACGAGACGGCGTCCTCGTCCAAGCGAAGCTTGTCGGGGTTGACTGTGCCGCCCGGCAAGATCAGCCCGTCATAGTCGCCGGGCGATGCATCCGAGACGGTCTTATCGACCGCAAGCTTCGAGGCCGGCTCGATGTCGTGGTTCATGGCCTGGATCTCACCGGGCTCGAGCGAGATGAGCTCCGCCGAGGCACCGGCCTGTTCGACAGCCTTGCGCGGCTCGGTGTACTCGACCTCCTCGACACCGTCCGCAGCGAGAATCGCGATCTTCTTGCCATTCAGTTTCTCCGCCATGGCGGCTCCTTTCACTTGTTTTCACCACGGTGCTACCCCGCGTTGGTGCCGCGCGAAAACAGACTTCTCCCGGCGCGGGGGTCGCCCGAACATTGCCCCTCCGTGCTCGCATAGTGAGTCTGGACGGGCATCGTTCGGGCACGCGGGTGTACAAACGAAGCTGTGGCTGCAAAAGACGACCTGACGGCGGCCATACGGGCTGCTGGGATCCGCGACCCGCGCGTGTTGGGTGCGTTCCGCGCGATCCCGCGTGAAGGGTATTCATCGAGGACGGCGGCCGGCTGGTGGCACCCGAAATCCTGACCGGCGCCCACTTCGTGCGGCTCGTCGGGGAACACGGCTTCGCTCCTACCTGAGGTGTGCCCGACGCTCGCTCTCGCCGGCGACACCATGCTCGGCCGGGGCGTGGCCGAGCGGCTGCTGGCCGACCCGGCCGAGCCGCTGTTCGCACCGGAGGTAGAGGAACTGGTTGGCAGTGCCGACGCGTTCGTGCTCAACCTCGAATGCTGTATTTCGGAGCGGGGATCCCGCTTTCCGGAGCCCGGCAAACCGTTCTTCTTCCGCGCGCCTCCGGTGGCCGCCTGGCGGCTGGCCGAACTGGGCGTTGATGCGGTCACGCTGGCGAACAACCACACGCTCGACTATGGCGTCGATGCTTTGCTGGACACGCTGACTTATCTTGAGGCGGCGGGAATCGCTGCGGTTGGGGCGGGCACGAGCGTAGAAATGGCGCGCGCCCATCGGCTCCTTCGATGTGGAGAGCGCAGTGTTCGCCTGCTCGGCTTCTCCGACCATCCGGCGGGCTATGCCGTCGGTCCTGACAGCCCCGGAATTGCGTTCGCCGATCTGGGCAGGGGATTGCCGGGCTGGGTTCAAGGCGCTATGGCAGCCGGCGAAGGCGACGCGCTGGTGGTATCACCGCATTGGGGTCCGAACATGGTGACCGAGCCTGTGGACCAAGTCCGCCGTGCCGCCGATGAGCTCATCGCCGCAGGGGCGACGCTCGTTGCAGGCCACTCTGCACATGTCTTTCACGGCATGGCGCCCGGCGTGCTGTTCGACCTTGGAGACTTCCTCGACGACTACGCAGTCGACCCTGTGCTGCGCAACGACCTGGGGCTACTCTGGCTCGTCGAGTTGGAGCGCGGCGAGGTTGGCGCGGTTCGCGCCATGCCCCTCGCCCTGGATTACTGCTTCACGCGCGCCGCCTCGCGTCCCGAAGCCGACTGGATCGTGCGCCATATGCGGGCACTGTGCGCGCCGTTCGGGACGGAGGTCAACTTGCAAGACGGAATGATCGAGCTTGAGACCCAGGCCGCCTAAGGCCTTCTACAACTCCTCCATCGCTTCCTTCAGCCGTCGCCGCGCCGCGCCGATGGCTTGCCCAGCACCGCCGATCCGCTCCCATGGATCGCCGTCGCGCTCGAGGCGCCGAGGCAGAGTTCGAAGCGTCCAGCGATCCGGGCGCATTCCGGAATCGCCGAGCTCGTCGGGATGTAGCGGAGCGGCGACGGGGGCGCTGGGTCGCGCTCGCACTGCGTACGGCGCGACCGCGGAGTGGGCGTAGGCGTTGCGCATCACGTCGATGAGGATCCGCCCTTCGCGTTTTGCCTTGCGCTGCTCTGTTGTGAACAGCCGCGGCTCTCGCCGAGAGGCGAGCGCCGCGACGTCCCGGGCGAACGCCCGCGTGGCGTCGAAGTCGCTGCTGCGCCTGAGCGGCACGGTGACGTGGTAGCCCCGTGATCCGCTGGTCATCACCCACGGTTGCAGCCCAAGTTCGCGGACGAGGCCGAACATGGTGCGCGCGGCTCGGAGCACCTCTGACGGTTTGCCGTTGCTTGGATCCAGGTCGAAGATGAGGCGGTCGGGCTGCTGCAGCCGGTCGGCGCGACTCAGCCAGGGGTGCAGCGTGATGCACGCCTGTCCGGCCAGGTAGACCAGGGTCGCCGCATCGGCGGCGACCACGTGCTCCACATAGCCGCCTTTCTTGTCGACCTTGGCCCGCCTTATCCAGACCGGGAAATATCTTCCGGCGCGCTGCTGCATGATGCGCTCGCCCTCGATTCCATCGGGATAGCGCTCCAGATTGAGCGGTCTTCCTTTGATGTGGGGCAGCATGGCCCGTGCCACCCGTTCGTAGTAGGTCGCCAGATCGGCCTTGGTGATCCCGCATGGGAACAGGGCCTTTCCCGGCCGCGAGATCTCGACGCACCTGCGCCCCGCCTTAATCGTGGCGCTCACCGGTTCGGCTCCTCCCTCACCACATCGCGCGTGGGCTTGTCGTATCGGAGCCCCTGATAGCGAGGGTGGCGGAGCTTCCCATCGCGGGTCCACTCGCTGAATGCGACCTGGGCAACGAGCTCGGGCTCTGCCCAGTGAGCTGCTCGCGGTAGGTCGTGGGCCGCGAATGGCGGCGAGCTGCGTTCTCGGCGCTCGAGCTCGCCGCCCAACTGTTCCAGCGTTCGTTCGTCGAAACCGGTGCCTACCTTGCCGGCATAGCGGAGCTCCGAGCCCTCCCAGTAACCAACCAGGAGCGCCCCCAGATGCTTGCGCGAGCCCTTTGGCGCGGTCCACCCGCCGATCACGAGTTCCTGCCCCCGCGAGCACTTGACCTTTAGCCAGTCTCGCGAGCGGCTCGGGGTGTAGCTGCTGCTGGTTCGCTTGGCGATCACGCCTTCCCACCCGCGCTCGCAGGCCTGCCGAAAGGCCGCCTCGCCGTTGCCCGCGCGGTGCGGCGTGAACCGGAGCGGGCCTACGAACTCGACGGCGCTGCGCAGCGCCGCCTTGCGCTCTCGCAAGGGGAGCGGGCGCAGGTTGCGGCCGTCGAGTTCCAAGATGTCGAACAGGTAGTAGTAGACGGCTACACCGCTGTTGCGGGCCAGTTCACGGTCGCGTATCTGCATGCGTCGCTGGAGCCGTTCGAAGCTGGTTTGCCTGCCCTTGAACGCGACCACCTCGCCGTCTACAAGCAGGTCAGGGCCTTTCGACTCGAGCGCGTCGACGAGCTCGGGATAGGTGCTGTCGAGAACCTGTCCGCTGCGCGAGACGAGGCTCACCCGCCCGCGCTCGCGCAGCGCACCGCACCGCTCCCCATCGAGTTTGCGCTCGAATACCCATTCGGGATCCGAAAAGGGCCGGTCCGTCAACACTGCCTTCATCGGTTGATAGCGGTTCATCGCGTGGTGGGCGCGGGCTTGCTCGCCGTTTCGCGCCGCCTGGTGCGTAGTCTTCCATCCGTGGCCTTTGCGGATAACGGCTCCATCCACGGCGAACCCTCGCAGAATCAGGGGCGCGCAGATGTTGCCGACCTGCTGGAGCTGCGCGCGAGCGAAGCGCTCGCTCTCAATCAGCGTCATCTGAATCCAAAGTTGGGCCGCGTGGTGCGCACCCTTGGCTTCGACGTCGACTGGGCGCACGGGCGTGGGGCGCATTTGGTTGACCGCGACGGCGACGCCTATCTCGACCTCTTGGCGGGCTACGGAGTGTTCTCCTTCGGACGGAACCACCCCTACATCAAGGAGCAGCTCCAACGGGTCATCGATGCCGACTCGCCGACCCTGCCACAACTCGGCGTCTCGACTCTGGCCGGCGTGCTGGGCGAGCAACTGATCGCCCGCTCGCCCGCCTCGCTGTCTGCCGCGCTACTAGTGAGCTCGGGGACCGAGGCCGTCGAGGCGGCCCTCAAGCTGGCCCGCGCCGCGACCGGCAGGCCGCGCATCCTCTACTGCGAGCGGGGCTTCCATGGGCTCACGCTGGGTTCGCTGTCGGTCAACGGCAACGCTGAGTTCCGCGAGCGCTTCGGCCCGCTGCTGCCAGGCTGTCACGCCGTGCCCTTCGGCGACCTGGACGCACTCGGACGCGAACTGTCCTCGGGCGACGTCGCCGCCTTCATCGTCGAGCCGGTGCAGGGGAAGGGCGTCTACATCGCGCCCCAGGAGTACCTCCCCGAGGCGCAGAAGCTCTGCAAGCGCGCCGGGACGCTGCTCATCGTCGACGAGGTTCAAACCGGCCTTGGCCGCACGGGCCGCTTTCTCGCTTTGGAGCACTGGGGTGTCCAACCCGACATGGTCACGCTGGCCAAGTCGCTGTCCGGCGGCTTCGTGCCGGTGGGTGCCCTGCTGGCCAGCCGCGCGGTATTCGACGCCACATTCGATTCGATGGAGCGCAGCGTGGTTCACGGCTCGACTTTCGGCGGCGGCGACCTCGCTGCCGCGGCGGGGATCGCCGCGCTCAATGTGCTGGACCGCGAAGACCTCGTGACCCGAGCCCAGAACATGGGCGACCTGCTCCTCGAGCTGACTGACCCGCTTGTCGACGAGTTCGAGGTCGTGCGGGCGGTGCGGGGCCTGGGATTGATGTGGGCGATAGAGCTGGGGCCGCCGTCCGGCCGCGCCGCCCGCCACGTCTGGGAGGCGGTGGAGCGCCGTCAGCCAGGGCTCTTTGCACAGATGCTGACCGTGCCGCTGTTTCGCGAGCATCGCATTCTCACCCAGGTCGCCGGTCACCACATGAACGTGATCAAGGCGCTTCCACCCCTGGTCACACCCGAAGCGGAGCTGAGGCGTTTCGTGTCGGCCTTGCGCGATGTCCTGCGCCAGGCCGAGGGACATACCATCCGGCGCTACGCCAGCGTGGGCTTCGACCTGGGCCGCCGCAGTCTCACCTCGGTGGGCTGAGCGGCACGAGCCATGCCAGTCATCGACTCAAGAACGCTTGAAACCGGCAACCTGAAGGGTGCCGAGCACCAAGCGAGCATCTCACTCATCCTCGATCGCTCAGAACCGGGGCACGGCCCCCGGCTGCACAAGCACCCCTACGACGAGACCTGGGTGGTGGTCGAAGGAAACCTGAGCTTCGAGGCGGGGGAGGAACGGCTGAAGGCGGGGCCCGGCGACATAGTGATCGTTCCACCGGGGGTTCCGCACAAGTTCACCAATGACGGTCCGGCGCGATCCCACCTCGTGTGTATCCATGCCAGTCCGGTCATGAGCACGGAGTGGCTCGAGTGAGCCGACAGAGCGCGGGGGTGCGCCGAGCCGTCAGCCCGCTAACTCGTTGTCGAGAAAGTCGAGTAGCAGGTCCCTGAACGCAAGCGGGTCCTCGAGCGGCGCGAGGTGACCGGCGCCGTTGATCTCGACGCTGCGTGCCTGGGGAAGCGTCGCGGTCAGTTCCTCCGCCGACCGCTTGAAATCGGGCATGTCGTGCTCGCCTGTCACGAGCAGCACGGGCATTTCAAGCTTCGCGAGCGCCTCCGGGTGCCGCTCGAGCGGATCCGCAGCCTCCTCGACATCGCCGGCGGCAACCTGGGCCTCTAGGGCACGACGCTGCATCGACGCGATCCGTTCGCGCAATTCCGCGGGTGCGCCGGGCTGGGTCCACGCTTCTACGACGGCCGCGACAGCGCCATCGATATCTCCGCGGTCGAGCGCTGCACCCTCGGCCGTCCATGCCGCTTCGAGTTCCGGCGATGTTTCCCCGGCCAGCGGCGGCACAGAGACCAGCACGAGCCCGGTGACGGCCGCCGGTGCGACCGCCGCCGCCCGCAGCGCCACCGCGGCGCCAAACGAGTTGCCGACTAGCGCTGCGCGCTCCACCTCGAGCTCTCTGAGCGTCCGCAGCACGTCCTCCCAAGGGGCTTGGGGCCCCGGGCGGATCGGGGCCTCGCCGAAGCCGGGGAGGTCGATGGCCAGAACACGCAGGCCGGCCCCGGCCAGCGGCTCGAGGTGCTCACGCCACATCGTGCGGTCGCCGACCCCAGCGTGCAAAAGCACGACAGGCTTCCCGGTCCCGGCTTCGTCGTAAGGCAGCACGATTCGAATATTGACTGAGCGCGCGTGGCGCAGTAGTGCAAAGCTCACAGTCTGAGCCTGCTGCCGGATTACTCTCGCCAGGCCGAGCGCTACGACCAGACCCGCTCGGCCAGTCCGTCAGTCCTGCGGCCGCTGCGCGAGGCCCTTCGTGGGGCTCCCGGTATGCGGCTCGCCGACATCGGTGGCGGCACCGGTAACTATGCTCTGGCCCTCAAGCGCGAGGGCTGGCAGCCGGTGGTGATCGACCGCTCGTCGGCGATGCTGTCGCGGGCGGCGGCAAAAGGTCTGGAGACTCTCGAAGCCGACGCGCAGTGCCTGGAGTTAGGCGACGAGACGTTCGACGCGGTCATGATGATCTCGATGCTCCACCACGTGGAGGACCGCGGCGCCGCCCTAGGCGAGGCTCGGCGCATCCTCAGACCCGGGGGACGGCTCGTGCTGATGGGGTTCACAGGCGAGGACGCCGCCGCCCTGTGGATCCTCGACTACTTCCCAGTCAGCCGGCCGTGGATGGATGCGACCCACCCCCCGCGCTCGGCGTTCTTGAGCGACCTTCCCCACTCCACGCTGGTCGTTTTCAGGTTCGAAGACATGGAGGACGCGTCCCTGGCCGCCCTTTCGGCCGATCCCGAGCGGGTGTTGGCCGCGGCTCAACAAGCCCAGACCAGCTTCTTCGAGCGGATGCAGCGCGACCATCCGGCCGAGCTGCGGGCTGGGTTGGCAAGGCTGCAGGACGACATCGCGGCTGACCGCGCACCCAGGCGCGCCGGGACCGCCACCGTGCTCAGCTGGACGAAGCCTGGGCCTCGGCCACCCGCCTGACGCGCTCGGGGGTGAGCTCTGCGATCGAGTCCAGAACCTCGGCCGCGGGCGCCAGCGCATCCGCGCTGGGCGGGAACTCTCGGTTGGGGACCGCAAACACCATCATGCCGGCGGCAGCCGCGCTGCGCAGGCCGTTGCTCGAGTCCTCTACGGCTGCGCAGCGGGGTGCCAGTACGCCGATCCGGCGTGCTGCCTCGAGGTAGACGTCGGGCGCTGGCTTGCCATGTGCCACTTCCTCCGAGGAGACCGACACGACAAAGCGGTCGTCCAGGTGAGCCAACTCGAGCACCAGGTCAATGAGGGGCCTGTTCGCCGATGACGCGACCGCGAGGGGCCATACGCGGGCCAGCTTGACGACCGCCTCGCGTGCCCCTTCGATCAGCGGTAGCTCATCCCTGTAGAGCGCGGCAAGCCGG
>Ga0070741_10000715_pt1 | contig 112933 bp, 92 predicted proteins | sample Coa_R1_4_FD_66440 | JGI IMG/M metagenome (GOLD analysis project Ga0070741, IMG submission 66440) | Surface soil microbial communities from Centralia Pennsylvania, which are recovering from an underground coalmine fire - Coalmine... | ecosystem: Environmental > Terrestrial > Soil > Unclassified... | reverse complement strand
GGGGCCCCGTTCGGCTTTGCCGAACGGGGCGAGGGGAGCGATCCCCTCGTCGAATAAGCCGGAAGGAGACGGATCGTGAATCGCGTTCTCTGGATCGTTCAGGCGCTGCTGGCAGCTCTCTTCGTGTTCGCGGGCGGGATGAAGCTCGTCATGCCGGCCGAATCGCTCGTCGAGCAGACCGGATTGTCCGTCGCGTTCATGCGCTTCATCGGCGTGGTCGAGCTCCTCGGAGGGCTCGGCCTCGTCCTGCCGGGGCTCACCGGCATCCGCACGGCCCTGACGCCGCTCGCCGCCGCAGGCCTCGTCGTGGTGATGATCGGCGCGACCGTGCTGTCCTTCCAGATGGGCGGCGTCGGCGCGGCCGCGATGCCGCTCGTGACGGGTCTCCTGTGCGCATTCGTCGCGTACGGGCGGTCGCGCCTGGCGCCGCACGGCGCGGCGCCAGGTGCATCTCCGCTGCACGTCACGCGCTAGGCGTGGCGCGCGGCGCCGGGCCACTGGATCGCGAGCGGGAAGCTCGGATCCATGAGCGACGCCCCGCCGTCGACGTACAGGATCTGGCCGGTCACGAAGTCCGCGTGGCCCGTGGACAGCAGCGCGACCGCCCGCCCGACGTCCTGGGGCGTCGTCAGCCGGCGCATCGGCACCCAGCCGCTCCGAGCCCAGGCCCGGAGCTCCGCGACGACGTCGGCAGGGAGCGAGTCGATCGCGGTGTTGCCCTCCGTCAAGCCGGGGCTGACGGCGTTCACGGTGATGCCGCGTCCGGCGAGCGCGACCGCCCAGTAGCGCACCAGGCTCTCCATGGCGGCCTTCGCCGATCCCATCGCGACCCAGGGCTGCCAGCTTCCGGTCCGCGACCCCGGCCCATACGTGACCGCGATGATGCGCCCGCCCGGCCCGAGCACCCGCGCCGCGTGGCGCGCCTCCGTGTGAAAAGCGCGCGCCTGCGCCGCGAACGCGTGCTCGAAGAGCTCCGGCGCGATCGTTTCCGGCTCGGCGAAGAAGTGATCGAAGTCCGGGCGCGCGTTCGCGACGAAGACGTCGAGCCCGCCGAAGCGGTCGCGCACGGCCCGGAAGATCTCGGCGGTGTCCTGCGGGCTGGACTGGTCGTAGCGGACGGCGATCGCGTCCGCGCCGGCCGCGCGCGCCGCCTCCGTCGCCTCGGCGGCGGCCGCCTGGTTCTGGAAGTAGGTGAGCGCGACGCGCGCCGCCCCCGCTTCCGCGAGCGCGATCGCGATCCCGCGGCCGATTCCCCGCGAGGCGCCGGTGACGAGCGCAGTCTTTCCCTTCAAGTCGAGCATCTCGGTTCCTCCTTGAGGCCCGACGCTAGGCTCGACCCAGACGTGAATCCAATGCATCTTGTGAATTCACGCCATGCCTCGCAGGAATGACTCACGCGACGACCTGAACCTGCTCTTCGCGCTCGACGTCCTGCTCGAGGAGAGGAGCGCGACCCGGGCCGCCGCACGGCTCGGCGTGACCCAGTCCGCCGTCAGCCGGATGCTCGCGCGGCTGCGCGCGACGTTCCGCGACCCGCTCTTCGTGCGGACCGCGCGTGGCCTCACGCCGACGCGCCGGGCGCTCGCGCTCGCCGGCCCGCTCCGCCAGGCCGTGGGCGAGCTCCAGCGCCTCGTCGCCGAGGAGGCGCCTTTCGAGCCGGCGCTCGCCGAGCGATCGTTCCGGATCGCCGCCGTCGATTACGCCCAGGTCGTGCTGCTCGCGCCGCTGCTCGCGCGGCTCGCGCGCGAGGCGCCGCGCGTCGACTTCGAGGTCCGCCAGCCGTCGGGCGACAGCGAGCGCGACCTCGAGGCGGGTGCGCTGGACATCCTCCTCATGCCGCGCCAGCCGTCCGGCCCCGCGATCGTGTGGACGCCGCTCCACCGCGCCGAGTACGCGTGCCTCGTCTGGCGCGGTCACCGGCTCCGCCGGATCGGCGCGGCCGCGTTCGCCGAGATGCCGCACGTGCTCGTCACGCCGCGCGAGCGGCCGGGCGGAGGGGTCGTCGACGAGGTGCTCGCCGAGCAGCGCCGGGCCCGACGGGTCGCGGTACGCGTTCCGACCTTCCTCATGGTGCCGTATCTGCTGATCGGCACGGGTCGCATCGCGACCGTGCCGGCGCGCATCGCGACCGAGCTGGCCCGCCGCCATCCGCTGCGCGTCCTCCGGCCGCCGCTCCGCGTTCCGCCGTTCACGCTCTGCCAGGCGTGGCACGAGGTGCATCGCCAGGACCCGGGCCACCGGTGGCTGCGCGACCAGATCCTGCGCGCGGACCGGGAAGCGCCGGCGCGCGCTCGCCGCTGAGCGACGCGGCGGGCGCTACACCGTCTCGACGCGCAGGGTGTTCGAGCTCTCCCGCTCCGGGAACGGCAGCCCGGCCGTCACGACGATGCGCCGGCCGGCATCGACGGCGCGCGCGCGGCGCACACAGTCGACGAGCTCGGAGCACGCGTCGTCGAAGCTCTCGGGCAGGCGATCGGCGAAGAGCGGGATCACGCCCCAGACGAGCCGGAGGGCGCGGCGCGTCGCCTCGCTCGCCGTCACCGCGAGGATCGGGACGCGCGGGCGGTAACGCGCGAGCGCGCGCGCCTCGCCGCCGGTCGCGGTGAAGCACGCGAGCGCGACCGCGCCCACCTCCGCCGCCGCGACGCACGCGGCGCGCGCGATCGTCGCCGCGCCGGCGGACTCGAGCGCCTGCTCCGGCGCCGACTCGTCGAACAGCTGCGCGCCGGTACGCGCTCGCGCCCACTCCTCGGTCGCGAGCGCGATCCGGCGCATCATCGCCACCACGGCGCTCGGGTCGCGGCCCATCGCCGTCTCGGCCGACAGCATGAGCGCGTCGCTCCCGTCGAGAAGCGCGTTCGCGACGTCGCTCGCCTCGGCGCGGGTCGGGAGCGGGCTCGCGACCATCGACTCGAGCATCTGCGTCGCCGTGATGACCGGCGTGCCGAGCCGCCGGCAGGTCGCGATGACGTCCTTCTGGAGAAGCGCGATCCGCTCGATCGCGCACTCGACGCCGAGATCGCCGCGCGCGACCATGACGGCGTCCGCCGCGGCGGCGATGCGATCGATGCGTGCGACCGCCTCGGCCTTCTCGATCTTCGCGACGATGCGCGCCGAGCCGCCGCGCCGAGCGATCTCGCGCCGCAGCCCGAGGACGTCGTCCTGGCTCCGCACGAACGACAGGCCGAGGTAGTCGACGCCCTCGGCGAGCGCCACGTCGAGGTCCGCGACGTCCTTGTCGGTGAGGGACGGCAAGCGGCTCCCGACCCCGGGCGCGGAAAGGCCCTTCCGATCGGACAGCTCGCCGCCGACCTCGACGGTCGTTTTGACCGCCGTTTCGGTCGCGCTCACGACGCGGAGGCGGATCAGGCCGTCGTTCAGCGAGACGGTCGCGCCCGGCGACACCTCGTGCGGGAGGTCGGGGTAGCTCACGGACACGCGCTGCGCGTCGCCCGCGACCGGCTCCGTCGTGAGCGTGAAGCGATCGCCCGGCCGGAGCGCGATCGGCCCCGCCGCGAACCGCCCGATCCGCAGCTTCGGGCCCGCGAGGTCGGCGAGAACCGCGAGCGTCGCGCCGCGGAGCTGCGCCCGCTCGCGAAGGAGGCGGATCGACTCGCGCACCGAGTCGCTCGTGCCGTGCGCGCAGTTCACGCGCGCGACGTCGACCCCGGCGGCGAGGAGCGCGTCGATGCCGGCGGGGGTGGCGCTCGCGGGCCCGATCGTCGCGACGATGCGCGCCCGCGGGGCGTCGATCGAGCCGCCCACGGTGAGCTGCATCTCTAGGCTCCCCGCGGCTCCCGGCCTGCAATCGGCATGCGCGGGCGATCCTAGCGCAATCCGAACCGGCGGTCGCGGTGTACCCCGGGTCATGGGACCCGGTAGGCTGGTGCGCGCGGAGCGAGCGATGGCGGTGGCCGAGCCGAGCGACGAGGACCTCATGCGCGATGTCGCGGGCGGCGCCCAGGCGGCGCTGGCGGCGCTCTACTCGCGCCACGCGCCCGCGGTCTTCCGGCTCGCGGCCCGTGCGCTCGACGCCGCGGCCGCGGAGGACGTCGTGCAGGAGGTCTTCGTCGGCGTGTGGCGCGGCGCCGCCGGCTTCGATGCGAGGCGCGGGGCGTTTCGCGCGTGGCTCTTCCAGTCGGCGCGCCATCGCATCGCGAACGAGCTCCGGCGGCGCGGTCGGCGACCGCAGCCCGGCGACGGCCGTGCGGGCGACGCGGTCGCGGAGCTCGCGGCCGACGACGCCGAGCCGGCGGACGCGGTCTGGGAGGCGCACCGCCGGACGGTCGTCCGCGCCGCGTTCGACGCTCTGCCGCCGGCCCAGCGCCAGGCGGTCGGCCTCGCGTTCTTCGAGGACCTGACGCACGAGCAGGTCGCCGCGCTGCTCGGCCTGCCGCTCGGAACCGCGAAGACGCGCATCCGGAGCGGGCTCCAGTCGCTGCGCGGGCGGCTGGGCGGGCAGGCGACGGCGCTGCTCGCGCTCTTCGCCGTCCTGATCGGCGGCGCCGCTCTTTGGGCGCGCGAGCGCGCGACGATCGCGCGCGACGACCGCGCGCTCGCGCTCCTCACCTCGAGCGATGCACAGAACATCCGCCTGGCGCCGGTCGACGCGCGCACGCCGGCCGCGACGCACGCGCGCTACCGCGGCCGCGCCGGCACCGCGATGTCGGTCGTGACGCTGTCGAGCTTCCCTCGGCTCGGCGCGGGGGAGACGTATCGCGTGTGGGTGCGCCACGGCGACGCGTGGACCGCGATCGCCGACGCGGCGCCCGATGCCGGCGGCGACGCGCGCCTCGTGATCGAGCAGCCGGCGCTGGCCGTCCTGCCCGACGAGGTCCAGGTGACTCGCGAGAGCGCCGCGGCCGGCGCGCGGCCGGGCGGAGAGCTCGTGGTCCGCTGGCCCGCGCCGTGAGCCGTCAATCAGTCGATCGCCGCGGCTCGCGCGCCGTCGCGACGATCGCCACGAAAACCGCCATCGCGGCGAAGCAGAGCGCGTGCTCGATGCAGATCGATCGCGCGAGCGCGGCCTGGACTTCGGGCGCGTCCGCCGCCGCGCCGAGGCGCACGGCGTTCGGGAAGACGCGCACGAGCGCGAGCCCGATCGGCGCCGCCGCGAACGCGAGCGCCAGCGCGGCGCGACGTCGCCCGACGGTCCCCCGGACGACGAGGGCCAACGTGCCGGCGAGCGTCGCCAGCATGACGGCCGCGATCAGCCGGTTCATCGGAAACGCCTCGGTCGTCGCCCGCCGGTAGTACGCCGCGATCGATGCGATTGCGGCCGACCCCGGTGACGCGCCGAGCGCCTGGACGTCGAACAGGAGGTCCATCCAGACGACGCCCATGAGGAAGCCGCCGCCGGCGGCGAGGAGCGCCCGCATCATCTCGGGCGGTACTCCTCGTACTGGAAGCGCGCGTAGTGCGCGGCGATCCCGAGCGCGAACGCGACGTGGAGGAGGATCGCGGTCACCGACTTCATGCCCCGGTCGCGGTAGCGCCGGTCCACGAGGCCCGCCGCGAACCAGCAGGGCGCCGCGATTCCCTGCCGGACGACGAGGCCCAGGGCGGCGCGCAGGTCCTCCCGCTTGACCCCGCTCCCGTTGATCGGATGCATGTTGCCGTAGCGGAATCGGCGCGTGAGGATCCATCGCAGGTTCGCGCGCGCCGCCGGGACCGGCCCGTGGACGATCGCCTCGCGCGACCAGATCATGCGCGCCCCGCGCGCGCGCAGGCGGTTGAAGAACGCGCTGTCCTCGCCGCCGGTCCGGCCGAAGCGCGGATCGAACGGCTGCGCGAGGTCCGCGACGAGCGCGCGCCGGAAGAGCGAGTTCGCGGTCGTGGGGAAGTAGCCGTCGGTCGACCCGGTGGGCGGGCTCGGGCGGTTGAAGACCGGACACTCGCGGATCCAGCCGGGCGTCCCCGGCCGGAACTCGGGCGCGACCGGCCCGTGCACGACGTCCGCCTCGTGCGCGACGAGCGCTCGGTGGAGCTCGGCCAGCCACCTCCGGTCGGGCCGGAGGTCGTCGTCCGTGGTCGCGACGAAGTCGCCGCGCGCGAGCGAGAGCGACTTGTTGCGCGCGAGCGACACGCTCTGCTCGGGCTCGACCGCGTACGCGATCTCGGTGCCGCGCGCCGCGCTCGCGAGCTTCCGGACGACCGGCTCGGCGCTGCCCTGGCGATCGTTGTCCGCGACCGCGATGCGGAAGCCGAAGCGGCCGTCGGTCTCCTGTGCCAGCAGGGCCCGCAGCAGGTTCTCGAGGAGCTCCGGCCGCTTGTAGGAGGCGACGCAGACGTCGATCTCTGCTGCCGATGGCATGTCGCTGCGCGCGCGGCCGGTCAGAAGAGCGACGTCGCCACCGGAACCCAGTGGCCGGCGTAGGTGATCGCGCGCTCGATGTCGCCGCGCTCGAGGAGCAGGCGCGCGCGCCGCTCGTACCGGAGCACCCGGTCGCTTCCCGGCTCCGGCAGCTCCGCCGCCGCGGGCATCACGACCTCGACCGCGAGCGCGTCCCGCGGCAGCTCCGTGAGGAGCGGGCCCATCTGCGCGGCGAGCATCGTGTAGATGCGATCGCGCGCCTCGACCTTCCGGTCGAGCTCCGCCGACGAGATCGGCCACTCGACGACCGCGCCGCACGCCGGCGCCGGCCGCTGGACGCGGTAGGCCTCCTCTTCACCGTCCGTCTGGTGGACGAGCGGCACCTCGAAGATCTCGGCTGCCGGCTCCTCGCGCAGCGCGGCGCGCACGATCGGAAGCGACATGTCGTGGACCGGGTTGTAGAACTCGACGGAGTCGCAGAGGATCTGCGTCGGGCGGAGCTCGTGCAGCACGTCGCGCACGCGGGCCGCGACGTCGGCGTAGAATCCGGCGTCGCGCTCGAGGAGCGCGTCGTAGAACGACTGCTCGGTGTACCCGAGGAAGCAGGCGTGCTCGGCGAGGCCGATGCTGCGAAGCCCGGCGCGCGTCTCTTCCACGCGCCTCTCGCCGCCGCCGTCGGTCAGATAGACGAGCGAGGGCCGGAGCGACTGCAGCATGCCGAAGATCGCGAGCTCGTGGTTCGGGTGGCTGAAGACGACCGCCGTCGTCGCGCCGTCTCTACGGAGCATCCTGCGAAGAGCAGCACACCGATCCGCCGAGCGTCAAGCGGCGCTTTCCGGCGGAGGCTCCTCGCGCAGGAGCCAGGCGAGGTTCCGCTCGAAGAGCCCGGGCGAAGCGTCCGGCGTCAGCGCGTCCGCCGCCTTCCGGTAGTCGTCGAGCGCGTGCGCCGTGCCCTCGCTGTGCGGCCAGTCGCTGCACGCCATGAAGAGGTCGCCCGATTGGCGCGCGAGGAGGTCGGCCCGCTCGTAGGAGAACGCGGCGACCCGGACGTGTCGCTTCACGTACGCGCTCGGCTCCATGGCGAGCGGGTAGGGCGCGCGGCCGTTCAGGCGCGTGGTGAAGCTCACGCCGCCGTCGAGGAAGCGGAGGAAAAGCGGCACCCAGATGGCCGAGAGCTCCATCACCCCGATCCGGAGGTCCGGGTGGCGCTCGAAGACCCCGTTGATCGTGAGGTCGGCGAGCGCGAGCGCCGCGCCCGTCCAGAGGAAGACCGACGTCAAGACCAGGTCGTCGCGCGTCTCCTCGTCGGGGCCCGCGTCGGTGTACCAGGCGTCGGCGAAAGGGCGCTCCACGTTCGCCACGTGGAAGACCGGCGTCACCCCGCGCTCGACGAACGCCGACCACGCGCGGTCGAGCTCGGGATGCGACAGCGCGCGGCCGTCGACGAGGCCGGGCGAGATCATCGCGAGCCGGACGCCGCCGCGCGCGAGCGCCGCGAGCTGGCGGTCGAGCCAGCCGAGGTCGCGGAGCGTCAGGTGCGCGACCGGATGGAGGCGCCCGCGGCCTGCCGCCGCGACCTCGAGCGCGAAGCGGTTCCATGCGCCCATGTTGGCGCGCGTCGCGGCGAGGTCGTCGCGCAGGACGCGCTCCCAGCCGAGCCCGTAGTTCGGAAAGAGGACGGTCGCGCCGATCCCCATGCGGTCGAGCTCGGCGAGCCGGGCGACCGGGTCCGTGTACGACGCCGGCAGCACCTCGTCGTACCGAGCGCGCGCTTTCACGCCGGCGCGCACGTCGGCGAGGTGCGCTCCGACGGCATCGGTCTCTCCCGGCACGGTCACGTGCGCGACCGAGATCCGCCGCCCGTTCCAGACGACGTGCGTGTGCCCGGCCTCGTCGTCGACCATGCCGATCGCGAGCTCGCGGTCGCCGGGGTCGGCATAGTCGCGCCACATCACGCGCGGCTCGAAGAGGTGCTGATCGCTGTCGAGCATCGTCGCCATGGGACTTCCTCCGGTCGCATCCGATCGTTTGGCGCATTTCGTACGTCATGTGAAGGTGCTCGCCGGACGCGCCGCGCGCCCGCGGCGCGCCGCGGGCGGGCAGGGGGCTCGTGCAATGGCGGACGTCGATCTCTGGTACGCCGGCATCTCGGAGGTTGCGGACCGGCTCGCCCGGCGGGAGCTCTCTCCCGTCGAGCTGACGCGCGCGATGCTGGATCGGATCGCCGCCCTGGATCCGAAGCTCCACGCCTACGCGACCGTGACGACCGAGGTCGCGCTCGAGCAGGCGAAGGCTGCCGAGGCCGAGATCGCGCGCGGCGAGCGACGCGGTCCGCTCCACGGCGTGCCGATCGCCGTCAAGGACCTCTGCTACACGTGCGGCATCCCGACGGCGGCCGGCATGCCGATCCACGCCGGCTTCCTGCCGGAGCACGACGCGACGGTCGTCACGCGGCTCCGCGAAGCCGGCGCGGTGCTGCTCGGCAAGCTGCAGCTGACCGAGGGGGCGATGGCGGACCACCACCCGGACGTGACGCCACCGGTGAATCCGTGGAACGCGTCGCACTGGGCGGGCGCGTCGTCGAGCGGCTCGGGAGTCGCGACGGCCGCGGGCCTCTGCTTCGCGTCGCTCGGGTCGGACACGGGCGGCTCCATCCGCTTTCCGTCCGCGATGAACGGCGTCACCGGCATCAAGCCGACCTGGGGTCGCGTCAGCCGCCACGGCATCTTCCCGCTCGGCCCGACGCTCGACCACGTCGGCCCGATGGCGCGCAGCGCCGAGGACGCGGCGATCGTGCTCGGCGCGATCGCGGGCGCGGACGCGAGCGACCCGACGGCGCTCGCCGCTCCGGTCCCGGACTACCTCGCGCTCGCGCCCGAGGTGCGTGGCGTCCGGATCGGCGTGGACGACGCGAGCTTCGCGCGCGTCGCGCCGGAGGTGGAGGGCGCTGTGCGCGGCGCGGTCCGCGAGCTCGAGCGGCTCGGCGGCAGGGCGTTCGCCGTCCGCCTCCCGCCGAGCGAGGCGCTGGCGCGCGGCTTCGTCGCATACTGCGCCCCCGAGGCGGCGCTCGCGCACGCCGAGACCTTCCCGTCGCGCGCGGCCGAGTACGGGCCGAACATGCGCGCGTTCCTCGACGTCGGCCGCATGATCACCGGCATGCAGCGCGCCGAGGTCGACTTCGCGAGCCGGCAGTTCTCAGGGGCGCTCGCCGCGCTCTTCGAGCGGGTCGACCTGATCGCGGTGCCGGTCGTTTCGGCGATCGGCATGACGCTCGATCGGATCGCGGCGCTCGCCGGCGACGCGGACTCGTTCGCCGAGTTCCTGCGCTTCACCGCGCCGTTCGACTTTTCCGGCAGCCCGACGATCACGATGCCGTGCGGGTTCGAGCCGGACGGGGTGCCGATCGGCTTCCAGCTCGTCGGCCCGCATCTCGCGGAGGACCGGCTGATCGCCGCCGGACGCGCGTTCCAGGCGGCGACCGACTGGCATCGGCGGCACCCGTCGGTCTGATCGCCGGTCGCTCTACGCTTCGGCGACGGAGATCCCGTACAGCCGGCGCGCGTTGTCGAAGACCATCTTCCGGGTCTCGTCCGCCGGCACGCCCGCGAACGCGCGCTCGGCGAAGGCGCGGCTCTCGGGGAACGTGCTCTCCCCGTGCGGATAGTCCGTCGACCACATGAGCTGGTCGACGCCGAACGTGTGGCGCTCCCGAACGCCGACCGGATCGTCGATGAAGGTCGCGTAGACCTGACGGCGGAGGTACGCGCTCGGCTCTTCCGCCAGCCCGAGCTCGTTCCACCAGCGGTGCACGCGGTAGGCGTGGTCCATGTACTCGGCGACGAACGGCAGCCAGCCGATGTAGGCCTCGACCGACACGACGCGGAGCTCGGGATGGCGCGCCAGCACGCCGCCGAAGACGAGGTCCGCGAGCGGCTGCGCCATCTCCATCTTGGTCATGACGACGTCGCTCATGAAGGCGGGGCCGCCGTCGAAGCGGTGGCGGCGCGCGAACCCGAAGCCGACGTGGAGTCCCGCGGGCATCGCGGTCTCGACGAGCGCGTCGAAGATCGGGCGCCACTCCGCATCCCACCACTGCCCGGACGGCGGCGACGCCGGGAGGAGTGCGCCGCGCAGGCCGCGCCCGCGCGCTCGCCGGATCTCGGCCGCCGCGTCGTCCGGGCTCGACATCGGGACGTACGCGACGCCGAGCAGGCGGTCGGGCGCGACCGAACAGTAGTCCGCGAGCCAGTCGTTGTAGGCGGCGTGGCTCGCGAAGAAGAGCTCGCGGTCGTCGGTCGCGAGCGGCCCGCCGCCGTAGAGCACCTCGGCGACGATCCCGTCCCGTTCCTGGTCGACGAGCCGCGCGCGCGGGTCGTGGCCGCCCCGGACCTGCTCGGCGAAGCGCCGGTACGCGAAGCCGTGGCCTTCGCGCTTCTTCCCCGCGATCGAGTTGATCGCCATGACCGGCGTGCGCCGTCCCTCGAAGACGGTGAAGTCGCCCTCGTCGGTCGACTCCACGCGCGGCGCGCGGTCGCGGAAACGCGCGGGGAGGTATTCCCGCCAGAACGTCGGCAGCGGGACGACGTGCGAGTCGGCCGAGATCAGCGGGCCGGTCATGCCGCGGAGTCTATCGCGCGGCAGCTCGAGATCGCCAGGCCGCCACCGGATCGGGCACGACCGATCCGTGATCGTAGAAGCCGACCGGACACGAGCAGTCCGGCACCCAGCCGTCGCCCGTCCGCGAGCGACGCCAGGTCACACTGCCGCCCGCGCCCGGCGCCGCGGCAAGGCGTCGCCCGTGCTCTGCGCGCGTCCGTCAGTTGCCCGGGCAGCGGAGCCCCTGGTTGTCCTCGATGATCGTCTGGTCGGCGCCGTTCGTGACGCCGTCGAGATTGACGTCGTACCAGCTCGAGAGCCCGGTCGTGTCGGCGTAGAACCGCCAGTCGTCGAGGTCGAGGTCGTTCACGACGCCGTCGATGTTTCCGTCGCCCGGGCACGGCGGCTGCGATCCCAGGATCTGCGCGAGCTCGGCGGAGAGCGCGTCGAAGCTCCGCTGCTGCTCGGTCGTGAGCGCATCCAGCGGCAGCTCGGTGCCCTCCTTGTCGATGCGCGGCACGGGGACGTCTTCGTCGATCTCGTAGAACTCGGTCGTGGTGGTCTGCACGCACGGGTCGTCCTGCGAGACGTAGAACTGGCCCGAGTTCTGGACGATCTTGTAGCGGTCGTTCCGGATGCCGACGGAGCCGAGCGGCGCGATCGAATACGGCTCGAGCCCCTCGCCGACGACGAACTCGACGACCTCGCAGCAGTACCTGAAGCCGTCGGGCGGGATGCCGTTCGTCATCGGATCGTCGTGCCCCTCGCCCCACCAGATGCCGTTGTTGTCCTCGCAGACGCCCTTCGTGACGGGGATCTGCGTGCAGGTGTTGCTGATCGTGCACGGGCCGTTGATCGCGCCGTTCGCCTGAAGGTTCGCGTCGACCTGCGTGAAGTTCGACCTCCGGATGCTCTCGTGGTCGGGCTCGACGAGGTACGGCAGCATCGGCTCGGAGTCGATCGTCCGCGGCACCGCGGCGCGCACGTCCGCGATGCCGGCGATCTCGCCGAAGAGCGCGAAGAGGTCGACGATGTTCACCATGTGCGACACCGCGCGGTTCGGCTCGCGCACGAGCGGTCCCGCGACGACGAGCGGCACCCAGACGCCGGTCTGGTAGGCGGTTCCCTTCGCGCGGGTCGGGTCGAACGGCGGCTTGACGGTCTGGCCGAGCGTCCCGTTGTCGCCCACGATGACCACCATCGCGTTCGTCTGGGCGGGATCGTAGACGAACGAGCCGTCCTCGCCCCGCTGCGCGAGGCCGGTCGACACGAGGAGTCGCTGGATCTCGGTGTCGATCGACTGGATCATCAGGTTCTGGATCAATCGCTGCGCGTTCGTATTCGCGCAGTCGAGATCGCTCGAGCCGGCGTTCTCGGGGTCCGTCTCGTCCGCCGGCGGCTGCATGAGCGGCGTGTGCGCGGAAGCGAAGGCGACGGTCGCCATCCACGGGCGGCCCGCCGGCCGGGAGTTGATCCACTCGATCGCGGCGTCGACGCCGAACGCGGCGCGGAACTGCCGCGAGCGCGGGTCGGTCGGCGCGAGCGCATCAACCGTTCCGTCGGGGAAGTTGTAGACGACCGGCGACACGTAGTGGCCGCTCAGCGTCTGGAAGCTCACGTAGCCGGGCATCGGGCTCTGGCACGTCTTGCCGGGATCGAAGACGCCGCCCTCGTCGCGACACGTCCGGCCGGGCGGGATCGGACCGCTGCTCGCGAGCTCGCGACAGGTCCCGTTCGCGCGGTAGCAGGCGCCCGAGTCGGCGCCGCCGAGCTTCGCGCCGGGGACGAAGCCGCACGACCACGTACCGGGCGGCGCGACGCCGCCCGCGGTCGTGTCGATCGACGACGGGTCGCCGGTCTCGTCGAGCCAGCCCGCGAAGTAGTCCCAGCCGACGTCGTGGACCATCCGGAGGCCGGCGGGGTCGTTGCCCTGCAGGCCGATGTGGAACTTCCCGAAGAGCCCGCTCTCGTATCCGCGCTGCGCGAGGAGCTTCGGCACCGTCGTCTCGTAGGGCGAGATCATCGAGTTCGCGAGGTCGCTCGGGCCGAGCGCGCCGAAGACGTTCGTCCGGAGCGGGTAGCGCCCCGTGTAGAAGACGGCGCGGCTCGTCGAGCAGGCCGGCATCGACCACGTGTTCCGGAACTGCACCCCGCCGGCCGCGATCTGGTCGATCGTGGGCGTCTTCGGCGGATCGGCGCCGCCGTACCCGAAGAGCTTCATCTGGTCGATCCCGACGTCGTCCATGACGACGAAGACGATGTTCGGCGGCGTTGCCGGCGTACGATCGCTGCAGCCGATGGCGAGCAGCGCGAGTACGAGAACGGAGAGCAGCGCGGAAGCGAGTCGGAATCTCGGGAGAGCGCCCATGGGCGGCCTCGCCTATCCCAGAGGCTCGGCGTTGCCAAGGGCGAGCGCGCCGCCGCGGCGGCGCGTCTGCCATGGTGTCACGCGGACGCGCGCGTCGACGTGCGCGAGGGCGCGGCCTCCGCACGCTGCACGCGGCCGAGCAGCAGGTACCCGGGCGCGACCGCGACCAGGACGCACGCGCAGAGCGTCCACGCGGCCGGGATGCCGGCGCTGCGCGCGAGCCAGCCGAGCGTGACGAGGCCCGTCGCGCCGCCGATCGTGAAGCTCATGCTGGCGACGGACAGCACGGTCGCGCGCAGCTCGGGCGCGATGTGCTCGTTCAGCCACGCCTGGTACGGCGGGCTCGATACCGAGAACGCGAACTCCATGATCAGGAGCCCCGTCAGCACGATGGCGAAGTCGCTCCCGAGCGCCGCGATCGCGATCCCGATCGCGCGCACGACGCACGACGCGAACAGCACGATCTCCCGGCTCGTCCGATTCAGCGCCCGCTCCGCGAACGCGCTCCCGAGCACGCCGACGCCGCTCACCAGCGCCCAGATCCACCCGAAGACCCAGAGGCTCCGGCCGGCGAGCAGCTCTTCGAGCCGCGCCGGCCAGAGGAAGTGGACCGGCATGATGCCGATCGCCGCGGCCGCGGTGAGGAGGCAGAGGAGCCGCACGATCGCCGTCGTGCGCACGGCCGAGACCGAGGCCCGCATGATCCCGGCGATCGAGCGGTGCGCGTTCGACCAGGTGGGCCGGCTCGCGGGCGGCCGCTCGTGCATCGCGGCCATCGCGTAGGCGCCGGTCGCTCCGAAGCCGACGGCCGCGATCAGCCACGGAAGGGCGATCTCGTAGTCGGCGATGAAGCCGCCCACGATTCCGCCGACGATCATCTGCGCGCGCGCGATGCCCTGCGCGCGCGCGAAGACCCGGTCGATCGGGCCCTGGCGACCCTCCTCGCGCATGCCGTCGACGGCCCACGCGTCGAGCGCTCCCGACGCGAGCGTCGTCCCGATCGCATCGATCGCTTCGGCGATCAGGCAATCGACGTAGCCGGTCGCGAAGAAGTAGAGCGCGAACGCCGCCATGCGCGTGAAGCACGCGAGGACGAAGGAGACGCGCCGGCCGAAGAGGTCGGCCACGGCTCCCGTCGGCACCTCGAAGAGGAACGTGACCACGAAGTACGTCGCGAGGACGGACGACGCCTGCAGGACGTCGAGGCCGCGGCTCAGGAGGAAGAGCGGGTAGATCGGCCCCATGAACCAGGCCCACGCCATGTAGGTGCCCTGGAGGACGTAGTATCGGCGCTCGGTCGTGGCCATGGGGATCGCCCAGGCTAGCGGCAGCGTCGGCGGCGTACCAGGTGGGGCTTGCGACGGGCGTGGAACGCGAGGGCCGTTGCGTCCGCGATGGACGGCCTTGCAACCGGTGTCACCCGCGCTGCGTTGATGTAGGACGATCGGATGGCGTCGCCCGACCCGTGGGCTCCGCTCGCCGAGATCCTCCTCGGTAAGGCGGCGCTCACGCCAGCGGAGGTCGCGCGCGAGGCCGGGCTCGGGCCGGAGGCGACCCGCCGGCTGTGGCGTGCGCTCGGCTTTCCACCGGTGGCGGATGACGAGCGGCTGTTCACGCGCGCCGACGTCGACGTTCTTCGCGCCGTCGGCGCGCTCGTCGCGATGCAGAGCGCCCATCCGGACGACGTCGTCCAGCTCACGCGGGTGATCGGGCAGTCGTTGGCGCGCATCGCCGACGCGCAGGTCACGGCCACCGCCGACCGCATCGACGGCATGCGCGGCGACGCGCCCTTCGACGACGGCGCTCGCCAGGACGTCGTCCGACGCATCGAGCTGCTGCTGCCGAGCCTCGAGCGGTTCCTGAGCTATGTCTGGAGGCGACACCTGCTCGCTGCGGTGAGGCGCCGCGATGCGGCGCCGTCGGGTGGCGGACAAACGCTCGTCGTCGGCTTTGCCGACCTGGTCGGCTTCACGGGGCTCAGCCAGGCGATCGCGCCGGGCGAGCTGACGCAGATCGTCGACCGTTTCGAGGCGCTCGCGTACGAGCACATCGTGGAGCGCGGCGGACGCGTCGCCAAGATGATCGGCGACGAGGTCATGTTCGCAGCGCACGATGCCGGCAGCGCGGCCGAGATCGCTCTCGCGCTCGCCGACGCGTACGCCCGGGAGAGCGATCTTCCCGGCGTGCGGGTGGCCCTCGCACGCGGACCGACCCTTTCCTGGGAGGGCGACCTCTACGGCCCGACCGTGAACCTAGCGAGCCGGCTGGTGAACCTGGCGCGCGAGAACACGGTGCTCGTCTCGGAAGACCTCGGCGGGGAGCTGCACGGCGACCCGCGCTTCGAGACGCGACACCTCCGGCCGGTGAGCTTGCGGGGCATCGGTCGGGCGCGGATGTGGGTGCTGCGGCGCGCGAGGCGGCGCTAGAGTCGCACCCCCGCGCGGTCTATTCGCGTGCGAGGCCGACGTCCCGCAGAGCGCGATAGGTCGTGTAGCCGCCGGAGAGGTTGGCGGCGTCGTAGCCGTGCTGGAGGAGGAAGCGCGCCGCGTAGTAGCCGCGCTGCCCGGCGGCGCAGTAGACGGCGAGCGGACGATCGCGCGGAAGCTCGGCGTGACGGCGGCGAAGCTGCGACAGCGGGACGTTGAGCGCGCCGGCGACGTGGCCGGCGGCGTACTCGTCGGGCTCGCGCACGTCCACGAGCAGAGCGCCGGCGAGGTCGTCCCAGCGCGCGAGCGGCATGAGGCCGTCGAGATGGTTGACGGCGATCATCCCGGCGAGGTTCACCGGGTCCTTCGCCGCGCCGAACTGCGGCGCGTAGCAGAGCTCGGCCTCGGCGAGATCGCGCACGTTCGCGCCCATCTGGATCGCCATCGCGATCACGTCGATGCGCTTCTCGACGCCCTCCAGGCCGACCGCCTGCGCGCCGAGAACGCGGCCGTCGGGGACGCCGAAGAGGAGCTTCAGCTGGATCGGCTGCGCGCCCGGGTAGTAGCCGGCGTGGTGGCCGGGATGCAGATGGACCTTCTGGAACGCCTCGACGCCCGCCCGCCGGAGGCCCTTCTCGCTCGCCCCGGTGCACGCGACCGTCAAGCCAAAGACACCGACCACCGCCGTCGCCTGCACGCCGCGGAACGGGCGCCCGCGCCCGCAGATGGAATCCGCCGCGACGCGACCCTGGCGGTTTGCGGGTCCCGCCAGCGGGACGATGGTCTCCTGACCGGTCAGCACGTCGCGGACCTCGACCGCGTCGCCGACCGCCCAGATGCGGGGATCGGCCGTCCGCATCTCGGCGTCGACCGCGATGCCGCCGCGCGGCCCCAGCGCCAGGCCCGCCGCCTGTGCGAGCGCGGTCTCGGGCCGTACGCCGATGGAGAGGATGACGAGATCCGCCGGCACGCGAGCGCCCGACTCCGTGACCGCGACGACGTCGCCGCCAGCGCCGGCGTCGAAGCGCGCGAGACCGTCGCCGAGGTGGAGCACGACGCCGCGCTCGCGGAGGTGCGCCGCGACCGCGTGTGCCATCTCCGGGTCGAGCGGCGGCATGACCTGCGGCAGCTTCTCGAGGACCGCCGTCTCGAGCCCCCGGTGCGCGAGGTTCTCGGCCATCTCGAGCCCGATGAACCCGCCGCCGACGACGAGCGCACGGCGCGGGATGCGCTCCTCGATCCAGCGCCGGATGCGGACGCTGTCCGGGATCGTCCGCACCGCGAAGATGCCCGGGAGGTCGATACCCGGAAGCGGCGGGCGGATCGGCATCGCGCCCGGGGAGAGGACGAGGGCGTCGTAGGGCTCGTCGCGTTCGCCGGCGTCCGCCGACATCCCGGCCTCCGCGATCTCGAGGTCGCGCACCCGGATCGTCCGCCGCGCGCGGTCGATCGCGACGACCTCGTGGCGCGTCCGGACGTCGATGTCGAAGCGCTCGCGAAAGAGCTCGCGCGACGCGACCAGCAGCTTCCGCTCGTCGGCGATCACGTTGCCGACGAAGTACGGAAGCCCGCAGTTCGCGAAGGAGGCGTGCGGCCCGCGATCGAAGAGGACGATCTCGGCGCTCTCGTCGAGGCGGCGGAGCCGCGCGGCACACGAGGCGCCGCCCGCGACGCCGCCGACGATGAGGACACGTTTCCGCATGGCGAACCTCCAATGGCGGTCGCGATGCAGGAGCCGTGCCGTCTTCTGGGGCCACGTTCTCTGGCGGGCGCGGAGGCGGCCGTTTCGGGGATTCCCGGGATCGCGAAATGGTGCGCCGGACGTCTCTCACTCTCGGAACGTCGTCTCACGGTCGATTGGTGGAACGGAAACGACTCGCCGAGGACGTCGGCGGACCAGCGCCCGTCCGCGGCGGACCTCATGCAAGAGAGAAAGCCGAGCGGCCCGGACGTTCACGAGATGGCCTGGCACGCGTCCGTCTTCGAATCGCGGACGTCCGGCGCGTCCCCGCGCGCCGCGAGCGCGCGGTACGCGACCGGCACGACGACGAGCGTGAAGGCCGTCGACGCGACGAGTCCGAAGATGAGGCTCCAGGCGAGCCCCGAGAAGATCGGGTCGAGCGTGATGGGCCACGCTCCGAGCATCGCCGCTCCGGCCGTCAGGAGGATCGGCCGCAGCCGATGGACGCCGCTGTCGACGATCGCTTCATCGAGCGCGACGCCTTCGCGCTGACGGTGGCGAATGAAGTCGATCAGGATGATCGAGTTCCGCACCACGATCCCCGCAAGCGCGATCATCCCGATCATCGCGGTCGCCGTGAACCAGACCGGATCGGGGAAGTCTCCCACCGTGTCGCCGGCCACGAGGTTCAGAAGCCAGAAGCCCGGAGCGATGCCGATCGCACCCAGCGGGATCGCGAGCATGATGATCAACGGCATGCTGAAGGAATGCGTCTCGACGACCAGCAGGACGTAGATGCCGATCAGCGCCGCACCGAACGCGAGCCCGAGATCGCGGAACACGTCGACCGTGACCTTCCATTCCCCTTCTCCGGCCCAGTTCGCCGAGAAGCCGGAAGGAAGCGCCTCTGCCTGCTTGCGCTCCATGGCGAGCACCGCCTCGACGGGCGGCCGGCCGGCCACGTCGCCGACCACGTAGGCCACGCGCTGGAGATCTTTGTGGTGGACGGGCTGATCGTAGGTGCGCTCGTCGAAGCGCCCCAGCTCCGCGAGCGGAACGAGGCCGCCCCCCGCGCCCTTCACCTGGAGCCGGGACAGCTCCGCCGCCCCGCTGCGCTGCGAGCGGCTGAGCCGCACGTCGAGGCGGAGGGGATTCCGTTCGCCCGGCTCGTGGACGGTTGCGGCCTCGCTCCCGGCGAGCGCCAGCCGCAGGGTCTGAACGACGTCGCTCGTGCGGACGCCGTGCAGCGCGGCCTTCTCCTTGTCCAGCACGAAGTCGAGCCGGCGGTGGTCGGCTTCCGCGAGGTCGCGGACGTCGACGACGCGCGGCTCGCCGGCGAGCGCCGACTCGAGACGGCGCGCGCTCTCGATGATCTGCCGGTACGACGCGCTCGCCGGACCGCTCACCTCGGCCACCAGCGTCTGCAGGACCGGGGGGCCGGGAGGCACCTCGACGATCGCGAGCTTCGCCTGGTGCCGAGCGGCGATCGCTTCCAGGTCGCGTCGCACCCGCAACCCGATGGCGTGGCTCTGCTGCGCGCGGCGGTCCTTCGCGACGAGGTTCACGCGGACGTCGGCGAGGTTCGCGGCATGGCGGTAGCCGTATCTCCGGACGAGGCCGTTGAAGTCGATGGGGCTTGCGGTTCCGACGTAGGCGGTGAGATTGGTCGCCTCGGGGACGGTCGCGAAGTAGCGCTCCACCTCGTTCACCGCGGCGTTGGTGGCCTCGAGCGTCGCTCCCTCGGGAAGGTCGAGCACCACCTGCAGCTCGCTCTTGTTGTCGTACGGCAGCATCTTCAGCGGAATCGCGCCCGTCGCGAACAGGGCGACCGCGACGGCGAGCAGCGCCAGGATGGTCGCGAGCATCCCCCAGCGTGCGGCGCGCCGCCGGAGGAACCACCCGAGGAACCGGCGATAGGCGCGGAGGAACCGGCCTTCCGCGGGCTCGCGGCCTTCCGGGCTCGCATGGCCGTACTCCGACTTGAGCATGCGGTAGGCCATCCACGGGGTCACCGTGAAGGCGACGACGAGGCTCATCGCCATCGCGACCGGAACGTTCAGCGCCATCGGCCGCATGTACGGCCCCATCATTCCGGTGATGAAGAACATCGGGAGGAACGAGATGATGACCGCGAGCGTCGCGACGATGACGGGGGGGCGCACCTCGTTCACCGCCACCAGGACGGAGTCGAGGGGCGACCGCTTTCGCGAGGCGAAATGGCGGTGGATGTTCTCGACGTCGACGATCGGGTCGTCGCACACGAGGCCCAGGACGAGCACCAGCGCGAACAGGGTCACTCGGTTGATCGTGTAGCCCGCCAGCAAGTTGATGATGAGCGTCAAAGCAAAGGTGATCGGCACCGCGGCTGCGACGATCACGCCCTCGCGCCAGCCGAGCGCGAGGGCGACCAGCGCGGTCACGGTGACGATCGCGAGGCCGAGCTCGCGCAGGAGCTCGTTGACCTTCTCGTTGGCGGTCTCCCCGTAGTTGCGGGTGACGAGCAGGTTGACGTCGGATGGGAGGATCTCCGCCTCGAGCGCGCGGGCGCGCTCGACCAGGTCCTCGGCGACCCCGACCGCATTCGTGCCGCGCTTCTTGGCGAAGGCGAGCGTCACCGCCGAGAACGGCGTCCCGACCGGTACGCCGTCCGGGGCTCCGGCCGGTCCGAACGTGAGGCGCACGTAGTCCGTCGCTTCCCGCGGGCCGTCGATCACCGTCGCCACGTCGCGCAGGTGGATCGGGCGGTCGCCCGATGCGCCGACGACGAGCTGCTCGGCCGCGCGGCGATCCCCCACGAACGGGCCGGCGAGGACTGGGACCCGACGGTCGGCCCGGTCGAAGGAGCCGGCGCTCAGGGACGCGTCGGCCGATTCGACGGCGCCCGCCACCTCGAGCGGCGAAAGGCCGTGGCCCGCGAGCGCCTCGGGGTCGAGCTCGGCTCGTACCTCCCGCGGCTGCCCCCCGACGACGTCCGTCCGCGACAGGTCCGGCGTGGGGGCGAGCCGGGCTGCGAGCTCCTCCGCCACCCGCCGCAGAGCCGCGTCGTCCGCCGTGGGCGACCACAGCGTGAGCGACACGATCGGCACGTCGTCGATGTCGACGGGCCGCACCACCCAGCCGCTCACGCCGCGCGGGACCTCGTCGCGATGGCCGTCGATCTGGCTCTGCACGCGCACGAGCGCGCGCTCCCGATCTTCGCCGACGAAGAACCGGACCATCACGAGAGCGCCGTCCTGCCGCGAGATCGAGTAGACGTGCTCGACGCCCTCGACCTGCCAGAGCAGCTTCTCGAGCGGGGTCGCGACGAGCTGCTCGACCTCCTCCGCGCTCGCGCCGGGGAAGGACACGAACACGTCTGCCATCGGCACGACGATCTGCGGATCTTCCTCGCGCGGCGTGGCCAGGATGGCGACCGCGCCCACGACGGCCGCGATGATCAGCAGCACGGGCGACAGCGGTCCCGTCACGAACACCCGGACGACGCGCTGGACCAGACCCTCGCGCGGCGCGTTCGCGTCGCTCGTCATGGCGGCGGCAATCCGATCGTCTCGCCCCCCGACAGGCCGGAGAGCACCTCGACGGCGCCGTCGGGAAGGTCGACCCCGGTCGTGATCAGCCGTCGCTGCCAGACTCCGCCGTTCCGCACCAGCACGGTCTCGAGCTGACCGATGCGCTGGACGGCCTCGGCCGGGACGCGAACGACCTCGCGCTCGCCGACCGGAAGCCGAAGGCGGCCGAACATCCCCGGGTACACTCCGGGCGCCGGCATGAGATCGACGCGCACCTCGAAGGTCCGGCTTCGCGGATCGGCCGAGGGCAGGATCTCCGCCACCGTGCCGTGCAGCAGCGTCCTCGCCGCGGGGACCGCGACCTCGAGCGTCTCTCCCGGCACGATGCGGGCGATGAGGCTTTCCCGGATCTGGGCTTCGAGGCGCAGGGCGCCCGGGTCCAGCACCACGAGCAGCGGCCGGCCCGGTACGGCGAGATCGCCCGGCTCGACGCGCCGCTCGGCGACGAGCCCGTCGATCGGGGCGAGGATGCGGGTGTGCTCCATCGCCGCGCGAGCCTGGGCGTACTCGGCTTCGGCGGCTTCCATCTGCTCGGCGGTCGCTGCTTGACGGGCGAGGAAGCCCTTCACGCGGTCGTGCTGGGCCCGCGCGCGGTTGTAGCGAGCGAGGAAATCGCTGTCGTCGAGGACCACGAGCGGGCTCCCGGCCGTCACGCGATCGCCGACCTTGGCGTCGACCTCCATCACCCGCGCCGTCACCTGTGCCGCGACGGCCACCTCTCGCACGGAGCGGACGGTGCCGACCGCCTCCTCCACGAGCGCGACCGGGCCGCGCACGGCGGTCGCCGTCCGCGCCGGGGGCGCGAGGCCGGACGGCTCGGGTGCGCGTCCGGGCAGCACGCGATCGCGATCGAAGGCTCCGGTCGCGTAGAGCAGGGCGCCTGCCGTCAGGGCTGCGAGCGCCGCCCACTGGAGCGTGCGTCGAAGTGACGGCATCATCCCTCCGCGCTCTCGCTCGCGACCGACCCGAGCAAGCTTCCGATCGCGCGCTGCGCCTCGACCGTCGCACGGTCGACGTCGAGCGCCGCCTGGATCCGCGTGGTGCGCGCCCGTGCCTGGGCGCCCTCCGCCTCGAGGTACCGCGTCACGGTCGCGCCGCCGCCGCGGTACTGCACGGCGACGAGCCGAAGCGACTCCTCCGCCGAGCCGACCGCCTGGCCCGCCACCTGCAGGCGTGCGCGCGCCTCGCCGAGGTGGAGGTACGCGACCTCCACTTCGTGTGCGATCGCGAGAAGCGACTTGCGGTCGGCCTCGGTCAGCTCGTCCACGACCGCGCTCGCGCGCTCGATCGCGGCGGCGCGCGTTCCGCCGTCGAAGAGATCGACCGACAGCGCGACGGCGACCGTGTAGTTCGGGTCCTTCTGGCTGTAGTGAAAGAGGTTCGGGTTGTCGGCGTAGAACCGGCTCAAGAGGTCGAGGCGCGGCAGATAGGCGCGATTCGCGGCGGCGAGATCGAGGCGAGCGCGCTCGACGGTACGTCGGGTGATCGCGGCCTCGGGCCGCAGGCGATAGGCCTCCGCGAGCGCCTCGGCCGGCGTCTCCGGCAACGCGGCGGCGGCGTAGGTCGACTCGGCGAGCCGGATCGGCGCATCGGGCGGCAGCGCCAGCAGCTCGCGGAGCGCGGCGCGGGCGAGGCGCCCGACCGTATCGCTGCGAAAGCGTTGCTCGCGGGCCTCGGCCAGGCGGACCTCGAGCGAGAGGAGGTCCGATCGCAGCGCGCCGCCGCCCTCGACCTTCACGCGGCTTTCCTCGACCTGTGCTTCGACCGTTCGCACGCTGGCGTCATCGGCGGCGACGAGCTCGTCGGCCGCGCGTACACCGAGGAAGGCGTCGACGACGCCCATCACGAGCGCGTTGACGGTGGCCTCCCGTGCGAGCGCGGCACTCTGCACGCTGGTGTCCGCGCTCCAGCGGGCGAGCACGTCGCGTCCGCCGTTCCACAGGTTCCACTGCAGGCCGACCCCGCCCTCGACGTTGTTGAAGGTCCCGGGATCGTTGAAGTCCACCTGCGGGGGTAGCCTGCGCGCGTCGATTCGCTTGAAGAGGAAGGCCGAGGGCGCGTCGCCGTGGAGGTAGCTCACCTCGGCCGCGACGCGCGGCAGGAATGCGCCCGTCGTTCCGTCGAGCATCGCCCGTGCCTGCGCGATCCGGTCGGCTGCGGCGCGCACGTCGGGATTGCGCGCGATGGCGAGGTGCACGGCGTCGGTCACCGCGAGCGGCTCGCCGGACGGTGAGGGCTCGGCGACCGAGCGCGCCTGGACGAGTGCCGCGGGGGCTGGTGGCGGCACGAAGGCGCTCCGCTGCATGCAGCCCGCGACCGCGGCCGCACAGGCGATGCCGAGGGATCGCTTCACCGCGCCTGGGGCTGCCGAAGAGGCTTCGAGTCCTCCCCGGGGGTCGCTTCCACGATGCCGCACCAGCGCAGGATGTCCTCCATCAGACACCACCGCGTGAACCCCGACTGGAGGAGGTTCGCGCCCACGAACGCCGTGAACCACAGCCAGGTGGGACCCGAGAAGAGCTCGACGCCGTCGTACCGCCACGCGAGCCCGAGCGAGAGGAGGATGAAGGTCCCAGCGATGATTCGAATGAGCCGCTCCGTTGACATCCGACCCTCCAAGTGCCAAAATATGCACATATGCGGACTAACGCATATGTGCATCTCCGATCTCATTTTGCAAGAGGCGAGCAGCGGGAAGGGCACGCCATCCGCACCGAATCTCGGGCGATGACGTCGTCGACGCGCGCGCGACCCAGCTGAGACCCTCGCCCACAGGACATCTCGTGCAGCCCCGGAAGAGGCCGAACGTCTCGAAAGAACGCCGGGAGAACCGCAACGCTTCAGCCGGCGCGACACACTTCGGCCCGGAATTCGACGCCGAAGGGCTGGCGCTCGTCGCCGCGCGCTTCCGCGCCCTCGCGGATCCCTCGCGACTGCGCATCCTGAGCCATCTCTTGACGAGGGAGATGTCCGTGCAGCAGCTCGTCGACGCGACCGGTCTCACCCAGACGGCGACGTCGCGACAGCTCGCGGTGCTGCGCGCGGAGCGCGTCGTCGAGCGCCGGGTCGACGGCAGGAACGCCTTCTACCGCGTCGTCGACTCGACGATCGCCGATCTCTGCCGGGTGGTCTGCGGGAGCCTCCAGCGGCGCTTGACGAACGACCTGCGTCTCGTGACGCGACCCGGGTCGCGCCGTGTCCCTTCCTGATCGACGACCGTTCCTGGATGCGCGTTTGACGGGCCTTCTGGTCGCGGACAGAATCGGAGGCGTGATCGGGATCGTCGGTGGCCTGCCGCCCGCCGAGACCCGGAGACACCGTCTCAGCGTCGGCCCGACTCGGCAGGCTCCCGGTGATCGGCCTCGACCGGGGCGCTCACCGCGCGGTGGCGCGTCCGGCGAGGGCCGAGCTCGATCACCCGCTTCGCCGCGCTACGGCGTTGGAGAATCGTCATGAGGAAGGAGATCGTGTCGGCCGTCGTGGCCGGGATCGTCGCGTTCGGGCTGCCGGCGGCCGGAGTCTCCGTGGCGGCCGCGCAACCGGGTGCGCCGGGTGACTGCCCGCACGGCGCCTGCGGAATGTCGGGCTCGGGCCGGATGTACGACCCGAAGACGGTGGAGTCCGTCGCAGGCGAGGTCGTCAAGGTCGAGCGCGTCGCCTGGGAGCAGGGGAGGGGCAAGGGCATGGGCGTCCACCTCGTCGTCAAGACCGACCAGGGCGAGACGATCCCGGTCCATCTCGGCCCCGCCTGGTACGTCGACAAGCAGGACGTGAAGATCGCCCCCAACGACCATATCCAGGTGAAGGGATCGCGCATCACCTTCCACGGCAAGCCGGTGATCCTCGCCGCCGAGGTGAAGGACGGCGATCGGACGCTGGTCCTGCGGAACGACGCCGGGATTCCCGCGTGGAGCCGAGGCGGCGGTGGCGGGCGAGGTGGCCGTCGCGGCACCGCGCCGCCGCCGACGTCCTGATCCCTCGGCGAGCCTGATCCCTCGGCGAGCCGGATCCCTCATCTCCGAGCGCCGCCGTGGGGCGGGCTCAGCTCGAAGGCTGCCACGTCTTGGGGCAGGCGGATCCACGGGTGCTTCTCCCGCGTCCAGACGGACTGCTCCGGCTGCGGGAAGGTCGGGTCCGCGAACGCGCCGACGGCCACGCCCACGAGGTCCGGCATCCGCGCCGGCTCCCAGTAGACGTTCGACCCGCAGCGCGGGCAGAAGTGAAATCGCACGGGGAAGCCGCTCGCGGATGAGCGCTCGAAGACCTCCGATGTCCCGCTTCGGACTTCGAACCGGCTGCGCTCGTAGAAGACCGCGACGCTGAACGGGCTGCCGGTCCGCCGCTGGCATTCACGGCAGTGGCACATCGAGATCTTTCGGGGATCGCCGGAGCAGGCGAGCTCGAGGCTTCCGCAATGGCACCGAGCCGAGCGCGACTTCATGTTCCGTACCTCCCTCTCTTCCGTTTGGGTGGCGGCCCGGTCGACGACACGGTCGCGCAGTGCAATGAATGTCGTAGCGTCAAAGTCGCGGGGTCGGCACGCGTCGACCCTGCAAGGGGGACATCATGGATGCTCGCAGCAAGAACTTGGCGCGTGTGGCGGTCCTGGCGCTCGTATTCGGCGCCGGCTGGCTCGGCGGCTCGGCATCACAACAACCCGCATGTGCGCAGATGCCGAGCATGGGCGACGCGATGAAGGCGGCCGAGGGCCAAGGCGGCGCGCTCGGCTCGGCCGCCAAGCTCGGCACGACGATCACCAGCATGGAGCAAAACGTCCAGGGGCTGCAGAAGGGTCTCGACACGCTGAAGACGATTCAAAAGGCGCTCGGCGGCTGAGCGCGGCGCCCGGCAACCGTCACGCCTTCGACCGCGACGACTCCGCGACACCGAGCAGCGTGCGCGCCGCCGCGGTCGGCGTGACCTTGCCCTTCGCCACCGCGTCCTCGAGCTCCGGCAGCATCCGCCGCACGTCGTCGCGCGCGAGGAACTGCGCGCGCAGCCCCTCCTCGATCATGCTCCAGAGCCACGCGTGCTGCTGCGAGCGCCGCTTCGTGACGAGCTCGCCCGACTCGGACATCGCGCGGTGGTGCTCCTCGACGAGCTTCCAGACGTCGTCCATGCCGCGCTCCTCGAGGGCGCTGACCGCGATGACCGGCACCTTCCAGTGCGCGCTCGACGGGCGCAGCAGGTTCAGCGCCGCAGTGTACTCGGCGACCGCGCGCCCCGCGCGCGCGACGTTGTCGCCGTCGGCCTTGTTGACCGCGATCGCGTCGGCCGACTCGAGGATGCCCTTCTTGATGCCCTGGAGCTCGTCACCGGCTCCCGCGAGCATCAGGACGAGGAAGAAGTCGACCATCGACGCGACCGCGACCTCGCTCTGCCCGACGCCGACCGTCTCCACCATCACGACGTCGTAGCCCGCGGCCTCGCAGACGAGCATCGCCTCGCGCGTCCGGCGCGCGACGCCGCCGAGGGAGCCGCCCGAGGGCGAGGGGCGGATGAACGCCGAAGACGACACGGAGAGCCGCTGCATGCGGGTCTTGTCCCCGAGGATGCTGCCGCCCGAGCGTACGCTCGACGGGTCGACCGCGAGCACTGCGACCCGCTTCCCGCTGCCGACGAGGTAGAGCCCGAATGCCTCGATGAACGTGCTCTTGCCCGCGCCCGGGACTCCGGTGATGCCGACCCGGCGCGCGCGGCCGGTCGACGGCAGCAGCCGTTCGAGCAGTCGCTGCGCCGCCTCCTGGTGATCCGCCCGCGAGCTCTCGACGAGCGTGATCGCCTTCGCGAGCGCGCGCCGGTCGCCCGCGCGCACACCTTCCGCGATCTTCTCGACGTCCGTCGGCGACGTCGCCACGGAGGATCCGGCGTCAAGCGCCGACGGCCGCGCCCGCCGTCTGCTCGTGCGCGCCGTTGATCAGCGACAGGACCTTGCGCGCTGCGTCCGGCACGTTCGTGCCCGGGCCGAAGATGGCCTTCACGCCCGCCTTCTCGAGCGCGGGGTAGTCCTTCGGCGGGATGATGCCGCCGCAGGTCACGACGATCTCGCCTGCGCCGAGCTTCCGGAGCTCCGCGACGAGCTGAGGCACGAGCGTCTTGTGGCCGCCCGACTGCGTCGACACGCCGACGACGTGCACGTCGTTCTCGACCGCCTGGCGCGCGACCTCCTCCGGCGTCTGGAAGAGCGTCCCGACGTCGACGTCGAAGCCGAGGTCGGCGAACGCGGTCGCGATCACCTTCGCGCCGCGATCGTGGCCGTCCTGGCCGACCTTCGCGACCAGCATGCGCGGGCGCCGGCCGTGATCGCGCGCGAACGCGTCGACGTCGCGCCGGATCGCGCTCCACTGCGCGTCGTCGTGGTACTGGCCGCCGTACACTCCCGTGATCGAGCGGATCTCGGCACGGTAGCGGCCCCACACCTTCTCGAGCGCCTCCGAGATCTCCCCGACCGTGGCCCGCGCGCGCGCCGCCTCGACCGCGAGCTCGAGCACGTTCGCCTTGGTGTCCCCGCTCGCCGCGACCGCGGTCAGCGCGTCGAGCGCCGCGCGGCAGCGAGCGGCATCGCGCGTGGCCTTGATCTTCTCGAGCCGCCGGATCTGCGCCTCGCGCACGGCGGTGTTGTCGATCTCGCGGAGGTCGATCTCGGGCTCCTCCGGCAGCCGGAACTTGTTGACGCCGACGATCACGTCCTCGCCGCGATCCACGCGCGCCTGCCGGCGCGCCGCCGACTCCTCGATCTGGAGCTTCGGCCAGCCGGCCTCGATCGCCTTGGTCATGCCGCCCATGCGCTCGACCTCGTCGATGAGGCCGATCGCCTTCGCGGCGAGCGCGTGCGTCAGGGATTCCATGAAGTACGACCCGCCCCAGGGGTCGACGACCTTCGGGATCCCGGTCTCCAGCTGGAGGACGAGCTGCGTGTTGCGCGCGACGCGCGCCGACGCGTCGGTCGGAAGCGCGAGCGCCTCGTCGAAGGAATTCGTGTGGAGGCTCTGCGTGCCGCCCATGACGGCGGCCATCGCCTCGACGGTGGTGCGGATGATGTTGTTGAACGGGTCCTGCTCGGTGAGGCTCGCGCCCGAGGTCTGGCAGTGCGTCCGGAGCATGAGCGAATTCTGCTGCTTCGGCGAGAAGTGCTTCTTCATCATCGTCGCCCAGAGGAGCCGGGCGGCGCGCAGCTTCGCGACCTCCATGTAGAAGCTCATCCCGATCGCGAAGAAGAACGAGAGTCGCCCCGCGAACGCGTCGACGTCGAGCCCCTTCGAGAGCGCGGCTCGCACGTACTCGAGGCCGTCGGCGATCGTGAACGCGAGCTCCTGGTCGCACGTCGCTCCAGCTTCCTGCATGTGGTAGCCGGAGATCGAGATCGAGTTGAACTTCGGCATCTCGCGCGACGTGTACTCGATGATGTCGGCGACGATCCGCATCGAGGGTCCGGGTGGGTAGATGTAGGTGTTCCGGACCATGAACTCCTTCAGGATGTCGTTCTGGATCGTTCCGGTGAGCCTCGCGCGCGGGACACCCTGCTCCTCGCCGGCGACGATGAAGCTCGCGAGCACCGGCAGGACGGCGCCGTTCATCGTCATCGAGACCGACATCTTGTCGAGCGGGACGCCGTCGAAGAGGATCTTCATGTCCTCGACGGAGTCGATCGCGACCCCCGCCTTGCCGACGTCGCCGACGACGCGCGGGTGGTCGGAGTCGTAGCCGCGGTGGGTCGCGAGGTCGAAGGCTACCGAGAGGCCCATCTGCCCGGCGGCGAGGTTCGCGCGGTAGAACGCGTTCGACTCCTCGGCAGTCGAGAAGCCGGCGTACTGCCGGATCGTCCACGGCTGGCCGGCGTACATGGTCGCGCGCGGGCCGCGGAGGAACGGGAAGTCGCCCGGGATGGAATCGATGAAGTCGAGGCTCGCGACGTCGGCGCGCGTGTAGAGCGGCTTCACGTCGATCCCCTCGGGGGTGTGCCAGATGAGCCCGTCCGGGTCGGCGCCCTTCCGCTCCTTGGCGGCGAGCTCCCGCCAGCGCTTCAGATCAGCGGCGTCGTTCGTCGGCATGGGCCTGAAACATAAGCGTTTTCAAGCCTCATTCAAACGACGGATCGACCGCCGCCCGGCGCCAGGCCGGGCGGCGATCTCCATGGCTGGACGAGTCGGCCGTGTGCGGCCGAGGACTAATCGCCGGCGTCGTGCTTGGTGATGTCGACGTCCACCTTCTTCTCGACCGAAGCCGTCGGGCCCGGGCCGGGGCCGTGGCCGGTGCGGAAGACCGTGAAGAACACGAAGAGCGCGACGAGAACGAGGACGACGATCGCGACGATCGCCGTGGGGTTCCCTTCACCTCGCTGGTTCATGCTGCCTCCTTCGTTCGGTGGGGCGGACGGGCCGCCTCGAGCGTCGGGTGCGGAGACAGCAGCAGCCGTGCCAGGGCCGGGTCCGACCGCAGGGTCGCGTTTCGCCGACCGCAGCGGCCGCCGGAGACCCACGTCTTACAACACGCGGTGCAGGGGCTACCTGTGATTGCATTGCGTCCACGCCGCGGCGCGGCGTAGAGGTGCCGGATGATCATCGTATCGGTCGAAGCGGTCGTCGATCCCGGGGCCGTCGAGCGCGTGCGCGAGGCCCTGCGCGCGATGGAGAAGGCGTCGCGCGCAGAGGAAGGCTGCCTCACTTACGCGTTCTCCGTCGACATCACCGATCCGAGCACGGTGCGCATCAGCGAGCGCTGGCGGTCCATGGACGACCTTCGCATCCACTTCGCGACGCCCCACATGGCGGAGTTCCAGAAGGCGATCGCCGCTCTCTCGCCGACGAAGCTCGACATCAAGGCGTTCGAGGTCGCCCGCGAGGTCGCGCTGCCGAGCTGACCGGCGACCGCCGCGCGCGGATGCTCACGGGCCGATGTCCTGCAGCCACCCGCCGTCGGGATAGAACTGGCCGGTGAGGAAGTTGACGATCCCCATCCTGATGAGCGGTCCGTAGACGGGGTTCGCCCAGCGCTGCTCGCCGTACGAGGCCGGCCCGTAAGCCGTGCTGATCTGCGGTCCGCCGTGGAACGTGAACGTCCCGCTCCCGTCGCTCGAGGGGTAGTTTCCGGAGTGCTCCCTGCGGTCGATCGCGCTCCACGGACCGGTGATGTGGCCGAAGCCGCCGGTCAGCGGCGAGAAGTTGCCGTAGAATAGGCTCGACGGGTCCGTCTTCGTGCAGCGCGCGATCGGCCCGAAATTCGTCGGGAAGAGATTCCCGCACCACGAGGTCTCGGTCGACGACTTGCCCATCTCCTGCACGTCCGCGCCGCCGAAGTGGAGGACGCGCGTCCAGGACGGGCAGTCGCCGCCGCTCACGTCCTGGCTCCGAGCCGAGAGGTGGACGCCGTCGTTGTTCGCCGTCGGGAACTTCCACTGCACCCGCGACCAGCCGATGCCCGAGCATGCCGAAGGGGCGGCGTTGAAGCGCTCCGTCCACGACACGAGCGGATGCAGCCCGCCCCAGGAAAGCGGCACCCGGAGCTGACCGACGTAATTCTCGACGCCGGTCGCCATGTCCTTGACCCAGGCGCCGTACCACTTGCCCTGCGAGTCCGTCGTGAGGACCCACACGCGCAGCCGGTACTCGTGACCGACGACCCAGTTGTACGGGTCGATCCGGCACGTGTGGAAAGGCGTGCCGAGCTCCGTGCCCGACCCGCAGTTCGGTCCGTCGTGCCCGTTCGCGTTGAAGATCGAGTAGAGCATGATCTTGGTGTCGTTGGGCGCGGATCCGATCTGAAGGCCGACGTAGCCGCCGTCCCCGCCGTCGAAGCCGAACTGATGCGCCCAGAACCGGTGGATGCCGGCGTCGTGGCCGAGGACCGTCAAGCTCTGGTCGAGGTTCCAGAACCCCGACGAGGGAAACGACCACCACGAGTACGGCCCGTTGACCGTCACCGCCTTCGCCGGCGGTGCGAGCGTCAAGAACGCGAGGGCGGCGATGGCCGCCGTGACACCTGGGGCGCGGCAAAGACGTGCCGCCCGCGGGAACGGTCTCCGTGAGCCCATCGTGACCTCCCTTTTCGTGCGCGCCGCGGCGCGCCGGCGTCAAGCTACGAGGCCAGTCATGCGCCGCATCCGAGCGAGCGTCAAGTGGTCCGGAAGTTTTGTCGCTCGATTCTCGAAGTGGAGGTGCTCGCGATCGCAGAGGCTTGACTCTCGGCGCGCGACCGCAGTAACGCCAGCGCGGGGGCTCGCGCGCGGATCTGCCGCGGATGGCCTCCCTCGACCACGTCCCCCGTCGGGGCGCCGGAGGACACCGCAATGAATCGATCGCCGCTCGGCGCCGTCGTTTTTTTCGTCTCGCTGCTCGTGGCCGCGTCTGCCGGAACCGCGAGCGCGCAGATCCACGTCGTCTCGACGACGCCCGCCGTCAACGCGAACGTCCCGGTCACGTCGACGGTCTCGGTCGAGTTCGATCGACCGCTCGATACCGCGACCGTCACCGTCGACTCGTTCCGCGTCTTCGGCCGGGGCAGCGGCGCGGCGCGCGGCGTGTACTCGTTCTCGAACGGCAACAGGACCGTCACGCTCGCGCCGGACCACCCGTTCTCGGCCGGCGAGCTCGTCTACGTGAATCTCTCGCACGCGATCGCCGGCGCCGACGCGACGATGCTGCGCTCGGCCGGCTACGCGTTCCAGTTCGGGACCGTGACGCAGCCGTCGCCCGGCACGTTCCAGCAGATCGACAACTTCACGAACCGCTCGAACCCGTCGATCAACACCCGCATCTACGGCGCCGCCGCGACCGACCTCGACGGCGACGGCTACCTCGACCTCGCGACCGTGAACGAGGACAGCGAGGACGTGCGCGTCTTCCTGAATCTCGGCGACGGCAGCGGCCACTTCGGCCCGATGTTCCCGCGCGAGCCGGTCGGCGCGGAGTCGAGCCCGAACGAGCAGGCGGACTTCGACAACGACGGCAACACCGATCTCGGCGTCGGCGCGGCGACCGACAGCGTCGTGAACGTCCTCCTCGGCGCCGGCGACGGCACCTTCGCGTCGAACCAGGAGATCGCGGTCGGCTTTCAGGCGCACGGCATCGTGCCGATCGACGTCGACGGCGACGGCGACCTCGACATCGTCAACTGCAACGTCGGCAGCAACGACCTCTCGCTCATGATCAACGACGGCGCCGGGCACTTCGGAGCCCCGAGCTTCTTCGAGGCGGGCGTGAACGGCGAGTACGGCCTCGCGTACGCCGACATGAACCGCGACGGCATCACCGACCTGGTCGTCGGCGGCCGCGATGGAAGCCAGATCCGGACGCTGCTCGGGAACGGCAACGGAACGTTCACGGGCGCCGGACCCGCGCAGTCGACCGGCGGCACCACCTGGGTGGTCGTCCTCGGCGACGTGAACGGGGACGGCGACCTCGACGCCGTCACCGCCAACGACGGCTCGAACAACCTCGGCATCCTCATCGGGAAGGGCGACGGCACGTTCGACCCGGTCGTGAACATCAACGTCGGCGCGCACGTCCCTTCGGTCGACCTCGGCGACCTCGACGGCGACGGCGACCTCGACATCGTCGCCTCGAGCTTCGGCGGCGGCTTCTGGCGCCGCTTCGCGAACGACGGAGCCGGGAACTTCACCTTCGTCGAGAACATCATCGCGCCGTCCAACCCCTCGTGCTCGATCCTCTTCGACTTCGACAACGACGGCGACCTCGACATGGCGCTGACCGACGAGATCGCAGACCGCGTCGTGCTCATGCAGAACGAGGGCAACGGCAGCGGGCCGAGCTCGATCTGCCCGCCCGCCCCGTCGCTCTGCCGCGAGCCGATCCTCGCGGGCAAGTCGAAGCTCACGCTGGTCGACAAGTCGCCGGACGACCGCGACCGCCTCACCTGGAGCTGGACGCGCGGCAGCGCGACCGCGAAGCCGGAGTTCGGCGATCCGCTCTCGACCGAAGGCTACGAGCTCTGCCTCTACCAGGACGGCGCGCTCGTCGAGAGCCATCGCATCCCCGCCGGAACGACGTGCGCCGGCCTCCCGTGCTGGCGGGACGTGCCGCATGCGTTCGCCTATCGCGACCGCGACCTGACGCCGGACGGCGTGCAGACCGCCAAGCTCACCGAAGGCGCGGAAGGGAAGGCGACCATCAAGCTCGCCGCGAAGGGCGAGCGCCTGCATCCGACCGACCCGAGCTCGCTCTCGGGGACGCTCGACGTCCAGCTCCACAAGACGTCGGGCGGCGCGTGCTGGGGCGCGCGCTTCTCGCCGCCCTACCGGAAGAACGACGGCCAGACGCTCATCGCGCTCTCCGATCGCCTCCCGCCGTCGTGGGCGGCGATCCATGCGCGCATCGGCGGCGTCTGCGCGGGCTGCCACGGCGCCAGCGGCGGCCTCGGCGGCTTCGCGAGCTGCAGTACCGCGTACGCGAGCCTGGTGAACGTCGCGAGCACCGAGCTGACCTCGATGGACCGCGTCGAGCCGGGCGACCCGGCGACGAGCTGGGTCATGCACAAGCTCGACGGCACGCAGGACTGGTTCGACGCGCAGTGCCAGGGGATGTTCTGCGGCTCGCGCATGCCGCTCGGCGGCCCGTACCTCTCGCTGGTCACGCGCGACGCGATCCGCACCTGGATCACGAACGGCGCGCTGAACGACTGCCCGTGACCGTCGCCATCGCACCTCGAGCGGAAGGCGCGTTGTCAGCGCCTCCGCTCGTGTGCGATGGAGCGGCGTGCCCCGCCGCCGCGTTCCGCTTCTCCTGGCCGCCTCGCTCGCGCTCGCGTCGTGCGCCGCTCGGGTCCCGGCGCGGAGCGGCGCTCCCGCGTCGGTCGCCGACGACGAGCAGGCCATTCTCGCGGAATCGCGCGACCTCGACCGGCGCATCGAGGAGAGCGACCTGGCCCATCACGACGATGCCCTCGAAGACTACTTGACGGGCGTCGCGCGCCGGCTCGTCGCGACCGAGGATCCCGGCGCCGCGCCGTCCGTGCGCGTCCGAGTCCTCCGCATCGCCGAGCCGAACGCGTTCGCGCTCCCGCACGGGACCGTGTGGGTCCACGTCGGAATGCTCGCGTGCATGGACGACGAGGCGCAGCTCGCGACCGTCCTCGGCCACGAGCTCGCCCACGTGACGCACCGGCACGCGCTCCGCCAGGCGCGAGAGCTCGCGTCGCAGGAGGCATGGGCTTCGGTCGCGCAGACGGTGGTCGGGACGCTCGCGCTCCTGGCCTACGCGCAGACCGGCCGGGTCGGCCCTGCCGCGAGCGCCGCCCAGCAGACGAAGGTCCTCTGGCTCGCGGCGGCGGTGAGCGGCTACTCGCGCGACCTCGAGCGCGAGGCGGACGAGTCGGGGTTCCGCGCGCTGCGCGCGGCCGGCTACGACGCGCGCGACGGCGCGGTCGTCTTCGAGCGCCTGAAGGAGGCCACGGGCGACGCCGACGAGGGCGCGCTCTTCTTCGCGACCCACCCGCGCCTCGACGAGCGCCTCGCGAGCTACCGCGCGCTCGCCGCCGCGGGGTCGCGGCCGGCGCCGGCGTCGGGCGCCGGCGAGGCGGATGCTGCGCCGCGATCCGGCTCGGCGTCGGCGAACGCGGGCGCCTTCCGCGACGCCGTCGCTCCGGTCCTCCTCGAGGATGCGCTGCTCGAGATGTCGGGCGGGCGCATCGACGTCGCCCGCGCGGCGGTCGCGCGCCACCTCGCGTGGCGCAGCGAGAGCGCACGAGGGTATCTCGTCCTGGGGCAGGTCGCACGCGCGTCCGGCCGCGATCCCGGCCACGTCGGCGACGCGCTCGCCGCCTACAAGCGCGCCGCGCGCCTCGACCCCGAGCTCGCGGAGCCGCATCGCGAGATCGGCTTCCTGCTGCGGGAGCAGGGCCGCGATGCGGAGGCGCGCGCCGCCTTCGAGCGCTACCTCGCGCTGGCGCCGGGCGCGGCGGATGCGCCGCTCGTGCGCGGGCTCGTGAGCCATCCATGAAGAAGAGCATCGCAGCGATGGCGAGCGCGCTCGCGATCGCCGGCGCGCTGTTCGCCGCGTGCGCAGCTCCCGTGAAGCCGTACGACCCGTTCCGCGCGCCGCGCGACGAGATCCGCGCCGTCTCGACGATCGCGCTCGTGTCGGCGGTCCTCATCCCGTCGCCGAATCGCGACGCGCTCCTCGCGAGCATCGAGTCGCTCGCGACCGCGAAGCTCGTGGCGGCCGGATTCACCGTGCTTCCGACCGGCGAGACCGAGCGCCTCGGACAGCGCGCCGTCGACCAGATCGGCGGCTACTTCGACCCGAAGACGGGAAAGCCCGATCCCGCGAAGCAGAAGGCGGTCTTCGAGTTCGTCCGCCGCGAGCTGCGCGCCTCGCACCACGCCGACGCGATGCTCTTCTGCGACCTCGGATCGACGATTGCCAAGTTCCAGCGCGGCATCGCGTACTGGAACGGCATGTCGGAGGACGTGTCGTCCGGCGGCTTCTGGAACAACCTGGCGGCCTCCGACTGGAACGGCAACGTCGCGGCGGCGTCGGTGTACGCGTCGCTGCAGGACCTCGAGGGCCGCGTGCTGTACTACGACGCGGGCGGAATCGAGATCCTCTCTCACATCTCGGACGGCCAGTTCGTCGACGTGCCGGAGAACGAGCGCTTGACGCACCCCGAGCGGATCGTGCGCGCGGTCGACATCGCGCTCGGGCCGCTCGTCCAGGCGAAGAGCGGGACGGCCGCGCCCTGACGACGTCCTTCGAGTCGCCGACGAGGCGTGCGGCCGCGAGCGCGCTCGCGTACGTCGCCGTCTTCGCGGTGCTGTTCCACCGCTGGATCGCCGCGAGCGCGGAGGCGACGTCGGCCTTCAACGGCCAGGCGGACAACCGGCTGCTGCCGTACCTGCTGGCTTGGGTCGCGCAGGCGCTCGCGACGCGTCCGCACGACCTCTTCGATGCGCCGATGTTCTTCCCGGCGCGCGGGATGCTGACGGGATCCGAGCACTACCTCTCGCTCCAGCTGCTCTTCGCGCCGGCGTATGCGTGGTCCCGGAACCCGCTGCTCGCCGCCAACTTCGTGGCGATGGCGTCCTTCGTCATCGCGGCGTTCGCGATGGAGCGCCTGCTCGCCGCCGCCGGGTTCGCGTGGTGGTCGGCGTGGCTCGCGGGCCTCGTGTTCGGGCTCGGGCCGCTCCGCTACCCGGCGAGCATCCAGGTCATCCAGAACCTGAAGCTCTTCCTCCCGCTGACGGCGCTCGCGATCCTCCTCCTGAGGCGACGGCCGACCGCGCGTCGCGGGGCATCGCTCGTCGCCGCGCTGCTCGCGGGGCTCTTCGCCTCGTACTATGCCGCGCTCAACGTCGGCCTGACGGCGGTCCTGTGGACGTCGCTGGAGGCGGCGCGCCCGGGTCCGCGACGAGCGCGCTTCGTCGCGCTCGTCGCCGTCGCGCTCGCGATCTCGGTCGCGCTCCTGGCGGCGTTCTCGCGGCCCTACTTCGAGCGCCGGCGGAGCTTCGACGCGCTCGCCGCCGAGGCCGCTCGCGTGCACGCGACCGATGTCGGCGAGCCGGCCGGCGTCGCGGCGGGCGATGCGCGCAACGCGGACGGGTGGTTCCCCTTCGGGCCGTTCGCGCGGCGGTTCGGCGCCATGACCGGAGCAGTCGCACCGGCGCTCGCCGTCTTCGGGCTCCTCGCCCTCGCGGCGCGCGACCCGGGCGTGCGACGCATCGCCGCCGCCGGTGTCGCGTTCGCGGTCGCGGGCCTGGCGCTCGCGTTGCGATTTCACTCGCGCGCCCTGCCGTCGCCGCTCTCGGAGCTGCTCGGCTTCTATCGCTTCCCGTGGCGGTTCCTCGTCCTCTTCGGCTTCGGGATCGCGCTGCTCGCCGGCGCGGGCGCCGAGGCGGCGGGCCGGCGCTTCGGCGCCCGCCGTGCGACGGCGGCGTCGCTCGCCGCGGCGGCGATCCTTCTCGTCGCGGACGGCGGCAAGATGATGTGGGTTCCGCTCGATCGGGTCACGGCGATCGCGCGCGACGCCGGCGCGTATCGCGCGGTCGGCGCGATCGCGCGCGCGAACGGCGAGGGCCCGCTCGCGGAGGTCCCGCGCATCGGGACGGCTCGCACGGACTGGCAGTACGACGCGCTCCTCGGCTCGATGCTGCACGGGCAGCCGCTCGTGACGGGATACACCGGGTACGCGCCGCCGCACTCGGGCCTGGTCGACTCGTGGCTCGCGGAGCTGCCTTCGCCCGTCGCGCTCGCCGACCTGGCCGACGCGACGCAGCTCCGCTGGCTCCTCGTCCGTCCCGAGTCCGACTGGGCGGACCCCGTGGCGCGCCGGCGGCTCCTCGCCGAGCTCGATCGGAACCCGGAGGTCGGGCCGCCGTTCGAGATCGGCTCGTGGACGCTCCGCCGGATCGACCGCGCTCCGCGACACCCGGAGTGGTTCGCGGCGCTCGCCGCCCTGCCGCGGCCGGACGCGACGCTCCTCGGAACGCCGCGCCGCGCGCTCGACGCGCGCGAGGCGGCCGGACGCGTCGCCGTCGTGCGACCGCCGGGAGAGCTCCGCGCGCGCGCCGGCGACGCGATCGCGCTCGAGGTCTCGGTCGCGAACGACGGCACCGAGACGTGGCCCGTGCTCGCGCAGCGCGCGACCGGCACGCGGCACATCGTGTCGCTGGTGGTGCGCTGGCGGCCGGCCGCGACGGACGGGGCGGTCGACGACACGAGCGACGGCGTCGCCACGCTGGCGCGGCTTCGCCGGGACGTCCCGCCCGGCGAGACCGCGGTCCAGAAACTGTGGGTCGTCGCGCCCGCGGCGCCCGGCCGCTATCGCGTGGAAATCGCGCTCGCGCAGGGCGATTCGCCGAGGGCCTTCTCGACGTCGCACCCGGCCGACGTCGACGCGACCGTGACGGACGGCACGAGCCCGTAGACCGTCAAGCCGTCGGCGCGAAGAACCCGTTCGCGCTGGCGCTCGTTCGCGGCGCCGGCCCGGCACCGCCCTCGGCGCGCGACGCCGCACGGCGCAGCACCGCGCGATAGCCGCGGTCGACGCAGGCGCGATCGAGCGCGCCGCGCTCGCGCAGCAGGCGATGCATGCGCGGAAGGTTGTAGTGCGGGACCGTCATGAGGAGATGGTGCTCGAGGTGGAAGTTCACGCGATTGGGCGCGATCAGAAGGCGCTCCCACCAGCGCGCGATCGTCGTTCGCGTGTTGCCGAGCGGATCGTCGGCATCTGGCGTGAGCGCGTGCTCGGCGATCGACCGGATGCGCGTCACGAGCGTGTGCGTCGTGAGCCATGCGCCCACCCAAAGGAGGTACAGCGCCGGGTGGCCGAACGCGCTCACGATCCCGAGCAGGACGAGGTTCGTCACGAGCACGCCCTGCGCGGCGCGCGTCGCGACCGGATCCTTGCCGTACTGCCGGAACGTCCGCCGCCACGCCGCCTTCGCGAACTTCCAACCGGTCTGGCCCGAGAGATCGCGCCAGACCTTGCGGCGGAAGCTCGCGGGCGTGATCGGGAAGGGCTTGATCAGCCCGATGTCCGGATCCTCGGGGCTGCCGGTCTTCGAGTGGTGCTGCAGGTGGTACGGGCGGTAGGGGCGGAGGTCGCTCCAGATCGGGTAGGCGGCGAGCCAGTTGCCGGCGAAGTCGTTCAGCGCGCGCGACCGGAAGAACGATCGGTGCGACGCCTCGTGCATGACGACCGCGAGCCCGAGCTGCCGGGCGCCGATCACGAAGAGCGCGAGCACGATCGTCAGCGGGTTCGGCCAGCGCGCGACGAGCGCGAACGACGCGAACACGAGGCCCCAGTCGACGGCGAGCGTCCACCACGAGCGGAGGTCGCGCATCTCGAGCAGGCTGCGGATCTCCTGCTGCGTGAGCGCGTCGCGCCAGCTGGGGGCGGCGTCGGCGGTCGGGGCGGCGGCTTCGGTGGTCATCGGTTCTTTCCTCGTTCAGACGGCGACGCGGCGCGGCTCGCCCGCGAGCGCGGCGTCGAGCGGCGTCCCGAAGTGCGGGACGTCGAAGCGCTTCAGGAAGTCGGCCCAGGCGGCTCGGCCGACGCGGTCGTAGCGGCGGAGCGCCTCGGCGAGCTGCTGGCGCTCGTCGACGCGGCAGATCGCCGGGGGAAGGAGCGGATCGAGCACGAGGTCGCGGATGATCGCGCGCCCGAGGAGGAAGGTCTCCACCATCGCCTGCTCGATCGCGAGCCCGGCGACCCGCGCCTCGCTGCGCGCGAGCTCGGCGAGCCGCTCGCGGTACCGGTCGCGGAGACGATCGGAGTCCCAGAGCGAGCGCGCCCGTTGCTCCGTCGCCGGATCGAGCTCGGAAAGCCGCGCGACGAGGTCCGCCGCGGGAAGCCCGAGCGCGACGAGCTCGTGGCGGAGGTCGGCGACCGGGATCCGGAGATTGTCGGGCCGCAGTGACAGCGCCGGCCCGAGCGGCCGGAACCCGAAGAAGCGGAGCGCGCGCTCGCGCTCGCGGCGATCCGCGCGGCGTTGCGACGCCGGCGACTCCGCGTGGTGGACCGCGATCCACGACCCGGCGCTCCACGCCCGCGTCGCCCGGTCGAGCTCGCGCCACGAGCGGACGCGGCGCTCGACGGGCGCGGCCGACGCGCCGAGGCGGTAGCGCCCGCGCTCGTCGCGCGCGACGTGGCCCGCCGCGAGCAGGCGGGCGAGCGCGACCCGGACGTTGTTCCCGGGGATCCCGAAGAGCGCGCCCGCCTCGACCAGCGCACCGACCGGCATGGTGCCCCGGCGGAGCGTCGAGAGAAGGTCGAGGATCAGGCTGCGGGCGGTCGGGGCCACGGGCTCTTGTTACACCGGTCGCGCGGACGATGCAAGCATCGTAATATGTCGGCGGGTCCCATGGCGGCGGGGACCGCGTCCCCGTAGGATGACACACGGCCCGGGTCGGCCCGGGCGCCCGCCCGCCGGAGGAGACGCTTCACGGATCGCATCTCGCGCCTCGCCGTCGTCAGCCTCGCGGCCGTCGCGGTCGTCGTCCTCCCGGGCTGCCTCCTGAGCCGGCTCCTCGACGCGCGCGCCGAGGTCTGCGCGCACGCCTACCGGATCGAGATCGCAGACGACGGGGTGGCGATCTCCGTCGATCGCCCGATCCTCTTCGACTCGGACGTCGTCTGCCTGGCGGGCGCCGAGCCGACCGCGGTAGACGTCGGGCCCGATGGCGAGCGCATGACCTACCTCGCGGAGAAGGACGGAGAGCCCGAAGGCTCTCCCTTTGCCATCCCGATCACGCTGTTCTTCGTCCACGGGGACGGCCGCTATCGCCTCCAGGAGGGCCGGGTCGCGAAGGGATTGACCGGCGTCGTGTCGCCGCCGGTCGTCGCGGCGGCCGTGCGGTCGGTCTGCGACGGCGAGATCAGCGTGCTCTCGAGGACGGTCGATTTCGACCTGACCGACATCGATCCGGCGCTTCTCCCGACCCGCTCGCAGGTCGTCGAGCTGCTCGGTGCGCCGAACGCGAGAGCGCCCGGCGACGCCGGCGACGCGCTCGCGTACGACTACTCGGTGCGCGACGGCGACCGCCGCGCGACCGCCCACGTCGTCGCGCGCTTCGATGCCGCCGGGACGATCCGGACGGTCGACGTCCGGTACCTCGGCCACCGCTTCGAGGCGCGCTTCGACGACTGCCGCGCGCGCCTGACCGCTGCGCCGCTCCGCGCCCTCGGCTGCGCCTTCGTCGACTAGGATTGCGCGCACCTGTGGCGACGCCTCGTCGCGCCGCATGACGCGCGCGATGGTGGGCGCGACGCGGGCCCGGACAACGAAAACGCTTGCTCGAGGCGGCCCGACTTTGGGAAGGAGAGGATACGCGTCACCCCGGAAGGAGGATGGCGACCATGCCTGCCCGCACCCGCATCGCCCCCTGCCGCGTCGGCGGCGCGCTCGCCGTCGCGCTCGCGCTCGTGGCGGCTTCGGCGACACAAACTCTGGCGATCAAGTGGAACGCCGGCTGCATCGCTCCTTCCGGAAAGCTGATCAAGGCGAGCCCATCGCTCTACGTCCGGTCGCGCTTCATCCACCCCGGGCACGAGATCGGCTACTTCCTGCGCGCGGGCGACGCGGAGCGGAACGGCGGGTTCTCCACCGAGCCGGACGGCAACCTGATCGAGATCTGGTTCGTGCCGCGCTCCGGCGTCCCGATCGCGCTGCCTCCGTTCCGCGCGACCGCCGTCAGCGCGACCGCTCTCTACTTCGACTTCCCCGACCCGCAGGCGCTCGTCGGGCGGACGCTCGTCGGGAACATCGCGGTGCGCATCTCGACGGGCGGCCGCGTGCTCGACCGGATCAACCGGCCCGTCGTGCTGCCGCCCGCCAACGACGTCGTCGACCTCGTCGAGCACGGCACCGCCGCCCAGCTCGCGACCGCCGTCGACGCCGTCGGCAACATGTGGATCCCGGTCCACTTCTCGCGCTTCGGCTCCGCGGACCCGATGCCGTTCTGCCCCGCACCGATCACGCCGAAGATGGCGTTCGCGGTCGGGGTGAGCGTCTCGAACGGCGACCCCAACGTGATCCCGTACACGTCGTTCGCCCAGATCCGGAACAGCCGCGTCTTCCTCGGCGACTTCGCCATCGACGGTCAGAACGTCTACGGCGAGCCGCTCGACATCACGCTCGACGTCCGGCCGCTCCGCGGCGGCGGCCTCGCGCTCTGCGCGATGAACGATGCGATCGACCTCGTCATCATGCTGCCCCTCAAGTGGGGCGCGACGCTCCGCGGCTCGCCCGTCCTGCCGCTCATCCGCGACGGATCCCCGTACGTCATCCACCTGCGCGACGTCTCCGCCGATCCGGTCGTCGCGGCGGGGCTGCACACGATCAGGACGGACGGGTTCGGCTCGGCGTGCGTCGACCGCCCCTGAGCGATCGCACCTCGATCGCCATGCCGGCCGCGACGACGGCGAGACAGGCGACGAGAAACGCCCGATCGTTCCGCGCGTAGAACGTGTCCGTGGTCCCGGGAATCGTCGCTTCGAGCACCGACGGTCGGCCGTCGGATCGCGACTCGGCCAGCGCGCGCCCGAACCCGTCGAAGAGCGCGCTCGGACCGGCATTCGCGACGCGCAGGACCGGCACCCCCGTCTCGACCGCGCGGATCTGCGCCCACGCGAGGTGCGGCGGATCGCCCGGGAACCACGCGTCGTTGGTCGGGTTCACGAGCACGCGCGCGCCACGGCGCGCGAGATCGGTCGCGGCGGCGGGATCGACGATCTCGAAGCAGACGAGCGGCGCGAGCGCCGTTCCGCCTGCCTCGAACACGCGCGCCTCGCGCCCGGCGCGCACCGGCTCGAGCGCGGCCGGCGGCGCGCCGAGCGCGGCGGGCCACGATTCGGCGATCGGCACGAGCCGGCGCTTCCGGTAGCTGTCCATGCCGTATCCGGCGCGCAGCACGTGGACCGCGTTGAAGCGGTCGAGCTTTCCCGCCGCAGCGACGCTCTGCAGCGTCCCGCCGGCGACGAGCACGGCGCCGCCCTCCTCGAGGAAGCGCGCGAGCTGGCGCCAGGCGTCGCGGTCGCGCTCGAGGTCCACCGTGATCGCCGACTCCGGCCAGAGCACGATCGCGGCCCCGCGTTCGCGCGGCGAAGGCGTCGCCGCGAGATACCGCGCGAGCGTGCTCTCCGCGAAGCTGCGCGCGGCGCCGTCGACGGCGATCACGGTCGGTCCGGAGGACGCCGTCCCGGGCGGCGAAGCGAGCCGTGCCGCTCCCCACACGGACGCCGCGACGACGAGGCCCGCGCCGGTCGCGAGCGCGGCCGCGCGCTCGAAGCGCGATGCGCCGCGCGCCCACAGGCTCGCGATCCCCGCGTTCGCCGCCACGACGACGGCCGTCACGCCCGCGATCCCGGTCGCGCTCGCGAGCTGCAGCAACGCGGGCGCCCCGGTCTCCGCGGCTCCGATCGTCGCCGCCGGGAAGAAGGGCGGCAGCGGAAGGCGGAGCGACTCCCACACCGCCCACGCGGCGGCGAGCCAGACGACCTGCCAGGCGCGCGGCGCGCGCGGCCGGAGCGCGAGCGCGCCGCCGAGGAGCGCTCCGTGCGCCGCGCCCGCGACCGCGGCGACCGCGACCGCAAGCGCGATCGCGCGCGCAGGCTCGACCCCGAGGTACCGCGCGATCGCGGGCGCGAGCCAGGGCGCGACGTCGAGCTCGAACGCGGCGATCGCATACGCGATCCCCGCCGCCACCGCGTGGCGCGCCGGCGCGCTCTCGAGCGCGACGAGGAGCGGAACGAGCGCGACCAGAGCGAGCGCCCAGCCGGCGCGCGCGTGGAGGGCGAGCGCCTGAAGCCCCCCGGCGAAGACCGCGGCCGCGACGACGCGCCCGAGCGGCCTCATGACGAACGCCCGCGGCGGCGCGCGCGCGCGCCGTGGTGGGTGATCGGCGCCGTCGCGCTCGCGGCGGCCGTCGTCGTGCCGTGCGCGCGGAACGCGGTCGCCTGGATCGGGCGCCCGTTCGCCGGCGTGCTGTTCGCGGACAACCTGATCGTCGTCTCGATCGGACGCGCGAGCTGGCGCGAGCCGCAGCTTCGGCGCGCGGAGTGGGCGCGCATCGTCGCGATCGACGGGACGCCGGTCGAGACCGCGGCCGCCGCGCACGCGGCGATCGAGCGCCGCGGGATCGGCGGCGAGGTGACGTTCACGCTCCGCCGCGGCGCGGAGCTCTTTCGCGTACGGCTTCCCGTCGTCGCGTTCGCGCGCCGCGACTTCGACGAAGTCTTCGCGCCCATGCTCGTCATGGGAGTCGCGCTGATGGTGATGGGGACGCTGCTCGCGTGGCTCCGGCCGGCGCTGCCGGAGGTGCGCGGGCTCTTCGCGGTCTGCGCGTCGCTCGGCCTCATGCTGGTCACGGGACCGGACCAGTACGGACCGTATCGCTTCACGCCGCTCTACCTGCTGGCGTTCGCCTCCGTGCCGCCGGCGGTCTTCCATCTCGCGGCGACCTATCCCTGGCGGCCGGGGCGGTGGGCGGGACGGGCGGTCGTGGCGGCATACGCTCTCTTCGCCGTGATCGGCGCTCTCCTGATCGCGCTCCGCTTCGACCCGCAGGTCTTCCTGCTGCTCCTCTATCTCGTCTACTTCGCGCTCGCGAACGCGCTCCTCCTCTACATGGGATCGCTCGTCGGCGCGTTCGCGGTGCGCCGCCGCCCGCGGGCGGAGATCTCGCTCGCGCTCGCGGCGGTGCTGGCATCGTCCGGGACCGGCGTCGTCGCCATGGTGACGTATCCGCTCCTCACGGAGCCGATCTCGGCGATCTGGCTGATCGCGCCGATCGCGCTCCTTCCGATCCTGAGCGGCATCGCCTTCGTCGGGCTGCCGAGCCGCGCGCCGCGGCCGGGCGCCGCGGGAGAGACGCCGTGACCCTGCGCGCGCGCCTCACGCTCCTCTTCGTCGCGGGCGTGCAGGTGACCTTCCTCTCTGCGGTGGCGGCCTACTGGGCGGTCCAGAGCTGGCGCGTCCTCACCGACGACGTGACGCTCGTGTCCGATCAGAACGTCCGGCTCGACCGCGTTCTCGAGGCCGCAGCGCGCGGGCGGAGCGCCGGTCGCGGCGATGCCGCGCTGCGCCCGCCGGCGGCGCGCGCGCCGGCGAGCGCAGCGGACGCCGCGGGGCGCGACGCCGCGATCGGCGATCCCGGCATCGCGCGCGCGCTGCGCGCGCTTCGCCAGCGCGTGCAGACGCGCGACGAGTCGCGGCGGGTCGATGCGCTCGCCGACGCGCTCGCGTCGCCCGCGAAGGAAAGGCTCGCGACCGCCGCTCGCCGGCTGCGCGCCTACTACCAGGCCGAGCTGCAGCGCCTGCGAATGCGCGGCCAGTTCCTCGTCCGCCTCTCGACCGGCCTCGTGGTCGCGATCGTGCTGTCCGTGATCGCCGGCTTCCTCGGGTTCCTGTGGGCGATCCGCGCCTGGCTCGTCGAGCCGGTCCGCGCGCTCGAGCGCGCGACCGAGGTCATGAGCACCGGCGACCTCAGCCATCGCATCGCGCTTCGCGGACAGGACGAGTTCGCGCGCCTCGGCGCGTCGATCAACGCGATGGCGGAATCACTCGCGCGCATCCAGGCCGAGCTCGTCGAGCGCGAGCGCTTCGCACTCCTGGGAGAGCTGGCCGCCTACGTCGCGCACAACATCCGGAACCCCCTCGCGAGCATACGGGCGACCGCGCAGGGCGAGATCGTCGACCTCGACGGCGGCGATCCCCGCCGCGGCGTCTTCGAGGACATCGTGCGCGCGGCGGACCGCCTCGGCGCGTGGGTCGCGGATCTGCTGCGATCGGCGAGCCCGGTCGTGCTCGAGCGGCGCGAGGGCCGGATCGGGGACGTCGTCGCGCACTGCGCCGAGATGGCGCGCCCGCGGCTCTCGGCGGCCCAGCTCGAGGTGGACCTCGAGGTCGCGCCGACGCCGGCGCTGCGCTTCGACCAGGCGAAGATCGAGCAGGTCCTGAGCGCCGTGCTCTCGAACGCGATCGACGCGTCGCCGCCGCGCGGCCACATCCGCATGACGGTCGGGAGCGACAGCGCGGACGTGGTGCTGCGCGTCGCGGACGAGGGGCCCGGGATCCCGGCCGCCCGGCGCGCGCGCCTCTTCGCCCCGTTCTCGAGCACGAAGCCCTCCGGCACGGGCATCGGGCTCTGGCTCTCGCAGAAGATCGTCGTCGCCCACGGCGGATCGATCTCCTTGCTCGAAGGCGGCGACACGGGCACCACCGTGGAGATCCGGCTGCCGGCCGGATCGTGAGGGGGCGATGTCGAGCGTTCTGGTCGTCGACGACGAGGAGACCCACGCGCGCGCGGTCGCGCGCTTCCTCGGGCGGCGCGGGTTCGCCGCGGCCGTCGCGACCAGCGGCGCGGAGGCGCGCTCGGCGATCGCGAGCGCGCGGCCGGACCTCGTGCTGCTCGACCTCCGCCTCGGCGACGACGACGGCATGGCGCTCCTCCGCGAATGGCTCGCGAGCGACGCCGACCTGCCCGTCGTCATGATGACCGCGTACGGGTCCGTCGACAGCGCCGTCGCCGCGATGAAGTCCGGCGCGCGCGACTACATCCAGAAGCCGGTCGACCTCGAGGAGCTCGCGCTCGTGATCGACCGCGCGCTCGCGGAAGCGCGCGCGCAGGCGTGCCTCGAGCGGATGCAGCAGGGGCCGGCGGTCGCGCCCGGTGCGGAGGACGTGCTCGGCGGCAGCGCCGCGATGGAGCCGGTGCGCGACTTCCTGGCGCGCATGGCGGCGCTCGACGGGCTCCGCGCGGGAGACTACCCCACCATCCTCCTCCTCGGGGAGACCGGCACCGGAAAGAGCCTGGTCGCGCGTGCTCTCCACCGCTCGAGCCGGCTCGCGCGCCGCCCGTTCCTCGTCCTCGACTGCACGGCGCTGCCGCGCGACCTCATCGAGGCGGAGCTCTTCGGCTTCGAGCGCGGCGCCTTCACCGACGCGAAGGCCGCGAAGCCGGGCCTCATCGAGGTCGCGACCGGCGGCATGCTCTTCCTCGACGAGATCGGCGAGCTCGGGCCCGACGCGCAGGCGAAGCTGCTGCGCGTCCTCGAGGAGAAGACGATGCGCCGGGTCGGCGGCCTGCGCGACATCACCGTCGACGTCCGCATCGTCGCGGCGACGAATCGCGACCCGGCGCGCGAGGTCGAGGCCGGGCGGCTCCGGCGCGATCTCTTCTACCGCCTGAACGTGCTCTCGCTCACGCTGCCGCCGCTGCGCGAGCGCGGCGACGACGCCGTCCTGCTCGCGCGCCACTTCGTCGAGGTCTACGCGCGGAAGTACGGCCGGCCGGCGAAGGCGCTCTCGCCGGACGCGACCAGCGCTCTCCTCCTCGACCCGTGGATCGGGAACGTCCGCGAGCTGGCGCACGCCATCGAGCGGGCGATGCTGCTCGTCGACGGCGACGCGATCTCGGCCGTGCACCTCGGGCGCGGAGCCGCCGCCGTCGGCGAGGTGCCGGCTCCCGACGAGGCGCCGCCGCTCGGCGCTTTGCCGCCGGCCGCGAGCAGCCTCGACGACGTCGAGCGCGAGATGATCCGCCAGGCCCTCGCGGACGAGAACGGGAACGTGTCGCGTGCCGCGCGCCGGCTCGGCGTGAGCCGGGAGCTACTCCGCTATCGCGTCCGGAAGCACGGGCTTCGCTGAGCCGCATCGATCGAGCTGCACGCCAGAGCGTCACACGCGCAAGGAGCGCGGACGCGAGCCCCGGCGCGACTGTGGTTCAAATCCACGACGCCGGTCGATTTGGGCCACCAGTCGCGCGCACGCCGGATCGAAAACGCCGCGGGGCCGTACTCCTCGGCGTGGAACGCGAGGTGCTTGTCGCGGCGTACATCGTCTCGCGGAATTCACTTGAACACTCCCGGCCAACCGCAGATAGCGTCGAACATGAAAAACGATCGTCCGGGGCTCACCGACAGGAATCCGGCGCACCGCCGGGAAGGGGACGACCGATGAAAGACCCGACGCAGCACCTCGGAGAGCGGTGTCTCCGCCTCGCGAAGCGCGCCGCGGCCGCAGCGGTCCTCGCGCTCGCGCTGGCGCCGCCGGCGCACGCGATGGTCCCGAGCGACCTCTGCACCGGCAACCCGTGCATCATCTCGGGCAACGTCACGCTCGACGGCAGCTTCTTCGACTTCGGCGACACGACCGACCTCCGCTTCGCGAGCAACGCGAACGTCCACGTCAAGGGCGACTACTTCCGCGCCGGCACGATCACGCTCGAGGCGGGCGCGCGCCTGACCGGCGGCGGCCTCGACTGCGACGGCGTCGACTTCGAGGCCGTGAGCGGCGGCTTCTTCATGAAGGAGAGCGCCGGCGTGCTGTCGCGCATCGAGCTGACCGGCAACTGCCCGGGCTCGACGAGCGCGATCGCCTACCCCACCGGCGACGTCGTCATCGACGGCGTGATCGACGTCTCCGGCGTCGGGCAATACGCTTCGGGCGGCTCGATCGGGATCGAGGGCAACAAGACCACGGTCCACGGGACGCTCAAGGCGAGCGCCGGGATCGGCTACACGACCGGCGGCTTCATCAACATCCTGAGCGACGTCGAAGGCATCGAGGTGACCGGCACGATGGCCGTCAACTCGACGATCTCCGGCGGGGTCATCGAGATCGACGCGGCGGGCGGCGACGTCAGCGTGACCGGCAGCGTCGACATCCGCGGAGGTTCCGATTCCGGCGGGCGCCTCGGAATCACCGCCGAGGTGGGAAACGTCACCCTCGGCGGATCCGTGCTCGGGACGGGATCCACCGGCAACGGCTACTACAGCTGCAGCGGAGATCCATCGGTCGACGTACACGCACCCGGCAACCTGACGCTGACGGGGACGATGCAGCTGAACGGCATCGGTGTGCTGACCTGCCCGAGCGGCTTTCTCGACTTCGAGGTGGACGGCGGCATCACGATGCTGCCCGGAGCGCGCATCAGCGCCGCCGGCGAAGGCCTCGCCACCGGCGGGAACGCATACATCCGCGCGGGCGGCGACGTCGTCTTGCGCGACATCAACATGAGCGGCCAGCACGGCGCCGGCTCGTTGGATCTCGAGACCAGCGGCGGCGCGATCCAGGTCCTCGGCGGCCTCCAGTTCGCCGGGGAGGGTGCGCAGGTGACCCTCACCGGGTGCGACGTCTACGTGGCGTCGAAAGCGAGCATCAACACGACGGGCCCGTCCGGCAACACCGACCTCACCGCGAGCGAGACGATGACGATCGTTGGCAAGCTCCAGTCCTCCGCGAACGGGCTCCGCATACGCGAGGGCGCGCCGCTCATCACGGGCATCGTCACCCCCCCGCCCACCGTGACGGTCGTTCCCGGCCTGCCCGACTGCCGGCCCGGTCCCTCGTGCACGCCGGGCGGCACCTGCGGCGACGGGGTCGTCCAGTGCGGCGAGGAATGCGACGACGGGGCGGCGAACGGCACGCCGAGCAGCACCTGCGATGCGAGCTGCGTCGAGATCCCGCCCGCGCTCCGCATTCCGGGCGGCGGCGCGCTGCCGCTCGACTGCCCGTACGAGTGGTCGGCCGCATTCGCGCCGGCGAGCATCGCGGTCGACCCGCGCGGGCTTCCGAAGACCAAGCAGAGCTGCCACGACAACGACCCGACGTGCGACTTCGAGCCCGCGCCCGGCGTCTGCAAGCTCCACGTCTGGAGCTGTCTCGGCGGCGCGGACTCGCGGATCGCGTGCAGCGCGGCTCAGGTCTCGGCGACGTCCGTCCTGACGCCGCGGTCGAACGCGAAGCCGGCCGAGCTCGCGGTGCGCCAGTCGATCGAGGGTGCGCTCCAGGCGCTCGGGTATCCCGTCGGCCCCGGAGAGACCTGCACGGGGCGCTACGACGTCGTGATCGGCGTCGGGCAAAAGGCCTTGAACCTCAAGACCAAGGCCACGTTCGCCGGAACCAAGAAGGACACGGACGGCCTGCAGCTGACCTGCACGCCGTAGTGTCGCACGCGGGCGGAGGGCGGACGCCCGACCCGCCCTCCCTCCGCGTGGTTCAGCGATGCCCCCGCCACCGATCGGCCGTGCCCTGCTCGTGATCGCGCTCGCCCTCGCGGCGGCATGCTCGCGGCGCGAGCCGGCGCTCGTCCCGGTGGTCGATCTGGTCGCCGCCTTCCCGGCGACCGCGGCCGGCAGCGAGCAGGACCGGATCGACTTCGGAACTGCCGCCGGTGACGCGGTGCTGGTCGACGGCTGGTGGAGCGATCGAGCACGTCGCGACGACGTCGTCTGGGCGACCGATCGACGGAGCGCTCTCCGGCTCTTCCTCGGCGACCCCGCGGAGCGCCGCCTCCGCATCCGCTGCGGCGGCGTCGCGCGCGAGCGGAGGATGGCGTCGCCGCGCTCCACCGTCTACGTCCGCCTGAACCGCCGTCCGATCGGGACGATTCGCGTGGGCGGCGAGATGGAGACGTTCGAGCTGCCGCTTCCCAAGTCGGCGCAGCAGCGCGGCGACAACCTGCTCGAGCTCGAGCACCCGATGATCGTCCGGCGCGGCCGGGCGCCGTCGGGCGCCCGTCCGCGCGGAGCCGTCGCCTACGACTGGCTCGAGATCGCCGCCGCCGACGGCGCGCGACCGCCGCGCCCGCAGCTCGCCGCGGTTCCCGATGGCGGCGACGCGGTGGTCTTGCCCGGCGGAACGCGCGTCGACTACTTCCTCCGCGCCCCGGCCCGCGGTCGCTTGACGCTCGCGGTCGAGGGCGACGGCGACTCCGTTCCGGAGCTCCAGGTCGGCGTGGTGCGAGAAGGCGGGCGCGCGTCGACACTTCTCACGCTGGCGCCGCGGGCGGGAGTGCAGCGCGAGCTCGGCGCCGATCTCGGCGCGCCGGCCGGGCAGATCGTCGAGCTCTCGTTCGCGGCGACCGCGGTCGGATCGGACCGGGGCGCCGTCAAGATCGTCCACCCGCTCGTGCTCGGCGCACCCCCGGGCCGGGGCGTCGGGCGCGATTCCGACGGCGCCGGGGCGACGGCCGCCGCGGTGGCCGCCGACCCGTCGTCGAGCGCGGACGCCGTCGCTCTTCCGGCGCGGCACGACGCGAGCGGCCGGCCGCCGAACGTGCTCCTGTACGTGATCGACACGCTGCGGGCGGATCACCTCGGCTGCTACGGCTATCCGCTCGCCACGTCGCCGCACATCGACGCCCTGGCGCGCGAAGGCGTCCTCTTCGAGAGGACGGTGGCTCAGGCGTCGTGGACGAAGCCGGCGGTCGCGTCGCTGCTGACGGGGCTCGATCCGCTCGCGCACGGCGCGACGAGCCTTCGCCAGGCGATCCGCCCCGGCGTCGCGACCCTCGCCGAGCGGCTCGCCGCGCAGGGTTGGGAGACGGCCGCCTTCGTCACGAACGTGAACGTGAGCGCGCCGTTCGGGTTCGCGCGCGGCTTCGAGACCTTCGAGTATCTCCCCGAGGACGAGAGCCGGCCGTCGCGACACGTCCTCTCGGACGCGCTCGGGCAGGAGGTCGCTCGCTGGCTGGATCGCACTCACGACCGCCCGTTCTTTCTCTGGGTCCACTCGACGGATCCGCACGCGCCCTACACGCCGCCGCCCGAGCTCGCCGAGCGCTTCCGCCCGGGACGAGGAAACGGCGCTCCGCCGGGCGCGGACCCGATCGCGCTCGGAAGGCGCGCGCGGGGCGAGGGCACATCGCTGTCGCCCGCCGAGGTGCCCGAGATCGTCGCGCTCTACGACGGCGAGATCGCGTTCAACGACGCCAGCCTGGGCGCGCTGCTCGACGAGCTCCGCCGCCGCGGCCTCTACGACTCGACGCTGATCGTCGTGACGGCGGACCACGGCGAGGAGTTCGGCGATCACGGCGGGTTCGATCACGGCCACACGCTCTACGAGGAGCTCATCCGCGTGCCGCTCGTGGTGCGGCTGCCCGCCGGACGGCTCGCGGGCGCGCGCCGGGCCGCGATGGCGCGGCAGATCGACCTCGTGCCGACACTCCTCGATCAGCTCGGGATCGCGCCGGATCCCGACCTGCCGGGCCGCTCGCTCTTCGCGCGCGACGGCGCGGAAGCGGGCCCGGTGGAGGCTTTCAGCCACACGCGGCTCGCGCGCCGCGAGCTGGCGGCGATCACGTCCGAGAGCTGGAAGTCCGTCCAGCACCTCGCCGGCGCGCGGCGCGAGGACGTCGAGGTCTTCGATCTCGCGGGCGACCCCCACGAGCACGAGAGCATCGCGCGCCGCCGCCCCGTGACCGTCGGCTATGCCGCGCAATCCATCCGGCGGGCGATCGCCGCGGGCGCCGCCGGCGCCTCCGCCGGGCGCGGCGGCCACGCGCCGGTCGTCGATCGCGCGACCGAGGAGCGCCTGCGCGCGCTCGGCTACGCGGAGTGACCGGGACTCAACGGGGCTCCTGCCCCGTCGGGCCGCCGAAGCGCGGCAGCCCGTCGTCCAGGACCGTCCACGGAGCGCGATCGTCGACGTACCAGTGCGCCTCGGGCTTCCGGTCGATCGGCGCCTCCATGCTCGCGAGCGTGATGTCGATGTAGTCGGGGTGGTTCGTCGACTCGCAGAAGAGCTGGCTGCCGCACTCGCGGCAGAACGTCCGCCTCCCGTGATCCGACGACTTCCGCCGGACGAGCCGGTCCTCGCCGGCGGTCACCCGGAGCTGCGCATACGGCACGCCGAACCAGGTCACGAACGGCGCTGCGTGTGCCTTGCGACACATGCCGCAGTGGCAATGCCCGCAGAAGAGCGTGGGCGGCAAGATCTCGAATCGCACGGCGCCGCAGAAGCAGCTGCCCGACACGGGCGTATCCGCCATGGTGGGCCTCCTCGCTCGGCGGCGCGCTTCTACGCGCGCGCGCCGCTCCGACGTTTGGGCACGAGCACGGTGTAGTCGAGGTCGAGCACGACGTTGGGGTGATATCCGTCGCGGCCGGACTTCGGGTCCTTGATGCGGAGCGGGACCTCCTCCTGCGACGGGTCGATGTTCTTGACGCCGACCAGGCGCAGCCGGAGCGCTCCGGCGTCGTCGCGGCCCAGCTCGACGCGCTCGAGCACCTCGCTCCACGCGAACACGGTGTCGCCGGCGACCGTCGGGTTCGCGTGCGCGCCGGCGTTGAAGCCCAGGACGCGGATCGCGTTCTCGAGGCCGTCGAAGGAGATGGCGTGCGCGAGCGAGATCACGTGGCCGCCGTAGATGATGCGCGTCCCGAGGCGGGACTTCTTCTGCAGCACCTCGTTGAAGTGGACGCGCGCGTTGTTCTGGTAGAGGCGCGTCGCCGACTGGTGCTCCGCGTCCTCGACCGTCAGGCCCTGCGGGTGGAGGATGCGCTCTCCCGGCTCGTAGTCCTGCCAGAAGAACGGTCCGCCCGTCACGACGGGATCGAAACGATTCAAGTCGAGCTCCGGCGGGACGTACAGGTCGTCGACCGCGACGCGCGCGGGCAGCTCGGGCGAGTCGTCGTCGCCCGTCGACTTGCCGGGCTCGCGCTTGTTCACCATCGCCCAGCGATAGAACTGCAGGACCTTCTGGTCGCGCTGGTTGAAGCCACGCGTGTGGACCCAGACGATGCCGACGTCCGCCCGCGACGTCTCGCGCTTCGCGATGACCTCGGTCTCGGCGCGTAGCGTGTCGCCCGTGTACACGGGCCGCAGGAATCGCACGTCCGCATAGCCGAGGTTCGCCGGCGAGTTGAGCGACACCTCCGGGACGGCGCGCCCGAACACCATGTGGAAGACGAGCAGGTCGTGCACGGTCTCGCGCTCGAAGCCGAGCGAGCGCGCGAACTCGCGCGAGCAGTGGAGCGCACGGCGGTCGCCGGTGAGCGCGATGTAGAGCGCGACGTCGCCGTCCGTGACCGTGCGCGGCACGGCGTGCTGGAACGTATGGCCGACCTGGAAGTCCTCGAAGAAGTTGCCGGCGCGGGTCTTGGATCCCATGGCCGGGCTCGTACCGGCCGGGCCCCGGACGGGCAAGACGGCCGGCGGACGGAAGAGCGGTGAGCGCTTGGCGCGTGGCGGCGCGCTCAGGGGACGTGCAGGCCGCCGAAGGAGTAGCCGCGCACCTGCGCGCCGCGTCCGCCGAAGTCCCGCTTCCCGAAGTCGCGGCCGCCGTGCATTCCGTGCCGGAAGCGGTGGTGGCGCCCGACGCGTCCGTCGATGAACCCGCCGCTGACGAACCACGGCGACCACCCCGGCCAGAACCCGCCCGGCCACCAGGCGTCGTCGTAGCCGTCGGCCAAGCGATAGGGCGACCGCACGATCGCGACCGAGACGGGCGGCGGCGCGGGCGCCGGCGCCGTCGCGGGGAAGACGTACGGGACTTGCGGCCGCTCCGCCTCGACCATGACGCGCGCCAGCTCCGCCGCCGTGCGGACCTGCTCCTCCGCGATCCGCATTCCGGCTTCGAGACCGCGCTCGTAGGCCGCGCGCGAGTCGGCGGCCGGCGCCGGGTCGGCCGGGCCGTCCGAATCGTCGCCGGCGGCGGCGGACGCGGTCGCGATCGCCGCCTTCGACGTGAAGCTGCGTACCGCGTCGCCCTTCTCGGGCGGGACCTCGCGTTCGTCGTTCGTGAAGTGAAGCGCGCCGGCTTCGTCGCGCCAGCTGAAGACCGTTGCGTGCGCGGCCGCCGGAAGGGCCAGCGCGATGGCCGCGAAGAGGACGACGAGGCGTCTCATGAGGGCACCCTGCCCATTGGAATAGACGATCCGCCGCGCCAATACGATCGCTCCTTTGCGCGATTTCGCGCTCCCTGCGGAAGCCTCGTGGCAATCGCCCCGCGCTCCCGTTCTGGGAGGGGGCGATCCGCCGGCACACGGGCGGCGCGTTCACCGCGGCCGACCGCGGGATCGGCGAGCGCGACTGGCGCGTGTTCGCGTTTCGGAGCTGGAGCACGCGACCCGACCGCTCCGCCGCGACGTGCGCGCGGAGGAATGCCCGTTCACCGCGACGTGAACGCGGGGGCGGGCTTCGCGAACGGGCGGCCACGTCGCTCGAGCGGGGCCTGTCGAGTCGCGCAGCGAGAACCGACGCCACTGCGTCCCTCTCGCCTCAGCCGCCGGGCGCGGCGCTTGGCACGGCGCCTGCGTTCGCCGCGCGAAGCGACGGCAATCTCCGTCAAAACAAAAGGGGGCTCGGATGGCGAAGCAGGGAACGGCCCGCGGCACGCGGGCGCGGACGTGGACGTCCGCGCGCGCGGCGACGGCCGCGCTGTGCGTCGTGTCGGCATTTTCGGGATCCGCCGCACACGCCGGCGTCTGGCGCAGCAACGGCCCGAGCGGCGGGGCGGTTCAGACCCTCGCCGTCGACCCGTCGGATCCGACGACCGTCTACGCCGGCAGCGACGGCGGCGGCTTCTTCAAGAGCCTCGACGGCGGCGACACCTGGAAGGCGACCGGGACGGACATCTTCCAGATCTCCGCGCTCGACGTGACGGGGATCGTCGTCGACCCGACGAATCCGTCGCGCGTCTATGCCTCGGCCATGACGAACCCGAACGCGTTCGCGTTCAAGAGCGAGGATGGCGGCGCGACCTGGACGTCGCAGGTCATCGGCGAGCTGGCGACCGGCATCGCGATCGACCCGACCACCCCGAGCACGCTCTACATCTCGGGCTTCCCGAGCGTCTTCAAGTCGACCGACGCCGGCGCGACGTGGGCGTCGGCGCTCTCCGGCCCGGGCTTCTCCGTCATGGTCGACCCGACGACGAGCGCCGTGTACGCGGGCCTCGACAACTCGGTCGCGAAGTCGATCGACGGCGGCGCTCACTGGACGTTCTCCACCACGAGCTTCGGCGGCGCCCGCATCGAGACGCTCACGGTCGATCCGATCGACCCGAGCATCCTCTACGCCGGGCCTTCCGGCTCGGCCGTGTTCAAGAGCACCGACGGCGGCAAGACCTGGGCCGGGATCGGCCCGGTCCTCTCGCCTTTTCCGTTCAACGCGACCCGGATCATCGTCGATCCGTCCGATCACGACGTCGTCTACGCGGCCGGCCTCGCGTTCGGCGCGCCGGGCGTGTTCAAGACGATCGACGGAGGCGCGACCTGGACACCGACGTCGCTCGTCGACCCGGCGTTCTCGCTCGCGATGATCGACTCGCAGACGCTCGTCGCCGGCAACTTCGTCGTGGGGATCTCGAAGACGGTCGACGCCGCGGCGACGTGGTTTCCGTCGGGGACCGGCCTCGCAGCGACGACGGTGACGTCTCTGGCGACCGACTCCGCGCATCCCGGCGGCGTCTGGGCCGGTCGCACCGGGAACCACGTCGCGCGCAGCGACGACGGCGGCGCGACCTGGAGGAACCCGGCGGGCATCGGCATCCCGAGCAACGTCAACCAGATCTACGCGCTCGCCGTGGATCCGTCGGCGCCCGGGACGGCGTACGCGGGCTTCTTCCCGATCGGCGGGGTGGCGAAGACGGTGGACGGCGGCGAGCACTGGACGCTCTTCGACGCCCCGCCGCCGAGCTCGATGCTGACGCTCGCGCTCGCGCTCGATTCATCGGATCCGGCGAACATCTGGTCCGCCGGCTTCGGGAGCGGTGTCTCCAGGAGCACGAACCACGGCGTGGACTGGACCGTCCTGGGCAACGGCATCCCGCAGATCGTGACCTCGCTCGCGATCGATCCGTCCGCACCGAGCACCGTCTACGCCGGATCGATCCTCGGCGGCGGGAGCCCGGCGGCCGTCTACAAGACGACGGACGCCGGCGCGCACTGGGCGCCGATGGACACCGGCATTTCGGAGCTCGACGGACAGGTCGTGATCGCGCTCGCGATCGATCCGTCGGCGCCGAGCACCGTCTATGCCGGAACGTCCGGCGCCGGCGTGTTCAAGACGATCGACGGCGGCGCGAGCTGGAATGCCGTGAACGACGGGCTCGGCGCGCTCGACGTCACGTCCCTGGTCGCCGACGCCGCGGTCCCCGGAACGGTGTACGCCGGCACGCACGTCGGCGTCTACACGACGATCGACGGCGGAGCGTCGTGGAGCCGCTCGAACGTCGGCCTCTTCAACCCGGACGTCCGCTCGCTCGCCGCCGAGCGCGGCCGCGTGTACGCCGGAACGGCCGGCAACGGCGCCTTCGCGATGGACGTCCCGACCACGCCGGCGAAGGCCGTGCTCGGACGGAGCTTCAGCGTCAAGAACCCGGGCACCCCGCCGGCGCGGAAGCTCACTGCCAGCGCCTTGGAGGCGCGCTCCGACGCGCCCTTCGACCGCGCGCACATCATGGCGCAGGGAGCGACGCTGACGATCTCGGTGACCGGTGAGGTCGACGGCGAGCAGACCTTCGAGCTTCCGCCGCCGTGGGCCGCCGCCGGGGCGAGCGGCGTCAAGTACTCCGACCCGAAGGGGATTCACGGCCCGGTGAAGGCCGTGACGCTCAAGAAGACGTCGTCCGGAACCTTCGCGATGAGCGTGCAGCTCGTCGGCAACACCGGCAGCGCGCCGCAGCCGCACATCGGAATCGTGCCGCCCCGCCCCGGCAGCTCGGCGCGCGTCCTCCTCGCGGTGAACGGCGGCGACGCCTACTGCCTGGGCTTCGGCGGCGCCGCGGGCGGGGCCATCGTGAACACGCCGACGAGCTTCTCCGTGACGCGTCCGACCTCGAGAGCGTGCCCGTGACCGGATGACGGAGCTTCGGAGCGCGCGGCCGGTGCGATGAGCCGCCGGCCGCGCGCTCGCGGCGCAAGCTGCTCAGAGCGGCGGAGCGACCGCGAGGTCGAGGCCGATCCCCAGGACCGCCCCGGCGCGCGCCACCTGCGGCTCGATGCGCGTGATCCCGATCACGCCGGCGTCGACGCCGCTCGTCCCGATGCTGGCCGTGTGGATTCCGATGGTCACCAGGACCCCGACCGCGCGCCCGTCGTCGCTGATGACGCCGCTCCCGGAGTCGCCCGGCAGCGCGACGCCGTCGGCGAACACGTGGTCCGGATCGGGCATGCCGATTGCGACGGCGCTGCGCGCCGGCAGGACCGTCCCGATCGCGACGCCGTTCCCGTAGTGGTGCAGGACGACGGCATCCGACGGCTGATCGGCGTTGATGCCGGTCGGTCCGCCGAAATGGCAGACCTGCGCGTCCGCCGCGACGCCCGGATCGAGGCGGATGAGCGAGAAGTCCTTGGGATCCTGCAGGATGGCGTAAGCAAATTCGCCGATGCGCGCGTCGTTCGCGTCGCGCGCCTCCGGGCCCGTTCCCGGAGCCCACTCCATCTCACCGACGTCGCCGCCGATCGGCGAGTCGCCGAGGATGCAGTGCCCGGCGGTCCCGATGTAGGTCGCGCCGTCGCTGCCGTCGAACACGAAGTTGAACGTGCATTGTCCGACGTCGCTGTTCACGATCGCGCCCGGGCGAATTCCCGGACAAGTCCCGGTGCCGACCGGGGCGGCTGCCGGAACGCCGATCAGGTGCACCGGCACTCCGCCGAGCGTCCAGTTCATGGTCAGCGCGGTGGCCAGTCGGAGTCCCGCGGCTGCCGCAGTCGCGCTCGCGGTCATCGTCACCGCGACCGCGGCGAAGCCGATCGTCGACCACCTCCTGCTCATCTTCGCTCTCCTCTCGGCGAGTCGGCACGAAGCGGTGCGACCGGGCGTCGCGCCCGTCGTACCGAATGACGCCGCCCTCGACCGATCCGAAAGATGCGAGGCGGCGCTGTGCGCGACAAGACGAAGGAGTACCGCCGGGTCGCGTGAAAGTACGCGCGCGGCCGCCTCGCCCGTAGCCCGCACTTCGCAGCCGTGTGTGCTTGACGGACTCGATGAACGAGGAAGCGCGGACGGAACGAGGACGCGGAAGTGCATCATCGCGCCTGGAATCGCGGGCCGGCCCGGGATATGGGCGGCGGACCGGATTCCCGGCGAGAGGAGCGAAGCATGGATTTCAATCGGAACGTCACTCGATACGCCGCGATCGTGCTCGGGATGGTGGGCGCGCTCGCGATCTCGGCATGCACGACGACGACGCCCGGCCTGCTGGGTCGCATGTCGAAGTTCAACCTGGCCACCGCCTCCACCGAGGACATCGCGAACGCGCTCAAACAAGACGGCCGCGTCGCGATCAGCGCGGGCATCCTCTTCGAGACCGACAGCGCGAAGCTGACGCCGGCCGCCGACGACGTGGTCGCACGGGTCGCGACCGTGATGAAGGAGCATCCCGACCTGAAGCTCGCCGTCGTCGGCAACACCGACGACACGGGCGACTTCAGGTACAACCTCCAGCTTTCCGAGCGGCGCGCGAAGGCCTTCGCCGACGCGCTGATGAAGAGCGGCGTATCGTCGAGCCGGCTCGCCGCGGTGGGCGTCGGCCCGCTCAGCCCGGTCGCGTCGAACGATACCGAGGAGGGCCGTGCGCAGAACCGTCGCGTCGAGCTCGTCCTGATCCGCTGAGCCGATCCGGCTCGCTCTCGCGCGTACCGATCCTCACGGACCTCGGCTCACGTCACGCTGAAGCAGCTCGCGCACTTCCCGGTTCCGCGGTCGGGGTTGACGACCTGAAGCGAGCGCGCACCCGTCGTCGCCGTCGGCGCAATGCTGACGTTGGCGACGAGGTGCGTCGGGCTCACGAAGGTCGTCGAGTTGACGGTGATCCCGCTTCCGAGCTTGACCTGCGCCGTCGACTGGAAGTCGGATCCGAAGACGTCCACGTTCTCCGTCGTGCCGCGCGCGCCGGCGTTCGGAGCGGCGGATGCCGGCGCGGGCGCCGGATCGACGATCAGGCAGCCCGTGCACGTCGCCGAGCCCGCCTGCGAGGTCAAGCTCACGGCGCGCGCGCCGAGCGCTGCGGACGCCCCTGCGCGCAGCTTGACGTCCAGCAGCGCCGGTCCGACGAGCGACGTCGAAAGGACGCGGACGCCGGTTCCGGACACCGAGACGACGGCGTCGCCGTGGAAGCCGGAGCCGTGCAGCGCCACGCTTCGCGTCCCGCGCCGTCCGAGCGCGTTCGGCTCCACGGACGCGATCGACGGTGGAGTGGTGTTCACGAGGACCGCGACGGCGTGCTTGTTGATCTCGTTCCCGTGCGCGTTCAGATGCTCGTCGCCGAACGTGACGACGTCCGGCCTGCCGTCGCCGTTCAGATCGGCAGCGACCATCTGCGGTACGCCGTCCGCGCCGTTCGGGGCGAGCGTCGTGAACTTCTGGACTGCGGCGAACGTTCCGTCGCCGTTGCCGGGCTGGACGCCGAGCTTCCCGCCGGCGTTGGTGGCGACCGAGCGGAGCGTGACGAGGTCGAGCCGCCCGTCGCCGTCGACGTCGGCCAGGACCACGTCGTCGAGATTGGGCGGCGCCGCGACCGGCGCCGGGCTTCCGGGATCGTCGATCGGGAACCCGGGACGGTAGACGGCGACGCTCCCGGGCGTGACGCCCATCGCCGCCATGACGACGTCGTTCTGCCCGTCGTCGTCGAGGTCGCCGACGACGATCCGCGCGCTCGGCCCGATGCCGGTGCGATAGCCGCCGGTTCCCCAGCCGCTCAGCGTCGACTCGAGCCCGTAGGCGACGACGCTGATGTCCCATCCGGAAGGGCCGGTGTGCGCCGGGTCGAACGTGAAGATCTCGTCGTTGCCGCCGGGCTGGTCCGGATACGAATGATACGGCGCGATGGTGAGCGCGCCGTAGAAGTCGCAGTAGCCGATCAGATTGCCGCCGCCGTCGTGCACCGGACAGTAGATGGCGTCCTCGTGTGCCCCCACGCCGTTCGCCAGATCGTCGGCGAGGAGCGCGACCGGGACGAACGCGAGGTTTCCGAGCTCGTTGATCCACGCGATGGAATCGCCGTCGATGTTGCCTTGGGCGAGGAACGGCGTGTGGCTTCCGATCCGCGCGATGCTCCAGACCTTCGGGCTACCGAGATGTCCGGCGCCGTCGCCGAGAAGGCGCGCGAGGCTGGGGACCTCGTACGGGCTCGGCAGGAACCCCGGACACGCCACGATGACGTCGGGATAGGCATCGACGCCGGGGTTGTACTGTCCGACGAGAAGGCCGTGCGGGCCGGGACAGACGTCGTAGCCGACCGGCGAATCGAACGTGCCGTCGCCGCGGTTGAGCAGCACGACGACCCGACCGACCGCGCCTTCTCCTCCGTTCGTCTCGAGGACGACGATGTCGGGACCGTTGGCGCCGTCGAGGTCGGCGACGGCCACCGCGTCGAACCCGGTCGCCGCGACGCCCGGAGGCGGCGCGACCGGGTGGTACGCTCGGGTGAACGATACGGTGGCGCCGGCATGCGCAGGCGATCCGCGGTGCGTCAGCGACGAGGCGATGGCGAAAGCCGTGAGCGCGCGCGCCCATCGCCGGCCCAGGAGGAAAGGTGCGAGATCCATGGTCTCCCCCGACGTCTCGATGGGTCGGCGTTACATTGCACCGAACAATGTTCGGGCCGACGGCGGGAAAGCGACCCGGCCGGCCGCTCCGGTTCACTTCATCCGGCGCTGGAACTCGGGATTGCTCAGGATGCCGTCGGCCAGCATGACGACCGCGTCGCTCAGGCCTTCCTGGTAGTTCTCGGCTTTCAAGGTACCGCCCCAGCGCTCGTTGTTCCCCGCGACCATTCCGCTCCACAGCACCTTGCCGCGCGCGTCCTTGAGCTCGGCGCGGCCGGTGATGTCGGTTCGGTAGAGCTGCTGCTCGTTCACCGCGAACGTGGTGAGCTGGAGGTTCAGCGCGCGCGGCGCCCCGGACGGCGAATCGACGACCGTCAACCCTGCGCCGCGGAACTCCTTGGCGAGCGCGTCGCGCACGAAATCGGCGGCGGAGCCCTGAGCCTGGACGGGCACGGGCGGCGTCTGCTCCGTGCACGCGCCGAGCGCGGTCTGGTCCGTGCGCGAATCGACGACGGAGAGGTAGATCTTCTCGCTGCCGTAGACGCCGGCGAATTTGTTGATGTTTACTCGATCCGTCGGACGGTACACGAGCGGCACCGTGAGCGACGTGACCCGCGCACATCCGAGGCCGAGCGCCGAGAGCGCCAGCCCGAGCGTGCAGCCGACGACCGCGGAGCGGCCCGTCGCGCCCTTTCTCGGGAACCCGAGACCCATCATCATCCCCCCCTCCGGCGGAGGGTTCTACTGGGAATCGATGGGCGCGCCAAATCCCGACCGCGCAGCGCGCGGTCGCGGGCGGCAGCGGGGGCTCTCGGCGATCCCTACTCGCCGAGCCGCTTGCGGATGAGCTTCGGGATCTCCTCGATCCGCTCCGCGACCGAGATCCCGGCTTTCTCCATGCGCTCGATCTTGGCCGCCGTCGTGTCTTCCTTGCCCTCGACGATCGTGCCCGCGTGCCCGAAGCGCATGCCCTGCATCTCGTCCATGAAGCGGCCGGCCATGAACGCGACGATCGGGAGCCGGCTCTCGTGCTCGACCACCCACTCGGCGAGCTCGGCCTCCATGCGGCCGCCGGGCTCGGAGTAGATCGCGATCGCCTTCGTCTCGGGGTCGGCCTCGAAGAAGGGCATGAGCTCGGCGTAGGTCGTGCCGATGATCGCGTCCCCGCCGATCGAGACCGCCGTCGACTGGCCGAGTCCGGCTGCCGTCAAGGTGCTCGCGATCTCGGTCGTCATGCCGCCCGAGCGCGACATGATGCCGATCGGGCCGCGCGTGTAGGCTTGGCGGGTGTTCGCGGCCGGGCCGCCGATGCCGCCCATCTTGCACTCGCCGGGCGTGATGAGGCCGAGGCAGTTCGGGCCGATGATGCGCGCGCCGCGGAGGCCCGCGAGCTCGACCATCTGTGCGACCTCCTGGCGCGGGATGTTCTCGGTCACGATGACGATCAGCTTGATCCCGTTCTCGATCGCCTCGAACGCGGCGTCGCGCGTGAAGCCGGGCGGGACGGAGATGATCGAGCCGTGCACCGGGCCGTGCTTGGCGACGACGTCGCGCACGCAGTCGTAGACCGGCACGCCGTAGATGTCGCGGCCGGCGCGGCCGGGCGTCACGCCGCCGACGATCTTCGAGCCGTAGTCGAGGCACTCGCGCGTCAGGTTCACCGCTTCGCGGCCGGTGATGCCCTGGACGAGGAAGGTCGTCTTCTTGTCGACGAGGATCGCCATCGCTGCTACTGCCGCATCTTCGCGACCGCGCGACCGGCGGCCTCGTACATCGACACCGAGCGATCGCAGTAGTCGACGCCGTACTTCGTGAGGATCTTGAAGCCTTCGCCTTCCCAGGCGCCCGGGATGCGGAAGATCGCGATCGCTTCCTTCGGGTCGCGACCGGCCTCGATGCAGCCCTTGATGACGCCGCGCGCGACGATGTCGACGCGCGTGTTCGAGACGACGTTCATCATCACCGCGATCTTCTCCACCCCCGGCTTCGAGAGGATGAGCTTCGTCAGCTCCTTCGCCTTGTTCACCGACGGGTTGCCGCCGATCTCGCAGTAGTTCGCCGGCTTGCCGCCGTGCTTCCGGACCGCGTCGAAGAGCGTGAGCGATCCGCCGCCGGCGCCGATCACGAGGCCGAGGTTGCCGTCGAACTCGACGACGTTGCCAGCGACGCCGCGGTGGTCCTGCGCGTTCACCTGCGCGCCCTTGATCTCGAACGGGGTCGCCTCGCGCGCCTGGCGCGTCTCCTCGGCTCCGATGCCGAGCTCCTCGAGCAGCTTCTTGTGCTTGCCGCGAGCCTCGGCCTCCATGTCGATGTGGCCGTCGAGGACGACGAAGCGCCCGTCCGCGAGCCGCGCGAGCGGGTTGATCTCGGCGAGCGTCAGGTCGTACGCGAGGAAGACGCGCATGAGCTCGAAGACGATCGGCGTGAGGCGGTTCAGCGCGTCGCCCGAGACGCCGGTCGCCGAGATCGCCTCCTTGGCGATGCGCGGCGAGATCGGGAAGAGCGACGAGAAGTGGGTCTTCGAGACGTGCTGCGGGTGGGTGTGTGCGACCTCCTCGATGTCGATGCCGCCCATGTCGGAGAAGACGAGCACCGGGCACTTCCGACGTCCGTCCCAGGTGATCGCGGCGAAGTACTCCTGCGCGACGGGCGTCTTCTCCTCGACGAGGACCGCGCGGCACTTCTGACCGTTCACGACGATCGGGACGATCGCCTCGTAATGGCGCGCGGCTTCGTCGGGCGCGTCGGCGAACTTGACGGCGCCCGCCTTCATGCGGCCGCCCGACAAGACCTGGCTCTTCAGGACGACGGGGCCGCCGATCTCCGCGGCGATCCGGCGCGCGTCGTCGGCGGAGCGCGCGAGCCCGCTCTTGCCGAGGGGCATCCCGTGGCGCTTGAAGAGCGCCTTCGACTCGTACTCGTAGAACCGCATGGAGGACCTCGGCTTCGGGGCTCGAAACCGAGGCAACGTACCAGTTTGGCGACCGCGGGCAAGCTCGGTTGCGCGGTCACGGCCGCCGCGGGCCGCTCGCTCGCGGGACCGCGATCGCGGCCTTGTGGAGCGCCCTGCGGAACAGCTACAGATGCCGCCGCATGGCGATGTTCATCCGCATCGACGTCGACCAGGACGAGGTCCGGAAGACCGCCGGCCTCGCGGCGAAGCTCGTCGAGGTCTGTCCCGTGAACATCTTCGCGCGCGGCGCGGGGGAGGGCAGCGTGACGACCGTCGAGGAGAACCTCGACGAGTGCACGCTGTGCGACCTGTGCGTCCAAGCCGCCCCGGACGCGGTCCGCATCGTCAAGCTGTACGACAGATAGCGCGATCCCGTCCGCCGCGCGTCAAGCGACGGATCGCGCCTCGTGCGGGAGCGCGCGCAGACGCGGCAGCACGTCCCGGCCGTACGCCTGGATGAACGCGCCCTGGTCCGGGCCGGCGGAGTGGAAGATCACGTGGTCGAACCCGAGCTCCACGTAGCGCTGGACGAAGCGCACGTGCTCCTCGGGGTCGGACGAGAGGCACGCCTTCTTCCGGATCGTGTCGGCCCCGACGACCTTCCCGTTCTGCTCCGACAGGTGCGGCGTGTGGAGGCGCTGCGAGAAGAGCGCGGGCACGAACGCGCCCGCCCAGTAGGCCTGTCGCACGTCGATCGCTTCCTTCTCGTCGGCGGCGTACGCGACCGCGAGCTCGATCATGCGCGGCATCCGGCTCGGGTCCTTGCCCGCCTCGCGCGCTCCGCGCTCGAACTCCGCGAGCATCTCGCGATAGACGTCGGGCTCGTCGCCGCCCACCGTGATGAGACCATCGCCGAGGCGGCCCGCGAAGCCCGCGGTTCCGGGCGCCATCGTGGAGACGAGGATCGGGATCGGCTCGACGGGAGCCGTGTAGAGCTTGGCGGCGCGGGTCGCGTAGTAGGTGCCGTCGTGCGTCACCTTGTCGCCGGTCCAGAGGCGGCGGATCAGCTCGACCGCTTCCGAAAGGCGCTCGCGACGCACCGTCGACTCGGGCCACAGGCCCGTCGCGGAGTACTCGTTCAGCGCCTCGCCCGTTCCGACGCCGAGATAGAACCGACCGGGAGCGAGGCGCTGCACCGTCGCCGCGGCCTGCGCGACGATCGCCGGGTGATAGCGGAGCGTCGGGCACGTGACGCCGGTCCCGAGCACGATGCGGCGGGTGCGAGCCGCGACGGCGCCGAGCCAGCTCCACACGAACGACGCCTGCCCGCGCTCCGCCCACGGGTGGAAGTGGTCGCTCGCATCGATCGAGTCGAATCCCGCCTGCTCGGCGGCGACCGCGTACTCGAGGAGCTCTTCGGGAGGGTACTGCTCCGTTCCTGCCTTCCAGCCGAGCTGCAACATGGTCTCTCTCCTCGCGAGCGGCGCCCGAGCCGTGCGACCGCAACGCGCGTGCCAGCGGTCGTCCGCGCCGTCGGCTCTCTCGAGCTCGCCGACCGCGCACGCATTACAGGGAGTGAACGCGCTACAACGCGTTCGTTCACGCAGACGGCATTGACACCGCGCGGACCGGCGGATGTGCTGTTCGCATGTCGCCGGGCGACCGTCAGCCCGCGCGCCGCGAGAGCGAGCCGGAGTGGGAAGCGCACGGGTCGTCGGCTCCCCAGCGCGCGACGTCCGCCGGCCACCCGGCGTTCCTGTTCGATCTCGACGGGACGCTGGTCGACAGCGTGTACCACCACGTGCTCGCGTGGCGGGACGCGCTCGAAGACGCGGGCGTGCGGCTCGCGGTGTGGCGCATCCACCGGCGGATCGGAATGAGCGGCGGCCTTCTCGTGAACGCGCTGCTGCGCGAGACCGGTCACCGCTTCACGGCAGAGGAGGTCGAGCGCCTGCAGCGTGCGCACGCCGCGATCTACGCGCGCCAGGCCGGCGACGTGCGCCCGCTCCCGGGCGCGCGCGATCTGCTCGCTCACCTCACCGACGCCGGCGTGCCTTGGGCGATCGCGACGAGCGGCAAGCTCGAGAGCGCGCGTCCCGCGCTCGACATGCTCGGCATCGATCCCGCCGGCCCGGGCGCGATCGTGACGCGCGACCTCGTCCAGCACGCGAAGCCCGATCCCGACCTCTTCCTCGCCGCGGCCGAGCGGCTCGGGGTGCGGATCGAGGCGGCGGTCGTCGTCGGCGACAGCGTGTGGGACCTGCTCGCCGCACGCCGCGCGCGCGCCCTCGGCGTGGCCCTCCTGTCGGGCGGCTACGGCCAGGACGAGCTCGAGCGCGCGGGAGCGTATCGCGTGTACCAGGACCCGGCCGACCTGCTCTTCCACCTCGACGAGGTCGGCGTGCGCGCGATCGGCTGAGCCGGGCGCGGCTCCGCGAGCCGCTGCTCCGGTCGCGCTCCGAGCGTGGAATCGCGTCTCTCGACGGAGGTCGCGGCGCGTGGAAGATGCGTGCCGCGAGGCGCGCAGGTGGCGAACGATCCGGATGCGGCTCTGTCGGGTGGGATTTCGGGCCGGACGCGCATCCTCGGCCTCCTCGCCGACCCGATCGTCCAGGCGCGCTCGCCGGCGATGGCGAACGCCTGGCTGCGCGAGCGCGGCCGCTTCGGCGACTTCGTCCTCGTGCCGATGGCAGTGGGATCCGAAGGCCTCGCGGACGCCGTCGCCGGCCTCCGCCGCATGCGGAACTTCGCGGGCGCGATCGTCTCGATGCCCCACAAGTCCGCGATGCTCCCGCTCGTCGACGAGGTCGCGCCCGAGGCACGGCTCGTCGGCGCGTTGAACGCGGTGCGGCGTGCGGACGATGGGCGCCTCGCCGGCACGATGCTCGACGGCGAAGGCTTCGTCGCGGGCCTCCGCTCGGCGGGGCACGAGGTCGAAGGCCGCACGTGCGCGCTCTTCGGCGCCGGCGGCGCCGCGTCCGCGATCGCCTTCTCGCTCGCGCGCCACGGCTGCGCGGGGCTCGCCATCGCGAACCGTACGCCGGCGAAGGCCGAGTCGCTCGCAGAGCGCGTGCGCGCGGCGTTCCCGTGCGTCGACGTGCGCCCCGGCGCGGATCCGCGCTCGGCCTACGACGTCGCGATCAACGCGACTTCGCTCGGGATGAAGCCCGACGACGATCTCCCGATGCCGCTCGGGGTGATCGACCGCGCGCGCCTCGTCGCGGAGTGCGTCGTCGCCCCCGAAACGACGCGGCTGCTCGAGGTCGCGCGCGAGCGCGGGCGCGCGGTCCACGGCGGGATCGCCATGCTCACGGCGCAGATGGAGCTGATGCTCCGCTTCATGGGGGTCGATTGACGGAAGCGCGCGCTACCCGGCTCGCTCGGACGCTTCGCGGCGGGCGACGAGCAGCGTGACCTGCTGCGTCAGCACCGCTTCGCCGCGCGGGTTCTGGAGCGAGTCGGCGAGGACGACGATCCCGCGGTCCGGCTTCGTCTGCGAGGGCCGCTTCGCGACGCACTCCGTCCAGTAGGCGAGCTCCTCGTCCGGTCGCGCCGGCGCCGGGAGCCGCACCTCGTCCTTCCCGAGCATCGCCAGCACGGCGATCGGGTCGCGCATGTCGAAGAAGAGCCGCGTGACGACCGCGAAGAGGTGGAGCGAGCACAGCGTCAAGCCGCCGTAGATCGACGCCCGCGCCGCCTCCTCGTCGACGTGGTGGGGCTGCGGCTCGAAACGGCGCGCGAGCTCGATCGCCTCGGCGCGCGACGGCGTCGCGCGGCCGACGAGGAAGCGCTCGCCGAGCGCGATGTCCTCGAACGTCCGCCGGGCCATGCGCCGCGCTGCGCCGCCTACCGCTGCGCGCCGCCCACGAGCTGCTGCTTCAGCTCGCGCTTCAGGATCTTCCCGGCGGGGTTGCGCGGAAGCGGCTCGTCGTAGAACCAGATCCGGACGGGGACCTTGAAGGCCGCGATGCGCTCCGCGACGTGCGTGCGCAGCTCGTCCTCGGTCGCGCTCGTTCCGGGAGCGAGGTGGACGGCCGCGCCCACCTCCTCGCCGAGGACCGGATGCGGGATGCCGATCGCGGCCGCGTCCGTGACGGCCGGGTGCTCGAAGAGCGCGGCCTCCACCTCCGCCGACGAGACGTTCTCGCCGCCGCGGATGATGAGGTCCTTCGCGCGGTCGACGAGATAGACGAATCCCTCGTCGTCGATGCGCGCGACGTCGCCGGAGTGGAGCCAGCCGTCGCTGAACGACGCCGCGGTCTCCGCCGGCTTTCCGAAGTAGCCCTTCACGACGTTCGGGCCCTTGATCCACAGCTCCCCGACGGCGCCGCGCGCGAGGTCCCGTCCGCTCTCGTCGACGACCTTGAGATCGCAGACCGGGATCGGCACGCCGACGCTGTCGGGGTGGCGGAGGTAGTCGACACCCACGTTCATCGTCGTGACCGACGACGTCTCGGTGAGGCCGTACCCGTTGCTCGGGATGCGGCCGGGGAAGAGCTCGTCGATCTTCCGCACGAGCTCGGGCGCCGCCGGCGCGCCGCCGTAGCCGATGCCGCGCAGGCTCGAGACGTCGCGCTTGCCGAAGTCGGGGTGCTCGATCACCTGCCATACCATCGCTGGGACGCCGCCGAAGTTCGTCACGCGCTCACGCTCGATGAGCTCGAGGCAGCGCCCGGCATCCCACTTGTGCATGACGACGAGCTTGTTGCCGGCGAAGAGGTTCGCGACCAGGATCGAGTGGCAGCCGGTCGCGTGGAAGAACGGCACCGAGACGAGATGGACCGCCTGCTCGCCCGACGGTGCGGCCGGCGGCTTCCCGGAGCGGATCGCGCCGCGCACCGTGACGAAGCCGAGGCTCAGGAGGTTCCCGCAGATGTTCCGGTGGGTGCCGAGCACGCCCTTCGGGTTCCCGGTCGTGCCCGAGGTGTAGAAGATCGTCGCGTCGTCCTCCGGGTCGAGCGCGACGTCGGGCAGCTCGACGGACGGGGGCGCGTCCGCGACCACTTCCTCGAAGCGCTCGACGCGGCCGCCGCCCGGCAACGCGGCGCGCGAGTCGCGCGCCACGACGACGCGCAGGTCGGGAAAGCCGGCGAGCTCGCCTGCGAGCCGTTCGAGCCGCTCGGCGTCGGTGAACGCGACCTTCGAGCCCGAGTCGCGGAGCCCGTACGCGAGCTCGGGCGCCGTCCACCAGGCGTTCAGCGGCACGGCGACCGCGCCGGCGGCCGTCGCCGACCAGAACGCGACCGACCACTCGGGGAAGTTCCGCATCGCGATCGCGACGCGGTCGCCCTTCGCCACGCCGAACCGGTCGCGCAGCACGCGCGCGAGGTGCGCGACCGTCCGGAAGTGGCGCTCGTAGGTCCAGCGGTCGTCCTCGTAGATCAGGAAGTCGCGCTCGCCGTGCGCGCGGCTCGCCGCGACGATTGCCGGCAGCGCGGGCGGCGCGTTCTTCCAGACGCGCGTCGGGATCCCGCGGATGACGCGTTCCTCCATCTCGAAGGGCGCGCCCGGCGCCGTCAGCAGGGCGTGGACGTCGGCGATCGACGGTGTCGCAGCTTCGGCCATCGTCGTCACTCCCCGTGCTTCGCGACCGCGCGCGCCAGCGCGGGTCGCGAGCTGCAGCGCTCGAGATACGAGTCGACGACCGGTCCGGCCGGCATCATCGCGCGCGCGAACTGTCCGAGGCTCGCGAGCAGGACGTCCGCGCCCGAAAACTTCTCGCCGAGCACCCACGGTCCCGCCTCGAGCGCGCCCAGGATGCGGCGGTCCATCGCGCCGCGGTCGCGGAAGGTGCGCTGCACGGCCGGATGGTCGGCGAGCCCGGCCGTCGTCATCACGACGATCGGCTCCATGACGCCCGCGTAGTACGCGAGCCACGAGAGGTACGGCCCGCGCTTCGGGTCGCCGATCGGCGGCGCAAGGCCCGCCGCCGGGAGCTTGTCCGTCAAGTAGAGGACGATGGCGCTCGACTCGGTGACCAGCACGCCGTCGTCGACGAGCGCGGGCACCTTCTTGTCGGGATGCGGGTTCCCCGCATCCGCATGGCCGGTTCCGTCCATGCGCGGGATGTCGGTCGGCTCGACCCGGTAGTCGGCGCCGAGCTCCTCGAGGAGCCAGATGATCCGCGACGAGCGGGATTTCGGGGCGTGAAAGAGCGTCAGCATGGCGACCTCACAGCGGCAGGTCGCCGGTCGCGCGGCGGGTGCTGCCGTCCTTCTGGTAGGCGGCGATCGTCCGCTGCGCGATGCGCATCTGGTGCACCTCGTCGGCGCCGTCGGCGAAGCGCGCCCAGCGCGCGTGCTGGTACATCCCCGCGAGCGGCGTGTCGGTCGAGTAGCCGAGGGCGCCGTGCACCTGGATCGAGCGGTCGATGATGCGGCCGAGCGCGTTCGCGACGAAATGCTTCGCCATCGACACCTCGGAGGCGAAGTCGAGCCCGCGATCGATCCGGTAGGCGGCGTGCAGGACCATCAGCTTCGCCTGGTAGAGCTCCATCGTCGAGTCGGCGATCATCCACTGGATGCCCTGCTTTTCGGCGAGGAGCGAGCCGTGGGCGAAGCGCTTGGTCGAGCGGTCGACCATCATGTCGAGCGCCGTCTCGGCCTGCGCGATCCAGCGCATGCAGTGCGCGAGGCGGGCCGGGCCGAGCCGGTACTGCCCGAGACGATGGCCCTGGCCGCGGCCGCCGAGCATGTTCCGGGCGGGGATGCGGAGGTTCTCGATGCGGATCTCGGAGTGGCCCGAGGAGCCGTGCATGGTCGCGACCTCGCGCACGCGGTTCCAGCCCTCGGACGGGAGGTCGACGATGAAGCCCGTGTTCGCGGCCTGCGGCACGTCGGGCTCGTCCTCGGTGCGGGCGATCAGGATCGCGAACTGCGCGCGGCGCGCGTTCGAGATGAACCACTTGTGCCCGTTCACCACCCAGTCGTCGCCTTCGCGGACGGCGCGGGTCTGGATGAGGGTCGGGTCGGAGCCGGCGACCTCGGGCTCGGTCATCGCGAAGCAGCTCATCGCTCGGCCGTCGCAGAGCGGGCGCAGGTACTTCTCCTTCTGCTCGTCGGTCGCCCAGTGGAGGAGGGTATGCATGTTGCCCTCGTCCGGCGCCTGGCAATTGAGGACCCACGGGCCGTAGTGCGACTTCGCCGCCTCGGCCTGGACCATCGCGAGCTCGACGTGGCCGAGGCCCATGCCACCCCATTCCTTCGGCATGTGCGGAAGCCAGAGACCCGCCGAGCGCGCTTCCTCGCGCATCCCGAACAGGATGCGGAGGTACTGCGCGCGCTCGACGTCGTCGCCGTGGCCGATCTCCGCCTCGCCCGGCTTCACCACCTTCTCGATGAAGTCGCGGACGCGGAGCCGGATCTGCTCGAGCTGCGGGGTCAACGTGAAGTCGATCGCCATGGAGCCCTCCTCGGGACGGTCGCTCTGCCACTATCACCCGGTGCGCGACAAAGCGCGATGCGGTCGCCGCGGGTGCTGGTAGGGGGACGGCTCGAACGTCCGGGCGGTCCGACCGCCGTCGCGCCGGCGCTCGTTGACCCGGAGCGCGGCGCCGTGATCTACGACGATGAGAAGGAGGCACTGCATGAGCCGTGTGGACCGCCCGCGTGTTCGGACCGGGCTCCTTGGCGCCGCGATCCTCATCGCGCTTCTTCCGGCGCCGGCGCGCACCGCCGACGTGAACGAGGTCCCCTCGGGCACGATCCTCGGCAAGGAGAACTGCCAGATCGCGAAGGGCGCGCTGCCCGACGAGATCCTCCAGTTCTACTGCCGCGGCGACTACGAGAACCCGATCCGCAAGAGCGCGAACGGCAAGGGGCTGTTCGACAACCCGCGGCTCACCGAGGTCTCCGCCAAGAACGAGGGCAAGTACGACGTCAACGATCAGGGCACGGTCGTCGACGTCGCGACGGGCACCCGCCCCGACTTCATGGTCGGCTTCCCGTTCCCGAAGGTCGACCCGAACGACCCGAAAGCCGGCGCGAAGCTGGCTTGGAACTACTTCTACCGCGTGTACTGGGAGGGCGGCTTCCACACCGAGTCGCCGGTCAACTGGATCAGTCGCGCCGACGGCCTGCAGCGGCGCTTCAACGTCGACGTCCACTTCAAGTACTACGACGGCGCTCCTCCCGAGATCCAGCAGCGCATCAAGGGCAATCCGCTGAACCTGCTGTCGCGCACGCTCGGCCTCGTGACCGAGCCGGCGGACCTGAACGGCATCGTGTCGCTCAACTGGCGGTACCGCGACGCCGACCACAAGGACAACGCGTGGTCGTACGTCCCGGCGCTCCGGCGCGTGCGCGCGATCAACCCGAACAACCGCGCCGACGGGCTCCTCGGCTCGGACATCTCCGAGGACGACGGCCCGTACTTCGACGGCAAGCCCGAGGAGTTCAATTTCAAGCTCGTCGGTCAGACGACGATTCTCGCCCACTACGACGGGCCGGGCCTCGACAGCGACGGCTCGAACGTCCACAAGCTCGAGCCCGGCGCGAAGGTCTCGACGCTCGTGACGATCAGGGAGCCGGCGTGGCAGGTCATCTCGCCGAAGCTCCGCGTGATCTGGTCCGATGCGCCGGGTTGGCAGAGCGAGCCGAAGCAGCTCGCCGCGTGGGCGCCGGTGCAGTACGCGCTCGTGCCGCGCAAGGTGTGGGTCGTCGAGGCGACGCCGAAGGACAAGTACTACATCTACGGCAAGCAGACGCTCTACCTCGATCAGCTGAACTACAACGGCTACTGGAAGAACAAGTTCGACTGGAAGGGCGAGGCCCTGAACAACTACGCGATCCCCGGGACGATGTGGTTCAAGGTCGACGGCGCGCCCGGCTACACCAAGGGCGGCGGCGGCGGGAACATCGCGGTCGCGCTCAACTACAAGGGCGACCGCGCCACCGTGACCGGCATGCCGATCGCCCCCGTCGAGTACTACGTCGACATTCCCGACGACATCTACGAGATCGACCACCTCGTCCGCGGGAAGTAGGGCGTCCTAGACGTCGCCCGGGTTGGATCCGCGAAGCGCTCCCGGCGCGCGCGCGGCGTGGCCTGCGGCAGCGGTGTCGCTCGCCGCGTACGTCGCCGTTTTCGTGGTCCTGACGCGCCGCTGGTGGGTCGCGGCGGCGACCTCCGTTCCGACCGGCAACCACCCGAGCGACTCGCGCCTGCACGTCTGGATCCTCGGCTGGGTGTATCGCGCGCTCACGAGCGAGCCGAGCCGGCTCTTCGATGCGCCGATCTACTTCCCGGCCCCGGCCCAGCTCACCGGCTCGGAGCACTTCCTCTCGAGCCAGATCGCCTTCGCACCGGTGTATGCGCTCACGGGCAACGCCGTGCTCGCGACGAACGCGCTCGTGCTCGCGTCCTACCCGATCGCGGCGTTCGCGATGGAGAGGCTCCTCGCCGCGCTCGGCATCGGGCGATGGGCGGCGTGGTCTGCCGGCCTGCTCTTCGCGCTCGGCCCGCTGCGCGTGCCGGCGAGCTTCCAGGTCCCGCAGCTGCTCCACCTCTACCTGCCGGTCGTCGCGCTCGCGCTGCACCGGCTGCGCGACGCGCCAACGGCGCCGCGCGTGCTCGTCTACGCGCTCTGCCTCGCGCTCGGGGTGTTCAGCGCCTACTACACGGCCGCGATGGTCGTCGCGGTCGTCGCCGTGTGGGGCGTCGTCGAGGTGGCGCGCCCGGGGCGGCGCGCGGGCTTCGCGGGCCTCGCGGCCGTCGCGACGCTCGGCGTGCTCCTCCTGCTCGCGGCTTTTTCGCTGCCGTACTTCCGGCGCGCCCCGGACGCGCCGCTCCCGCGAGATGCGCTCGCGCTGCCTCAGCCGAGCCCGAAACCGCGGCCGAGCGCGATGCCCGGCGCCACCGCGGTGCCGCACGCCGTGCCCTGGGACGCGGCCCTGCCGCTCGTCTGGCCGCCGGACGATCGCGTCGCGCCGATCGCGGGGACCGTCGGCCTTCTGGCGCTCGGCGTGCGCGGTCTCCGGCGCATCGCGGCGGCCGGGTTGGCCTTCGTCGCGCTCGGAGCGGGTTCGCTGGTCTGGCTCGTCGCCGCGGGCGGCATGTCGCCGGCGGTCGCCGCGATCGTCGGGTTCTTCCGGCACGTGCAGCGGACCCAGATGTTGACGGGCTTCGGGCTCTCGCTTCTCGCGGCCGGCGCGCTCGCGACGTGCGGCCGCGTCGCGGGACGGCGTGCCGAGGTCGCGGCCGCGCTCGCGGTCGCGTGCGCGGTCCTCTGGACGCGCGGGCCGGCGCTCGTCACGCCGAAGCTCGACCGCGTCGCGCTCGAGGATGGCGAGGCGGCGGCGTACGACGAGATCGGCCGCATCGCGGCGCGCGGCGGAGACGGGTCGCTGCTCGAGCTGCCCGCGACCGGGCGCGACGGCACGGATCTCCGCCCGCGCTCGCTGCTCGGAAGCCTGCGCCATCGCGTTCCGCTCGCGAACGGCTTCTCCGGCCACTTCCCGTCGCATTTCATGTTCCTGAACGTCCGGATCTCGCGCCTCCCGGACGAGAGCTCGCTGCAGGACCTGGTCGACGTCGCGCACGTGCGCTGGATCGTGCTCCGTCCGGAGGAGGACTGGCGCGCGCCGGGAGAGCGCGAGCGGGTGCGCGCGGGTCTCCTGTCGGTCGCCGGGACGAGCGCGACCGAGGTCGGGCGCTTCACCGTCATCGACGTCGAGCGGCCGCGCGAGCGCCCGGAGCTCTTCCAGGCGATCGCTTCCGGCCGGGCGCTCGCGCAGCTCGCGCCGGCGGAGCGAGCGGTGCTCGCCCCTTGGCTCGCGCGCGACCCTGCCGGCGCTTCACCCGGGGGACGGTAGCGAGAAGCGATAGAAGCGGTTGATCTCGCCGATCTGCTCGCGGATCTGACGTTCGCGCTCCCGCTTCACCTCGGACGTGACCGGGCGCGCGTCGGCCGAGTTCCCGTCGAGCGCGAAGACGTAGTCCTTGTAATTGACGCCGTCGGCCACGTACAGCGAGCGCCCGTTGTCCGACAGGATCGCGTACACCGGGCCGTAGCTCGACGCGAGAAGCGTCTCGTCGCGCCCGCGCTCGCTCGGCGCGTCTCCCTTCTCGGTGAAGAGCGGCCGGCCGAAGATCGCCTCCGTTCGGACGGGTCGATGCCCGAGGAGGTAGTACAGGGTCGGCGTGATGTCGGTCAGGAATGCGACCTCGCCCCGGTCGTGGACGAGGTTCGCCCGCATCGCCGGGGGCAGGTGCACGATCAACGGGATGCGCACGATCTCGGGGAACATCGTGTAGGCGTGCCCCCAGCGCCCCTCTTCGCCGAGGGAGTCGCCGTGATCCGCGGTCAGGATGACGATGCTGTCGTCGTAGGTCTTCTCGGCCTTCAGCATCGCGATGAACTCGCCGAAGCAGCGGTCGATCCGCTTCAACCTCGACGCGTAGGGCGCGTAGAAGCCCGGATAGCTCTCGCCGTCGACGACGGTCGTGCTCTGGCGCGTGATCTGCGCGACGTGGAGGTTCTGCGGCTGCGTGTACGCGAACACCGGTCGCGAGCGATCGCGCCGATCGCGCAGCTTCCCGCTCAGGTCTTCGAGCGAGTGGCAGAGGTCGTAGTCCTTGTTGAGGACCCCCTGGTCGAGCTCGACGATCGACGGATCCGGTCGGACGACCGTCGACAGGATCGTGTCGACGCTGACGTAGCTCTGGTAGCGGTCGGTCTCGAGCAGCTTCTGGAGCGCGTTCATCGGATGGAACGGCTCGATGTACTGCTTGTGCAGCATCATGCCGCCGACCCAGATCGACGGCTCCGAGAGGCCGGTCGCGCCGTAGCGGGTGAAGGCGCTCTCCATGACGACGCTCTCGCGCGCGAACGCGTCGATCGACGGCGTGAAGCGGACGGCCGCGTTGTACGGGCCGAGATAGTCGCGGCGAAGGCTGTCGATCACGAAGATGAAGACGTTCGGCTTCGGCCCGGGCGTCGGCTTCAGGTCGTCGACGAGATTCACGTCGACGGGATCGACCTTGGTCGCGCGCGAGATGTTCGTGTTCTCCTGGAGGAAGCGATAGAAGGCGCTGCCGCTCGCCGCGTCCGCGATCCGCGGTGCGAGCGCATCGTACAGGACCTTGAACGACGCGTCGTAGCCCGAGTGCCGCGCGAGCACGGGTGCGGCGTCCGCCGCATCCGCCCCGAGCCACGCCGACACCTTCCGGGAGTGGGTCTCGAGCGCGCGGAAGGCGACGAGCGCCAAGACCGCGGTCACCAGCACCCCGGCGGCCCAGCCCGGCCGACCGGCGGAGCGCGTGGCGGCGGTGTAGAGGAGCGCGAACGCGAGGCACCACACGACGCCGACGGACAGCTTCTGCACGAGGTAGTTCCAGTCGTAGACCGCGACGTTGGTTGCGATCGCGAAGGCCGCACCGCCGACCAGCAGGAGCGCGCCGCCGCGCGCGAGCGCGGGCGACGACGGGGCGAGCGTCAGCGGGGACAGGACCGCCGCGAGGCCGTCCCGGATCGCCTCGTCGCGACGCGCGAACCCGTCCAGCGCCGCGCCCACCAGGACCGCGACGATCGCGAGCGCGAAGAGGGCGGCCCACAGATCGGCGAGGGGGCCGGTCAGGGAGAGCGCGGCGAGCACGACCTCGCGCACGCCGACGAACACGACGCCACCGGCGACCAGCGCGGAGAGCGCGAGCTCCGCGCGCGCCGGCGTGCGGGCGAGGCGCGCCGACGAGATGACCAGGACGAACGTCGCGGAGAGCGCGAGGAAGAGGACGAGATGCGAGAGCACGCTCCAGGCGAGGACGACGGCATCGTCGCGGACACCCGCGGACGCGTCTCCCTGCGCATGCGAGCGCGCGAGCGCGATCGCGAAGTAGAGGAGCGAGACGAAGAGCGCGGTCCGGAGCGCCGCGAGAAAGACCGTCCACTCGCGGCCCGGCTCCGGCTCGTCGAAGCGCAGCCGGCCGCGGCAACCTGCGACGTCGACCGCCCCGAGCCAGACGAGCTGCGCGAGAAAGACCACGCTCCAGACGAAGCTCGTCGCGTCGTTCTCGAGCGAGCGGATCACCGGGTGGACGAGCAGGAACGCGGCGAGCGCGGCCTGCGTCGCGACGAAAGATCGCGCCACCCAGCGCGATCCGGGGCCGACGAGCGCTTGCCGTAGCGTGAACGCGAGCGCCGCCGTCGCCGCGGCGTAGATCCAGGAATGCAGCTTCGCGAAGGCCGTCACCCAGCCGATCAACCCGAACTTGATCACCTGCTCGTAGGTGAACGGGACGTAAGCGACCAGGCAGTAGACGGACGTCAAGACCAGGACCCCGACGCCGCCGAGGCGAAGCAGGCGTTCGACGATGCGCCGCGCATCCATGTGCCTACCTCCTCGCCAGCCGCGCGCGCCGTGCGGCGGCGTCCTCGCTGCCGGGTCGGAGCTCGAGCGCCTTGTCGTAGTAGGCCAGAGCCTCGTCGGGTCGGTTCTCGAGCTCCGCGATGCTGCCGAGGACCACGTAGAAGTCGGGATACTCGGGGGACTTCTCGACCCCGCGCTCGAGAAGGCGCTTGGCCTCCTCGAGGCGCCCGTCGGCGCGCAGCACCAGCGCGCCGAGCAGGAGGCCGTCGGTGTTGTCGGGCCACCGCTTCTGGATCTCGGCGAGGTCCTCCCGCGCGAGCGCGAGCTTCCGCAGACGGAGATGGGCGCGCCCGATTCCGATCCGGAGATCGGCGTAGGTCGGTGAGACGTCGAGCCCGCGGCGGTAGAGCTCTTCCGCCTCCGCGAAGCGCCCTTCGCCTTCGTAGGCCCGCGCCAGCCAGAGGAGCGAGTCGGGATCCTTCGGGTCGAACGCGAGGCAGCGCTCGAAGGCCCGCAACGACTCCGCGTCGCGTCCGGCTTCCGCGTACGCCTGGCCGATCCGCGGGCATGCTTCGATCGGAGTCGGAGACGCGAGCACGAACTTCTCCAGGTACTCGGCTTCCTTGGTCGGATCGCGCAGCTCGCGTGCGATCGCGGCGAGCTGGAGCAGGTAGACGTGGTTCTGCGGGTACGCTTCGTGGAGTCGCAGGGTGATCTCGTTCGCCCGAGCGAATTCCCGCTCGCGCAGCAGCGTGCGGCTCTCATCGAGGAGCTCGCGCGACTCCTCGACCGTCAGCGAGCCGGGCTCGGGCGCGACGGCCTCGAGCGTCACGGGATGGAGGAAGAGGCTCCAGTAGTAGAGCGCGAGCACCGCGAGCGACGCGACGATCTGCGGGATCGTGATCGGCTTCTCCACGTCGACCTCAGAAGCGGTAGGAGAGCCCGGCGCCGAAGGTGTAGCGGCTCAGGATGTCGCCGCTCGTCTGCTCGTCGCGCGCATAGCCGAGCTCGAGCCCGAGCTCCCAGTGCGGCCCGAGCGTCTTCACCGCCTCGAACAGAACGGTATCCGAGTCGAGCAGCTCCACCTGCCCGAGGGTGATGAGCTCGGGAGCGGTCCCATGGCCGTAGCGGAGCCCGACCCAGTCGAGTCCCTCCCCGAAGTACCGGCGGCACCCGACCTGGAACGACTCGGACGTGCCGACCGAGTCCGGGGTCAAATAGACGCGCGCCCACGGCATCCAATCGCCGACGTACTTGGCGACGTAAGCGGTGTAGATGTCGACCGGGTCCGAGAAGCCGAGCCGGCGGTACCCCACCGAGACCTCGAAGCTCCACGGCAACGCCTGATAGATGTCGCCCGCGGCGCGATAGCTCGGGTACAGGTCGCCGTCGGGTGAGAAGCCGCCGAGCAGGAAGAGGTACGTTCCGGGGCGAATGCGGGGATAGGCCTCGATCTCGAACTGGTCGGAATGCGTGGAGAACCGCACCGCGTGCCAATACTTGACGATCACCGCGCCGTAGCCGGTGTCGCGCTTCATGCTCAGCGTCACCTCGTTCCAGGGCTCGCGCTGCTTGTCGAAGAGATCGAGGCTGTAATAGAGCCGCGCCGTCCACAGGCGCTGGCTCTCGAGGATCGAGTCCCGGAACGCGCGGACCTGCGCGTCGCTCGGGTCGACGCGCAGCGCGCGGTCGAGATCGGCGAGCGCGTCGCTGTTGTGCCGCAGCTCGTGCTGCGCCTTGGCGTGCAGGTAGAGCAGCGTCGGGTCGTCGGGATGGCGGAGCAGCGCGTTGCGCGAGAGCTCCTCGGCGCGGAGCGCGTTGTCGGACCAGAGCTCGACGCGGATGAGCGCCGGCAGGGCGTCGCCGTGGCCGGGATGCTCCGCGAGCACGCGCTCGAGCTCGCGGCGCGCCTCGGGATAGTCGCCTTCCCACGAGAGGACGATGCCGAGAAGGGTGCGGGCGTCGCCGTCCTCGGGATCCTTTTCGAGGCGCTCGCGGAGGAGCGCGATCGCGGCGGCGCGCTGGTCCGCGAGCGCCATCGCGCGCGCGCGTGCGACGACGTCGCCGTCGTCCACCGCGACGTCGGCCGGAGCGGCATTCGCCGCGGGCGGATCGGCCGCGTCGACCCGAGCCGCGATCAGGAGCGCGGCGGCGGCGAGCGCGGCGGCGCGCGCGGAGGCGAGGCGGAAGCGGCGGATCATGCCGGGCTCGCCTTTCGATCCGTCTGCTGGAACGCCTGCCGCGCGATTCGGCCCCAGTGTCCCTTGCGTCGCAGGACGCCGACGAAGGCGAGCACCCGGCGCGCGCTCAGGAGCTGGCGAAAGCCGAGGTACTCGAGCAGCGAAGCTCCGATCATCTTGACGAGGTCGCGCGTCCGGCCGTAGCGGCGAAAGAGAAGGTCGTCGAGGATGAGCGCCGTGACCGAGAGCACCATTCCGAAGAGCACGGCGAGGAGGAGGAAGAGGGCGGCGAAGGGCCCGTTCAGGTTTCCCGTGAGGTAGAGGATGGGGAGCAGGACGTAGCCTGCGGTCTCGATCACCGGCCCGAGGGCTTCGAAGAGGACGTAGAACGGGAAGCCGATCAGACCGACCGCGCCGTAACGCGGGTTCAGCATCATCCCGCGATGCATCCACAGGCTCTCGATCAGGCCGCGCTGCCAGCGGTCGCGTTGCCGGAGGAGCGAGCGCCAGTCGGCGGGGATCTGCGTCCAGCAGACCGGATCGGGAACGAAGACGACCCGGCCGTGCTCGCGCCGGCGGCGAGTCTCGCGATGCAGGCGCACGACGAGCTCCATGTCCTCGCAGACCGTGTTGGTCTGGTAGCCGCCGACCGCGACGACGGGCGCCTTCCGGAACAGCCCGAAGGCGCCCGAGATGATGAGCAGGCTGTTGATCTTCGCGAGAGCGGTCCGGCCCGCGAGAAAGCCGCGCACGTACTCGAGCGACTGGCAGAGGAGCATCGGCGTCCCGGGCGCGCGCACCTCGACGACGTGGCCCTCCTCGACGACCGACCCGTTCAGCACCCGCACGATGCCGCCCGATGCGATGATGCGGTCGTCTTCGGCGAACGAGCGCGCGACCCGGAGGAGCGCATCCGACTCGAGGAGCGAGTCGGCGTCGATCGAGCAGAACAGCGGATACGTCGACGCGTTGATCCCGGCGTTCAACGCGTCGCTCTTCCCGCCGTTCTCCTTGTCGATGACGATCAGGTTCGGGTGGTCGAGCGAGCGGTAGAGCGCGCGCACCGGCTTGGTCGCGATCGAGACCCGCGTCGCCGGCGGCATCTCGACGAGCTCGAACGCGCGCTTCAACACGTCCATCGTGTCGTCGCTCGACCCGTCGTTGATCACGATGACCTCGAACTCGGGATAGGTCGCGGTGAGGAGACACTGGACGTTCGCGACGACGGTCTCGCGCTCGTTGTGCGCGGGAACGAGGATGGAGACCGGGAGGTACGACGAGTCGGAGAGGAGCGCGCGCAGGTCGCCCCGCCAGACCCGGTGGCGGTAGCGGCGCAGGTCGTAGAAGGACACGACCGTGAAGGCGAGATACGTCGCGTTCAGGACGAAGAAGTACGCGAGGACGATGTGCTCCACCGCGAAGAGGACGTGTTGCGCCGTCAGCACGTCGCCGCCCCCTCGCCGGGTCGCTCCGCCGTCTCGGCGCGCCGGTGGACGGTCGTGACGCGGACGGTCGCGAGAGCCGCGAGCGCCGCGTCTCGCGCGTAGGCGTCGTCGCCGTCGATCGCGCGCCGCAGGATCTCGAAGCCGGGCTCCGCCTCGCGCGACAGCGTGCGGGCCGCGTTCGAGCGCACCCACCAGCTCTCGTCGTTCAGGGACCTCCCGAGCGCGTCGAGGACGTCCGCCGTCTTGGGCAGGTTCTCGAGGCCGCGCGCGGCGGCGGCGCGCACGAACCACTCGGGATCGTCGAGCAAGCGGACGAGGCTCGGCGCGCTCTCGTGGTCGCGCAGCTTGCCGAGAAAGCGGGCCGCGGACGCGCGCAGCTCGGAATCCTCCGCCGCCAGCCGCGCCCGAGCCTCCGGGATGGCGGCCTCGGCTCGCGCGTGTCCCAGCGCCTCGAGCGCGAGCTTTTCCTCGCTGGCGCCGAGCGTCGTCTCTCGCAGGAGCTCGCACAGCTGATCGGGTGCGACGAGCGCGAATCGGGCATAGAACGACCGCCGCCAGCCGAGGTTCGTGGCCGGCTCGGCGAGATACGACTCGAGGGCGGCGCGGATCGACTCCCGCCGGCGGTCCGCCAGGAGACCGTCGCGTGCGGCGCGCCGCACCTCCCACTCGCGGTCGCCGAGCGCCTCGGCGAGCGCGTCGCGCGCGCCGTCGCCGCCGCACTCGCCGAGGTGGCGGACGGCGGTCCTGCGCCGCGTCGCGCTCCGCGAGCGAGCGCGCCTGCGCAGGCGATCGATCTCCCCCATCGAGTCGAGGGCGGCGGTGATCCCGTCGGCGCGCTCGCCTGCGATGTCGATCCTCGCGCGCCGGAGCACCTCGGCCACGGGGCCGCGGCCGAAGCGGCGCACGGCTTCCGCCGTCACCGCGCACAGGTCGTCGCCGGAGATGATCGGTCCGACCAGCAGGACGAGGGCTTCGTCGGTGCGCCGTGCGCGGCGCCTGTGGAGGGCCTCACTCACCGCATGATGGATGACGAGGGCGATGCACGAGACGAGCGCGAGCAGGCCGAGCGCCAGCGTTCCGATCGCGAGGTGCGTGATCGCGCTCGAGCTCACCGTCGGCGGTTCCCGCGATCATCGCCGGTCGCTGCCGGAGACGAGTCGGCGCACGCGCTCGATGAGCTCCTTCGGCGCGAACGGCTTGATGAGGTAGTCGTCGGCTCCGTCCCTGCGCGCGCGCTCCGCGAAGTCGGCCTGGGCGTGGGCGGTCAGGACGAGGATGCGCAGGCGGGCGCGCTCGAGGTTGCGCCGGACGATGCGCAAGACCTCGAGGCCGTCGCGCCTCGGCATGTTGATGTCGAGGACGAGGACGCGGGGATTGTGCCGGTCGAGCTCTTCGAGCGCCGCATCGCCGTTGCTGGCGCGGACGACGTCGAAGCCCGCGCGGCGCAGCGACTCGGCCGCGAGGTGCGCTGTGAAGTTGTCGTCCTCCGCGAGCACGATCGGCGGCTCGCCGCCGGCATCATCCGGCCGCGGACGTTCCTCGGTCGATCGCGTGCCCCCCACCTCCTAGTGGTCGGCATCTCCGGGCGTGTTCGTTAGCGGCTGCTCTGGGTCGATCGGGAACGGGCCGGCAGCGCGAACGTGCTATGGCGTGCGCTGGCGCGATCGCGAGCGCTCCGCGGGTCGTCGAGACGCGCGCCGAGTCGCGATCACGCCCGGACGATCATCGACCGTGCGCGCGTGAAGAGCCCGAGCGTGATCGCGTGCAGCAGGTCCCCGGTCGCTTTCGGAGCCTTGCCTGCGCAGGCGCGCGCGTGCGTGCCCTCGAGCACGATGCCGAGCTTGAAGCAGGCGAGCACCGTGTACCAATCGATCGCGGAGAGGTCGCGATCGCTCCGCTCGGCGTAGCGCGCGACCACCTCGCGCGCGGTCGGAAGCCCGCCCGCCGATGCGAACGCCGCCGCCGGGCCGACGACCGGGTGCTCCGGGTCGGGCCAGGTCGCGAGCAGCCAGCCGACGTCGAGCAGCGGGTCGCCGATCGTCGACATCTCCCAGTCGACGATCGCGACCAGGCGCGGCGAGTCGTACGCGTACATGACGTTCGCGAAGTGGTAGTCGCCGTGGAGGATGCCGGGCTTCCACGCGGTCGGGCGATTCGCGTCGAGCCAGCGCGCGACCTCGTCGAGCTCGGGGATGTCCGGGCCGGGATAGCCCTCGAGACGACCGTACGATTCGAGCTCGGAGAGCCAGCGTGGCACCTGGCGCTCGAGGAAGCCCTCCGGCTTGCCGAAGTCGGAAAGCCCGACGGCGACGTGGTCCACGCGGTGGAGCGCCGCGATCGCGTCCGCCGCCTCGAGGCCCATCGCGCGGCGGATCGCGGCGTCGCCGGCGTGGAGGGGCGGCAGGCCGGTCGTCGGGTTGAAGCCGGCGACCGGCTGCATCAGGTAGAAGACCGCGCCGCCCATGACCGTCTCGTCGTGGCAGCCGGCGATGAACCCGGGATGCGGCACGTCGCTGCCGGCGAGCGCGGACAGGACGCGCGCCTCGCGTCGCAGGGCGTCGTTGCTCTTCGGGCGGAGGTGTCGCGGCGGACGGCGGAGCACGTACTCGCGTCCGCCGCGCGCGAACTGGACGAGCACGTTCTGCGTGCCGCCGGCGAGCGTGCGGACGCCCTCGAAGTCGCCGCGCGGGAGCCCCTGCGCGTCCATCCACGCGCCGAGGACGGCGAAGTTCAGCAGCGCGGGATCGATCGATTCCCCCGAAACGCGGTCGCCCATCGCGGGCAGCTATAGCGCAACCGAGCGCGCGCGCCGCGCTTTCCGTCACGCGGCGGGTGCGCTAGCCTCGCGGCGAACAGTCGTTCGTTTCGTCTTCGCCGCGGCCGGCGCGGCCTTCCCTCAGAGGGACCGATGAAGCTCGCCTACAGCCCCGAACACGAGGCCCTGCGCCAGGAGCTGCGCGCCTACTACGCGAAGCTCTTGACGCCCGAGATCCGGGCCGCCGTCGCCGAGAGCGAGGGCGTCGGGCCCGTGTGTCGCAAGGTCGTCCGGCAGATGGGCGCCGACGGCTGGCTCGGGATCGGCTGGCCGAAGGAGTACGGCGGCCGCGGCATGACGCCGATCGAGCAGTTCATCTTCTTCGACGAGTCGATGCGCGCCGGCGCCCCCGTCCCGATGCTGACGATCAACTCGGTCGCACCGACGATCATGCAGTTCGGGAGCGACGAGCAGAAGAAGTTCTACCTCCCCAAGATCCTGCGCGGCGAGATCCACTTCGCGATCGGCTACACCGAGCCGAGCGCCGGCACCGACCTCGCCTCGCTGCGCACCTCCGCCGTCCGCGACGGCGACTTCTTCGTCATCAACGGCCAGAAGATCTTCACGAGCCTCGCGACAGACGCCGACTACATCTGGCTCGCCGTCCGGACCGACCCCGAGGCGCCCAAGCACAAGGGCATCTCGATGTTCATCGTGCCGCGCGAGACGCCGGGCGTCCGCGTCGCGCCGATCGCGAACATGGGGAACTTCAACACCAACCAGACCTTCTACGACGACGTCCGCGTGCCGGCGGAGAACCTCGTCGGAAAGCTCCACGGCGGCTGGAAGCTCATCACGAACCAGCTGAACCACGAGCGCGTCACGCTCTGCAGCTCGGGCATGATCGAGGGCCACCTCGAGAACTGCATCCGCTGGGCGAAGGAGACGCGACTTCCCGACGGCCGGCGCGTGATCGACCAGGAGTGGGTGCAGGTGATCCTTGCGCGCGTCCACGCGCGGCTCGAGTTCATCCGCCTCATGAACTTCAAGATCGCGTGGGGCGCGGAGCAGGGCCTGCCGCTCAACCCCGCACACGCGTCGTCGATCAAGGTCTTCGGCACCGAGTTCTACCTCGAGGCCTGCCGCCTCATGCTCGAGGTGATCGGACCGACCGCGAACCTCCGCCCCGGATCGCCCGAGGCCGCGCTGAACGGCGACATCGCGCGCATGCTGCGCGGAATCCACATCCTCACGTTCGGCGGCGGCACGAACGAGATGCAGCGCGACCTGATCGCGCTCTTCGGACTGTCGATGCCCGTGATGCCGCGGTTCTAGGCTTCGAGCTCGCACGGAGGAAACGATGCACGTCGGAATGGGAGCGATCTTTCAGAACCCCGAGGACGAGCGGTCCGACCGCGACGTCTACGCGGACGACCTCCGCCTGATCGACCTCGCGGAGCCCCTCGGCTTCGAGTCGGTCTGGGGCGTGGAGCACCACTTCACCGACTACACGATGTGCCCGGACGTCCTGCAATTCCTCACCTGGGCCGCCGCCCGGACGCAGAAGATCCAGGTCGGCTCGATGGTCGTCGTGCTGCCGTGGCACGACCCCGTGCGCGTCGCGGAAGAGGTCTCGATGCTCGACAACATGAGCGGCGGCCGCCTGATCTTCGGGATCGGCCGCGGCCTCGGCCGCGTCGAGTTCAACGGGTTCCGCGTGCCGATGGACGAGTCGCGCGCGCGCTTCGTCGAGAGCGCGCAGATGATCCTGCGCGGCCTCGAGCACGGTTTCCTCGAGTACGACGGGAAGTACGTCAAGCAGCCGCGGGTCGCGATCCGGCCGAAGCCGTTCAAGAGCTTCCGCGGCCGGACGTACGCCGCCGCGGTGTCTCCCGAGTCGTCGCGCATCATGGCCGAGCTCGGGATCGGAATTCTGATCATCCCGCAGAAGCCGTGGGACCAGGTCGAGGCCGAGCTCGCCGACTACCGGCGCGTCTACCGCGACGTGAACGGCGCCGACGCGCCGCCCCCGATCGTCGCCGGCTGGACCTTCTGCGACGAGAGCCCGGAGCGGGCCCGCGAGATGGCCGTCCGCTACATCGGCGGCTACTGGAAGACGGTCATCAAGCACTACGAGCTCAAGGGCGATCATCTCATGAAGACGATCGGCTACGAGTCGTACGGCCGGATGCAGGAGCTGATCTCGGGCGGCGCCGAGAGCGCGCTCACCGAGTTCTTCCTGGACCTCCAGATCTGGGGCACGCCCGAGCAGTGCGTGGAGAAGATCCGCGACCGCCTCGGCCGCACCGGCGGCGAGAGCTACGTCGCGATCTTCAGCTACGCCGGCATGTCGTTCCCCGACGCGGAGCGCAGCATGCGCCTCTTCGCGCGCGAGGTGCTGCCCGAGCTCAAGTCGTCACCGATTCCGAAGCGCGCGTCCACCGGCGCCGCCGCCGCGACCGCCGCCTCCTGACCACCTCACGACGCCGAGGAGCACATCGCGCATGGACTTCACCCTCACCGACGAGCAGAAGGCGCTCTCCGAGCTGGCGGGCCAGATCTTCACGGACCACGGCGCGCTCGACCGGCTGAAGGCGATCGAGCGGAACGACGAGGGCTTCGATCCCGAGGCCTGGTCCGCGCTCGCCAAGACCGGCCTCCTCGGCGCGGCGCTCTCGGAGGAGGCGGGCGGGATCGGCGGCGGCTTCGTCGAGGCGTGTCTCCTCCTCGAGCAGCAGGGGAAGCGGGTCGTGTCGGTGCCGCTCCTCCAGACCGTCGTCGCGGGCGCGATGCCGATCGCGCGCTTCGGGACGCGCGCGCAGCGCGAGCGCTGGCTGCCCGGCATCCTCGCGGGTGAAGCCGTGCTCACGGCGGCGCTCACCGAGCTCGCCACGCCGGACCCGCGCTCGCCCGTCACGGTCGCGAAGCGCGCCCCATCGGGCTGGCGCCTCTCCGGCGTCAAGGTCGGGGTGCCGTTCGCGGAGCGCGCGGACGCGATCGTCGTGCCCGCGCGCACCGACGACGGCCGGGTCGCCGTCTTCCTCGTCGAGCGCGGCGCGCGCGGCATGACGATGGCGCGCGAGCAGACGATGAACTGGGAGCCCGACGCGCGGGTCGACCTGGCCGACGTCGACGTCGGCCCGGACGCGGTCCTCGGCTCGATCGACTCGGGCGCCGACGTCCTCGCGTGGATCGTCGACCACGTGACGGTCGGCCTGTGCGCGATCGCGACCGGCGTCTGCCAGGAAGCGCTCCGCATCACCGCCGAGTACGCGTCCAACCGGAAGCAGTTCGACAAGCCGATCGCGATGTTCCAGGCGGTCGGCCAGCGCATGGCCGACGGCTACATCGACAACGAGGCCGTCTCGCTCACGATGTGGCAGGCGGCGACCCGCCTCGCCGACGACATGCCGTCCGACGCCGAGATCGCGACCGCGAAGTTCTGGGCGGCGGAGGCCGGCAGCCGGATCGGCCACACGGGCCTCCACATCCACGGCGGCATCTCGATCGACGTCGACTATCCGATCCACCGCTACTTCCTGTGGGCGAAGCAGATCGAGTACACGCTCGGCGGCGCGACGCCGCAGCTCGTGCGGCTCGGCGGCTTGATCGCCGGGGCGGCCTGAGGCGATGGCGCTCTCGGCGGAGCGGCCGGTGGCCGTGGGCGCGGGCGAGGCGGTGCGTCCGTCGGACGTCCACGTCGAGCGCCCCGCGATCGGGCTCGCGGGGCGCATCCTCTTCACGCTGATCTTCTTCCTCTCCGGCATCACGCACTTCACCGGGATGGCGGACTACGTCGCGCTCATGCCGTCCGCGATCCCGTTCCGCCCCTTCTGGGTCGCGATCTCGGGCGTCGTCGAGCTGGCCGGCGCGACGATGATCCTGACGAACCGGTACCCGCGCCTGGGCGGGTGGCTGATCGCGCTCTTCCTCGTGCCGGTCACGATCGTCGTGCACGGCGTCTGGATGGTGACCGACCCGGACCCCCGCATGCGCGCGATCCAGATCTCGTTCTTCCTGAAGGGCCTCGCGATGACCGGCTGCGCGCTCCTCATCACGCAGCTCGGCGTGAGCCAGCCGAACGGCGCGCGTGGCCGGAGCCGCTGAGCGCGCGCGCTCGCGACGCCGGCGGTGACGCTCCTTCTCGCGCGCTCGGACGTCGAGTTTCTCCTCGATCCGGCGGCGCTCGTGCCGGCGCTCCGCGCCGCGTTCGTGGCGTACTCGACCGGCGACGGCGCGAAAGCGCTCCGCGTGCGATCGCCGCTTCCCGGCCCTGGGACCGCGACGGTGCTGTTCCCCGGCGTCGCGCCGGGCGTCCCCGCCTACACCGTCAAGGTGCATGCGAAGTTCCCGCGCCAGCAGCCGGCGATCCGCGGCGTCCTGTGTGTTCACGCCGCGGAGACCGGAGATCTCCTCGCGGTCATGGATTCGACATACCTGACCGCCGTCCGGACCGGGCTCGCGGGCGCGCTCGCGGCCGACGTGCTCGCGCGACCGGACGCGGTCGCGGTCGCGATCGTCGGCGCCGGGGTGCAGGGGGCGCAGCAGCTGCGCGCGCTCGCCGGGATGCGAGCGATCGCACGCGTGCGCGTCTTCGACACGGCCGCCGAACGCGCCGCCGCGTTCGCGCGCGCGATCGGCGCGGAGCTCGCGCTCGCGATCGAGCCGTCCGATTCCGTCGTCGCGGCCGTGCGCGATGCCGGCATCGTGCTCGCGGCGACGTGGGCTCGCGAGCCGTTCCTGCACGCGGGGATGCTCGCGCCGGGGGCCCACGTGACGACGCTCGGCGCCGACGAGCCGGGGAAGGCGGAGGTCGCCGCCGACGTGCTGCGCGACGCCGTCTTCGTCTGCGACGATCGCGCGCTCGCGGTCGAGATGGGCGCGCTCGCCGGTGTCGGGCTCGGGCCCGAGGCGGTCGCCGCCGAGCTCGGCGAGGTGCTCGCCGGCCGGCATCCCGGCCGGACGAGCGCGGATCAGATCACGGTCTACGGTGGCGTCGGCCTCGCGTTCCAGGACGCGGTCGCGGCGTGGGCGGTGCTCGAGGCTGCGCGCGAGCGCGGGGTCGGGCGCGAGGTCGACTTCCTCGCGTGAGCGCTCCGGCGATGGCACGATCGCCGGCATGGAGGACGATCGTCCGAGCCGGACGGCCCTCGGGGCGGCGTTCCTCCGCGCCGCGCATCAGGTGCTCGACGACCCGCGCGTGCTCGACGACCCGATCGCCCCGAGGCTGCTCGGCGCCGACGCGGAAGCCGAGCTCGGCGCCGATCCGGCGCATTTCGAGACGCCCGAGATGCGCGGGATGCGCGCGTTCATCGCGCTCCGCAGCCGCTACGCCGAGGACCACCTCGCGCGGGCGGTGGCACGCGGCGTCCGCCAGCTCGTGGTGCTCGGCGCCGGCTTCGACACGTTCGCGTACCGCAACCCGCACCCGGAGCTGCGCGTCCTCGAGGTGGACCGTCCCGCGACCCAGGCGGCGAAGCGGGCGCGCCTCGCGGAAGCCGGCATCGCGATCCCCGGCTCGCTCGCGTTCGTGCCGCTCGACTTCGAGCGCGAGACGCTCGGAGCAGGCCTCGCCCGCGCCGGCTTCCGCGCGCACGTCCCCAGCTTCTTCTCGTGGCTCGGCGTCACCGTGTACTTGACGCGTGACGCGGTGATGCAGACGCTTCGCTTCGTCGCGACGGAGACCGCGCCGGGCAGCGAGATCGTGTTCACGTTCGTCGAGGCGCCGAACCCCCTCGCCGAGCGCACGGCCGAGCTCGGGGAGCGCTGGCAGAGCTACTTCGAGCCCGCCGCGCTCGCGCGCGAGCTCGCCGGCCTGGGGTTCTCGTCCACCGAGCACCTCGACCCGGTCGCCGCGAACCGCCGCTACTTCGGCGGGCGCTCCGACGGCCTCGCCGTCGGCCCGACCGGCCACCTCATGAGCGCGATCGTCTGATCCCGCCCGCGCCGCCGATCAGGGGCAGTCGCCGATCGCGTACAGGACCGGCGCGACCTTGTCGCCGTTGCCGATGTACAGGCGCCCCGGGCCGCCGATGACCGGGCTCGACTGGAAGACCGTTCCGGCGTCGTCGCCGAGCTGCCACAGCACGCGGCCGCCGCCGGCGCCGTTGCCGTTCGGGTCGAGCGCGTAGAGTGTGGTCTTGACGGCGACGTAGATCGTCCCGTCGCTTCCGACGACGGCCTGGTTGTTCCGGAAACGACCCTTTCCGGCCGGGATCGGGAACGACCACGCGAGGCTGCCGTCCTGATGGATCGCGTAGAAGGTCGAGGACGCGGCGCCGCGGGACGCGCCCACGTAGAGCGTCCCGTCGAGGCCGAGCGCGGGCGGCGACTCGATGCGCTCCCGCCCCGTCGAGAAGAGAAGGGCGACCGTGCCGTCGGGTTCGACGGCGAACACGCCGGCGTCGAAGCCGACGAAGATGCGGCCGGTCGCCGGATCGACGACGGGCGTGTAGTTCGGCCACGGCGCGGCGTTCGGGCGGAGCTCGAGGACGCGCCGCCAGCGCTCCGCGCCGGTCGCCGCGTCGAGCGCGTGGAGCGTCGTGCCGCGCGAGGTCACGTAGAGCGTCGCGGCATCGGGGCTGAGCGCGGGCGAGACGTTCCGGATCCCGCCGCCGAGCTGCGTGCACCACTTCACCTGGCGCGTCGAGCCCGGACACATCGCGAAGAGCCAGCCGGCGCCGAGCGAGTTGGAGCCCATGTACACGACGCCGTTCGGCGCGATCGAAGGAGACGTCGTGATGTCGCCGTCCGTGCAGACCTTCTGGCGCCAGAGCACGGTCGCCGTAGGCGAACCCGGCTCGATCGCCCACAGGTCGTTGTCGCGCGTGCCGATGTAGACGGTGCCGTCGGAGGCGATCGCCGGCGCGGAGCGGTCCGCGAGGCGGCCCTCCTCGTTCGTCGAGCACCAGAGCGCGGTGCCGGTCGCGGGTTCGATCGCGCACACCGGGAAGCGCGCGTTTCCGACGTAGACGGTCCCGTCCTCGCCGATCGACGGCGTCGAGAGGAAGGCCTGCGCGCCCTGCCAGCGCCAGACGACCTGGTTGCACGTCGGCCCGGCGTACGGGCTCCGGCCCGTGTGCTGCGCGTCGTGCTGGAACATCGGCCAAGCCGACGCGGCCGGGCCGCCGCCTGCCGGGCAACCGACGCTCGCGTCCGGGCAGATCTGCTTCCGCTGCTCGAGGCTGCAGCGGAGGTCCGCGGCGCGCGCCGCCGCGATGCTGCCGCAGACGATCGCCGCGCAGGCGGTCGCGGTTGCGATCCTCCTCACGCATCCGGCCTACCGCGCCCGCCGCTCTTGACGCAACGCTCTTTCGGCGGGCTCGCCGTCGGGCGCCGCGAGCCTACGGCAGGTGCCGGGCGACGAACGTCCGGACGGCGGCCAGGACCGCGGCGTCCCATTCGGCCTGCGAGCGTCCCGTCGCCGCCTCGTCCTTCTTCCGGAGGACCAGCGAGTGGTCTCCGCCCTCGACCACGAAGAGCTCGCTCGGCGCCGTCATCGACCGGCGCACGCCCGCGAGGTCGTCGAGCGGGCAGAGCGGGTCGCGCGTCCCCTGGACGAAGAGGACCGGCGTCGCGAGCGCGAGGAGCACTGCATCGCGGCGCTTCCCGCTTCCGGCCGCGACCAGCGGGTAGCCGAAGCAGACGAGCGCCGCGGGCGCGCCGGCGTCACCTGCGAGCTCGCAGGCGAGGTGGCACCCGACGCGTCCGCCCATCGACTTGCCGGCGAGGACGACCGGTCGATCCCGCCCGTGGCGCTCGCGCGCGCGCTCGAGCGCCGCGCGATGCGCGGCGACCAGGACCGGCAGGCGGTCCGGCGACTTCCGCCCTTCGATCACATACGCGTAGTCGAGCGCCTCGACGCTTCCGATCGCCGCGAGCCGCTCCGCCCAGGCGCGCATCCACGGCGAGGTCGACGGCGCGCCCGCGCCGGGCGCGAGCAGCACGACGGGCGCGTCACGCGTGTCGGGGTCTCGAGCGCTCATCGCCGATCGCGATCGTCGCGCACGTCGCCGGACGCGACAAGCGAGCCGCACGGGGCGCGGCGCCACGCGCCGGCGGACCGCGCGCGTTGCGGATCCCGCGTCCCTGCAGCTAGGTCGGAAGAGCCGTGCAGACCCACCGCGCCCGCCGAATCGTCGCCGCCGAGTGGCGCGGGAGCTCCCTGCCGGTCGTCGTGGAGACCGACGCCGGCCCGTTCGTGACGAAGCTCAGGGGCGCCGCCCAGGGGACGGCCGCGCTGGTGGCCGAGATCGTCGTCGCCTCGCTCGCGGAGGCGATCGGGCTCCGTGTCCCCGAGCGCGCTCTGGTCGCGCTCGACCCAGGCGTCGCGTGCGACGATCGCCACGCCGAGCTCGCAGATCTCCTCGGTCGAAGCCGCGGCACGAACCTCGGCTTCCGCCTCCTGGAGGGCGCGCGCGATCTGCGCCCGGGCGACGTCGCGCGGGTCGGCCGCGATCTCGCCTCGGCGATCGCATGGCTCGACGGCCTGGTGATGAACCCCGACCGGACGCCGCGGAACCCCAACCTGCTCGTCGACGAGCGAGATCTCTGGCTCATCGACCACGGCGCCGCTCTGCCGTTCCAGCACGACTGGGCGAGCCTGACGGAGGAGTCTCCGCGCGCTGCCGCTGCACCGCCGTCGCGCCACGTCCTGCACGAGCGCGCGAGCGCGGTCGACGAATGGGACCCGCTGCTCGCCGCCGCGCTCGACCGCGATCGCCTCCGCGCCGCGGTGAGCGAGGTGCCGGACGACTTCCTGAGCCCGCTCCTGCCGCCGTCGGCGGGCGTCGCTGCGCTCCCGCGGCGACGCGACGCCTACGTCGCGTTCCTGTGGAAGCGGCTCCGGCCGCCGCGCCCGTTCGTCCGCGCTGGCCTCCACGCGGCTTCGGCCGCCGGCGGCGCGGCGCCCGGCGCTCTCTAGCGACCGTGCGCGACCGGCCGAACATCGTCCTCATCCTCGCCGACGACATGGGCTACGGCGACTTCGGCTGCTTCAACGGCGGCCTCTCGCGCACGCCGGCGCTCGACGCCCTCGCCCGCGAGGGCGTTTGCTTGACGCAGCACTACTCGGCTTCGCCGGTCTGCGCGCCGGCGCGCGCGTCGCTCCTGACCGGCCGCTACCCGCACCGGACGGGAGCGCTCGATACGCTCGAGATGCGCGGGCTCGACCGCATGGCTCTCCGCGAGCGCACGATCGCGGACCTCCTGCGTGCCGCCGGCTACGTGACCGGCCTCGTCGGCAAGTGGCACAACGGCGCGCTCGACCCGCGCCACCACCCGACGGCGCGCGGCTTCGACGAGTTCGTCGGCTTCTCGGGCGGCTGGCATCGCTACTTCGGCTGGCGGATCGAGCGCGCGACCGCGGCGGGTGCGAGCGTTCTGAAGGACGACGGCCGCTACCTCACCGACGTCTTCACCGACGAGGCGATCGCCTTCGTGCGCCGCCATCGCCGCGAGCGCTTCTTCCTCGACCTCTCATACAATGCGCCGCACTACCCGCTCGAGTCGCGCGCGGAGGACCTCGCGCCCTACCGCGAGCGCGGCGACCTGACGCTCGGCGTGAGCCAGATCTACGCGATGATCGCGCGCATGGACCACGGCATCGCGCGCGTGCTGGAAGCGTTACGCGAGGAGGGGCTCGAGGAGAGCACGCTGGTCCTCTTCACGAGCGACAACGGCCCGCAGTTCGGCGGCGAGGGCGAGATGTGCACCACGCGCTTCAACTGCGGCTTCGCGGGCGCGAAGCTCCTCGTCTACGAGGGTGGCATCCGGCTCCCGATGCTGGTGCGCTGGCCGGCCGGCATCGCCGGCCGGCGCCGGATCGACGACCTCGTGCACTTCACGGACTGGCTGCCGACGCTGCTCGCCGTCGCCGGCGTCGAGCCGCCGCGCGACCGCGCGCTCGACGGCGTCGACGTCCTGCCGCTGCTCCGCGGCGAGCGCGGCCGGGTGAACGAGCGCCGCTTCTGGCAGTGGAACCGCTACGCCCCGCACGGCGAGTGCAATGCCGCGATGCGCGACGGCCCGTGGAAGCTCGTCCGGCCCGCGATCCGGGAGCTCATGATCGTCGGCCGGCGCGACTGGGAGATGGACGAGGAGTCGAAGGCCGATCCCGGCCGCTACGCCGACATCCGGCGCGATCCGCTCCCCGACCGCCGTTTCGGGCCGCCGCCGCCGTCGCAGCTCTTCGACCTCGCCTCGGATCCGGAGGAGCGCCACGACCGCGCCGCCGCCGAGCCCGGCCGGGTCGCGCGCATGGAGGCGGCGCTGGCGGCCTGGTTCGAGGACGTGGAGAGCGACCGGCGGCGCGGGGAGCCGTGATTCGCCGGCCGTGTCGCGGGCCGGCGTGGAGTTGCTCCGCCCGGAGCCGTAGATTGCTCGGGGTGACGGCGAGGAGCTCGACGCGAGAGGTACGCGGCGTCCGCGCGCGAGCGATGGCGCTCGCCTGTGCGGCGCTGGTCGTCTGCTCCTGCGAGGCCGGCTCGCAGGCGAAGGGTACGAACGCCGGCCCCGAGCCGGTGCCGGTGGTCGTCGCGACCGCCGAGCGGCGCGACGTTCCGGTCGACATCATCGCGGTCGGAACGGTGGAGCCGTTCACGACCGTCTCCGTGCGCTCGCACGTCGAGGGCGAGCTGTCGGAAGTGAACGCGGAGGAAGGCCAGCAGGTAGATCCGGGCGACCTCCTCTTCGTCATCGATCCGCGCCCCTTCCGGGCGGAGCTGGACCAGGCGCAGGCGAACCTGGCGCGCGACCTCGCACAGGCGGAGTACGCGAACCTCGAGGAGCGACGCGTCGGCCAGCTCGCGGAGCGCCGGATCGCCTCGAAGGAGGAGCTCGATCAGTCGCGCTCGAAGGCGGCGGCGCTGGCGGCGACCGTCAAGGCCGACCGCGCCGCCGTCGAGACCGCGCAGCTGCGGCTCGACTACTGCTCCATCAAGTCGCCGATCGCCGGCCGACTCGGCGAGGTGCTCGTGCGGAGCGGCAACCTCGTGAAGGAGAACGACACCGTCCTCGCCGTGATCAACCAGATCAAGCCGGCGTACGTGCAGTTCTCGGTTCCGGAAGCGCGCCTGCAAGAGATCCGCGATCGCATGGCGGCGGGGACGCTGGCCGTCACCGCCGACCCGCTGGGGCCCGCGCCGCCCGTCACCGGCGAGCTCCGGTTCGTCGACAACGCGGTCGATGCGACGACCGGCACGGTCGCGCTGAAGGCGCTGTTCGAGAACCGGGACGAGCGGCTCTGGCCCGGGCAGTTCGCGACCGTCGTGCTCACGATCGCGACCCAGAAGGACGCGGTCACGGTTCCCGCGCACGCGGTCGAGGCCGGCCAGTCGGGACCGTACGTGTACGTCGTCGGCGCCGACGACCACGTCGAGTCGCGACCGGTCGAGGTCGGGATCGCGACCGGGGAGGACGTCGTCATCGCGTCCGGCGTGGCCCCGGGCGAGCGCGTGGTGACCGAAGGCCAGATCCGCCTCGCGCCCGGCCTTCCGGTCGTCGTCAAGCAGGACGCCGGCGTGAGGCCCGCCGCGACCGGAGCGCCCGGATGAACCTCTCGGGTCCGTTCATCCGCCGCCCGATCGCGACCGCGCTCATCATGGTCGCGATCCTGATCGCCGGCATGGTCGCGTACCGGAGCCTCCCGGTGAGCGACCTCCCGAATGTCGACTTCCCGACGCTCCTCGTGAGCGCTTCGCTTCCGGGCGCGAACCCCGAGACGATGGCGTCCTCGGTCGCGACGCCGCTCGAGCGGCAGTTCTCGACGATCGCCGGGCTCGCGTCGATGAACTCGACGAGCTCGCTCGGCAGCACTCAGGTGACCCTCCAGTTCGAGCTCGACCGCGACATCGACGCCGCCGCGCAGGACGTGCAGGCGGCGATCGCGCAGGCCGCGCCGTTCCTCCCGCCCGGCATGCCGACGCCGCCGGTCTACCGGAAGGTCAATCCGGCCGACCAGCCGATCCTCTACATCGCGCTCACGTCGCCGACGCTCCCGATGTGGAAGGTCGACGAGTACGGCGAGACGATGATGGCGCAGCGCATCTCCATGGTGAGCGGCGTCGCGCAGGTGCAGGTGTTCGGCTCGCAGAAGTACGCGGTGCGCGTCCAGCTCGACCCGTACGCGATCGCGAGCCGCGGCCTCGGCATCGACGAGGTCACGCAGGCCGTCCAGTCGGCCAACGTCAACCTGCCGACCGGGATGCTCTTCGGGTCGAAGCAGGCGTACACGATCCAGGCGACCGGCCAGCTCACCGCCGCGGACCAGTACCGCCCGGTGGTCGTCGCCTACCGGAACGGCTCGCCGGTACGGCTGGAGGACCTCGGTCGCGTCATCGACAGCGTCGAGAACGACAAGGTCGCGTCGTGGTACGCCGACGCGGAGCGGAGCCAGCGCTCGGTCGTTCTCGCGGTGCAGCGCCAGCCGGGCACGAACACGGTCGAGGTCGCCGAGGGCGTGAAGGCGCTCCTCCCGACGTTCCGCGCCGAGCTGCCGCCGTCGGTGCAGCTGATCCTGCTCTTCGACCGCTCGGAGTCGATCCTCGACTCGGTGAACGACGTCAAGCTCACGATGCTGGTCGCGCTCGTGCTCGTCGTCGCCGTGATCTTCGTCTTCTTGCGGAACGTCTCGGCGACGATCATCCCGAGCTTGGCACTCCCGATGTCGATCGTCGGGACGTTCGCCGCGCTGTACCCGCTCGGCTACAGCCTCGACAACCTCTCGCTCATGGCGCTCACGCTCTCGATCGGCTTCGTCGTCGACGACGCGATCGTGATCCTCGAGAACATCGTGCGCCACATGGAGGCGGGCGAGGACCCGTACGAGGCGGCCACGATCGGAGCCGAGGAGATCGGCTTCACGATCCTGTCGATGACGCTGTCGCTCGCCGCCGTGTTCATCCCGGTGCTGTTCATGCCGGGCATCGTGGGGCGGCTCTTCCACGAGTTCGCCGTCACCATCTCGGTCGCGATCCTGATCTCCGGCTTCGTGTCGCTCACCTTGACGCCGATGCTGTGCGCGCGGTTCCTCCGCCCGCCCGCGGCCGAGCAGCACGGTCGGTTCTACGAGGCGACGGAGCGCATGTTCGCCGCGCTCCTCGCGCGCTACGAGCAGAGCCTCCGCTGGGTGCTGCGCCATCGCGCGGGGACGTTTCTCGTCTCCCTGCTCATTCTCGTCGCGACCGCCTGGCTCTTCGTGCGCGTGCCGAAGGGCTTCATCCCCGACGAGGACCAGGGCGCGATCTTCACCGTCACCGAGGCGCCGCAGGGCACCTCCTTCGACGCGATGTCGAAGTACCAGCTCGCCGTCACCGACGTGATCCGGAAGGACCCGGCCGTGCGCGGGCTCTTCTCGAGCATCGCGGTCGCGGCGACGGCGGGCAGCACGACCCCGAACCAGGGACGCATCTTCACGCACCTCAAGAAGCGCTCGGAGCGCGACTCCATTCCCGAGATCCTGGCCCGCCTGCGCCCGGCGGTCGCGCAGGTGCCGGGGATGCGCGCCTACATGCAGGTGATGCCGACGATCCGGATCGGCGGCCAGCTCACGAAGAGCCTCTACCAGTTCACGCTGCAGAGCCCGGACACGGACGACCTGTACCAGGCGGCCCCGAAGCTCGAAGCGAAGCTGCGCGAGCTGCCGCAGCTCCAGGACGTCACGAGCGACCTGCAGATCCGGAACCCGCAGGTGAACATCGACATCAATCGCGACCGCGCCTCCGCGCTCGGAGTCACCGCCGAGCAGATCGAGAGCGCGCTCAGCGACGCCTACGGGAGCCGCTGGATCTCGACGATCTACGCGCCCAACAACGAGTACCGCGTCATCGTCGAGCTCGAGCCCGAGTACCAGGACGATCCCGCCGCGCTCGGTCTGCTCTACGTCCGTGCCAAGAACGGAAAGCTCGTTCCCCTGAGCGCGGTCGCGAGCGTGCGCCGCACGGTCGGTCCGCTGACCGTGACGCACTCGGGGCAGCTGCCGGCCGTGACCGTCTCCTTCAACCTGCGACCCGGCGTCGCGCTCGGTGACGCCGTGAACGCGGTGTCGCAGGTCGCGCGCGACGTGCTTCCGGCGACGATCACGACGAGCTTCCAGGGCACCGCGGAGGCCTTCCAGTCGTCGCTCTCGGGCCTCTGGGTGCTGCTCGCGCTCGCGATCGTCGTGATCTACATCGTGCTCGGCATCCTCTACGAGAGCTTCGCGCAGCCGCTGACGATCCTCTCGGGTCTTCCTTCCGCCGGCTTCGGCGCTCTCCTCACGCTGATGCTCTTCGGCATCGAGCTCGACATCTACTCCTTCGTCGGGCTCATCATGCTCATCGGCATCGTCAAGAAGAACGCCATCATGCAGATCGACTTCGCGCTGGATGCCCAGCGCACCGAGGGCAAGAGCGCCGTCGAAGCGATCTACGAGGGCTGCGTGATCCGCTTCCGGCCCATCATGATGACGACGATGGCGGCGCTGTTCGGCACGCTGCCGATCGCGCTCGGGGTCGGAGCGGGCGCGGAGTCGCGCCGGCCGCTCGGCCTCGCGGTGGTCGGCGGGCTCCTCTTCTCGCAGGCGATCACGCTCTACTTGACGCCGATCTACTACGTGTACCTCGAGAACCTGACGACGCGGATGCGGGAGCGGCGCGCGCGCCGGGCAGCCGCGGCGAAGGCGGGCTCGCCGGCGGCGGTCGCGCCGGTCGCACCGGCGGAGGGCGGGCCGTCCGCGACCGGGATGGCCGCTTCGCCGCGCCGCTGAGCCCGCCGGCCGGAAGGGCAGCGACGTGAGCGCGATCGCGTTTCGCAACTGCACGCTTCTCGACTGTACCGGCGCGGAGCCGGCGCCGCGCTCGACCGTCGTCGTCGATGGCGAGCGCATCGCGCTCGTGGCGCGATCGGAAGAGCCGGCGCTTCCCCGGGACTGCCTCCGGATCGACTGCGAAGGCCGGACGCTCATGCCGGGCTTGACCGACGCGCACGTCCACGCGGCGATCGTCGAGACCGATCCGGGGAAGATGCGACGCGAGTCGGCGGCGACCGTCGCGCTCCGCATCAAGCAGGTGCTGGAGGACACGCTCGACGCCGGCTTCACGACCGTCCGCGACGCGTTCGGGCTCGACTGGGGCTTCGCGCAGGCGACCGAGCGCGGCCTCGTGCGCGGGCCGCGCATCCTCTTCGTCGGGTCCTGCCTGTCGCAGACCGGAGGGCACGGCGACTGGCGCGAGCCGCACCACGACCACGTGCCGGTCGAGGGGATTCGCGGCCTCGTCGCCACGCCGCGCATCTGCGACTCGCCCGACGAGATGCGGCGCGGCGCGCGCGAGATGCTCCGCATGGGCGCGCACGCGATCAAGATCATGGCCGGCGGCGGCTGCATGTCCCCGACCGACGAGCTCGAGCACACCCAGTTCACGGTCGAGGAGATCGCTGCTGCCGCCTACGAGGCGACGACCGTCGGGAAGAAGACGCTCGCACACGTCTACACGCCGCAGGGAGTCCTGAACGCCGTGCGGGCGGGCGTCCGCTCCATCGAGCACGGCAACTTCCTCGACGAGGAGTCGGCCGCGTGCATGCGCAGGGCGGGCGCGTTCTTCGTGCCGACGCTCACGACCTACGAGCTCCTCAGCGCGTTCGGCGCGTCGCAGGGGATCCCGCCGCGCATGATCGCGAAGATCGATCACGCGAAGGCCGGCGGGATGGAGTCCCTGCGCGTCGCGCGCGCCGCCGCCCTGGAGATCTGCTCGGGCTCGGACGTGCTCGCTTCGATGCAGCCCTTCAAGGCGATGGAGCTGGCGCTCAAAGCGAAGGTCCTGGGCGCTCACGAGGCGATCCTCTCCGCGACCCGCACGAACGCGAAGCTCTTCGGCCTCTCGGGCGAGATCGGGACGATCGAGGAGGGGAAGCGCGCGGACCTGATCGTCGTCGACGGCCAGCCGCTCGACGACGTCGCGCTCCTGCAGGACGCCGCGCGAGTTCGGCTCGTGGTGCGCGACGGTCGCGTGATGAAGGACCTCGATCGGGCGGCGGCGGGCTGATCGGCGCCGCGACGCGATCGATCACGTCGACCGCGGGGAGATCGCCGCAGCCGAGTGAGGCGCGCGCCGGCGGAGAGCGTCGCCTCCGCGATGGAGGACCTCCTGCAGCGCGAGGAGCGCGATGCCCCCGATCACGAGGGCGGGCGCAACCGACGCGATGCCGGCCCGCCCGACCGCGACGCCGACCAGCGACGGGACGAACGACGCGCCGACCGCCGCCGCCGCGATCTGGAACCCGACCGCGTTCGCCGCGTGTCCGGCGCCCACGCGCGCCGGCGTCGTCGCGATGAGCGACGGGAAGACCGGCGCCATCGCGAGCCCGCACACGAGGACGCCGAGGAAGCACGCCGCGCTGCCGAGGTCGGCCCAGAGGAGCGCCGCCGCGCCCGCGATCGCGACCGCGCAGGAGCGCATCAGGACGCCGATCGGGACGCGCCCGACGACCCAGCCGAACGCGACGCGGCCGGCCGTGAGCCCGAGCCAGAAGCCGCTCAGCCACCAGCCGGCGGTCGTGAGCGCGATTCCGCGCGCCTGCGTCAAGAAGCTGAATCCCCAGACGGCGACGGTCGCCTCGAGGCCCGTGTACACGAGGAAGATCGCGATCCCGAGCCAGACGACCGGGCGCGCGAGCGTCTGGCGGACGCGCGCGGGCAAAGCCGCGTCGCCCGCGTCCGCGCTCGCCTCCGACCCCGCGTCGTCATCGGGTGCAGCCGCGCTCGGCCAGAAGGTCCGCGTCGCGGCGAACGCCGCGGCGAGCGCGAGCTGCGCCGCGCCGACCAGCGCGTAGCCGAAGCGCCACGATCGACCGGCCGCGAGCACGGACGTCATCAGGACCGGACCGCTCATCGCGCCGACGCCGTAGCAGGCGTGCAGCCAGTTCACGGTGCGCGGGCTGTGGCGCGTCGCCGCGTAGGTGTTGATGCCGGAGTCGATCGCGCCGGCTCCGAGGCCGGAGAGCGATCCGCCCGCCACCATCCACCACCACCACGGAGCCGCCGCGTACATCGCGAGGCTCGCCGCCGTCAGGAGGCAGCTGAGCGCGAGCAGCGTCCCGACGCCGATGCGGGCGAGGATCGCCCCGCTCGCGAAGCTCGACGACAGGTAGCCCGCCGCGAAGGCGACGAGCAGCGCGCCGAACTCCTCGGGCGCGACCGCGAAGGACGCGCGGATGGACGGCGCCGCCACGCCGAGCAGACCGTCCGGCAATCCCAGGCTGACGAAGCCGAGAAAGGCGAGTGCGAGGAGCGTCGTGCTGGACGGGCGCCGCGACATGGCATCGGACGGCGTCGCCGCGCGGCGCCTTCCTCCTCAGATGCCGGAGCGCCCGCGGAGGTGCCAGGCCCCGACTCTACCAGGCCTGGCGCCAGGAGATGGGCACGACGTTGGTCGTGATCTGCGGCAGGTTGACCGGCTGGAGCGCGATGCCGCCGCCCTTGGTGACGCCGACGAACGCCTTCGTCGACGACTCGCCGAACGTCACCTTCATCTCGGTCGGGATGCTGTTGCCGATGCCCACCGAGCGATCGGCCACGACCAGCGCGCCGCTGGCACCCGACCCGACGCCTCCGCCCGTGCTCGCGCCGCCGCCGATGCCTCCGCCGCTCGTTCCGGCGAGGTCGAGCGTCGCGCCGCCGTTCAGCGGGTCGAGGACGTAGATGCGGGCGCTGCCGCCCGCCTGGCACGCCTGGGTCGACGGCGTGAACGTCGTGAAGATGACGTTGAAGAACACGCTGGGCGCCGCGAGGACCTTCTCGCCGGTCCCGCTGAAGCGGATGAACCAGCCGTGCGCGGCCGCGATCTCGTTCGCGAGCTGCGTGGCGGCCTCGGTCTTCGGCATGGTCACGCGATTCGTCACGTCGACCAGGCTGGCCTCGGTCAGATCGTTCGTGCCGTCGTCGCGGACGGCGTAGAAGCGGTCGGTCAGGTCGGTCCGCATCGGGTTCGTGCGATCTCCCGTGCCGAAGTAGACCATCACGCTGCCGGCGTTGATGACCGCGTCGGGCTTGGCGAAGATCCGGAGGCCGGCGGGCGCGTCGAAGAGGCGGGCGATCGAGAAGCCCGAGTCGATCCGCCACAGGTTGCCGCCGAGGTCCCCGACGTAGCCGCGATCGAAGGAGCCGTCGCCGTTCACGTCGAAGGTGAGCACGTCGCCGCTCACCGGGAAGGTCATGTCGCCCGGCAGCGAGACCGTGATCTTCGCGCCGGTCAGGAGGTCGACCATGAAGATCGCGCGGCCCATCGGCGAGCTCGTGTTCGCGGTCGACCGATTGGGATCGTCGAACGCCGGGTCGTAGCCGCCGCCGAAGACGGCGACCTCGGTCGTGGTCCCGGAGGAGGCGAATCGCTTCAGGTCGGGCGTCGAGGTGCTGTAGCCGAGCTCCGAGAAGCCGCTGGTCGCGCTGTTGATGCGCCACATGAGCTTCGGCGCCGTGCGGCTCGTGATGTCGAGCGCGTAGTACGCGCGACCGCCGCGGCCGAGGCCGAACACGAGGATCTTCTGGTTGCCGACGACCTTCAGGCGCGGCGAGCCGTCGACCAGGAAGGGATGGGTGGTCGCCTCTCCCGGAACGAGCTTGTGGAGCTCCGGGAGGATGTCGGGCGGCACGAACGCCCACAGCTCGGAGCCCGTGTCGTCGTCGAACGCGTGCAGCATCCCATCGTTCGCGCCCACGACGATCATCGACGGCGCGTCCGAGTAGTTCACGATGAGCGGGACGGAGTGGATGATGTCGCCGAGGACCCAGCTCCGCTTCTCGGTGATGTTGCCGTCGTGGTCCCCGTCGTAGACGTCGTAGCCGTACATGTAGTCGATGAGCTCGTCGCGGTCGGTCGCCGTCCCGAGCGAGCCCGTGAGCCCGAGCGTCGAGTACGTGATCGCGGTGTTCGTCTTCGCAAAGCGGTTCCCGGCCGTCGTGATGTCGACGCTGTTCAGATTGCCGGTGCCGCCCCCGAGGTAGGTGTAGATGTTCCGGGTCGTGAGGTCGCGGGCGACGAGCACGCCGCCGACGCCGCCCGAAGTGACGCTGACTCCGGAAGGACCACCGCTCGACAGGTCCCAGAACGACTCTGCGGTCGAGAGGAGCGTGCCGTCCGAGGTCGTCGCGGAGCCGCTCCCGGCGCTGCAGTTCGGGGTGGAGGCGTTGCAGATCAGGCCGGACCCCGTGTTGAGCGCGTACTTCTTGACGTTGCCGGGCCACCCCTGCGCGCCGTCGCGGGGCGCGAAGAGCGCGACGTAGATCCGGTCGCCGGAGACGGTGCGGTTCGTCTGGCTGACCGGGACGACGGGCGCCACGAACGATTGCGCGTCGTTCTTGATCAGGTTGAACGCCTCGCGGAGCGCGTCGTCCAGCTCGTCGGGCTCGGTCGCGGAAAGGCACTTGCCGCCGCCGTACTTCTCGGCCGCGCGCCAGAGCAGCGACCCGGCGCCCGCGTAGGTGTCACCCGGGTCCGGCGGCGCACAGTAGTCGAACCCGAACGACACGGCGTACAGCGAGACCGGCTGGTTCTGCGTGTTGTTGAGCGGGAAGAGCCCGCGGATCTTGTACATCGCGTCGTCGAGATAGTCGGAGCCGCAGTTGTACATCTCGCCGGTCGTCGCCAGGTAGTTCGGGCTCGCCGGGTTCTCCTTGCCGTCGGAGTTGAGGTCGCCCGGGTTGCCGACGAACGACTGGAGGCGCGTGAACGCGCATTGCGACTGGTCCGTGACGTCGCGATCGGCCTCCACCTCCGGGATGCCGTCGGTCACCATCAGGAAGTAGTTGCGCTGGCAGGTGTACTGGACGGGCGAGGTCCCGAAGCCGCTCGCCGTCGCCTGCCCGTTCAAGTACTTCCAGGCGTCGATCAGGCGGTGGGTCGTCGGCGTCGCGCCGTTCGCGGTGAGGCCGTTCACGATGCTGGTGAGCGACGCTCGGCTCGTGGCCGTCGAGTCCTGGGCGGCGAACTTGTAGACGCCGTTGTTCACCTGCCAGCTCGTCACCCACGACGTGCTGCCGTAGTTCGCGTTGCTGTAGTCGATCCCCGTCGGGTTGAAGATCACGAGCCCCAGGCGCAGCTTCGCGTTGTCCGGGTCGTTGATCAGCGACGTCACGACGCCCTTCGCGACCGCCAGCTTGTTCTGCGCCGCGCACTGGTTGCCCATTCCGGTGCACTGGGTGTTCGAGGTGCACGCCTGGAAGGGCGACTGGATGCAGTTCTTGGGAGCGTTGGTCTCGAAGTCGAGGCGGTTGCCGTACTTGCGGCGCGACTCGCGGTCGTCGGTGTCGTCGCCCGCCGGGGGCGGGATCAGGTCCTCGAACGTGTCCGCGCACGCGCTCTGATCGACGACCCAGCTGCTCTGGGTGTTGCGGCACGTGCAGTTGGAATTGACGTCGCCGCCCGCGATACCGTTCTTGTTCTTGCAGCGGCTGTAGATCGTGCCCTGATCGAAGCTGCCGGAATAGATCGTGTTCGGGTAGGTGTTGTACGCCTGCGAGCCCATCGAGCCCGAGTTGTCGAAGATGATGATGACGTTCGGGTTGACGCCTGTCCCCGTGAAGATGTCGGTGTCGAGCGCGCGCGCGGCGCGCGGCGCGATGAGAGAGGCGAGCAGCAGCACGGCGAGCGCCGTCTGCTGGGCTGCGGCCCGCGCTGTGCGCGCCCGACGCCGGATCGGCCCGCGATCCGAAGAGCCGCCTCTTGCCGCTTTGGTCCCCGACACGTCTCTCGCCGGCGCGTCCGCCGCCCCCTTTCGCCCCGCCCCCGGGGTGGCGTGGAAGGATCGCAATCGGCGCGCCAGTGACGGACCCCCGGAGAAGCGCGGGATTCCACGGCGCAGCGCGCCGCGAGCGGCGCGCGAGCGGCACACGGGCTGCGCCACCGTGACGGATTCGACACTCGCGTGCGCACGCTTCCGCGCGCCGGGTTCACCGCATCCGCTGCGAGCGCGAGCACGGCGCCTGCCGCCGCGACACACGAGCACGACCGAACCGAGCGAAGCGACCGCGCAGGAGTGCGTCCCCGTTCGGCTTTGCCGAACGGGGCGAGGGAAGCGATCCCCTCGTGCGATGCTTTCAGCGGCGCCGCAGCACCCCGAGCGTCTTCGTGCCCGGGAGCTCGTCGTAGTCGCCCGACGCGAGCGCGCGCCGGTAGACCTCGATCGGCGCTTGACCGCCGTCGGCCGGGTTCGGGAAGAGGTCGTGGATCGCGAGGATCCCGCCTCGCGCCAGATGCGGCGCCCACGACTCGTAGTCGCCGTGGGCCGCCTCGTGCGTGTGTCCGCCGTCGATGAAGACCAGGCCGAGCGGCACCGACCAGAGGGCGGCGGCGTCGCGGCTCCGCGCGACGATCAGGATCGCGGTCGGCTCGAGATCCGCCGCGCGGAGCGTTCGCCGGAGCTCGGGCAGCGTCTCGACGGCTCCGGCGACCGGGTCGAATACCTCCGGGTCGTGGTACTGCTCGCCCGGCTGCTGCTCCTCGTTGCCGCGATGATGGTCGACGCAGACGAGCTTGCCCCCGGCCGCGCGCGCGCCCGCTCCGAGGTAGACCGAGGACTTCCCGCAGTAGCTCCCGATCTCGAGGATCGGCCCGAGCGCGGCGTGCGTGCGCGCGAGCTCGTGCAGGCGGAGCCCCTCGTCCTCGTCGAGAAATCCCCGGCACGCGCGCGCGACCGCGAGCGCTCTCTCGTCCATCCGCTCGCGCGGCGCTTCCGTCGATCGATCCATTGCGGTCGCTCCCTCGGCTCCCCTATCGCCGCGCGCCATTGTAGAGGGCCGTTCCAGCCGTGCACGCCGCGCCCCCGCTCCGCCGCCGCTCCGCACGCCCGCTGCTCGCCATGCTCGTGGCGCTCGCGCTGCTGGCGTCGTGCGCGCGTCGCCCGCCGGCCGCACCCGCGCCCGGCGTCGCCGGTGAAAGAGGCGTCGCCGGCGGACCGGACACCGCATCCGCGCCCGAGCCGGTCGCGCTGCAGCTCGCGCCGGACCCGGAGCTGCAGCGGCTCATCGACCCTCGTCCGGCGGCGCACACCAGCTGGCTCGGCGGCGACGTCGCCGCGTCGCTCGCGGTCTCCGAGCGGCGATGGGTGTGGATCTTCGGCGACACGCTTCTCGGCACGGTGAGCGGCCGCTGCGCCCCGCCGCGGCACGCCTGCCGGCGCCGCCTGGCGGCGCCGCGCGGCGACGCCGACGCCGCGATGATCGCGAACTCCGTCGGCGTCATGGCGCTCGATCGCCGCGGCCGTCCCGACCCGGTCGTCGAATTCTGGCGCTCGCGCTCCGGCGTCCCGGCACCCGTCTTCGAGAGCGCGGATCCCGAGGACGTCCTGTGGCCGCTCGCGATGGCGCGGATCGGACACCGGCTCCTGGTCGCGATCAGCCGCCACACGCGGGCGAGCGGTCTCGTGCCGCTCGCGAACCTGCTCGTCCTCGTCGAGAATCCGCTCGATCGTCCGGACCGCTGGCGCACGACCGCGCACACCGTCCCGAACGTGCGCGCCGGGCTCGGCGAGCGCGACCCGCTCACGTGGACGACGGCGCTCGTCGCGGACGGCGGCTGGGTGTACGTCTTCGGGCAGCGCGGCGTCGGCCTCGACGCGCGGACCGTGCTCGCGCGCTTCGTCGCCGCCGACGTCGCTCGCGACGGCTGGCAGCCCGAGCCGGAGTACCTCGTCGGGCGCGACGCTGCGACGTGGACGAGGAGCTTCGCGCTCGACGACCTGCAGGAGGTGGCCGGCTTGCCGGGGACGTCGGAGGCGGTGTTCGAGCACAGCGAGCGCTTTGGATGGGTCACGTTCCAGATCCCGCCGCTCGCGTACGAGATCCGCATGTACACCGCGCCGGCTCTCGCCGGCCCCTGGTCGGATCGCGGGGTCGTGTACCGCATCCCGCCGCCGTGGAGCACCGAGGTGCGGACGGATTGCCGATCGCCCGAGATCGGCTGCGGGTGGGAGCGGTTCGTCGCGTACGCGGCGAAGTCGCACCCCGGGCTCGCGCCGCCGGGCGGCTTCGCCGTGACGTACAACGTCAATCTTTTCTCCGGGACCCTTGAGTCGGCACGCGAGACGGCCGAATCTCGGGACGACTTCTACGTGCCCCAGTTCGTCGCCGGTACGCCGTTCCCCCGCTGAGCCGATCTTCCAGCAGCTCTTCGCCGGCAGAAATCGAGACGAGGACCGCCGATGGGGTTCGAACGCTCTCCACATCGCGAGCCCGAGCGCCGCGCGCGCGACGGCGACGGGTTCGTCCGTCTTCCGCTCGGCTCGCCCGCCTTGCGGGTGCTGCTCGAGGCGGCGCCGGTCGGCCTCTTCCTGAACGACGAGCGCGGCACGTGCATCTTCGCGAACGAGGAGTGTGCGAAGCTCGTGGGCGCGGCTCCGAGCGAGCTGCTGGGGTCGGGCTGGGAGCGCCGCGTGCACCCCGCGGACCGGCCCGCGGTCCTGCGCTGCTGGGAGGAGACCATGCGCGCCGGCCGTCGCTTCGACATGGAGTACCGCTTCGTGTCGAACGACGGCGCCGTGCGCTGGGTCCTCGGACGCGCGGTCGCGCTCCGCGAGGCCGACGGCACCGTGCGCGGCTTCTTCGGCTCGCTCACCGACGTCGACGAGCGCAGGCGCGCGGGCGCCGAGCGCGAGGAGCTGCTCGAGCGCGAGCAGGCGGCGCGCCGCGAAGCCGAGCACGCGAACCGCGTCAAGAACGAGTTCCTCGCGACGCTCTCGCACGAGCTCCGGACGCCCCTCAACGCGATCGTCGGCTGGGCCGACGTGCTGCGCGACGAGCACGGTAAGGCGTCCGAGGCGCTCGACGCCATCGTGCGGAACGCGCTCGCGCAGAACCAGCTCATCGAGGACCTGCTCGACATCGGCCGGCTCGATCGCGGCGCGTTGCGCCTCGAGCTGCGCCGCTGCGCGCCGTCGGCCGTGGTCGCGGACGCGGTCGCGACCGTGCGGCCCGCGGCGGTCGCGAAGTCGGTCGAGCTCCGGTCCTCCGGCTCGCCGACGCGCGACGTGATCGCGGACCCCGGCCGACTGCAGCAGGTCGTCTGGAACCTCCTCTCGAACGCCGTCAAGTTCACGCCGCCGGGCGGCGCCGTCGACGTCCGCCTGGTCGAGCGCGACGACGTCGTCGAGATCGCCGTCGCCGACACCGGGCGCGGGATCGCGCCGGAGGTGCTGCCGCACGTCTTCGACCCCTTCTGGCGCGACGACGCGGGAGCGGCCGACGCGCACGCCGGCCTCGGGCTCGGCCTGGCGATCGCGCGTCAGCTCGCCGAGATGCACGGCGGAAGCATCGCCGCCCACAGCGCCGGTCGCGACCGAGGCGCGACCTTCACGGTGCGCCTCCCCGCCGCAGGGGAGCCCAGCGCGCGATGAAGGACCTCCACTTCTGGTTCGAGTTCGCGAGCACGTACTCGTACCCGGCTGCCGAACGCGTCGCGGAAGCGGCGCGCGCGGCGGGATGGCGCGTCGTCTGGCGCCCCTTCCTCCTCGGCCCGATCTTCGCATCGCAGGGGTGGAACGACTCGCCGTTCAACGTCTACCCGGCGAAGGGCCGCTACATGTGGCGCGACGTCGAGCGAGTTTGCGCGAAGCACGGGATCGCCTGGCGGCGGCCGTCGCGGTTTCCGCGGAACGGCCTGCTCGCGGCGCGCGTCGCGTGCCTCGCCGCCGGCGAGCCGTGGTGCGGAGACTTCGTGCGCGCGGTCTACCGCGCGAACTTCGCCGACGATCGCGAGATCGCGGAGCCCGAGGTGATCGAGGAAGTCCTCGCCCGGGTCGGCGTGCCGGGCCGCCCGACGATCGAGCGAGCGCTCGCGCCCGACAACAAGGAGCGCCTGCGCCGGCAGACCGAGGAGGCGGCGGAGCGCGGGATCTTCGGCGCGCCGTCGTTCACGGTCGGCGACGAGCTCTTCTGGGGAAACGATCGCCTCGAGGACGCGCTGGCGTTCGACCAAACGAGCGGAAGACCGGCGGGCCGATCCTGAAGCCCTACGCGGCCCGCCGCACCGAGCGGTCGGGCAGCCAGACGCGGAACGCGCTGCCCCGGCCGTGCTCGCTGTCGACGCTCAGGCGACCGCCGACGGCGTCGACCAGCCGGTACGCGACGTAGAGCCCGAGGCCGACGCCGCCCGGCCCGCGCGCCTGCGACTCCGCCACCTGCTGGAACGGCTCGAAGATCAGGCGCAGGTTCTCGGCTGCGATCCCGATCCCGGTGTCGACCACGCAGATCTCGACGCCGCCCTGCAGACCGTTCGCGATCACGCGCACGCTGCCGCGGGGCGTGAACTTGAGGGCGTTCGAGACGAGGTTCCGGAGGACGACCCGGAGCTTCGCCTCGTCGCTCACCAGGCGGAGATCCGCGGGCATGACCGTGTGCGAATACTCGACGTCGCCGCGCCGGCGCAGCTCCGCCGTCTCCCGCTCGATCCGCGACAGCAGGTCGGCCAGCACCACGCTGTCGCGCGCGACCGGGATCCGACCCGACTCGAGGCGGCTCACGTCGAGCGTGTCCTGGACGAGGTCGAGGAGCTGGCGGCCGCTCGCGTCGATGCGGCGAAGGGTCTCGTCCTGCTCGCTTTCGAGCGCGCCGAACGCGCCTTCGAGGAGGAGCGACGTGTAGCCGAGGATCACGTTCAGCGGCGTCCGGAGCTCGTGGGACATCGTGGCGACGAACTCCGACTTGAGGCGGTTCGCGCTCTCCACCTGCTCGAAGAGCCGGAAGTTCTGGATCGCGAACGACGAGATCTGCGCGATCGCGCTGGCGACCCGGAGGTCGACCGGCGCGAACTGCTCGCGGTCCGACTGCTCGAGCGTCGCGGTCTGGAAGCCGATCAGGTCGTTGCCGCGCCGGAGCGCGATGAACATGATCTCGCGCATGCCGAGCCGCTCGGCGGCCGAGCGGAGGCGCGCGCTGTGGAAGTCGCGCACCGGGATCGCGACCGCCGCCGCGTCGCCGAGCCGCCGAAGGGCCGGCTCGACCTCCGCGCCCGGGATCCTGACGGCGCGCACCGCCTCCCAGTCGATGTCGCTCGAATTGGAGGCCGCGATCGGGCCGAACGCGTCCGCGTCGTCCTCGCGCAGGTAGATGCGGCTCGTGTCGGCGCGGACGGCGGCGACCGTCGCCTGGCAGAGCGTCCGCAGGAGGTGCGGCGTGTTGAACGCCGCGATCACCTCGCGGCCGACCCGTGCGAGAGCGAGCGATCCCTGCATCTCCTCCTGGAGCGCGCTCTCCGCGTGGCGGCGCTCGCTGACGTCGCGGAAGCTCCACACGCGCCCGATCGCGCGATCGCCGATCCGCTGCGGCTTCGAGTAGCGCTCGAAGATGCGCCCGTCCTTGAACGCGATCGCGTCGAAGCTCTCGGCCGTCGGATCCGCGTACAGCTCTTCGACCTTCGCGCGGAACGCGCCCGGGTCGGCGAGCTGCTCCTCGACGTGCGCGAGCAGCGCCGCGTCGTCTCCCGAGCGCGCGAGCGCGTCGGGGATGCGCCACATCGCGACGAACTGCTGGTTGAAGGTCGACACCGTGCGATCGTTGGCGACCACGAGGAGACCGTCCGCGGTCGACTCGAGGGTCGCCTCGAGCATCGAGAGCGAACGTTCGAGAGAAGCGCGCAGTCGCTCGTCGCCGACCCGGCGCGCGTTCTCGGCGCGCCGCACGATGGCGAGCTCGCGCCGGACGAGGAAGAAGAGAAGGACGGCCGTGACGGCGACGAACGCGAGCCCGCTGGACGGGTAGCCCGTCGTCGCCGCCGGATCGCCGATCGAATGGACCCCGATCCGATCGGACGCCACGACCCACGCGGCGCAGAACGCCACGTACGTCGCGGTCACGCGAACCGCGCTCCGCAGGATCGACCGGCCGTCGGCCGCCTCGTCGACTGCCCGCATCCCGACCTCTCAAAGTCTATCGACCGGGGCGGGGCGGGGATGAACCCCGGGCCGGCGAAAGATCAGCGGGAGGGCGCGATCCGGTGCCAGACGCCGGCCAGGAATCCCCGCGCGTCGGGGTGCTCCACCTGTCGAACGACCGCCGGCGCGCCTGCCCGGCAGCGCCACGCGTAGACGGTCGCTCGCCCGGTCACCGCCGCCGGGACGACGTCGGCGTCGGGCGCGTCGCGGCAGAATTTCACGAGCGGATCCGCCGGTGTGCGGCTCGTGTCGGCCTTCTCCTCGCACGGCAGGTTCGCGCCCACGTTGCACGCCCAGACGGCGCCGCTCATGCAGCGCCACGACGTCCCGCGCTCGAACGGCTCGAGCGGCGCCGAGGTCGGCATCCCGAACGCCTTGCGGAGGCCTACGGCGATCGCGCGCGGGACCGGGTCGCCGCTCCAGCGGGCGTCGGGGGCGTCGATCGTGCTGACCGCGCGGCAGTAGCGAAACGGGTCGGTGAAGGTCGTGGCAGCGGCCGGAGCCGGCGTCGCGCGCGCGGGCGCCGCGAGCGCGGGCGACGCCCCGGAGAGCCCGCCGGGCGACGCCCCGGAGAGCCCGCCGGCGAGCAGCGCTGCCGCGATCGACGGTCGCCGTATCCCGCTCGCGGTCATGCGCGCGAGGGTGCGCGCGCAACCGGCGATCGTCAAGCGCAGGCGGGCTTCTCGACGAAGGGTGGCGAACCCGCGAGGCGTGGGATACGCCTCGCGGATGTCCGCGCACCAGGGAGAGACCGCGGTCGAGCGGTACCGGCGCCTCCGCGCCGAGCGGCTCGCCGGCCCGCCGCGCTGGGTCGAGCCCGTCCCCTCCCTCGCGGAGGACACGCTGTGGCGCGGCCTCACGCGCGAGGGCGAGCTGCGGGTCCTGGTCGCGCGCACGACGCGCGCGGCGTCGGAGACGGCGCGCCGTCTCGGCTGCAGCGACGGGGCGGCGCGCGTCGCGGCCGAGCTCGTGACCGCCGGCCTGCTCGTGCGCTCGACCTTGAACCCCGAGGCGCAGCTCCAGATCTCGATCGCGAATCCCGGCAGCGCCGGACGGCTCCTGGCGGACGTCTGGGCGGGCGAGGCCGGCGTCCGCGCGTCGATCGCGCGGCCGGGCTCCACGGCCGAGCGCGACGGGCCGCTCCTCGCGGAAGGCGTCGTGAACGTCGTCCGGACGCGAGGTCGACGCGAGCCCTATCGCTCGTCGACGACGTTCCTCGCGAGCGGGATCGGCGACACGATGATGGAGTACCTGCTCCACAGCGAGCAGATCCTCTCGTTCCTGCGGCTCGAGGTCGCCGTCGCCGACGGCGACGTGAGCGAGTCGCTCGGCTTTCTCGTCCAGGCGATGCCCGAGGGCAGCCGGGCCGACCTCGAGCGCCTGGTGCGGAACCTCGAAGGGCTGCCGCCGCTCCTGGGAGCGATGTCCCCGGACGATCCCGACGGCCGCGCCTGGGCGGCGGAGCTCCTCGCCGGCTTTCGCTGGGACCAGTGCGCGCGCGAGCGCGTCGCGTACGCGTGCCGCTGCTCGCGCGAGCGCGTGCTGGCGATGCTCGCGTCGCTGCCGCAGAAGGACGTCCTGGATCTCGTCTCGGCCGGTGAGCCCGCCGAGACGACGTGCGAATTCTGCCGCGCCGTCTACCGCGTCGCTCCGTCCGAGCTGGCGGGGCTCCTTTCGCCCCCGCACTGACGGCGTCGGGCCGCCCGCGTCACGCCCTCACGCAGTTCGTGCGTCGACGCTGCAGCGCTCCGCATACGATTAGCGTGCTGCATTTTTTCGGCAGGCGCCCGTGTTGTCTGTAATGATGCGACGCGTTACCCTACGTGTATGGCGAGCTTCGCCGAGATCCTCGGCCGCGCGCCGCTCGCCGGCGCCTGGGCCGAGACGGTTACCGGGTCGGGCGATCGCTCTCGCGATCTCCTCACCCGCGAGCGTCCGCTCTGCAGGCGGCTGCGCGACGGGACGCGGGTCCGGCTCCGCCTCGTCGACTCCCGCGACCGCCAGCGGCTGGAAGCGGGGTTCCGCCGGCTCTCTCCCGAGTCGCGCTACCGCCGCTTCTTCACCGGCGTTCCCCGCCTGACGGAGGCGATGCTCGATCGCCTCATGGCGACCGACGGCGAGAACCACGTCGCCGTCGGCGCCGAGCGCGGAGGCTTCGTGCTCGGCTGGCGCGAGGAGCTCGGGGTCGCCCGCTTCATCCGGCTCGCCGACCGGCCGGACACGGCGGAGATCGCGGTCGCGGTGGTCGACGACGCGCAGGGCCGCGGGCTCGGAAAGCTGCTCCTGCTCGCCCTCTCGCGGCTCGCGCGCGACCGCGGCATCCGGCGCTTCCGCGCCCTCGTGCTCCCCGACAACCCGCGCATGCAGGACCTCCTGCGGGACCTCGACCCGGCCGCGACGATGCACATCGAGGACGGCATGCTGACTTTCGAGCTCGACGTCCCCGACGTCGATCTCGAGCGGACCGGACTCACGTCGTCGACCGGTCCGCTGGCGCTGCTGGGCGACATCGCTCGTCGCGCCGTCGAGCGCTGTGCCGCCCTCCCGATCGACCGGCTGGGCGCGCGCTCGCGCTCCTTCCCCTCCTAGCTAGGACCCCGACCCAAGACGCGAGCGAAGCGAGCCCGCGGGGACCGGACCGCAGGGAGTGGGGCCCCGTTCGGCTTTGCCGAACGGGGCGAGGGAAGCGTTTCCCTCGTCGGATAACTCCCCGTTCGGCTTTGCCGAACGGGGCGAGGGAAGCGTTTCCCTCGTCGGATAACTCCCCGTTCGGCTTTGCCGA